>Ga0209345_10000604_pt1 | contig 45733 bp, 40 predicted proteins | sample Cruoilmetagenom7_FD_187294 | JGI IMG/M metagenome (GOLD analysis project Ga0209345, IMG submission 187294) | Oil polluted marine microbial communities from Coal Oil Point, Santa Barbara, California, USA - Sample 7 (SPAdes) (version 2) | ecosystem: Environmental > Aquatic > Marine > Oil seeps ...
CGATCTTGGCCTTGAGCGCCCCTCGTGTATCTAGAATGACCACCGCAAGGGGCATAAAATTATCGGCCCGCGCCTTGGCTAAAGCCCCGGCGATAATTTTTTGAGCAATTTCAAGTTTCATGGCTTTCCCTCAGTTTTTTAATTTTCCGCATCTTCCTTCTGCCTATTCATCCATTTTAGATGCATATCTGGCTTCCCGATGACTGAGCGCCTGAGAATATTGGGAGCCTGATGATACTGGAAGAAGGTGCGATGTTGTGTGCTCTACCATAGCGTCTGAAGCGCGCCTTCGCTAATGTCTACCTTATGGACACCAAAACACACGAACGCTCTGACAATGACGCCGCCGCAAATGGTCCGCAACATTCTTCTGCCCCATCGGCAACCACATTCGGTTTCCGCAACGTGGGCGAGGATGAGCGCCAGGGGTTGGTCAATAAGGTCTTCTCGTCTGTAGCCGAGCGCTACGATCTGATGAACGACCTAATGTCGGGTGGGCTGCATCGCCTCTGGAAAAACCATCTCGTCACCCAGATTAATCCACCTAAGTCCGAACAGGCATTCCGGCTCTTGGATGTTGCAGGCGGCACCGGCGATGTGGCCTTGCGGATGATGAGCCGAGCCGGGCCATTAACCCAGGCTGTTATTGCTGATATCAGCCCAGAGATGCTCGACGTTGGTCGCCGTCGGGTTCAAAAGGCCGGGTTGAGAGATCGCATCGCGCTAGTTGAAGCCAACGCTGAACATCTCGATTTTCCCGATAAGAGTTTTGACGTTTACACAATCGCCTTTGGCATCCGCAATGTCACCCACATCGAGCAAGCACTGAAAGAGGCCTATCGTGTATTAAAGCCTGGAGGACATTTCCTGTGCCTGGAATTCTCTGAATGCCAAATTCCGGGTCTCGACAGGATGTATGATTTTCATTCATTCGAGGTAATCCCGCGTCTAGGTAAACTGGCCGCTGGTGATGCCGATTCTTACCGTTACCTGGTCGAAAGTATCCGCAATTTTCCAAAGCAGGAAAAGTTCGTAGCCATGATGCGTGATGCAGGCTTTGCGCGCGTAAGTTATCAAAACCTCACGGGCGGCATTGCGGCGATACATTCAGGCTGGCGCATTTGAGGCACGACCAAAAGTGTTGCTTGTTGGTGATTTCGCCAACGATGCCAGAAAAATCTCTTCAAAAACCGGCATTGTCAGCATATCGCTCATATTTGCCATCTCGACACATGGTGATTTCCCTCTTCGCTCGACTCCGGCATAAGAGCATGCTCTTCCATTCCACAGGCTCCTAGCGCGCAAATGTCGAACCCGCTCACAAATCTGTTTCGCTTAGCCCGCGCTGGCATAGTCTTAGCGCAGCATGGCGTGCGTTTCGTGCCCGATGGCATGAAGGTGCCCTTGCTCCTACAACTCGCACGAGCTGCCACCTGGCCGATCCGTGTTCTAAGTTGGCCGTTCCACGCAGGCCAACGCAGTGAGAACAGGGTCGCCTCCGCCTTGGCAACTCTGGGGCCCAGCTACATCAAACTAGGTCAGTTCTTAGCCACGCGCGCTGACGTTATTGGGCCTGAATTGGCTAAAGATCTTATCCATCTACAAGATCGGCAGCCTCCGTTTCCGGTGGGCGCGGCGCGGCGTGCTGTTGAAGATGCGCTTGGTGGTAAACTAGAAGATCATTTCACGTCTTTTAGTCCCGCCATTGCCGCCGCTTCAATCGCCCAGGTCCATAAAGCAACTGTTTGTGAAGCCGATGGCTCAGAGCGCACGGTCGCGGTCAAGATCCTCCGGCCCAACATTGAAAAGCGGTTTCGCCAGGATCTCGATAGCTATTATTTTGCTGCTAGCCTTATTGAGTACTTCCATAAGCCCTCTCGCCGTCTGCGACCGGTTGCCGTCGTTGACATGCTCAAGCGCACCACAGAACTTGAGATGGATCTCAGGCTGGAAGCAGCCGCTATCTCCGAGATGGCCGAGAATATTGCCCCTGATCAAGAGGCGGAGGGCATGAAATTTCGCGTCCCCAAAGTTGATTGGAAACGCACAACACAGCGTGTCCTTACTCAGGAATGGATCGAAGGCATCCCCATTTCCGATATAAAACTTATCGATGAAGCGGGTATTGATCGGAAGGCATTGGGCATCATCGTGCTCCAGGCATTTCTCCGGCACGCAATGCGCGACGGTTTTTTCCATGCAGATATGCATCAGGGTAATTTATTGGTTGAGCCTAATGGCACAGTCGTAGCAGTTGATTTTGGAATCATGGGGCGCCTGGGCCGCATGGAGCGGCGCTATCTTGCCGAAATTCTGCATGGCTTAATCACCCGCAATTATACGCTCGCCGCCCAAGTGCATTTCGATGCGGGTTACGTGCCGGCCCATCATCCTGTTGGTGTCTTTGCTCAGGCAATGCGTGCAATAGGCGAGCCGATCCATGGGCGCGCGGCCAGTGAGATTTCCATGGCGGATTTGCTGGGCCAACTTTTTGCCTATACCGACGTTTTCGATATGGAAACCCGGCCTGAACTAATTATGCTGCAAAAAAGTATGGTTCTCGTCGAGGGCGTATCGCGTTCGCTCGATCCCAACCTTAACATTTGGACGGCAGCAGAGCCCATTGCCAAGGACTGGGTTGAGAGCACATATGGCATTTCTGGACGGCTGCGCGAGGCTGGCGAGGGTGCTGGTGTATTGGGCAAGGTATTGGCGGATGCGCCCCGTCTTCTCCAACAAGCTGAGAGCACGGCAATGGCACTCAGTGAGATGGCCCGCGGGGGCTTGCGTCTCGATGCAGAGACAATCCGTCAGATTGCAAGCGAAGAGGCCCGACAGAGTCGCAACGCTAAATTAGCACTCTGGGTTGGTGCTCTGGCGCTGGTTGGCATCGCCGCGGTGCTCGTTTTAGGTGGGCTGCCCGGTGTGGGCTGAGTCTCGGCTCTGGCCTTGCGCGATTGCTGAGCCGAGCATGAAATTCGTTGCAGGTGGAATACCCAGGAGAGATATAGCCCCGCACCGCATGATTGAATAAGCTTACGAAGTATTTGCGCGTCCTGAGGAGAAAACCCCATGCCTGCTGATCAAGTGACGACACAAAACATCCACGATTGGCTTTCAGCGCGCGAGGCGGACATGCTGGCGCTTCTGGAAAAGCTCGTGAACATCGACAGTGGCAGTTACGATAAAGCAGGCGTTGATGCGGTTGGCGACGTAATCCGTTCGTTTCTTGAAGCTGAAGGCATCGATACCACTACGATCCCAGTGACTGACCATGGCGACGCAATCCGGGCGATGGTCCCGGCAGGAAGCGGCCAAAGTAACCGGCCGATCATGTTCCTGGGGCATCGCGATACGGTGTTCCCCAAAGGCGAAGTAGCCAAGCGGCCATTTAGAATTGAGAACGGCCAAGCCTACGGTCCGGGTGTGGCGGATATGAAGGCGGGGCTAGTCATGAACGCTTTCGTGTTAGCGGCGTTCCGTAAATTTGGCGGTGCACCAGCACCTTTGGTTGGACTTTTCACGGGCGATGAGGAAATTGGCTCACCAACCTCCCGGCCAATCATTGAGAATGAAGCACGGCAAGCCCGCATAGTGTTTAACTCCGAACCGGGCCGCCCAGCCGGCAATGTTGTGACGGGGCGTAAGGGGGGCGTGTTCTTTGTCGTCGAAATTCATGGTGTGGCAGCCCACGCAGGCGGAAGTTACGAGAAGGGACGAAGTGCTATTGAAGAGCTCGCGCGTAAAATCTCGGCGTGGCACGCACTGACCGATCTGGAGCAAGGCATCACTGTTAATGTTGGTTTGATCTCCGGCGGTCAATCAGTCAATACGGTTGCCCCCTTGGCCACATGCGAAATTGATTGCAGATATATCAACCCTAAGGATCGTGCCGGTATCGTCGCGCGGATAATGGCAGTTGCACGAGAGTGCAGCGTGCCCGACACCACAGCCGAAATCCGCATCCGGAGTGAGTTCAGTCCGCTGGCAGAAACTAAAGCTTCCAATGCAGTTTTTGAACATTATGCAGCCGTCAGCAAGGAGTTGGGCTTTGAGGTGAAGGGTGAATTTTCAGGCGGATGTGCCGATTCTGGTTTCACGGCAGGCGTAGGCGCCGCAACGTTATGCGCGACGGGCCCGGTCGGCGGCAATGCGCACAGCCCCGAAGAGTATCTCGAAGTCGCCAGTATCGTGCCGCGCGCCCAGGCCCTGGCCCTGGCAGTTTTACGCGCCGATATGTTGGAGCTTTGATTGGAGAAGCTAGGCCGGCCGGTTTATGAATCGCCGGGCGCTCATCAGCCAGTCCATTTTTGCCCCGAGCTGTGCCAGGCATCGACTAGCATCTCAGCAAAAGGCCCAGCCTCGAATGGCTGGGCCTTTTATTACTCTCGTCAAGCCAGAGCACGGCTCATTTCTCAAGCAGCAGATCCTTAACTAGCCCGACGACGCCGTTTCAAGTTGATCAGAGGCGACCACGCGGCGGCACAGGAAACCAACCAATATCCCGGCGGCGGCGATAGCAATTGCAACGCTGTTTATTTGAAGATGCGAGTAGCCAACGATCTTGTTGTTGCCCGGTAGTGCCAACACAACGCCACCAAGAACCAGAAGCGTTCGTGCGACCCAGCCGAGTGGATTGGCATCAAGTGCGCCAATCCATTTCAAGTAGCCTTGCAGACCACCGGAAATAAGCCAGATGCCAACCAGCGCCGAGCCAAATACAAGGGCGACTTCGCTGTAGCTACCTTTGCCGATCAGAGCCGGATTCAGCACAAAAAAGAACGGCACGAAATAGATGATACTTCCCAGCCGCATAGCTTCGAAGCCGGTTTTCATAGGGTCGGATTTGGCGACAGTCGCCGCTGCATAGGCACCAATCGCCACCGGTGGCGTTATGAACGAGATCATCCCCCAGTACAGCATGAAGAGATGCACTGCGAGCTTATCAAGCCCCGCTTGTGTCAACGCAGGCGCGAGCGTTACTGCCAGGAACAGATAGGCGGCTGTCACCGTCATTCCAATCCCGAGAATGAAGCTTGTCAGCGCCCCCATGATCAGCAGCAAAAGAGTGTTGTTGCCCGCCAAGTTGACCAACTCATAGGTCAAGGTTCCCACCTTGCCGGTCAACGTCAGTGCGCCAATGATAAGTCCGACGCCCGCAAGCAGGCACGCCAATTCGGCAAACAGGAACCCTACGCCTTTGATGAATTCCACGAGACGCGCGAAATTCCACCGGTGGTGCTTTGAGAACTGGTTGATTACTAATAGCAAAGCCGTGGCATAGTAAGGTGCTTGCGCTTCACGCTGCATGTAAAGCAACATTACAATCAACATGACAAAGACAAACACGAAGTACCAACCATCCCGTATCACCGACCCGATTGATGGCAATTCTTCACGAGGTAGCCCTTTCAAATTATGCCGCGCTGCATAGGCATCAATTTGGAAATAAAGTCCGAGATAGTAAAGTATCGAAGGGAAGGCTGCTGCCACTATGATGGCTGAATAGGGCAACTCCAGGTAGGTCGCCATGACGAACGCGGTGGCCCCCATAACCGGTGGCATCAAGACGCCGCCTGTTGAGGCACAGGCTTCGACACCGGCCGCATAGGCTGGTCGAAAGCCAACACGTTTCATTGCCGGGATCGACATGACCCCCGTCGTCAACACATTGGTTATGACGCTTCCGGACATCGAGCCCATCAACCCGGATGCAAAAATTGCAACCTTTGCAGGTCCACCCCTTTTTTGCCCGAGCATTGCAAACGCCAGATTAAGGAAGAAGCTGCCACCTCCTGTGTATTGCAGAGCAACACCAAACACCAAAAAGCCAACCACCAAGTTTGCAAAGGCATTCATTGGTATACCCAGCATGCTCTCGGTGCCGAACATGTGAAACCCAGCCGTTACGGCAAAACCAACGCTTGGACCCTTAAGGAAGCCTGGCGCATAAGGTGAGAATACTGGATAGAGCGAGATAACAAGGCAGATGCCAAAGATAGCATTGCCACCCGCGCGCCGCGTTGCCTCAAGAACAATTGCCCACAGAATGTAGGCAAGGTACTTGGCGTGCTCAGGGGAATCATATTCCCAGCCGACTTCAAGGATGGCATTTCCCTTGAATGCAAAATAGGCCGAGATGCCAAATGCAACGATCGCCAACAACAGATCATACCAAGGAACATAGTCCCTGGCCGCGTGAGTTAGTGGATAGATAATAAAAGCCAGCGGTAGCAAAAGCGCGAGTAGGAAATAGAAATATTCCGTCTCAAGCGGAACGTAAGTTCCCCAAATATTGCCAAGGCCAAATATGATATACATCGACGAGCTGACTGCACCGATGGCCGCGATTATCAACCATGCGGTGCCAAACGGCGGCAGATTGCGGTAGCGGGATAATTCAGTCTCTGTGGTGCTTTCAACGGCTGCGTCTGCGGCGGCGCGAATGTCCTCGCTCATGATTTTGGACCTGGAAAAAGGTTGCATCATTCAGCGCTGACGCACCCAAACGTGGGATGGCCAATGTTTGGCCATCCCAGTTCACGGCGGTCATGCTGTGGTGGGTATGCGTCGGGCTGTCATCGGAATGGAACAGGCATCCCGGCGGCATCAAGTGCTGCAGCCCGCTCTTTCTTCCAGGCGGCTGAGAACTTGTCGTCCGCAACATTCTTGGCCATAACCTTTTTCCAAGCAGCGGCCAAAACATCCTGACGTTTCATGAGTTCGGCATTACGCTTGTCATGCTCGGCTGTCCACACGCCCTTTTCTTTGTAGAACTTGATGGCTCCAGGATGGTAGGGGAAAATCCACTTCAGGTTTTGCTTGCTGAGTTGGTAACCACTCATGCTGGGACCGCTATCTTTGATAGATTCGTAATTATCAAGGACTGCTTTTGTCAGGCCATAGGCGAGATCATCCGAAGCCTTGTTGGTCGCAACGAAGATCGGGTAGGGATAGTTCATTCCTTCGTGGGGTATTTTTCCAGATTGGTTGCTCTTCAGATTGACACCAATCTTGACCATTTGCGGTGCCCAATGGGGTGCAAAGGCGCGGGCACGCTTCCATGCGGCCTTGTCGCCATGGGGTAGGCTGAGCCAATACAAGCCGCGCGGCGACGCCGCGAGTTTATTGTAGGAACTGGATACTGTGCTGCCCCAAGTGACATCAGCCTGACCGTTGATCACCGCTTCTGCCGACTGCTTCCAGCCAGGCACGACAATTTTTTTAACATCGGCCCAAGTCAAATTTCCAAACGCCAGGAACGCCGTCATGTTCATGTTGAGTGCTGGAGCGCCTTTAATCCACGTGACGCGCTTACCTTTGATGTCCTGGATTGTTTTGATGCCGGCATCACCCGCGGAGACGGCCTGTTGACCATTATCACCGATGTTGTTGAAGATATTATAGATCCGCATTGGACCCCACTTCTTGGTGCCAAACATAAAGGCGCCTTCCTGCGCGAAGTAGGATGCGATACCGCAAGCACAAAGTGGAGTCTGCCCGGCACGCAAGGGCACCATGCGGGAAACGTCGTTTTTTCCAGGAATGACGCGGAGTGACGTTTTGTATTTCTTCAATAGCATCTGTCCGATGCCGATTGACTGTGCATAGCCCGATGATGTCGTACCGTATGCCGTCCAAGAAATCTGAGATGGCAGATTAACTTCGCCGGCAAGTGCCGTAGCGCTCCCAACAGCGATGGTCGCTAATCCCACCAAACATTTGGATACTGTGGTCCTGTAGGTCATTTTCATGCGGCGCATCCTCCAATAAATAATAGCCGATAGGGCCGAGTATTTGGCAGTTATCTGCTCATCATTTTACACGGCTTATCCGGAAGCATGACGCGTTTATTAGGTTTGTCAATTGCCACAAGGATAGAGCGATAGAGTAATCTCAGCATAGATGCGCCCGGGATCCCCCGGGGCCCCAAGGACTGCCCGGATAGAAATGGCCTCCAAGAATAAGTTTGAAAGCACCAATTTAGTGGTTCAAAATTCTGTGTGCAATGCAGTATATCTGTGTGCAATGCAGTATAAATGTGGCTGATGCAATGATGCGTGGCGCCATAAATGAGCTGCGCAAAATTTATTGCATCTGATATTTCAGAGGCGGCAGTTGCCCACAACTCGGTAATCCAGAGCGCCTTGTCATCAGTTCCTTGATATGAGGGCAGGCAGAATTCTTATGTCCAAAGAAGAATTCAAAATAATAAAAGACCAGAGCAAATCATTCTTGAATTACAGCCGATAAAAAATTTCCTTTTGCCGGAACTAATTATTCCATCGAAGGAAATACTTGAATCCTGGAGACGCCAGCACTTGCCGAAGATAACTTGATTGGGTCTCATGTTTGGGTGCATCAGAGTTGGCGAAAGATTCTCTTTTTTGCGCAATTGAGGGTGAGATTGCCACAAGCGGGCTGGTCAACCAGCGTTGTCAACGCGTAGTATTTCCAACATAACTAAAGCACAACATCGGGCCGGAAGGTCCATTTAAAATTGAAAAACACCTGGAGGACTGGATGGGGCTAAACAGCGACGCACAGAAAGTTATAGAACTGATCAAAGAGTCAGGTCGCCCCCAATTTGAATGCGTTCCAGTCGAGGAGGGCCGCGCCGCTTATTCTAAATCGCGTGAAATCCTCCAGCCTGAACCACGCGCGATTTTAGAGGTGCGTGATCTTCAAGCACCGGGCTCGGCAGGTCCTATTCAACTTCGGCTCTATCGCGACGTTGCCGCTGACGCCTCGAACCCACCCCCCGTATTAGTTTATTACCACGGGGGTGGTTGGGTAATCGGAGATCTTGATTCACACGATGGCATTTGTCGTGAGATGGCGCATCAATCCGGTGCAACTGTCATCTCGGTTGACTATCGCCTTGCGCCTGAAGACGTGTTTCCTGCAGCGGTTGATGACGCGTTGGCAGCTACTCAATGGGTGTCGGATAACGCGGCCAGCTTGAGCGTGGACCCGCAGCGTATTTCAATCGGTGGCGACAGCGCGGGCGGCAATATTGCGGCTGTCGTCAGCATAATGGCGCGGGATAATCCTAACCTCCAGATCGTTTCTCAATTGCTTATTTATCCCGTCATGGACTTAACCATGGCACATCCGTCGCATGAGCGACTGGCCAATCAGCAGCCCATACCGCGGAGTACTCTCAGCTGGTTTTATGACTGCTACGTACCAGCAAAGAGCGACCGCACCGACTGGCGTGCTTCGCCCCTGATGGCAGAGAAATCACAATTGGAAGGTCTGCCGCCAACGCTGATGCTGACTGCTGGGTTTGATCCACTGGGCGATGAGGGAGTGGCATTCAGCAAAGCGTTGAGTGAGGCAGGTAACATCGTCGAAGAGGCCCGCTTCGAAGGCCAGATTCATGGCTTCCTGACCATGGGGAAGTTGATCGCTGAAACCAATGTCGCATTTTCTAGAATTACAGCATTTTTGAAGGCGCACGGCACTTGATGAGAATGTTAGAGGCTAGCTAGGGGGGCAGGATGAGAGCACTGGCGGATATTATTTGGCGGTGTTTCAATATCAAAACGGACCACCCGCAAGAAGGCATCTAACCTCACAGCTATTAAGATCATATAAGATCATAAAAATCAGATCCAAAGGGAGTTGGACAAGTTATGGACTATACGCAAATAGCCTATACGACCCAGGGGCCGGTTGCCCGAATTTCTCACAATCGTCCCAAGGCCCGCAATGCTGAAAGTCAGAATTTGCTAACTGAGCTTGACGCGGCGCTGCATCAGGCAACCGTTGATGAAAACGTCCGAGTAATTGTATTTGATGCCCAAGGCGACCACTTCTCGGCCGGGCATGATCTGAAAGAAGCGGCGCTCAAACGAGCTGATTTCACGGTTGAACAACGCTGGGCCTACGAAGAGCTTTATTACTTCGAGTGTTCCATGCGGATATGGGATTGCCCCAAACCGACGATTGCCCAAGTCCAGGGTGCCTGCATTGCGGGTGGCTTCATGGTCGCCAACATGTGCGATATCGTTATCGCCTCCGAAGATGCTTTCTTCGCTGATCCCGTCTGCCAGACGCTTGGAGCTGCAGCGGTCGAGGTGCTTATCCACCCGTGGGTTATGGGTGCGCGCAAGTCAAAAGAATTCCTATTCACGGGCCGCAAGATGCTCGCCCAGGAAGCGCACGCAATCGGCATGGTCAACAAAGTCGTATCGCGAGCCGACCTTGAATCTGAGACAACCGCAATGGCCGAGCAGATAGCCCAGGCGCAACCCTTTGCCCTGAAGCTCGTGAAGCGTTCGATCAACCGCACGCTAGATGGTCAAGGGATGCGGACCGCACTGCAAGCTCACTTTGATACCCATCAGTTGAGCCATGTCACAGAGGCCTTCAAGGTGGCGCGCGATCAAGGCCTGGAGAGTGCGATAAAGCGTGGCAGGGAGCAAGGCTAACGTCGGTTGTCACAGCAGCCATTAGTCAAATCGTGACCTCATAGATAAAGCCGCCAGGCTGCAATTGCGACCTGGTGAATGGTGGCTAATAGTGGCGATTTGGGCCAAGATCTGTCTTGTGTAGATCACTTCAAGAAGAGAAACCCGATCTGGAGACATCTTCGGATGATCGCTGAATTTCAAAAGCTGCTGGCGAGCGATCACTTCGCTTTTATCAAGTCGGACGATATGCAGCGCGCTCTCACTAAGGAAGGCGCGCTGGCTGACTGGGCATATTTTTCGGAGAGCTGGAACCATCTCCCGCAAGACACCTATATGGCTGATGGTGGCCGATATAGACAGCGCCGCCATGCGGTATTTCTTGCTGAAACCAATGGTCCAGCTGTTCGCCAGGAAAACCAGCCGCACTACCAAAGCCGTGATCGAAACCCCCTTAATGGCGGCATTCAACGTAACTTCGAGCCCATAAAAGACGACATAACGTCCGGGCAGACGATGACCGCGATCTTAGAATTTTGTCACACCCTTTTCGCAGGGCTTTCGCCCCAGACCGCTGCCTGGCATGTCGAGGCGCATCAATTCCGCATCGTTGCACAGGCCGGTGTGGAAGCTCGCCCAACTCCCGAGGGGATGCATCGCGATGGTGTTGATTACGTTTTGGTGATGCTGATCAATCGGCAATCGGTAAACAGCGGCATGACAACTGTCTCTGATCTCGACAAGCGCGCACTGGGGTCATTCACCTTGGCCACGCCGTTTGATGCAGCACTGGTCGATGATCGCCACGTCTACCATGGCGTCACCCCCATCGTGCCGGCTGCCGAGGGGGTGGAGGGGTATCGCGACGTGCTCGTCGTCACATGGGTTGATCAGGCGAGAGTCGAGAAGGTGTCGGTTGAATAGGGCTAGGTAAACAACAAGCACCCGGATTTGAAAATTTCATGCCGAGCCAATAGTCAGCCGCAAGGCCAAAGCCTCATGGGATGTCTTGAAGCTAATAGCTCAGTGGGCATCATGCGTTTCAAAAAATTTCCGGATCTCATTGATGGTTGGCTGGTCACGCAAAAGTGGCGCATGCCCTTGTGCGGGCACAGTATAGCTCGCGCAATCGGGATGCCGCCGCACCATTTCCGCAACCGTTGCTTCGCTCAGTAGATCAGAGTTCGCGCCGCGCAAAACGAGGCAAGGATTGCGGCTCAGAGATAAAAACTGAGGCCATAATTTCGGTGCTTCGCCATCCTTGACTGAGAACGATTTGCTCAGGTTTTGATCATAACTGTAGGCTGGAACGCCGTGATCATCATTGAACCACTGGCGTGCAACCTCGGCCCATTCCGCATCTGACACATTGGGGAACAAAACCTTTCCGCCCTTCGCCACTTGATTAGCGGCTTCTGGCCAGGTTTTCGGCAATGGTACTTTCCCAACATATCCTCCAATCCGCACCAGCCCGAGCATGTCGATGACTGGGCCGATGTCATTAAGCACCACCGGTCCAATCAATGAGGGTTGGACCGCGCCAAGAACCATCGTCAGTATTCCCCCGCGCGAGGTGCCAATAATGCCTGCTGCATGCAACCCTTCAGCGTACATGAAATCCTGCACATCAAGCATCTCGATTGGTACGATGTAGTTTTTCCAATCTACTGAATAGTCGGAAAGACCTCGTCCCCGGGTATCCACGGTGTAGATATCGCGCGCGTCTGCTCCTGTTCCCGAGAGCGCTTCGGCTATCACATGGAAATCGCGAGAGTTCCGCGTCAGCCCGGCAAGGCAAACCACCGGTCGTCGCTTGGACTGAGGGGCGGGGTAATGCCGACCATAAATAACCAGACCATCGCGAGTGGTGACACGGATATCCCGCCACGTCTGTTCTTCGCTCGGGCTCTTTTTAGGATCCATGATCACACCTGTTTTATGCTTGCGATTGCTTCATCTGGCAGGATTTAGCGGACACGTGCACGCGCCATATCGCGAACCAGTTGCACCGGTCTCCGTTTGCCAAGACGTGAGCGGTAAACTTGGATATTAGAAAGTACCTTCTGCACGTATTTGCGCGTCTCGTCGAACGGAATGCGGTAAATCCAATCCAGTGGTTCAACCGACTTGTGACGTGGATCTCCCAGTTGCCGCAACCATTGCCGCGTCCGCCCCGGCCCGGCGTTGTAGCCGGTCAGTGTCAAAATATAGCTGCCACCAAAATCATCCATGCGGTCGGCGATATAGGCCGATGCCAAACGCACATTGTATGCGGGCTTGCTGATAAGGTCTTTGATCCGGCATTTAATTTTGTAGTCGCGACAGATATGCCGCGCTGTAATCGGCATCACCTGCAGAATGCCGCGCGCCCCTGCGTGCGATATTATTTTGGTGTTAAACTCGCTCTCCTGCCGGCCAATGCTGAGGAGAAATGCTCGTTCAACGGGTTTGCGCAGCGGCTTATAGGTTGGCAGCAGATCGGTTGGATAGGAATAGACGTAGAGCCGAAAACCTCTGGCCACCCCCATCTTGCCAGCCCTGACTTCCAGCTGCCCATCGCCAAGATTGCGCGCCAGTTGCGCGAGCAGCACAAATTCTCCCTCCGTATTAGCTCTCTGACCAAGTCTGCGGAGGAATTTCAATGCATAAAGCCGCCGCAATCGAAGCTTGCTGACAAGCACCAGCGCTTTTACAGCATCAGATTTTTTGAACTGCGCAACATCGCGGGCCGTTGGCATGGCAGGCATTGGCAGCGCCAGTGCGCTGGCGCTCGTGGCGCCGGCTCGGTCTAGCATTTGTTGAGATAGTAGGCCGTGAAACGTATCCCGAACCAGCGCCGCAGCCTTCAAATGTTTTTCAGCCAACCTTTTATTGCCAGCTCTACGATGGGCTTCCGAAAGCCAAAAGCCAGCTTTCGAGCGGCTAAGCGGACCATCGGCTAGTTTCAACATTCGCGAGAAGTGATTGATCGCTATTTTCGGCTTACGCAGATGCTTCAAAGCAAGCCTGCCCGCGAAAAATGCTTGTGCTTTTGCAAGATTAACATGATCGGGGCGCGCCTTGGAAATCAGAGCGTATGCCATCTTGGCTGCACCGGTCTTTAGAGCTTCCAGCGCATGTCGGCGACGCATGATCCACCAGGCATCTCGATTGATAAGATTTTTACTGTCGGCTGGTAAGGTTCGCAAAACTTGGCGCGCCGCTTTAAATTGTTTGCGGCGACGAAGGTATTCCGCCCGTTGGAATATAAACCCAGCATCACCTTTGCCTGCTCCCTTAGGCAGTTTATTTAAGTATTTTTTAGCAGCCCTTTGCTGCAAAAACATCGATAGCCTTGCCGTCGCCACTGGTCTTTGGTTCTTTGACAAGAGCGGTAAAAGAGATCGAATGCGCGCGCCCCTGGATTGTCGAGGGCCTTTGCCTCGCAGTGTCGTGATCAACAGTTGGTCAAGACGGCATTTGTGATCGCTTGGGCGCAGCAAGCCGCCAAAACGAGCAAGAAAACCCTTCTCGAATGAAGATGGCAGATCAGATCGACACCACGCTCGCCGGGCAATTGCCGAGGCTTTGGCTTTCTCCCCCAAGGCCAGATGCGCCGAGGCTTGCGCTGCCAAACCCACACCGCGCTGTGCTGGGTAACTTTTTAAGGCAGCAAGGATAGCCCGCGCGCTTCCTCCGCCATTGAACAGCGCCTGCTCAAAGCGACGACGCAAAAGATTGCTTCCTGGCCAGTCCGGATTTTCATTCAAGAATGCGACGTAATCTTGAGCCTGCCCATAGCCGACGCTTAGCGAATACCAAGCAACAAATTTGACAGCGACGGGATCTTTTAGACTATTCCGCAAAACCTCAACCTCGGTGATTTTGCGTTTCTTGATCAATTTTAAAATGGAAATGATTGCCTTGGCGTCGTCGTCTATCAAGGGTTTGGCCGTGAGACTGGAAATTAACTTGCCAACCCGGGCTCGATAATTCTGCTCGGCAATCAAGGGCCTTGGCGTCGTTGAGCTTGTCGATAGTGGCTTAACCAGAGGAGTAAGCGCTGTTGCCGCTGGGACTTTGCCGGATGATTTCTGCGCGCCGGCAGGGGCACTTGCACCAACGAGCAATGCCATCAAACATGCGCCTAACAGCCCTATGTGCAGCATCTCACGTCGCATCAAACTTCGGCGTGACGTGCGAAACACGATGTGGCCCCCAGTATTGTGCCCAGTGTTGTGATCATGCCCACTCTGAGCGCGCGGATCGACACATTCTAAAAAACTCCCCGCACAGTCTTCATTCGGACTCCGTTCCAGCCGTTTTCCAATCTCGACCAATCATGTTGCAGCCCTCGACCAAAAAGCCTAGCATCACCGCAAATAAGATGCACCGGGGGCTATGCTGCATTGTGCGAATGCTAACAGCGCTACAACCTGGCAACAATAGGGCGTCTGGCCCAATTTATTGGCACCTAAAGCAATTTGCGTTGTGGTCATGTTTCTCTCTTCGCACTTAGGTCGGAATGCTAGACTACGCAATCCATTGAGATAGCACGGAGTAGGCTCCAGGCTGGTGGTAGAACCTGACAGAAAGCCAATCGCACGGCATGACCGCCACATAAGGCCAACGCAAAAATTGAGACGCGGAAAGTAACGCGCACTAGGAGGATCGAATGTTTAAGGGCTCAATTCCGGCACTGATTACGCCGTTCAAAGACGGTCAAGTCGATGTGTCGGCCTTCACGCGTCTTGTCGAGTGGCAGATTGAGCAAGGTAGTCACGGCTTGGTTCCCGTAGGCACAACCGGTGAAAGCCCCACGGTAAGCTCCGAAGAGCACAAGCGGGTTGTTGAAATTTGCATTGAGACGGCCAACAAGCGCGTGCCGGTAATTGCTGGAGCAGGATCGAATTCAACTGCCGAAGCAATCGATTTTGCACGCCACGCAAAGGATGTCGGCGCGGATGCAGTTCTTGTGGTTATGCCCTACTATAATAAGCCGACGCAGGAAGGTCTGTTCCGGCATTTCGAAGCCATAAATGACGCGGTCGATGTGCCAATCGTGCTCTATAATGTGCCGTCGCGGACAGTGAGTGACATGCAGGTCGATACCATGACGCGATGTGCAGCATTAAAGAACGTGATTGGCGTCAAGGATGCCACGGCCGATATGGCGCGCGCGTCATTGGAGCGCCTCGCCTGTGGGCCGGATTTCGTGTTGCTGTCTGGCGAGGATGGCACGGCACTGGGCTTCAACGCACATGGGGGGCAAGGTTGCATCTCAGTGACCGCGAACGTCGCGCCAGCACTTTGCGCCGAGTTCCAAAATGCTTGTCAGGCTGGCGATTTCATTAAGGCTCTCAGCATACAAGATCAGTTGATGCCGCTGCATGATGCGTTGTTCGTTGAAACAAATCCCGGGCCTATCAAGTACGCCGTATCGAAGCTGGGCTTTGGTGATGGCGCAACGCGTCTTCCCCTGGCGCCAATTACGGACGTTACAAAAGCGCAGGTTGATAAAGCCATGCGGCAAGCCGGGCTGACACAGGCGGCAGCTGCTGAATAGGAGCGTCGGTGGGTGCAATTCCCGCTCTTATTTCTGCTCGCGCCTACTTGTTGGATTTGATTTCATCACCAAGTCCAAGCAAGGTGCCTTGCTGGCAACATCACGTAACTTTGCAAGCATGAAATATTCATGAGAACACAATTCACGTTCCATGAGTTCGTAAAATATATTGGGCAACATATTGGCAGAATTTGAGAATACGGAGGGTGATTATGGCGGCAAAGAAGAAGTCCCGAGAGAGCGGCACAATCGCCGAAAACCGTCGCGCTCGATATGAATATAGCCTCAGTGATATTCTTGAAGCTGGTCTTCAGCTTACTGGTACCGAAGTAAAATCCCTGCGGGAGGGCAAGGCTAATATCGCTGAAAGTTACGCGGCCGTCGGGATAGACGGTGTGATGCTCGTCAACGCCTACATCCCAGAATACGGGAATGCGGGCCGGTTTTATCAGCACGAACCACGACGCCCCCGTCGGCTGCTATTGCATAAGCGTGAAATCTCCAAGTTAGCCCAGGCGGTTAACCGTGAAGGGATGACGGTGGTGCCGCTTAGTCTGTATTTTAATGATCGTGGGATCGCAAAGCTTAAACTGGCAGTGGCCCAGGGCAAAAAACTACACGACAAACGCGCGACCGAGAAAAAACGCGATTGGCAACGGGATAAGGCGCGGTTGATGCGTGAAAAAGGCTAACCCACAATCTACCATTCATAGGAAAGCTGTGCCCGACAGTCATATCTTCTCCAACTTTCCGCCGGTCCCCGGAACGGCCTTCTGACCGGAGTGCTTAAATAATCATGACGGTTGCAACAACCGCCTGGCCTTGGCCTGCACCAATTGACGACGGCAGTGCCAGCCACCTCATTCCAGGCTTAAAATTTCCAAGCGTCAGCTTACCGGCAACGAGCACCATCTCCGTTAATCTTGCGGAAGTTCAGGGCATTAGCGTGGTTGCCATCTATCCTTGGACGGGTGGGCCAGGCCGCGATAATCCACCGGGGTGGGACGATATACCCGGCGCACATGGCTCCACTCCCCAGCTCCAAGGCTTTCGCCGTCTGACACACAGCTTCCAAGAAATTGGCATCAATGTATATGGGGTGTCCGCACAGCCCTCTGATGAACAGCGCGAATTCGCGGAGCTGCAGGAATTGCCTTTCCCACTGCTTAGTGATCACCAATATACCTTGCAATGCGCACTTTGCCTGCCAACATTCCAAGCCGGCAACATGAAATTTCTCTCACGCCTCACGCTGGTGCTCAATGAGGGGGTTCTCCAGCACGCCTTCTACCCCGTGCATCCCCCAGGCAAGCATGTGCATGAAGTACTCCACTGGTGTGGAGCAAACCACCCTTGACAGTCGGTATTCATTCCATGTTGCGAGTGGGCAGCCAAAACAACATCTCTTAACTGACTGACATCATCAGGTCCGGCTCAGATACGAAGCAATATCAACAAATACCGAGCTAAACATTTCGGGGGTCAGTCGTCGGGTGTTCGTATTGTAGCGCGAGCAATGAAAGCTATCGAATAGAACATAGGCATCGGAAAGCCTGTGTTGAGCACCATGCACAAAGGGATGGGTGCTTTTTCGCACATTGAAAATGGAAAGCACGCTATCGTGGGCCACACGGCCAAGTGCTAGCATTACTTTGAGATTGGGCAACGCTGCAATACGCGCCTCAAGATAGCCGCGGCAAGTTTTGATTTCTTGCGTTGTAGGCTTATTGGCCGGGGGGACGCAACGCACAGAGTTTGTAATCATGCAGTTGTTGAGTAACAGCCCATCATCTGCGCGGGCTTTGTATTCGCCACATGCCCAGCCATGCTCCAACAGCGTTGCATAGAGCAGATCCCCTGCATGATCGCCGGTAAAGGGCCTGCCCGTGCGATGTGCCCCCCTCAATCCCGGTGCTAATCCTACGATTAGAAACTCAGCCTCATCATCACCAAAAGAAGGCACTGCACCATTGAACCAATCAGGGTGAAGAATAGTATTTTCATCGCGAAAATTTGCCAGTCTTGGGCAAAGCGAGCAACTCGGATTTGGTTCCGCTGTTGTAATTTGAGTGCAAAATGTCATACCGCCAAGCTAACACTCGAACGCCGGAGATTAAATCTCATTGTGTGGTCTACGCACGGGCATTATGCCTGAATCACGCTCACGTTTTGATCCCATGCAGATGATCTGAAATCGCTTGTAAGCTAGATCTAAATTAAGTCCACTACCGGCAAATATCGCTTACTACCAAGGTATCATCCATACCCAATTCAACAGGGATGACAGTAGGGTCATTCATCTTTGTGCAGATCGTCTCCCTCTGGCTCAAGTTGTGCGAGTTCCACAGGACGGGGAGGGGGTGGTGCTCGATTGCTCGACGGTCGTGGAGCGTTGGGGCGCTCCTGCTGACTTTGCTCACGGCAGATAACGTACTCAAGATCGGCGAGATCAATAAACTGATCGGCTTGCCGCCTCAGTTCATCTGCAACCATAGGCGGGTGGGTTTGCAGTGTTGAGATAACACTTACACGCCGGCCCATCTGCTGGATAGCAGCCACCATTGCCCGGAAATCACCATCGCCCGTGAATAATACGACATGGTCAAGGCTGGGCGCTAATCGCATGGCATCGACGGCCAACTCAATGTCCATGTTGCCTTTTACTTTGCGCCGCCCCGCGGAATCAGTAAACTCCTTGGTTGGCTTAGTAATCATCGTATATCCGTTGTAATCGAGCCAATCGATTAGTGGGCGGATCGAAGAATACTCTTGCTCTTCGGCAATCGCTGTATAATAAAGCGCACGAACAAGGTTTGACTTCTTGCGGAAAAAATCAAGCATCCGTTTATAGTCAATGTCAAAGCCGAGTGTTTTCGCAGTAGCGAAAAGGTTTGCGCCGTCGATAAAAAGCGCGACTTTCTCGCCATCATGAAAATGCATAATCAACCTCATTTATATTTTTTTTGGGTGACCTCAGGGCGAACAACCTTGGTTGGAGCCCGAAAATCGCCAACACTTGAATTGCGGATTAGAGCTACATCAACTGCATTTGCGACACATGCTATGGTTCTATGAACTTGCCATTTTCTATGAATTTGTCGCTTTAAGTGCACCCGTACAAGACCCTATAAGTCTTTCGCACACAAATCTAACCATTCGCAGTCTTAATTTCTATGAGCGAATTTAATATATGATGATTTTAGCATTGGGTAGCAATGTTTCAGGCAATTGGGGGTGTCCTATTGCCACATTAAGACAAGTAATCAGCAGGCTGTATATTGAGAATATCCAAGTAACAGGCGTTGCTTCATTATATAGAACGCGCGCTATGGGCTCTATTCGCCAGCCGGATTACATGAATACTGTCCTCACGGCTAAATGCACCTTGTCCCCACGTAAGATTCTGGTCGCTGCCAAACAGTTGGAACGGCAGGCCGGCCGTCGCCCACGGTTGAAATGGGGACCCAGGCCCCTTGATATCGATATAATTGATAAAAACGGACAAGTGATCTCATGGACAAGACGAACTGGCCTAAAAGGAACCGAGACACTACAATCAGATATTCGTCGACTGGGAAGTTGCGCTCGGAAGGTTAAGTTGCCGGGGCAGCGTCCTAATATAGTCCTGCCTCATCCTGAGGCCCACCTCAGGAACTTCGTCCTTGCTCCACTCGCTGAGATAGCACCTCATTGGCGGCATCCTGTCTATCAAGTGTCGGCGGCACGTTTGCTTGAGCGATTCTGCACAACCCCAATCAAGATCCACCGCGTTCTTGATTCTGGTTGGCATTTGTGTAACAAGAACTACTTGCCTGTCACAAATAGATAGGCTGAATCCGTACATTTCCGTTTGTCTACATACCGCGTAGCAACCGCTGGGAAGGTTTTTCTATGGCTCGCGTCACCGTCGAAGACTGCGTCGACAAGGTTGAAAACAGATTTGAGCTGGTTCTCCTAGCTGCCCACCGTGCCCGCAGTATTGCGAGTGGAAGCCCGATTTCCGTTGAGCGAGAGAACGACAAAAACCCAGTCGTCTCCCTCCGTGAGATCGCCGAACAAACGGTGACACCGGATGATCTTCGCGAGGGCTTGATCCATTCAATCCAGAAGAACGTCGAAGTCGATGAACCAGAAGAAGCGGCAGCACCGGTGCTGGTCAATGAACGTAGAACACCTATGCTTGGTCGTGACGAACAGTCATCTGATACAATCGTTGACGTTCTGACCGAGGAGCAACTTCTGCGTGGAATGGAAGCTCTGACACCAACCGAGCCTTCCGCAGCAATCGGTGGCGGGAGTGGTCGCGGTCGCTAGTGCTATTTAGTGTTAGCTCAGATCAACAGCCACGTTGTTTGTTGTTTTCATCCTTCTAAGGGTTTGAGAACTGACAATAAAAGGCAATCCGCTTGCTGTTTAACGTGAAGGTCAATTAAGGCTGCTCATACGGAAAAGTGCTAGAGTTACAAACCTTTAGTCCTTTAGAATATAATTTCTGAAGTTCTAACGATTAAAGGTTAGGCTATGCTTCCCCGCGGCTGGAAGTTTAAGCGGGTCGTGGCAAGGGCATGTGCTAGCGCGTTGAAGAAGGATGCATTGAGCATTGCCAATCCAAAATTACCTCTGCGAGCCGGTTAGCGGGAACCAAGGCTCGTGAGCAAGTCCCGGGAGGTAGATCATGACGCGGCAATACGAACTAGTAGAGCGCGTGCAGTCCTACGATCCGACGGCTGACGAAGCTTTGCTTAATCGCGCCTACGTCTATGCTATGAAAGCGCACTCAAATCAGAAACGCGCGTCTGGCGACCCCTATTTCTCCCATCCTCTGGAAGTTGCAGGCATTCTAACTGAATTGCGGCTCGATGATGCGACCATCGCCACGGCTCTCCTTCATGACGTAATTGAGGACACCGACGTCACACGCACCGAAATTGACGAGCTTTTTGGCTCTGAAATTGGCGCTCTTGTCGAAGGTTTAACCAAAATAAAGAAGCTCGACCTAGTTACAAAAAAGGCTGAGCAAGCAGAGAATTTTCGAAAACTACTGATTGCAATCTCCACGGACATTCGCGTGCTTTTGGTAAAGCTGGCGGATCGTCTCCACAATATGCGGACTCTTGGTCATGTTAGCGAAGAGCGACGCAAACGAATTTCCGAAGAGACGCTTGAAATCTATGCACCTCTAGCAAGCCGTATGGGCATGCGTGCGATGGTGGAAGAGCTACAGGAGCATGCCTTTCGCTGGCTCTACCCAAAACCCTATGCCGCATTGAATAAGCGCCTTGATGAGTTGCGCGAGCGAAACCGGGGCCTCATTGGCGACATCCATTTGGCGCTTTCAGTTAAACTTCAAGAAGCCAGTATAGATGGTGAAATAACAGGTCGTGAAAAGACCCCTTTTGCCATCTGGCGGAAGATGGAAAACCGTCAGATTTCGCTGGAGCAACTTTCAGATATTTACGGTTTCCGCGTGAAGGTCGATACTGAGGCCGATTGCTACCGTGTTCTGGGGGTGGCTCACACAGAATGGCGTGCCGTGCCAGGTCGATTCAAGGACTATATTTCAACGCCTAAACAGAATGGCTATCGCTCGATCCACACCACCGTTGTTGGTCCTGGCCACCAGCGTGTTGAGCTGCAAATCAGAACTCATGAAATGCACCAAGTCGCAGAATATGGTGTTGCAGCCCATACGCTTTATAAGGACGCTGGCACAAAAACACCGCCGCAGGCCGATGACTCAAATTTGAGCTCAAACCCCAATGGACACTCATCAGTAGATCTTCCCCCCAAATCCGTGGGAACCAGGACATCAAATCAGACGAACGGCATTTCATTCGCCAAAGACAGTGGCCCCTATGGCTGGCTTCGTCGGCTGGTTGATACGCTTTTGGATGGGCACAACCCGGAAGAATTTCTGGAACACACGAAACTCGAACTCTTTCTTGATCAGGTATTCTGCTTCACTCCAAAAGGTCGATTGATAGCCTTGCCAAAAGGCGCCACTCCAATTGATTTTGCTTATGCATTGCATACAGATATTGGCCACACAACCAGCGGCGCTGTTATTAATGGCCGCAAACAACCACTTACAACCCAACTGCGCAACGGCGACGAAGTCCAGATTCTGCGCTCATCAAAACAACGCCCGTCTGCAGCCTGGGAAAGAATTGCCACCACTGGTCGAGCGCGGGCTGCCATAAGACGGGCGGTGCGTGACACCCTTCGTCAACAATACCTCGAACTAGGTCGCAGGCTGCTCACCCATCAATGCAAGAAGGTCGGCTTGGAGCTTAGCGATGAGCTGCTCGATTTGGCACTGGCTAGATTATCGGCCAAAACCGTCGAGGAAGCACTCGTCCTCATAGGGCGCGGCGAACTCCCGCTCATTGATGCAATGCGAGCTGTCGCACCGGATCTTGACTCTGTTACCTCGCAGCCCTCGCGCAAGCCACGCAATAGGCACGATCATGGCAGGGGTCAGGATGGATGGTTCAACCTGACTAGGGTGATGGGCCTGAAATTTTATCTTCCCAACATGTCTTCGTCGTCAATGAGTTCAAAGACTGGCTCAGAGATTGGCAAGGGCGCAGGGCCAGGTTTGGGAAGCATCCCAATTCGGGGGTTCAATAATGATATCCCCGTCAGTTACCAAGAGGGTGGTGCCATCCCTGGCGATCGCATCGTCGGCGTGCTTGTTCCCAAAGAAGGCATCAAGATATTCCAGATCCATTCTCCGCTCTTGCGCGAGCATGAAAGCGAAAACTGGATCGACGTAACCTGGGATATCGATCCAGAGCTCCCCGACCGGTTCCCTGCTCGGATCAGTGTCACAGCCATCAATGCCCCTGGATCACTTGCCGAAATCGCCCAGGTAATTGGGGAGAAGGATGGCAACATCGATACCCTGCGGATGACCCGGCGCGGGTCAGATTTCACTGAAATGCTCATTGAGGTCGACGTCTGGGACCTTGAGCATCTCAACAGTATTCTCGCAGAGTTGAGGGCTAAGTCTTCTGTCAGTTCAGTCGAGCGTGTCTTTGAATAAACCTAAGTCTTACCAAGGCTATTGCCCTAGCGAGGTGAAAAATGAACGCCGCATTGCCACTTCCCTATCAAAGACTTGGCGTGAATATCGATCACGTGGCAACTATCCGCAACGCCCGGGGCGGTGATCATCCAGATCCAATACGGGCCGCCAATCTTGCGATAGACGCCGGAGCGGATGGGATCACTGCTCATTTACGCGAAGACCGTCGGCACATCCTGGATGACGATATCACCCGCCTCAAGACAGAGCTAATCCGACCTCTCAATTTTGAGATGGCACCGACGCCTGAGATGCGTGCCATAGCTTTGCGGCATCTACCCCACGCCTGTTGTCTGGTGCCTGAGCGCCGGGAAGAACGGACGACCGAAGGCGGCCTTGATGTGGCAAGCGCAAAACAAGATCTGAAGACATATATAGCCACGCTTAAGCAATCCGGTATCCGCATTTCATTGTTTATCGAAGCTGATCCCTGTCAGATTAACGCGGCACATGACATCGGTGCTGACATCGTTGAACTCCATACCGGTAGCTATTGCGAATACGCGTTGGCCTCTGATGCAGCAAAACTTAGCTCGGAATTCAAACGCCTGTTGTCTGGCGCCGAATTAGCTGACGCTGCCGGCCTGGAAGTCCATGCAGGTCATGGGCTGACATATGATACAGTCACGCCAATTGCTGCAATTCCTCAGATCATCGAGCTTAACATCGGTCATTTTCTGGTCGGAGAAGCCGTATTTAGTGGGTTTTTTGCAGCCATCCAAAAGATGCGAGCGCTGATGGACGAAGCGCGAAGATAATCTGCAAGGAGTGCCCAGGGAGTACCAAAGTCAACAAAGGGCAATCAGCCACCATTCAATCGGAACCACACTATGATCCTCGGCCTAGGCAACGACATGGTCGATATCCGCCGCATCGAAAAGACACTCATCCGCTTTGGCGATCGGTTTATCGATCGTGTTTTCACCGATCAGGAGCAAAAGAAATCCGATCGCCGCGTGCAGCGTGCAGCCTCTTATGCAAAACGTTTTGCAGCAAAAGAAGCTTGTTCAAAAGCGCTCGGAACGGGTTTCCGCAAGGGCATCTATTGGCGCGATTTGGGTGTCGTTAATTTACCATCAGGCCGGCCCACACTGTTGCTGACGGGAGGTGCTGAGAAGCATTTACAAGAATTGCTTCCATTGGGCTACAAAGCGCAGATAGATCTAACTTTGACGGATGATTTCCCGTGGGCTCAAGCCATAGTGATTATATCTGGAATCCCAGTATGAATCCTGGATATGAAAGACGCTGAATGCCATTAGAGATAATCCAGCAATCCTTGCAAAGGCCAAGAGGCCGGCACATGTCCAGGCAGGTTCAAGTGGTGTCGAATAGGTGGGGTTCGACCGATGTGCTTCGCAATAATTGGGAATGCCTGCACAATTGCGTGTAAAGACTGAAACGGCTATAGCGGACTACGCAAAGATTAGGGCCTACATACACCGGCGCGAGCCCACTCCCAGGAGCAATAGATGAGTTTGAAAGTTGATACAGGCGCTGTTCGCCAAAGCGGCTGGTGGGAGACCGGCAAGATCATTATTCAGGCGCTGATCCTGGCCATGTTCGTGCGGGTCTTTTTTTTCCAGCCTTTCAATATCCCATCGGGCTCAATGAAAGGCACACTGCTGGTTGGTGATTACCTCTTCGTCTCCAAGCTTTCCTACGGCTATAGTCGCTATTCCTTCCCTTGGGGCATCGCTCCTTTCAGTGGGCGCGTTCTCAGTGGAAAGCCAACACGTGGCGATGTGGTTGTCTTCAAGCTTCCGCGCGATAACTCCACCGACTACATAAAAAGGGTTATCGGCCTACCAGGCGACACGATTCAAATGCGCGATGGCATCCTTTATCTCAACGGCAAAGCAATTCCAAAAAAGCGTGTCGCAGATTTCAAGACAAGCACTGATACCGGTTTACCAATGCGGGTGCCGAGGTTTGAAGAAACCCTACCTAACGGCGTAAAATACTTCGTTTTGGATGAGGAATCGGATGGGCCCTACGATACCACTGAAACGTTCAAGGTGCCTCCGGGGCATTACTTCATGATGGGCGACAATCGCGATAATTCATCTGATTCCCGGACGCAATGGGGAGTTGGATATGTCCCTTATCAAAACCTCGTCGGGCGGGCTGAAATCATATTTTTCTCGGCTGATAGCAAGCCAGGCGGAACATTTAGTGTAGTTCGACCGTGGACGTGGCCCAGCGGCATTCGCTGGGGGCGCTTCTTCTCAATGGTTCGTTAAATCCAGGACTGAAGCGTGTCGCAACCGCGAAAATTTAAGGAGCTCGAAACCGCAATCGGTTATCAGTTTCGCGACCTCAAATTGATTGCGGAGGCATTGACGCATTCCAGTGTCCGCGCGGGGCGTTCAGGTCAAGTCGACAACGAACGGCTGGAGTTCTTAGGCGATCGGGTTTTGGGGCTGGCCGTTGCCGAGTTATTGCATGCGCGTTACCCACAACTGCGCGAGGGTGAATTGGCGCGCCGCTTTAATCGCATGGTTAGCGGTGTGGCGTGTGCCCAAATCGCCCGTGATATCGACCTGGGTAAGCATGTTATTTTAGCTGAAAGCGAGGCTGATAGCGGCGGTCGCAACAAAGACACCATTCTCGCCGATGCGATGGAAGCCATTCTTGGTGCGATTTTTGTCGAGAAAGGCTTCATAAAGGCCCAGAAGGTTGTTTGCCATCTCTGGCGAGATCGTCTTGACGCACTTGGGGCCACTCCCGTTGACCCCAAATCCGCTCTACAAGAATGGGCGCAAGGACGGGGATTGCCACTACCACTTTATCGCGAAGCTGGTCGTTCAGGCCCCGATCATGCCCCCCAATTCATTGCAGAAGTGAACATTAAGAGCTTTTCACCAGCCTTAGCCGAGGGCAGCTCGAAACGGCATGCAGAACAAGCCGCAGCCCGTCGGTTTTTAATGCGCGAAAGCGTCTGGAAGGACGAAAATAATGACTGACGCAGATCCAAACACTCCTGCTAGTTCATCTGATGCCCCGTCTGGCAAAAAGTGTGGGTTTGTTGCGATTATTGGTGCGCCAAATGCAGGTAAATCGACTCTAGTAAACCGTCTTGTTGGCACTAAAGTCTCAATCGTCAGCCGCAAGGTCCAAACCACCCGGATCCCCATTCGTGGCATTGTGATTTCCGGCTTAAACCAAATTATTCTGATCGATACGCCTGGCATATTTGAACCCAAACGCCGGCTCGACCGCGCCATGGTTGGTGCTGCCTGGGGGGGCGTATCGGATGCCGATGCGCTAGCCTTCCTCGTTGATGCCGCAAAAGGGATAGATGCGGATGTCAGCCGGATCCTTAAGCGGCTGAAGGACGTGAAGCAGCCGAAGTTTTTGATCCTCAATAAGGTCGACCGCCTAGCCGACAAAGGCCAGCTATTGCCATTGATCGAAAAGCTAACAGCAGAAGTTGAGTTCGAGGCAGTCTTGGTTCTCTCCGCGCTAACAGGTGAAGGGGTCGATACCTTCCAAGAAGAACTCGGAAACCGGATGCCGGAAGGACCCTGGCATTACCCAGCGGAGGACATCACCGATATCCCGGTTCGCATGCTTGCAGCCGAGATCACCCGCGAGAAGATTTACGACCGCCTCCACCAAGAACTGCCTTACGCCATAACGGTGGAAACGACCGACTGGAAGACACTGCGCAACAAGTCGGTTCGGGTTGAGCAGACGATCTTCGTTGAGCGTGACAGCCAGAAAAAAATTGTGCTCGGCAAGTCCGGCCAGTCGATCAAGGCAATTTCATCGGAGGCGCGTGCCGAGTTGGCGGCTATCCTCGAATGCCCTGTCCACCTGTTTTTGTTTGTCAAAGTGCGCGAAAATTGGGCTGATGATCCTCAGCGCTACCGGGAAATGGGCTTGGATTTCCCACGTGATTGAGCGTTAGAGAACTTCAAAAGCGGCTCTCAAGGTGTTGGTAAAAGTAGTGATAGAGAGACTGGATACATCATCCCTGCCGCAATTTGCGCGACTCTGATAAAGATCTACGTAATTTCCGAGTGCTGCCGATAAATTGGCGGCCCTGCAACCAACAGTCCCCTGAGGTCTATGCATGGAATGGGTCGATGAAGGTTTGGTTATTTCCGTCCGGCCGCACGGTGAGACTGCCGCGATTGTCGACGTATTCACCCGCGAGCATGGTCGCCATCCGGGCATGGTGCATGGTGGTCGGTCGCGGCGCCTCAGACCAATTCTACAAACCGGCAATCATGTTGATGCAACTTGGCGTGGGCGTCTACCGGATCAACTGGGGCACTTGTCGCTGGAACTGAGACGCGGCTATGCAGCCCAGTCGCTAGATGACCCGGCAGCCCTCTCAGGTCTCGCAAACCTGGCATCTATGCTTCGGTTGCTGCCGGAACGTGATCCCCATCCAAATCTCTTTGAAGTGACTATGTTCGTGCTTGGTTTTCTTGATGATTCAAGCGTTTGGCCAGCACTGATGGTGCGTTGGGAGCTTTCGCTGCTCACGGAGTTAGGTTTCGGTCTTGATCTTGAGAAATGCGCAGCCACTGGCAGCACCCAGAATCTGACCTATGTATCGCCAAAATCTGGCCGAGCGGTTTCAAAGGATGCAGGCACGCCCTACGCCGATAAACTGTTGGCTCTGCCGAGGTTCCTGCGTCCAGGACGCAGTGGCGAGGTCACAGCCTCAGACATCACCGATGGTTTCCGTCTAACCGGATACTTTCTGGAGGACCGTATTTTCACGCCGCAATCCCAGAAACTGCCCGAACCCCGACGTCGGATCGTCGATCATTTGGCCCGCGAAGCCACAATAGACGCTATTTGAGTTTTTGGCCGATGTTCGGTCCAATATAATGTCCGGCACGATTTCTAACATTGATATGCGGGTGCTGGCAGACAGGCTATCCAGGCTATTGTGTTGAGAACCATGACTGACAGCCCCGATAATGCGGTGATAATTATTGTTGACGATCTTGGTGGTCCCGAGATTGCTGGCTTACTGCAAAGACATCTTGATTTTGTGACGGCTCTTTCTCCGATAGAGAGCGTCCATGCGCTGGATATCAATGGTTTAAAGAATGACGCAATTACATTTTGGTCAGCGTGGCTTGGCCCGGGACAGGGACTGGCGCATGGGAAAAATCTTGTTGGATGCGTTGCCTTGAAAGAGCTGGATACCGAGCATGGTGAGATTAAATCCATGCACACGGCAATAGCCGCTCGTGGGCGAGGCATTGGCCGGAAACTTTTACTCCACCTGATAGGGGAGGCAGAAAAACGCGCCTATCGTCGACTTAGCCTGGAAACAGGCACGAGCTATGCCTTCGAGCCGGCACGTTCGCTGTATCGAAACTTTGGATTTGAAACCTGCCCCCCCTTCGCCGACTATTTTGACGATCCACACAGCACTTGCATGACAAGAAGGCTATAGCTGGCGTTGCGTGCAGCACGCGGTTGGCCTCGGCAACCTATAACTCAGGTGCCCAAAGTAGCGTAGCTCTGGGCGCCTGAGTTAAACTTTAAGCGCCGTTTCTGGCAACGCTGCGCAGATAGCGACGCGTTTGAAAGCGGCGGGTTTTGCGCGGGGCCGCATGCACGGTCCGAACTAGCCTGCGTGAAGATCTTCGCGCCAGTGGCAACCGCCGCTTACGATGCGACGCCTGGGCAAACCGTGTACTGCGGGCACGCCTGCGCGATGCATAAGTCCGCCGTGCGCGCCTCCGTGAGTAAGCGAAGCGGCGCGATCCGCGACGGTAACGATAGGCTCGCCGCGATCTTCTGTGTCTCTTGGCATAGCGGATAGGTGTGCCATTGCGGGTTACGCAGTGATGGTAACGGATACGGGGCCCGTTATCGATGTGAATATGATGCATCCCGCAGCTATAGGTGCCAACGCCACCGCCATGCCGGGATTTGAGCCACCGTACAACTGCGCCATGTCGGCCACGTGCGGGCTTAAAATCAACAGCTCGGCACGAAGCGTGGAAGCTGCGCTTGCCACTTCCAGCAATGCGAGCGCCCCGACGGTGCGTTGAAATGATGCTAACCCGCCCGAATTTTGAGCGGATTTGAGATAGTCGTTGCTTGAGAATCCCTGGCAGGCAACCCGTAGGCGCCGCTTCAACTGGCGTCTGTGATGCGATGCTGAACAGCCCGAAGATAAGGGCCGTTGCGCACAACCAGCGCAACTTTAGATACAAACTCATACTGAGACGTCTCCTTAACTTGTCCGTCTTTACTTTTTGGGACAGCTCGATGCATTGCTCCCACCAGCCAAAACTGTGCAGCGGGCGGAAATGCACGGCGCCGGGGTGTTAACTGGAGAATTGTGGCAAAGCGAGTCTCGCAGATCGAGGTTTTCTCAAAAACACCAGCAAACTAACGAGTTTTTGCGATATGGTGTGTCAACACATCGCAGGTGTCGCACTTATCTTCTTTGTGAGTATGGCAGTGGCGTTACCATACAACGGTGGTGCATACATGTATTTTTTTGCCTGTGACCCACCAACACTTGAGAAGACCGCAGCGCTCAGCTAACCGATCACCATGAGTAAAAAACCGATTCTACCTGGCGCAGGCCCCATCGAGCCCGTAGCGCTGCGCGCAGCCCTTGAGGAGCGCTATCTGGCCTATGCGCTCTCGACTATCATGCATCGGGCATTGCCTGATGTGCGGGATGGCCTGAAACCAGTGCATCGACGCATTCTTTTCGCTATGCGAGAGCTTCGTCTCAATCCCGAGAGCAGTTATAAGAAATGTGCAAAAATCGTCGGTGAAGTGATGGGTAATTTCCATCCGCACGGTGACCAGGCGATCTATGATGCGCTTGTACGTCTGGCGCAGAACTTTGCCGTTCGATATCCACTCGTCGACGGGCAGGGCAATTTTGGTAATATCGATGGCGATAACGCCGCTGCCATGCGCTATACTGAAAGCCGCATGACCGATGTCGCTATTGCGTTGCTGGATGGCATTGACGAAGAGACGGTGGATTTCCGGCCTACTTATGATGGTGCCAACGAAGAACCCGTCGTCCTTCCTGCAGCATTTCCCAATCTATTGGCCAATGGAGCGTCAGGCATTGCCGTGGGCATGGCCACCAACATCCCACCGCATAACGTCGAAGAGGTGTGCAATGGCCTTCTCCATCTGATCAAATACCCCAATGCGACAATCGAGAAGCTTGTCGAGTTCATTCCCGGTCCGGATTTCCCTACAGGCGGCCTCATCGTTGAGCCATATGAGACCATTCTTGAAGCCTATCGGACCGGGCGCGGCGGGTTTCGTCACCGGGCGCGGTGGATCAAGGAAGACACCGGCCGCGGCGGTTATCAGATCGTCGTTGTCGAGATCCCTTATCAGGTGCAGAAGGCAAAACTGGTTGAGAAATTGGCCGATCTGATCACTGAAAAGCGGTTGCCGCTGATTGGCGATGTGCGTGATGAGAGTGCCGAAGAAGTCCGGTTGATCATCGAACCGCGTAACCGGACAGTTGATCCTCAAGTGATGATGGAGAGTTTGTTTAAGCTGACTGAGCTGGAAGTTCGTTTCAGCCTCAACATGAATGTGCTCTCAGCTGGGCAAATTCCAAATGTTCTCGGACTACGCGAGGTCATGCGCCAGTGGCTCGATCACCGTATCGAAGTGCTTGTTCGCCGCTCGGAATTTCGATTGAGGAAGATTGAGCATCGCCTGGAAGTGCTTGATGGTTACCTGATTGCATTTCCTAATATCGATGAAGTTATCCGCATCATTCGGTTTGAGGATGAGCCGAAAAAAACGCTGATTGCAACCTTTAGCCTCACCGACATCCAGGCCGAAGCGATATTGAATTTGCGGCTGCGCTCGCTGTCGAAACTCCAGGAGATTGAGCTGCGCGCCGAACACGACCGGTTGACTGCGGAAAAACTGGATCTTGAAACGTTGCTCGCCTCGGAAGATCTTCAATGGAAGAAGGTCTCTGATGAGGTGCGCGAGACACGCAATCGCTACTCTCAAAAGACCGATCTTGGCCGTCGCCGCAGCGACTTCACTGAGGCCCCTGAGATCGAGGTCGATCTCGAACAAGCTATGATCGAAAAGGAAGCCATTACCGTCATCTTGTCGGATAAGGGCTGGGTGCGTTCGCTAAAAGGCCATCAAGACGACTTGAGCAGGCTTGAATTCAAGCAGGGCGATAAATTCAGATTGGCCCTTCAGTGCCACACTACTGATCGCCTGTTGGCCTTCGCCACCAACGGCCGCTTTTTCACCATCAGCGCGGACAATCTTCCTGGCGGTCGCGGCCATGGCGAGCCCATTCGGTTGATGTTTGATTTGCAGGAGAGCCACGACATAGTGGATCTATTCGTCCACCAAAAGGGGCGTAAGCTTCTGGTGGCCTCGACTGCCGGTTACGGTTTTGTTGTGCTGGAGGACGAGGTAATTGCTTCCACCATCAAAGGCAAACAAATACTCAATGTAAGCGGAATGTCTGAAGCCAAGATCTGCGTGCCAGCGCAGGGCGATACAATTGCAACCGTCGGTGAGAACCGAAAACTTCTGGTTTTCCCTCTCAGCGACGTCAATGAGATGAACCGAGGCAAAGGGGTGATCCTGCAACGCTTGAAAGGTACGGCTCTTTCCGATGTACGCGTGTTTGAGGCCGCAGCCGGCTTAACCTGGCTTGATGCTGCCGGACGAACGTTCACGCTGTCCATGTCGGATCTAGAGGATTGGCAGGCGCTCCGTGCGCAAGCTGGTAAAATTGTGCCAAAGGGTTTTCCGCGCTCAAATCGGTTTGGCCCCGCATTCTCCTAGAATTTTGTTTGCCACCTAGTATTCAGTACAAGGGCGTCACTCGACACCACATCAGAGCGCACGGGGTTTTCAACCTTGGGGGACAGTCATGACTTCGATTTTGTTGCCGTCGGGATCCTGAATGAAAGCACCAAAGTAGCTGGTCATCGCGGCTTCGCGTGGGCCGGGAGCGCCAAAAGAACTGCCGCCGGATTGCAGGGCAGCAGCATGGAAGGCTTCAACCATTTCTACTGAACGGGCACGCAGGCAAATGTGTGCGCCGCTATCAAGTGGCATTTGGGGATACGGCTTTCGGAGATTGAGCCAGAGCTCGGGGTATTTCTTGCCAAAGCCAACCCGCGCTTCATCGCTGACCATGGCGCTATAGCCTAGCGGTTGCAATATGGCCGAGTAAAACGCGGTGCTTCGGCGAATGTCTGAAACTGCGACAGAAACATGATCGATCATCGCTAAGTTTCCTATTTTGGAGGTTGCGTTCGTTCAAAAAATTGGCTCAGGGGTTAATCTTCAGATCCGAGAGTTTCCACCCTCCAGGCGTTAAACGTTGCTGCGGCTGGAATCGCGTCTTGTAAGCCATCTTCGGAGAACCCTCGATCCAATAACCCAGATAGAGGTATGGGAGGGCAAGGCGTCTGGCATATTCAATATGCTCGAGCACCATAAAGGTGCCAAGACTGCGCCTTTCAGCTTCAATATCATAGAAGCTGTAGACCATCGAAATCCCGTCAGAGAGCCGGTCACAAAGCGCGACTGCCAACAACGGCCAGGAAGACATGTCTCCGCCCTCCAAAGCATTGGGAGGGCGAAGACGGTATTCGGTCAGGAATGAGTCAACAATCGTATCCTCAATCATCAGTGCAAAATCACCAATACTCATGTCAGCCATCCCACCTTCGCCGTGCCGCGCGTCGATATAGTCGCGGAACAACCGGTAGTGTTCAGCTGTTGAACGCGGCAATATCCGGCGGATGTGGAGGTCGGAATTGCGTTTTATTAAGCGGCGAAAGTTCTTGCTGGGCTCAAACTCATCCACCAGGACGCGCACGGAAACGCACGCCTGACAGCCCTCACAATAGGGCACGTAAGCAATATTCTGGCTGCGCCTGAAACCACCTTTCAAGAGGTTGTCCACGAGTGAATCCGGCTTTTCAGGGCTGAGGTGCGTGAACAGTTTGCGCTCAAGCCGTTCCGGCAGATAGGGACACGCTTGTGCGGTCGTCACATAAAACTCTGGAAAGTCCTTTGGTTGTTCACTCATTCGACCTTGCCGCGTAATGCCCTAAACTTGCCCGCCAATAGCGCCGGACGCATCCCCGAATAGTTAATCAGTAGCCCGTCGATAGGATAGGAAAGGATATCATCAAACTAATAAACATTGGCGAAAAATCATGAGGCTAACCATTTCAGAAAACAAGGCCGGATCAGAGAGCCAGGCCGGACTATCTTGATGCTGCAAGCAGCCGCGCGGCTTTTGGCGCAAAGTAGGTCAAAATGCCGTTGCAACCAGCCCTCTTAAAGCCCATCAGGCTCTCCAGGATAACCCGGTCGCCATCAAGCCAGCCGTTTTGCGCGGCACCTGCCAACATCGCATACTCACCCGATACCTGATAGGCAAACGTCGGCACTCCAAATTGGTCTTTGACCCGGCGGATGATGTCGAGATAAGGCATCCCAGGCTTCACCATCACCATATCGGCGCCTTCCTGGATATCGAGCGCTACTTCCCGAATAGCTTCATCGCTGTTGGCATAGTCCATCTGGTAGGTACGCTTATCGCCACGCAATGTACCGGATGAACCTATGGCGTCGCGAAACGGACCATAGAATGCTGAAGCGTATTTGGCTGAGTAAGCCATTATCTGAGTATTTGTGTGCCCACCATTCTCAAGTGCTCCACGAATAGCACCAATCCGACCGTCCATCATATCGGAGGGAGCAATAACGTTACAGCCAGCTTCCACTTGAACCAGGGACTGTTTCACCAGCGCCGCATGGGTCTCGTCATTGAGTATCTCATCGCCCTCCATCAGCCCGTCGTGACCATGGCTGGTGTAGGGATCAAGAGCCGCATCACACACGATCCCTATATCCAGCCCGCGTCCGCGGACAGCATGGATGGCCCGGCACACAAGGTTTTCGGGATTATAGGCTTCCCTACCGTCTTCGGTGCGTAGCGCGGCATCTGTATTAGGGAAAAGCGCAATTGCCGGAATGCCAAGTTCCATCGCTTCTTCGGCTACCTGCCCGATTAAATCTGGGGACACCCGATCGACGCCCGGCATTGATGGCACAGCCTCGCGCCGGCCTTCACCATCAATGACGAAAAGCGGCCATATCAGATCACCGGTCGAAAGGTTATTCTCTGCCACCAACCGACGCGACCACTGGCTCTGCCGATTGCGTCTAAGACGAACGGAGGGAAATGCGCCGAGTGCTTGTGTGGCGACTGGCGTCCGAATAGGCTTCATGACATGCTCCGAGCGATTACACTCTGTCTGACGGCAAGTGTTGGTTTGAGGGTTCAGCCAGACCATGATCTTGGCCGGTTACGCGGCCTAGTTCAAGCGCGACTAATAAACCTTACTACTCAATGCAGGGTGCTTGGTCGGTTCGCAATCGATTGGTACCCGTTGCCGCACATGCCAGAGAGCCCAAATGTGCCAGAGAGCTCAAATGTAGCTAACATCCTGAAACGCTGATAACCAATGCCAAGTCAGCGGCAATAATTGCTGTGCCGACGCGGTGCCAGATCGACATGGAAATGGTTCCGGTGTGCTTGGTTCGCTTCAGGACCCAAAACCGTACCAAATATTTTGCACGCAGAGATATGAGCCGCCTTCAGAAAAGTAGATTTATCCAGTTTAGAGACCTGCGATGCAAGCTTCTTTCGCGGCCCTTTTGGGCCACCCAGTTCACTGCGTGCTCTCCGAATATTGCTTCTTGGACCGCCAAGATATCTTCCTGGATAAAGAAACTTGTCTAATGATCGACGGTATTGCTTCCGACGTTGGTTTTGAGAGGCTATTTTAGAGCGCTGGGCCGGCTCGCGTTTCCGTGCCCAATCCATTCGCTCTTTAAGGCTCGGCCGGCGTGCAGGTAGCGGTGGGCCAGCCCCCATGGCTGGGATGGCCTCTCTCAGTGACCTGGAGTGATCAGTTGACGATGAAGGCATTGCCCTTGGAATAATCGATGCCGTTGTGGTCGGAACCGATGAGCGTCCCGATGATGGCGTTAAACTCGCGGCGGAATAGCTGTTAGCTAATCCCGTGGGGCGTTTGCCTGGGTGATGTCTGTTATTCAAAGGTTTCCGTGCGACGGTTTCCTGCTCGATCATTTTCCGAGCGATGAGCTCGCGTCTGGTTGGCCCCCAATGCGCAAGCAAATATGTCTGAGCCCCGTTGGCGGTGACAAACCCACGAATGTCCAGCGCATTAGCCGTGGCGTGTTCACTCAGCCGGGTGTGCTTGCGCCCGTATGCATTGCGGCACGAATACGAACTCATCACGGACACATCGGCAATTCGGTCGCCGAGGTGCTGCTTCGCTAGTGATTGCAGCCCCCCCGTTAGCCATTTGCCAAGAGCACCAACAAGTTGGCAGTTGATTAGTGGCGGCGGAGAAAATGTAACAGGGGATTTTCCGATTTGCAGCAACCGGACGGGCGCCGGAGAACCGCAGGCCCCCTTTTTGATAGGCTCAGCAAATTGCACAATGGCAGAATGCCGGCGGAGTATTTTTTTGCAACTGCGTCGAGCGGCGGTAATTTGCGCCGGCGTCCAAATGTCTTTCTTTGCTGTAGGGGGCTTCGTTATGGGACTTTGTACACCCGGCCCAACATTGCTCGGCCCAACACTGCTTGGCACAGCCTTGGCGGGCGTTTGATCGGGCTGTTGCTTTGACTGATCGTCGACATAATTCGGCATGGCTGAGCCGTGCAGTCCCAGTTTGGGAGATTTAATTCGTTGTGGGTCCGGGTTCCGGCGAATTAGCGGTCCTTTTGATCCCCTCAACGGTGTCACAAAAGCATCTTTCACAGTACGATTTTTGCTCAACTTGCCGATTTTGAGCTCAGCAGAGCGCGCACCGTCAGTAGTTTGAGCGCTAGCTGAAGCAGTCAACAGTGCCGCAACTGCAAAGGCACGCATGCCGGTGAGCAAAATACCGCCCCAAACGGCTTGATTGGCCCAAACGGCTTGATTAAAGGCAGCCATGGTATTCCTACATTAAACGATGCGTAATTCCTGGAGAACGTACTTAATGCCAGGATTCGCAGATCCAATCTGGTCTAAAAGAGCTGCCTAGTTCACAAATTTTCTCAATTTACCGCGTTCTAGTTATCCGTTCCCAGCATATTTGAGAGCAACGGGCACGTTTGAATATAACTTGGCAGCAAAATGCGCCTCGGTCATGACGTCACCTGTGGATATCGGTTCTCGATTTTCCGAATGTGAGTAGGGTAACACTCACTGCAGTAGGTGCATCCTGTTCTGTGCGGCATCTGGATTTCAAGTTGACGTACCCCGATTGGCGTACAAAGCGGTGTTCTGGTAGCACCACTTGCAGGCCGCCCTACTCCAGGCACAGTCGCCAAAGTCGTGCGTCAAGGCCAGGCCAGCACCAAGCAAGCTCCATCGGGGCTCTGCAAACGTAGTCATTCGAACCAATGAAGCGGGACATCCATGGACACAACGCCACAAGAGCCGACCTCCGCGCCAACACCTCAGGGCGAACCGCGAGACGTCGAGATCACACTCACCGGCGCTCTGGCCCATATAAGTTTGACCCGGCCAAAGGCGCTTAATGCTTTGAATGACGCAATGCGCCGAGATATTTCGGAGGCCATTCCACGTTTCACTCGGGACCCGAACGTCTACGCCATGCTTACAGACTCTGCCTTTCCCCGCGCCTTTTGCGCTGGCGGAGATATTCGTGAACTTTCCACCTTGGCCCAGCATGACATTGAGCAGGGACGGAAATCCCTGGCGGATGAATACCGCATGAACTGGCAGATCGAATGTTTTCCTAAGCCGACGATTTCGCTCATCAACGGGCTTTGTGTAGGATCAGGTGTCGGGCTCACGCTCTACAATACCCACCGCGTTGCCGGTGAAAATTACAGTTTCGCCATGCCCGAGACTGGGATTGGCCTGTTCCCGGATCTCGGTGTGTGCTCAGTATTGGCAAAGCTGCCAGACAATATAGGCACCTATCTAGGTCTAACAGGCAGGGCAATCGGTGCGGCCGATGCGCTGGCGCTGGGCTTCGTCACTCACTGCATCTCAGCTCAACAGTTTCCAGAAATAATTGATGCTTTACGCAATGTAATGCCAGTTGATCCTTTGTTGGATGACCGCCACGAAGAGCGAGAAGGAGCAATCCTCGAACCCCTGCATGGGCTTATAGCCGACACTTTTTCCGGTGGCACAATGGAAGAGATTATCGCGGCATTGGGCAAAATTGCAGCCGGGACTGGCTCAAGCGCCGTTTTCTGCGAAAAATTACTGGAAGATCTCAGTGCCCGGTCTCCAACATCCTTGAAGGTTACTCTGAGCCATCTCAAAGCATCCGCGACGAGAGGTCTGAGCGAAACTCTGGAGATCGACCATCGCATCGCTTCAAGGTGTCTGGAAGGCAGTGATTTCCATGAAGGCGTCCGTGCTCTCATTATAGACAAAGACAATTCACCTGTATGGAAACCCGCCAAATTAGAAGATGTCACCGAAGAGAATGTCTTGAATTACTTCAAGGAATGGGAAGGTAACGACTTAAAACTACCGACGCGCATAGAAATGCAGGGTAATAAATAGTAAGTAAAGTATTACTACATGATTCAATTCAATACATTCATTAATAAAAGGTTTTAATGCCCCCCCTTTAACTATTTTTTTACTATGTCTATTAGCGCAACGTTTAAGTAATCTTGCCTATTGTTCATCAGACCTCGGACGACGAGGACGCTCGTGCAGCGAATCGAGCATCATGAACAAGGCAGAGGCAAGAAAATGAAAGTAGCGTACGACATGCGTTCGGCCGCAGAGCCGCAGGACGAAATAACCTTTCGTGACGAATACCAGCAAGCTTTGCGCTTGGTGGAGCGGTTACACCGTTTGTTGCTTGATGTTATCAAGGATGAGTTCGACCGTGTCGGTGGTGCCGACTTGAATAGTGTTCAGGCATTGTTGCTTTATAATATAGGTAGCAGTGAACTTACGGCCGGCGAGCTAAAAACGCGCGGCTATTACCTTGGCTCAAATGTATCATACAATCTCAAAAAGCTCGTAGATATGGGCTACATCCACTACAAACGCTCGGAAACAGACCGCCGATCCGTGCGTGTAAGCCTCACCACCAGAGGCAAAGATGCCTGCGAAGTCGTTCATAACCTCTATGAGCGTCAACTCAGTTCGATTGAAGCAGTAGGCGAGGTGTCTCAGCCAGACATGAAGACTCTGAATAGTTCGTTGGTCCGGCTTGAGCGCTTTTGGACTGATCAGATTAGGTATCGCCTCTGAGCACCGGGCAATCTGGTCCAGACGAACATCGGGTTTCAGGTGATATTCTCATCTAAAAAGGGGCAGGGCTGCGGGCTTTGCCTCCTTTTTCACATTTCCAGCAGAACATTTTAGCGCCTGATCGTTATAAGATGAGCCATCCTCGCTTCGACAATAAACGTAATTCCGCCGCTACAACGTCTACGTAGAGCGCGCGAATAGTCTCTATGATTCCGTCAAAGCTTGGCACGTCAGATGTTGCATCCCAGATGTTGCATCCAAGGCACGTCATTCAAGTTACGAGCAGGCATGACCGTTTCCTCCATTCCCATTCGCGGCCCGTGCAGGTACAAACATTGCAGCGTAAGAAGTAGCCGGCCAGTTTTGTATTGCCGACGAAGTTCCTTGTCCGCACTACTAAGAACTACAGCCACAAGCCCATATTGAGTCACATTTAGTTTATGATCCACAGCTCAGAAATTCTGGGTTAACCATAAACTATATAGGCTCAGTTGATGGGAACTTTAATGCGTCTCTGTTTTTAGGCCTCGGCCTGATGCCGGTCGATCAGGATTGATTGATCACCAACAAGTCAAATTCAATCGGCCTGTCATGCCGTCGAAAATATTGATCAAAGAGGGTGCAATCGTGCTTCTGCAACTCGGTGCAATGCGAGCTGAAGTCAATCCAATCCATTTCTCAAATCAAGAACCACGGCGTTCTCTCTGCCGGGTTATATTGAGTGGTTTTATTGCGGTTTGGGTGGCTTTTTTTGCACCACTACACGCCAATGCATCGGATGGCGAAAAATCTTGGATGAGTTCGATCCTCAATCCAGATCGCTCAACAACCAGTAACACTAGCTATAATCGTACTTTCGTACGCCAATGGGAGCGCAATCCTCCGCGTGGCTACCCAACGCTGTCACGCGAAAATATTGAACCAACCAAGATTGCGATAAAGCGGTATAAAGAAATTGTAAAAAAGGGCGGCTGGGGCAAACTTCCCAAATTTAAAAAGCTTGAGGCCGCCATGACCGACCGGGCGGTTCGTGCAGTACATAATCGCTTATTGGCAACCAAACATCTCCGCTCGGCATCGAGCTACCCAGGCTTTTTCGATTATGCTCTGGAAAAAGCCGTGCGCCGCTTCCAGGCTTCAAATGGGCTGACGCCGACCGGCATAGTCGATAGTCGAACACGATTGGCGCTGAATGTGCCCGCCAAGGTACGCTTGCGGCAGCTTAGGCGCAATCTCAGTCGTCTTCGTGCCAACGTTAAATCAGGCAAGCGCCGCTATGTTGTTGTGAATGTGCCCGCAGCCCAAATCGAGGCCGTGGAGGGTGATCGGGTTGTATCGAGACATACCGGCGTTGTTGGTAAAATTGATCGGCGTACGCCGCTTCTTTCCTCGCGCATCCACGAGCTGAACTTCAATCCGGCTTGGCGACTGCCCCCCACAGTGATCAAAAAAGACTTGATCCCCAAGGGCCGGCAAATGCAGGCGCAAAAGCAAAGCGTGTTGGAAAAATTCGGCATAGACGCATACAGCGGCAGTGGTCGGAAGCTTAATCCGAAGAAGATAAATTGGAATTCTAGCCAACCTTATAACTTGAGCTATCGTCAGCCAGCCGGCCCAAAAAATCCGCTCGGATTTGTAAAGATCAACTTTCACAACGCCCATTCTGTTTATCTGCACGATACTCCGTCGGATCGAATTTTCGGGCGCAACTTCCGCGCTGCCAGTTCGGGATGCGTCCGCGTGGGCGGTATCAAGAAACTCGTCACTTGGCTTTTGAAGGACAATAAAGGCTGGAAACGCAGTCGCGTAGACCGCATGAAAAAGTCCGGCGATACAAAGAATATCCGTCTAAAACGTGCTGTGCCCCTGCATTTGGTTTATATTACAGCTTGGGCAACCCCTGACGGTGTAGTGCAATTTCGTCGTGATCTTTATAAGCGCGATGGGGTTGGTGCTATGGCATCGGCCTATTGACGGACAAGGGCCGCGTATCCAAATTTGAGCACGATCAATTCGTGACTAGCGCTTTCGTGCCATATGGTTCGGAGGCGCTTTTGTTTTCCGAGTGCGTTCGGATATCTGGTGCTTTGTATTTCTGGCGAGCATCATGGTATGCAGATTATGCTTGGAAAGCTTATAATCACTTCATCCGGAAGCGACACATTCGCGTTATTGAATTTAATGAGAAAATGCCACATATTTGGCAAACAGTGAGATGTGATTGAAGTATGGCTAATGGGGCCTTGTTGCAGTACGGCAGATGTGTTCGGAGGAATTCGCGGCATGGACTATCAGGCACGTTTCGCACATGCGATCCAAAGTGTGACGGACGAAGGTCGTTACCGGGTATTTGCGGATCTTGAGCGACGACGCGGTAACTTTCCAACCGCGCGGGCCCACCTTGAGGACGGTTCGCGAGACATCTCAGTTTGGTGCTCGAATGACTATCTCGGCATGGGGCAGCACCCTGCCGTGCTGAGCGCAATGCACGAAGCTCTGGATGCTGCGGGCGCTGGTTCAGGCGGCACGCGCAATATCTCCGGCACCACGCACTATCATGTGCAACTTGAGCGCGAGTTGGCCGAACTTCACCAAAAACCTGCGGCTCTCCTTTTTACTTCGGCCTTTGTGGCCAACGACACGACCCTCGCTACGCTTCAAGAAATCCTCCCCGGCTGCATTATCTTTTCCGACGCAATGAACCACGCTTCAATGATCGCGGGTATTCGCAATGGACGTGGTGATAAACGTATCTGGCGGAACAATGATCTTGCCGATTTGGAAGCCAAACTCGCGGCTGCAGATCCGAACGCACCCAAGATTATCGCTTTCGAGAGCGTTTATTCGATGGATGGTTATATCGCTCCGATCTCCGGCATTTGCGATCTGGCCGAAAAATACAACGCACTCACTTACCTTGATGAAGTCCACGCCGTTGGCGTCTATGGCCCAAGGGGAGGCGGCATTGCCGAGCGTGATGGCGTGATGCACCGGATCGATATTATTAACGGTACGTTGGCCAAGGGTTTTGGCGTAATGGGTGGCTATATCGCTGGTAGCCGAGACTTATGTGATGCTATTCGATGCACCGCTTCGGGCTTCATTTTCACAACATCGCTCGCACCAGCAATTGCCGCTGGTGCAACCGCCAGTATTCGCCATTTAAAAAACAGCAATATTGAGCGGACGGCGCACAAGGAACGTGCAGCTGCCACTAAGTCGGCCCTCCTCGATGCCGGGCTGCCAGTGCTTGAAAACCCGAGCCATATTGTGCCCGTGATGGTGGGTGGCCCGGTGCTATGTAAGCGGGTTACTGACGCGCTAATGGAGCGGTTCTCAATCTATGCCCAGCCGATCAATTACCCGACGGTGCCGCGTGGAGGTGAACGTATTCGTCTCACGCCGACGCCCATCCATACGGATGAACACATAAGCGCATTGGTGGTAGCTCTAAAGACACTTTGGGCAGAATTTGAAATTCCAGCGCAGAGCATTCAGTACGCAGCGGAATAGTTACCCCTGGGTTTATATCGAACGGCTTTTAAGTTGAGGTGTTCGCCGGGAAGGTGATCAGAGTATATCTTGCTGCATGCACGATCATTTCCACTGTGAAATGCGACCTCCGGGCTCTGTCATGGGTCGCCAGATCATGCTATTGCGCCATCAAACAGCATATTTGACCACATCTTGGCGTGCTTGGGCCACTTGCTTCAGCGTTGCCGAACTGGCCAGACCAATATTTCAATTCGGGAGTACGGTATGTCTTCTGCACACGCAGCACGCGGCGCGCCAATTACCAATGGTTTCTTTACTGAGACATTGAGCGAGCGCGATCCAGAAATCTCCCACCTTGTGGATCAGGAACTTGGACGCCAGCAAAACGAAATTGAACTCATCGCATCTGAGAACATTGTGTCGCGGGCGGTGCTGGAGACGGCAGGCACAGTGCTGACCAACAAATATGCGGAAGGCTATCCCGGACGCCGCTATTATGGCGGATGTCAGTTTGTTGACGGCGCTGAAGAATTGGCAATTAGTCGTGCCAAGGAATTATTCGACTGCGATTTTGCCAATGTTCAACCGAGCTCTGGTAGTCAGGCCAATCAGGCGGTTTTTCTGGCACTACTCGCCCCAGGCGATATCTTCATGGGGTTAAATCTGAACGCTGGTGGCCACCTCACGCATGGTGCCAAGGTCAATATGTCGGGCAAGTGGTTCCACGTTGAACCCTATAATGTTCGTGAAAGCGACGGCACCGTTGACATGGACGAAGTTGCCGAAATCGCACATCGCACCAAGCCTAAGCTCATTCTCGCTGGCGGCTCTGCCTATGCACGCTTTTGGGACTTCGCGCGTTTCCGGGAAATAGCCGACGAGGTTGGCGCCTACTTTATGGTGGATATGGCCCACTTTGCAGGCTTGGTCGCTGGCGGTGTGCATCCAAGTCCATTCCCTCACGCCCATGTGGCAACGACGACAACTCACAAAACCTTGCGTGGCCCCCGTGGCGGCATGATTTTGACCAGTGACGAGGCAATTTCTAAGAAGATCAACTCGGCTGTGTTCCCCGGCATGCAGGGTGGCCCCTTGATGCACATTATCGCGGCAAAAGCTGTTTCCTTTGGCGAGGCATTGCGGCCAGAATTCAAGGCCTATGCAGCAGCCGTTGTCGAGAATGCGAAGGCTCTCGCGGAGGCTATCAAAGCCGGTGGTTATGATATTGTCACAGACGGCACTGACAATCACCTGATGCTGGTAGATCTGCGCGCCAAAGGACTTACGGGAAAGGCCGCTGAAGCTGCCCTCAGCCGCGCCAGCATCACTTGCAATAAGAATGGCGTCCCCTTCGATCCGCAAAAGCCGATGGTAACCTCGGGCATTCGTCTTGGCTCTCCTGCTGGGACCACACGGGGGTTCGGAGTGGCTGAATTCCAAGATATCGGCAATATGATCGTGGCAGTGCTCGACGGGGTAGCCCAAAATGGTCCAGAAGGTGATGCTCAGGTCGAGAACGCCGTGAAGGCACGTGCTATTGCATTGTGCGAACGGTTCCCGATCTATAGCTAAAGCCGTGTGAGCGTGCGCCTGAACCTGATCCAGGGTTTTTGGGGTGCTGATGGCTGAAGAAGTCACGCCACAGGCGATTATTCGGAGACGTTGAATGCGCTGCCCGTTCTGCGCCAGCCAGGAAACGCAGGTCAAAGACAGTCGGCCCACAGATGAGAGCACTGTGATCCGTCGCCGGCGGGTGTGCCCAGATTGTGCAGGTCGCTTCACTACGTTTGAGCGCGTGCAGCTTCGTGATTTGATGGTTTTAAAACGCTCAGGTCGAAAGGTGTTGTTTGCTCGCGAGAAATTACAGCGCTCGGTTGAAGTCGCGTTACGAAAACGACCGGTAGCCCCTGAACGAATAGAGCGGCTGGTGTCGGGTGTCGCGCGTCAGCTCGAAAGCTCTGGCAAATCTGAAATCACGTCTGGTTACATCGGTGAACTCGCCATGGAAGCATTGCGGGGGCTGGATGCTGTTGGCTATGTCCGGTTTGCTTCAGTCTATCGTGATTTCCGCGATGCGGCAGATTTTGAAGGCGTGCTCGGAGAAATCGCACGTGATAGTTCTCCACCCAGCGCCGATACAGCCCTCGGCTCTGATGTTAATCGCATCGTTGAAGAAGATGGCGATAAACCTGAATCCGATATCAAAACCGTCGAGGTAGACAAAGACACAGCGGCACCGGAAGAGCAGTGATCCTGATGGGCCCCCAACCAAACTCGGCGAATGATGAGGACTGGATGCGGCTTGCAATCCGGTTAGCAGAGCGTGGCCATGGCCGAACGGCGCCCAATCCGTCCGTTGGTGCTGTAATTGTCAACGAAAACAGCGGTGAAGTTGTCGGACGCGGTTGGACGCAGCCTGGCGGACGTCCACATGCGGAAGTGGAAGCGATCGCACGCGCTGGCGGGCGTGCGCGTGGTGCTACACTCTATGTGACGCTGGAGCCCTGCGCCCATCATGGCAAAACCCCGCCCTGTGTCGAAGCTGTTTTAAAGGCAGGGATTGCCCGTGTTGTCTGCGGGATCGTGGACCCTGATCCGCGGGTTGGAGGGCGTGGGCTTAGTCAGTTGCAAGATGCTGGCATCGAAGTGCGCCGTGGCGTCCTCAGGGCTGCCGCCAATTGGGTGACACTTGGGCATATTCTGCGTGTGACCGAGCGAAGACCATTGATTCAATTAAAGCTCGCGGTCGCAGCGAATGGAAAAATTGCCCGTGGCGGGACCGGTCAACCAGCATGGGTTACGGGCCAATTGGCTCGGCAGCATGGGCACCTGTTGCGCGCTAAGGCCGATGCAATCCTGATCGGCTCAGGTACCTTACGAGATGACAATCCTAACCTTTCATGCAGGCTGCCGGGACTTGGCCGCCAGTCCCCGGTTCGCGTCATTCTGTCGAGCGGGCTGGATATACCTGAACACACGGCGCTGCTAAGAGTAGGCGCCACTGCACCGGTTTGGTGGTACACGGCATCGGATCAAGCCAAACAGCCCACGCATCAAAATACACCAACATATCCATCCCAAATAACCCAAAGCCAGATTGTGGCTGGTGGTGGCGTTGTTTTGCCGATACGCACAGTTGGTGGAAAGCTGTGGCTTCCGGCGGTTTTGGAAAACCTTGTTGAACGCGGCATAACGCGGCTGCTGGTGGAGGGTGGGCCTGCCATCTGGGCAGCTTTCGGTCATGCAGAATTGGTGGATGAAATTGTATTGTTCCATGCGCGGGCAGAATTGAATGCTGTCACAACGCCGACCATGGCAAAACAAGCCATTCAGCGATATGTTGGAAACACAGAACTGCCACTCACATTTCAAAGAAGACTTGGCTCGGATGATATGTTCATCTTCCGCCGCCGCATTCTTTCTGATCGAACCTAACGGGAGCAACTATGTTCACTGGGATTGTCACCGACGTCGGTGAAATCGTGGCACACGAAGGCGAAGCCTTCCAGATACGCACTCATGATGCGGCTGATAGCATTGCAATTGGTGCTTCAATCGCTTGCGCTGGTTGCTGCTTGACCGTCACGAAAATCACTCCCGAGCCATCCGGTGGCTGCATTTTCTCGGTAGATGTTTCAAACGAGACCCGCTCGAAATCGACATTGGCTGATTGGAAAATTGGCGTGCAGATAAATTTGGAGCGTTCTTTACGGGCGGGTGACGAGCTCGGGGGGCATATTGTCACCGGCCATATTGACGGTATGGCTACCATTGTCGATATCCAGTCGGATGGTGAAAGCCGCCGGTATCAATTGGAAGCACCAGGGCATTTGGCACCCTATATTGCGCCCAAAGGCACAGTGGCTATTGACGGAACCTCACTGACC
>Ga0209345_10000605_pt1 | contig 45729 bp, 57 predicted proteins | sample Cruoilmetagenom7_FD_187294 | JGI IMG/M metagenome (GOLD analysis project Ga0209345, IMG submission 187294) | Oil polluted marine microbial communities from Coal Oil Point, Santa Barbara, California, USA - Sample 7 (SPAdes) (version 2) | ecosystem: Environmental > Aquatic > Marine > Oil seeps ...
GGTAATGAAGTTGATGGCTCTACAATCGACGCACAGGTGACACGTTCACTGTCAGGCGGTGACAAGGGCCAGATGTCAATGAACGATGCCTTCAAGCGTGAAGACAGTATCCTGGGAAATCGTGGTACACTTGAAAGTCTCGACAAGGTATCCCTCGGTCTCCAAGACACATCCTATGGTGCCGAAGGCGTCATCGCTGACCTCAACCTATTTGCGAAGACACTGTTGTCGCGTGGTCTGACTGAAGACGAAATGAACCGACCTCTGACCCAAGCTAGAATTCAGGGCCTCATTGGTAAAACCAAAGACGATGTTGTTGGTCCCGGTGTTATGACTGAAGCCGATGCTGGCCGTGTTATCAGCGCCCTCGGTGGCGACCTGAAGTCAATCCTTGCCAACCCTGAACTGGGTGTGGAACTGCTTGCTGACATGCACCGGAAGACAAAGCGTAAATATGACTTCGAACGGGGCCAATGGGACACCATGAGGGAAGCATATCCCAACATCCCTTATTCCGATCTAGGTGCCCGCTACGAGTCTCCTGAGTGGCGTAAGAATGGTTCCAAGCCAAGCCGGGGTGCCCTGTCTGATGACACCATCTCAGGTGGTGGGAGTGTTGACGACATCCTCAAGGGCTACAATATCAACTAAAGGAAACTGAATGTCCGACCAACTGCTGCGCCTTGAACAAGGCATCAGAGCGGCACATGAAGCGGGCAATGCAGAACACGTCAAGGTACTGGGGGCGGAATATCGCCGCCTTCAGTCCGAGATGTCTGCACCTGCCCCTGAACCTGCCCCAGAACAAAAAGCTGCTCCTGCAACTGGCTTTGGTGACGCCCTCCAATTTGGATGGGACAACGCTGGCCGTAACGTGGGGGGTGGCCTCGAAAGTATCGGTGAACTTCTTGATTGGGATGCTGCGAAGATCGTAGGCAACCACCAGAAGACAACCAACCAGCGTGAAATCGACGCTGCGAATTACTCCCGCCCTGAGGGTGCTGATGGCGTCCTTACAAACCTCATGCAAGGCGACTTAGCCAATGCTGGGAAGTCCCTCGGCTATGCTGCTGCTGAGAGTGGACCATCAATTGCAACTGGTGCCTTAGCATCTGGCGCTGCTGTAGCAAGTGGCCCTGTGGCCCTCGGAACCGCTGTTCTGGGTACTGGCGCAACTGCGCTCCAAGCACTCGGTGAGAACCGACAGGAGAAGGTAGAGAAGGGTCTCGACCCAACAGCCACATACACAGACCTCGCCTCGGCTGTAGCCTCTGGCGCTGTTGAACTCCTGCCACTCGGTAAAGCCGGTGGTGGTTTCACTTTGAAGTTCACAAAGGAAGGTCTGCAAGAAGCTGGACAAGAAGGTCTGGTTATCGGTAGCACTGCTGTCCAAGGTGGTGAATATGTCCCTGAGGAAATCGCCAATCGTCTAGGCGAAGCCTTCGTCGTCGGTGGTGCAATCTCTAAAGGTATGGACGCGACCGTGAACACTGCTGGCAAAGTTGCTGGTGCTGTTGTTCCAAGCCGAACAGACAACCGGGAATTCACTGGTGACGAAGTTGCTGCTGCTGAACGTATCAAACGTCATGCAGATGGTAGTGATAAAGTCCTTGGAAACGTCAACGATGATGGGGCAGGGACAGCCAAAGGCGCAGCCAACGCAGCCCTTAGGGAAGCCCGTGCTGAAGCTGAAGCACTCACTGCTGATCTGAAGGCAGTTGCCAAGATCACCGATGGTGCTGGTGACGCTGATGTAGCCCTCAAATCACTGGGAAAGATCAAGAGTCACCAAGGGTCAACGACCTCTGAACACGCTCTGGATCGTGTTTCTACCGCCCTTCCAGACAACACTGATGTTGCTCGTCTCCGGTCAGTCCTGAAAGAGATTGATGCAATTCAGGAGTTCACTAAAGGCTCCGACAACGACATGGGTGGCGTATCACGCCTTGCCAAGAAACTTGATCCTCTGGACAAGCGGAACAATAACGCCTTTGGGACACACGCACTTCTCGCTGGTGGCCTTGTCCGTGGCTCTGTTGCCAGTGCTATGGCTATCCCAATTGCAATCAACCGGGCCTCCCGCGTTCTGGATCGTCTGACTAATCGCCGGTCTCGTGTGAAACGCTTTGTTGATAGTGCCAAGAAGTCTGGAACCGCTGCAACGCAGATTGATGGACCGACATCTGGTGACATCCTGACGAAGCTGAAGACTGACCAAGCTGCTATCAAGATGGCAGATGCAAATGCCAAGGTAGCCAAAACTGCACAATCGGACGCCCAGAAGGCCCACATGGCCTATGAGAAGGCAATGGGCACAAATATCCCTCAAGGCCCTGTGACCCCCCGTAGACCGGCTGACATAGCCCGTCAGGCACAAATGGCTCAACAAGCTGGCATTCCATCAGTCCGTGAAGTGACTATGAAGGCTAGAGCAGAGAAAGCTGCCTTGGATCAATCCAATGCAACCTCCCAGGACGCCCGTGGTCTGAAGGCCCAGAACCAATTGGCGACTGAACAACAACGTGCCCAAAAGCTGGCCATGTCCCAACAAGCCTTGGACAAGACCCAAGCTGCTGCCCAGCGCCAGACCGAAATGAATAAAGTCATCTATGACGAAATGTTCAGAACCGGGAAGGTGCCTGAAGGACGTGCGTTCAAGACGTATCAGTTGATGGAACATGCCACAGGTATGAACCCCAAGAAGGCCGCTCAGACACTCGATCTGCTGGCTCAAGAGGGTCTTATTGACCCAATGATTGCTGAGAAGTTTAAGACTGACCCTGATTGGTTCGCAAATAACCCAAAGGATGCCTACAAGGCCCAAGAACTGGTCCGACAGGCTGCTAACCCTGAATACACCGCCCCCCCATTTGTGAAGGACAAGGCGAAAGCCCCCGTACACCCTGACGAGGTTCTGAGGAAGCTGGAAATGGCCGCTGCACGTCCGACATCAAGTCGTCGGAAGCAGAAGGCAATGGAAGGTGATCTGAGGTACAAGCGTATCCTGCAAGAGATTGCCAAAGCTGAAGGCTCACTGCCCACAAACCAATACAAAGGTTTGTTGCAACTGGTCGAAGAGATGAACCGCCCAGATAGCAATATCACAGACAGGTACACCCTGATCAGCGAGGGCCTGGACATCATCTTTGATGGTAACCCAGCAATGAAGGCATTTTGGGACCGTAAGCTGGCCCCTCTGGCCGCTATCGGAAACGATCAACGAATTCACCACGCCAAGGTGGAAACCGATCCGGTTCAGGATCAAATGGAAGTCGCCTTTGAAACGAAGGTGAAGAAAGCTAAGAAGCGAAAAAAGAAACCGGAACTCCCGAAAAAGCCCTCACAAGAGGTGCCAATTACGCAAGAGCCGGATGCCCCTGCTGTAACCCCAGCGGAGAAGGCGCTCAAAAAGCTGAACAAACCCACACCTGAACCGGAACCTGCCTTGGATCAGTCCAACGCAACCACGACACAGGACCAGCAGGAACCCGTCAAGCCTGTCAAAACGAAGGCAAGGAAGACCCTGAAGGACCGTACTGATGCTCGTATTGATGACCTGCACTACATGGTCTATCTGGCCGAGACTGAAGGCGACAACCTGTCCCAGCACATCGCTAAGTTGGGAAAGGGTTCTGTATCCCGTGTCGAAGGTCTGATCTATCAGTTTGCATCTGATCGTGTGACTGTGAACCAACTGGTTGATGCCTACAGCACTGAGTATGGAATTCCCCCACAGGACGCCGCAAGGATCGTCAATGACGCCTTGGGTGTTATGGAATTGGAAGGTCAACTCAAGCGCTTCACTCCAAAGCATTCCGACAGACTGATCTACGATGGTAAGATGGTGAAGACCGAAGACGGAAAGACTGTCTCGGTACTCCAATTACAATTCATGGATGGACCTCTGAAGGATCGTGTGGAAGTGGCCAAGGCTGTTCGCTGGACCGAGAAAATGGTCCCAATGGACGCACCAGACAAGAACTTCGACCCAAACTATACCCAAGATGGAGCGTTCAACGCCTTCAAAGGTATCCCCTCAGATCGTGTGGATGGCACCTTTATGCCGTTGCTGAACATGCTGAACTCCATGCGTAACTCGACTATGGCTGTGTCCTCCAAGATGCTAACCCAGATCGAAGATGCGCTGGGCGGTACAGGTGCCAAACGTCAAGGTACAATCAACGAGGTGATGACCCCAAAGGACAAGCATGGGAAGCCGGATGAAAGTCCGATGCGTACCGTGGCTCAGTTGATCTTCCAGCTAGGCCCTCAGGATGACCGACCCAGCAATCTGATCCGACAGGAATGGATGTCTGGCGACAACGGTCGCATCTACTCAAAGAACAGCCTTGCACACTCGCAGGCCGGTGACTTGATGAAGGGTATCCTCAGAACCAACGAGAAACATCCTGTAGGTGGTGAACCGGGCATGAAAATGCTTATGCACTCCATTGGGAACCTCTTGGGCTTTGACAAGCTGGCTCCGTCATATCGACGTTCTGCCATCTTCGATCACAATCTGGTCGATGGTTTGGTGAAACTGGCTAATGACCCGTTTGGCAGACAGACCTTGAAGAACGAACGCACCGGGATCACACCTATCGGTAAGATGGTCAAGGATGGCGAAGGGTTCTTCCAAGTCCTGAATGCTGCTCATGAAGTCAAAGATATGGTTGATTGGGCGCGTGAACGCCACACCGACATGGACGAACTGTCCAATTCTGAACTGCTATCTCACCCTGACGTGGTGGATGACCTGGGTCGGAACTATACGACAGATTTTGTTGTCCAACTTGATGCCAAGAACAACGCTTACCAGAACCTCGGGATGATGATGGGATACGACAAGGTGCTACGGGAAACCGGAATGCTACCTATGTCACCTGACAACGACCCCGACAGTGGTGAAGTTGCTGACATCTACATCAAACCAGCCGTTGGCGTAGCTGAACGAATTCCTGAGTTGTCCGAGTTGGCACTCCCTCAAGGTAAATTGAGGAAGCTGTTCAAAGGCCCCATTGGGACGTACCTCTACGCCGCTGCATTCAACAGCCGAAAGAAGTCCTTCAGGGACACGCTTGAGGACATGACAGACGGTGCTGAACTGTTTGGAATGGATGGTGAGGATGCCATGATCAACATTGATCCGGCCCTAAGTGCAGCAATGCTCTCTGAGGAAGGTCATACGTTTGTTGATGAGCATTACGATGTGAATGGTGATAGCAAGTCAACCAAGGCGACACGGAAGCGTGTTGTGGAAAAAGGTGGCAAGTTCCAAGTCCAGAATGCCGAAGGTGCCGCTGGCGCTTGGAGTGCTGGTGGGATGAAGTTCAATAGCCCTCAGGAAGCCGTAAAGGAGACCTACTCGACCAACCTCTTTGCTCGTATGAGCCGAGAATTGGTGAGGGAAATGAACACGCTGTATCCTGATGTGCAGAAGTACCTGAACTACGCTGAGATTGTGTCCAAGGTTGTCAAAGATCGTGGTGGTGCAGACATTATTGTACCGACCGCTGATGGCATTGACCTTCGCTACTCCTTTAAGCAGACACCCGGTTTTGAAGCTGCCCCTGTCACCCTTGGTGATGGACGTGTGGTTGATCTAGGTGTTCGCAACGCTGACGAGAAGCTGGCTGGCCGTGGCCTAGCTGCCTTCATGGCTCACCAAATGGACGCCTTTGTCCTGAGGGAGACCCACAAGCGTATGGGGGATATGAAGTCCTTCAACCCAATCCATGACAGCTTTGGCTTTCATCCTTCTGACGCCCAGCGCGGACAGGAGACATGGGTAGGTGTGATGCAAGAACTTGGTGATGCGAACTACAACATCTTCCTGAATATCCTCGAAGCCAACGGCGTAACGCTTGAGGAATTCGTGGGCGCTGGTGGTGACCCCTCGGTCATCCTCGGTCGGCAAGGTGTTGCACCCGTACCGGCAGGCCAAATCCCTACGGCTTTGTCGTAAACAAAAATGCCCCCCTCCCTTGGACTAATCCAAAGGAGGGGGATGGAGAGAAACAATGACCCCTCAAAACCCAAATGTCTGTCCGAGAACAGGTAGGTTGCTCACCGAATGGTTTGAGTACCCAGAAAAGACTGATGAAGATGTGATCAAAGAGGCTTGTGAAGAGGCAGGAACTACAGTGGAAGACCGGCCAATGATCCGTGCTGGTGACACCCTACATCCTGACTTTGAACTGGCTCAAAAGGTCAACTCTCTCATCGCTGGCCGCAAGAAGCGGGCATGGAAAAACGGGATGTCTCAACAGGAAGTAGCCCAAAGAATGGACCAAGCCACCAAAATGGTGAACCCAGACAACTACAAGTTCTTGGATGATGGTATCCGTGAGCGGACTGGTCTGGAAGTGAACCCACTATGGATGATCGAATGCCTTGTGCGTTCCGGTGTCCTATCCCCAAAAGAGCAGGTTGCAGCCTTAAAGGAATTGGCCGGTTATACCCATTCCAAGGCTCCCAGCATTAGCCATTCGACCACAACCCAGATGAACCCAGAGGATTGGCTTCTGGAACTGGCCAAGGACGAATACACAGAAATTGACTTCAAACAGCCTATGCAGCCCGTTGAGAGGGGCATGGGCAAGACCTACGAAAGCAACATCCTAAAGCGCACCAAAGAGACCGACGCGCTTGCAGTCCACGCTGACGAAGACCTCAAAATGATGATGCTAGAGGTTGATGCTGAGTGGGAGGAAGAAGACGACGATGACTGACCCCCAGACCGCAATGGTCGGGGTTCGAAAGCGTCTGAAAGAAGATTTTGCATTCTATGCTGAAAAAGCCCTGAGGATCAGGACGAAGAAAGCAGAGATTGTTCCCTTCCGACTGAACCCCGCCCAGTGGGTTCTCCATGAGGCGATAGCTGAGAGCATCAGGAATACCGGACGTGTCCGTATCATCATCCTGAAGGCTAGACAGCAAGGTCTATCCACATATGTGGGTGGTAAGCTGTATCATGGTGTGAGCCAGTCAGAGGCCCAAAAGGCCATCGTGGTAACCCACAAGGCTGACAGTACCACGGCTCTGTTCAACATGACCAAACGGTATCATGAGAATGTCCCTGAAATCCTCCGACCCTCAACCTCATACTCATCAAAGAAGGAATTGACTTTTGACAAACTGGATAGTTCGTACATGGTCGCTACTGCCGGTGGCGATGGCATTGCCCGTGGTGAAACGATTACCCATGCCCACCTGTCCGAGTTAGCATTCTGGAAAGAAAGCTCGGCGCGGGCCAACCTGAACGGTCTGTTACAGTCCGTCCCTGAAGTCCCAGGCACTGAAGTTTACATCGAAAGCACAGCCAATGGTGTGACCGGCCCATTCTACGAGATGTGGAAAGGGGCTGTTAAAGGAACCAACGGATACACCGCTGTGTTCATTCCGTGGTTCCTCGACCCTGAGTACCGCCGTAAGGCCCCCGAAGGGTTCCAAAGGACACCTGAGGAAGAGAAGCTATCCCAGACCTATAACCTTGACGATGACCAACTCTATTGGCGTCGTGTGAAGGTGAACCAGAACGGTCTGGACCTCTTTAAGCAGGAATACCCTGCCTACGCCGACGAAGCCTTTCTAACTACTGGTCGGCCTGTCTTTGATCCGGTCCAACTGACCGATTGGATGGCCCTCAAGACACAACCAAAGACCCGCATGGCTCTGACGTTGGATCGTTGGGAAGAACACCCAGTAGGTGAATTGTTGATGTATAGGGAGCATGATCCCGGTGAAACTTATTACATTGGAGCTGACGTTGCTATGGGGGTCCGTGGGGGTGACTTTAGTGTCGCCCAAATCCTCGACAGTCAGAAGAGACAGGTAGGAATGTGGCGAGGCCATGTCCATCCTGACTATTATGCTGAAGTCCTCTACCGGCTCGGTATGCTCTACAACGAGGCGCGCATTGCTGTTGAAAGCAACAACCATGGCCTGCTGACGGTAACCCTTCTCTACAAGACTTGGGATTATCCAAACGTCCATACAAACGTCCATGAAGACAAGATCACTGACGTTGAAACGCCCAATCTAGGCTTCCAGACGACTGCCAAATCCAAGCCAATGATCATTGATGATCTGAGGGCATCACTCCGCAAGGGTGAGATGGAACTATTCGACCATGTGACGATGCAAGAGATGCTGACTTACGTGGTGAAAGAGAGTGGGAAATTGGAAGCTGAAGGCGACTGCCATGATGACTGTGTGATGTCTCTGGCCATCGCTAATCACGTTCATGACGGGGTTTGGACACCCATCGAAATAACGGCGGATCATTACGTCGAAGCAATCTAAAGGAAACTGAATGGCTAAGGAACTGAGTGACGATAAACTCGCCACCATCCTCGAAAAAGCCATCTCCAACTCTGAACACATGCACGATGGCGCTCTGGCAAAGGAGCGTCAAACGGTAGGCGAATATTACCGTGGTGAACTACCCAAGCCCCTCCATAAAGGTGACAGCAAGTATGTCTCACGCGATGTCTTTGACACCGTGGACAGTATGCGGGCCACCGTTGTGGAAGCCTTCTTGGCGAATAACCGCATTGTGTATTTCCGCCCTGAAAAGGGTGAGACAGTTGAAGGTGCAAAGCAGGCTACAGAATACACCCGTCACGTCTTCTTCAAGGAGAACAAGGGTGAAGAACTTCTGTATGACACCTGCACAGATGGACTGATGAACCGCTTTGCCGTGGTCAAGGTCCGGTTCGAAGAAACCCCTGAGGATGAAGAATACGAATTCGAAGGTTTGACACCTGATGAACTGACAATGCAGGTTGCTGGATACACCGAGTTCGAATTCAAGGACGCTGAAGTCTCAGACAATGGGCTGTATTCAGGAACCTTTATGGTCCCGAAGAAGACCCAAAAGATCGTCTGTGAGAGCGTCCAGCCTGAAGACTTTCTGGTCTCATCCCGTTGTGCTGATCTATCTAAGGCAAAGTACGCCATCCATCGGACGGAGAAGTCCAAATCCCAACTGATTAAGATGGGCTTCCCCCGCAAGATTATCGACAAGATCACCTTCAGCACCCGATCTGACCTGTCTCTGGATATGGAAAAGGATGCTCGGTTTGAAGGTCTGGATGACATCATTCCTACAGATGAGGACTATGACGACAGTGTTGGCCAAGTGGTCATGTACGAAGTCTACATCCGGATCGACATGGAAGGCAAAGGAACAAACTCAATCTGGAAGGTCTGCTACGCGGACAACAAGATTTTGGAAAAGGAAAAGGTCTCCCGGTTCCCCTTCGCTACCTTTGTACCGCTCCCTCGTGCCCACACATTCAGTGGTGAGAACTTTGCCCATGCAGTGATCCCCGTGCAGAACGCTCGGACGGTCCTGATCCGGCAAATCATCAACCACTCACTGATCACCAACAACCCTCGACAGATGGTCATGAATGGCACCATGAGGAACCCCAATGAACTCCTTGAGAACCGTATGGGTGGTGTGGTGAACGTGACACGAATGGATGGTATTTCGCCTATCCCTCAGGCCCCTTTGAACCCCTTTATCTTCAACCTCATCGCCATGATTGACGAGGACAAGGAAGAGACCACAGGTATCTCAAAGCTGTCCCAAGGGATGAACAAGGACGCTGTATCCACCCAGAATAGCCAAGGTATGGTCGAACAGTTGATCAATCAGTCCCAACAGAGGACGAAGATCATCACTCGCCGCTTTGGGCTGTTCGTCAAAGAAGTTTACGGCCTGATCAATCAGATGGCTGTTGACTATGTGGACGAGGCAGAATTCCAGTCTGTCACTGGCGAGTATGTCGAAGTCAACCCGTCCGAATGGATGGAGCGAACCCCTGCCAGTATTGAACTGACACTTGGCTATGGTGAGCAACAGCAGGAGAGCGACAAGTGGATGCAGATCGACCAATACCTAGCCCAAGACCCTGAGTTGAAGCCCGGTTATGGTTACGCCCAGCGCTATGAGGTGATCAGTCGATCCCTTGAGGCCCGTGGTGTTGAGGATATGCAATCCTTCATGACGCCACCAGAAGAGATGAAACCGCCGGAGCCAAACCCAGCGGAAGAACTGCAACTTGCCCAGCTACAGGCCCAGGTTGAGGTGACCAAGGCACAAGCCCAAGCCACCATGATCAAAGCCGAGACTGACCGCATGAAGGCCCAAGCTGACCTTCTACGTGCGCAGTCTGATGCTCAATTCAAGCAGAACGACATCGCTATGTCGGCCATCCAGTTTGACCATGATCGTTACATCGACACGGAAGAACTCAAGGCTGCGAAATCACTGCCTGAAGATCAAGTATCGGCATCGTTCAACCCGAACGAATAACTCAAGACCCTCCTTTGGACTTATCCAAGGGAGGGCATCACAAGGAGAGATTGTGACACCTATCACCGAACAAGAAGCGGTTCGTATGGGTATGGAGTTCCGGAGGCTGACTAACAGCCCTGACTTCGACACCGTGATCGAAATGCTCAAACACCAATACCAATCACAGATCAGTGGTTCAGACCTAGCCGACAAGGCAGGCCGAGAAGCCTCATTCCAACAGATACGATCCTTGGATGAACTGATCACAACTTTCAACACATTCATCGCAATTGCAGAGGCCGACATCTTGGACGCCCCCTTCGATGAAGACAACATTTTTGAATAAGGAACATCTATCCAATGGACGATGATCTAACTTTTCTGGCCCAAGAGCCGGATGAACTCGACGCTGCTGAAGCGATGCTGAAGGCAATGGACACCGACGATGAAAATCTATCGGACGACGATGCTGACAACGACCCCGACAACCAAGGGGATGACAATGAGGATACCTCCGAGAACGGCGAAGACCCTCAGGACGACGAAGACCACGACCCAGAAGCTGACGACACTGACGATGACGATGACGATGCTGGTGACGATGATGATGACGCTGATGCAGATGATGCAGATGCCGAACCGTCTGACATTGCCGACGAAGTTGAAATTCTGGTCAAGGTCAACGGTAAGGACGAACGTGTATCTATCGGAGACCTGAAGCGACTTGCCGGTCAAGAAGTTTCCCTCGGCCAGAAGGCACAGGCTGTTGCTGAACAACGCCGTACCCTCGACGCACAAGGCGTATATGTTGCCAAGATCATGCAGACCCGTTGGGACGCCGCTAAGGCCGAACAGGCGAAGTATGCCAACGTAGACCTCTACCGTGCATCCCGTGAATTGGAGACAGACGAATTTGAAGCCCTCAGGGCGGCAAAGGAAGGTGCTGACAATGAAATCGTAGCCATCGAACGTGAAGGCGCTGAATTCATCAAGACCACCAATGACCACAAACAGAACCTCCTTCGGGAGCAGGCCAAGGAAAGCCTGAAGGTCATCGCTGAGAAAATCCCTGATTGGTCAGACAAGCTGTACGACGAAGTTCGCACGTTTGCCATTGGCCAAGGTATGGACAGCCAACAAGTCAATGAAATTGTGGACCCCGGTGCCATCATTATGATGCACAAGGCGATGCAATTCGACAACCTCCAATCCTCGAAAGCCAAGGTCACCAAAAAGGTCACCAAGGCCCCTCGCAAGTCCGTCTCTGCCTCAGTGAAGGCCACGGACGCGAAAGCATCGAAACTCAAATCCACCCGCCGCACAGCGGTTGAAACAGGCGACGTTGATGATGTCACCGCTCTGTTTCTTGCAACAATGGAAGAATAAGGAAAATAAATGCCTACTCATGTAAAGACTTTCGATCTGGTCGGTAAAAAAGAAAGCGTTTCCGAGTATATCTCTCTGATCACCCCTTCGGACGTTCCTTTCCTGTCCTCGGTCAAGTCGGAAAAGATCACCTCGACCCTGGAACAGTGGCAGGAAGACCAGTTGCGCGCCGTGACCAAGAACACCAACCTTGAAGGTGCCGACGCTGTAGATAGCAACCGTGACCAGCCTTCGATGCGTCAGAACGGCACCCAAATCTTGGAAGAGACTTTCAAGGTGTCTGGTACTTCTGAAGCTGTGAAGCTGTATGGCCGCGCCTCGGTTGTCGCCCGTGAAACCATGAAGACCGGCAAGTTGCTGAAGATGGACATGGAACACTCGCTGGTTGGTACTGGTCAGACCTACGTTGTCGCTGCTGCTGCCACTGAAGGTGAATTCGCTGGTGTGCAGGCTCAGATCGCTGCTGGTGTGACCACTACTAACGTGTCCACTGCGCTGACTGAAGACAACATCGTTGATACTCACGAACTGATGTATAACGAAGGCTCTGACGCTGGTATCCTGATGGTTAAACCTTCGGACACCAAGATCATCTCTGCCTTTGCTCAGGCGTCCGGTCGGACTGCTGACGTGAAGAATGGTGACAAGAAGCTGACTTCGGTTATCAACGTCTACGAAGGCCCCTTTGGTACCGTCCGTGTTGTCAAGAACCGCCGTATCCGTGCTACCGATGCGCTCCTGTATGATCCCAAGAACTGGAAAATCCTGACGCTTCGGAACTGGTTCCGTACCAAGCTGGCGAAGACCGGAGATGCCGACCGTTGGCAGGTTGTTGGTGAATTCTCGCTGAAGCACGTCAACCAGTTGGCCACCGGCCTGATCACCGGCCTGTCGTAAGGCCCAACCAAAGCTGCCTTGGATTAGTCCAAGGTAGCAGCCTAGCCGCTCTGGTGTCTCTCCCACTAGGGCGGCTTTTCTATGCTTGGAGAGGATGGAGAGAATATGAAATTCATCGACCCAACTGAAAACCTGATCCTTGGTGAAGATACTGACGTTATCACGTCCAGCCAAGTGATCACAGACGACTTCCTTGATGACTTGGAGCAACAGAAAGAAGACTTCCGGTTTCGACTGAACGGTCTGACATCCGTGGCCAGCATCCCTGAAAGCGTTGTCAATAAATGGCTCCGAGAAGGCTTCGACTTCTGGAACGCCCCCGCAAAAGACATCCTCCGCAAGATGCGAGTGGATGAATATCAAAAGTTCATCATCTCAGGCAACAAGACGTTCTGACCCTTGGACTAATCCAAAGGAGACCAAATGACTTACGGCGAACTCCGTGAACAATTCCTAGAACTTCTAAACCGTAACGACTGTGATACTGCACTTGCTGATAGGTTCATTGAAATGGGCCTTCGTCGTATAGAACGATTGCTCAGAACCCCACTTCAACGCTTCCAACAAGACACAGTGGTTGGTGTTGGTGGTATGACTGAATTCCCAGTACCCACAGATTATCTGGCCATGCATTATCTCAAAGTGGATGACGTAATGGTCCCTCGGATAACCCCCAACCAATTTGATGACTTCTCTGGTTGGTTCATTGAGGACGCCTCGTTTCGTTTCTCCTATGAAGTCCCTGAGGGAGCCGCAGTCAGCCTTGTCTACTACAATGAATTCCTTTTTCCAGCCGTGGCTGATGGTGACATCACCGAGTACACGTTGGTCCTCCCAGACATCATGATCTACTCCGCAATGTTCTTCGCCTGCACCCACTTCATGGACGACCGTAAGTCTGGTTTTGAAGGTGATCTGAGTGTCTTGATTCAGGAGCTTCAGATGATGGTCAACTTGGACGAGTGGACAGGAACTGGCCTACAAGTAACCCCACAAGGAGGGGGTATCGTATGACTGAACCACACAGAAATGCTACATCCCTATATGCCATCAAAGGTGGTCAGATTGGGAACAACATACTTACTGAACTCCTTCGCGGCCTCTCGTCCTACAATCTCTGGATTGAACTTGGGAATGAGGGAACAGAAGAGGACTACCTAGAATGGCTCAGAGGCCCTCAAGGAATCCCAGGTATCGGAATTCAAGGTATCCAAGGCCCACCCGGTCCTGAAGGCAGTGTAGCCTCAGACCCAGGTTCATCCTTCGTCATCTATGCTCAGAAATACGCTCCTAGTTCATCTGGCCATTTAACAATCGGGGCCACAGATGGTGACCCTAATGCAGTCTTTGTGGCACCTGTAGGGTTCCATATGGATTGTCTGACATTCGCTACAAGCGCTGAGGCAGGTCTTACCTATGATATGACGGTAAAGGTCTGGGTCAACGGTGTGATGAGACATGGTAGTGTCATCGCTTCTGGGACTGGGAAAACCACCATAGTTGATGACGGGATAGATGTGGCTGTTTCTGCTGGCGACACTATCAACCTAACGTACACTTGTGGTGGTGTGAACAGCAGCCTAACCATTACAACAGCCATTCACTGTTCCTCTGGACGTGGTGGTGGTTTCTTTGACCTACGATGTGCCCAAGCACAGTGGTCAGATAATGGTTTCTGGATGTCTTGGGGTGATCGTAATGCGTATGGCAGAGAAGGTATGCCTGCACCTATGAACTACCAACTAGACACAATAACACTTGGGTTTGACCGCGCGCCTGATTACGACACGGGTACTCTGGAAGTCTACATTGATGGGGCTGTTGTAGCGACTGCTAATGTGTCTAACACTACCGAACAGACTCTTGGGCCTTTTGGCTTGGACGTATCCAAAGGAGACCGTATTGGTTTCAAAGTAATTGGCGACTTGGATGGCTTAGGTGGTACTCTAAACTGTAAATTACTAGCCTCATGTTTTGATGCTAATGGCGATGGCGGTGTGTCGCAACACATGGTTGTTGGGTCTAATAAGGACATGGACAACGGTGAGGCGTATGGTCATTTAGGAGCCTATGTTGTCCCTAAGGATTGTACGATGACCGCTGTTGGCATGGGCTTCTACGAGTCAGTATCGGTGACAGAGCATATACTGTATTACTCGTTAAATGGTGGTACTTCTACTGAACTAATGACTCTCCCTATCGGCTATCAGGGTTTAAGTTCTACTGGACTGTCTTTGGCTCTTTCTGCTGGTGACATTATTGAATTTACCCACACTGGTGGGGATAGTGGCACCACTGGTACTGCAAGTGTCGTTTTCGAATACGCTGCCACTGGTGTCGTGGACTACCCTAAAGTTCCTTTAATCACTTCAGGGACCACAGGGTATGCTATCACTGTCAATGCAACTGAAGACGCCTATGAGTTGACAGGGCCATACTCTGATGGCGCTGACGGTCTTGATGGTGCTACAGGTCCAGCAGGCGCTGACGGTCTTGATGGTGCTACAGGTCCAACAGGTCCAACAGGTCCAGCAGGCGCTGACGGTCTTGATGGTGCTACAGGTCCAACAGGTCCAGCAGGCGCTGACGGTCTTGATGGTGCTACAGGTCCAGCTGGTCCAGCAGGCGCTGATGGAGTTGATGGTGTGCTTTCTGGGACCGTAGCAGAATTCAACACGGCTTTGTCGGATGGAGACTTTGCAACTCTAAGTGGCGTTGAAGACCTAACCTTTAAAACGCTATCTAGGCCCTACATTATCCATGGTGTTGATTGGTCAACCTCCACCGCTAGGACATTGGTTATCACAGACATTGCTAAGAAGATTTTCATGGTTAGTGCTTCTCCCAACACGGTAACAATCCCAACAAATGCATCTGTACCGTTCTTAGCTGGTTCTATCATAGGTATCACCACGTATGGCGCTGGTACAACTTCAATTGTGGCTGACACAGGTGTGTATGTGAATGGGGTTTTGGCTGGTGCCACTACAATCCTTAATCAGTATTCAGGTGTCACGCTAACTTATGTAGGGACAGATACATGGGTGCTGGAAGGTAATCACGGTGTAATTTCATGAGTCTTTTAGCGTTCCAAAATCAGAGGTGGGGTATAAATTCCGTATCATCGCCGCCTGCTGTCCCCGTGCTAACTTTTAACTCCGCTACCTTGATCAGTAGCTCTGACGATGTTGTCGTAGCATACCCAACTGGTATTGCATCAGGGGATTTGATTGTCGTCTACGCGGCCTCAGACAGTGTGACAGGTATTAATAACTTCCTCACACCATCTGGATACACCTTACACAGCAGTACAGGTAGTGACACTACTGACTCTATGATTAACATTTTCAGCAAAAGCGCTGATGGGACTGAAACTGGTAACCTAACAGTTGAAGCCCTTGGGACTACCAATGTGGATCGTGCTGTCTATGTGATGAGGCTGACAGATGGAACCAACGGAGTATCTATGGGTGTTGTAGGGACGCCTGCTGCTTATAAATCAGATAGCAGCGTCACAATACCATCAATCACGACGACTGAGGATAATAGTTTGCTATTGGCTATGGTCTCATTTGACGGTTCTGACGCTACTGCTTGGTCCTATACCAACTCCTACACTGAAGAAGGTTCAGCCTCCATAGGCGGGGCTGGTGGTATTGGCTCGTCCTTCGCTTCCAAACCCCATGCAACAGCAGGGGCCTCTGGTACAACCACAGCATCTCAAACCCTAGCTGACGGTATTGGTGGTATCCAAATCTCTGTCCATTCAACCCCATAAAGGACAACCTATGCCCAACCAAACCGTCCCTGACATCTTAAATAATCACGGAAAGGAAGTAGCCGACTTGGCCGCTGCATCTACAGCGCTGGGCGCATACTTGTCATGGCTCCCTGAAATAGCGGCCTTATTGGCAATCATCTGGACTGGCATTCGCATAGGTGAATGGGTCTATGAAAAACTCAACAAAATCTTTCGGAAGGAGAGTAAACCCGATGGATAACTTCGACAAATCATTTGAGCATACAGTGGGCCACGAAGGTGGCTTCACTCGTAACCGTAAAGACCGAGGCAACTGGACATCCGGTGTGGTCGGTAAGGGGGCCTTAAAGGGCACCAAGTATGGCATCTCAGCGATGACCTACCCTAACTACGATATTGAGAACCTGACACTGGACGTGGCCAAGGACATCTACCAGCACGACTTCTGGGCAGCTTCTGGCTGTGAAGGTCTGCCTATCGGGCTGGACTTCCTTGTCTTCGACGCTGCTGTGAACCATGGCCGGTCCCGGTCCATTAAGTTCCTCCAAGAAGCTATTGGGGCTGTCCCTGATGGTGTCCTTGGCCCTCGGACTATGAAGCGGGTCAACCAACGTGGCACCTTTGAGATGATCCAAGAGTTCTCGGTCCGCCGGGGGATGTTCTATGCAGGCATCAGCACGTTCGCCACCTTCGGGCTGGGATGGATGCGTCGTCTTATGGATACCACGGCTGAAGCCCACGTCATGCTTCGTGAGGATACTCTATCAACTATAGGGGCCTTGGACATCCCTGTGAACACCAACGCTCCATTGGATCAATCCAATGCAGAACCAGAGGCTCCCTCTCGAAGCTGGTTTCGGAGGTTCGTAGCGTGAACATTCTAGCAGTCCTACAGGCCATCGCTCCGTCGATCTTCAAGATCATTGATGACGCTGTAGAAGACAAAGACATGGCGAACAAACTCAAGAACGAAGTCTCTATGCAGATGCTCAACAACCAGTCGTCCATTGCTGATGCCTCAGCCAAGGTCGTCATGGCCGAAGCCTCAGGTGAAAGCTGGCTGCAACGCAACTGGCGTCCTATGCTCATGGTCTGGTTCTCCATCCTGATCGGGGGCTACTGGTTTGGCTTCGTACCTATCAACATGCCTATCGAAATTGTAGGCAAGTTGTTCAACCTTGTGACCATCGGTGTAGGTGGTTATGTGGGCGGACGTACCGTTGAGAAAGTAGCCACCACTATCGCTCCAATGCTTGGGAAGGTGACCTCTAAAGGGGCCTGACGCTCGCTGTAAGGGGGTCCACAGTTCGATCTTCATCTTTCATAGGTGGATATCCCCTGTGGACCCTAAGGCTCCTGTACGGGAGCCAATGTACGATTTAAGTCTCTCTTGGATTAGTCCAAAGGAGCATAAAAAAGCCCCACAAAGATACCTCATTACGAGGCGTCCTTGTGGGGCTTTTTTTTTGTTCATATCAGGTCGTCAGTCTCGACAACCTCTTCGACTTCAATACGCATGATACCATCAACAGGGATCATGACAATACGTTCTGGTGTAGTGAATGTGCTGACACACAGGAACCCCTCGTTGATGTTGATGTTGTTGGTGTCATCCAGGGTGAATTGTTCTTCCCCACCGTGATCGTTAATCACAGTCAGGTTGTAGGTGTTGTTGTTCATGTTGCATCCTTCAGTTCATACCGGGCGTACCGGCTTTTGGTTATTGCGTGGGTCTTCATCACGGCATCAATGTCATGCCCAGCGTCCTTCAGGTCTTTGATACGTGCAGCCAATCGCGTGATGTTGTAGTCACGGTAGGCTTCGGCCTGAGAGATTGAACCAAGGCGTTTAAGATGCTTCAGCACTTTTTGGGCTTGTGTCATTTGGGTTCCTTCGGGATTTCAGCCCATGAATGAAACCGACATACATCTCCCCAACCACCAACGATCCAGCAATGGCGACCTTCGACCATGTGGAACAGGTCATGGGGGATGGTGTGGGATAGCTGGACGCCGCAACAACCACCCACTTCAGAGAGGGTCATACCGTTCTTGGTGATCTGTTGGACGTACATGAGGGTGCGAGGTTTCTCTGCCATTATGGGTTCCTCATGAGCCAAGCCTTGCGGCAATGTTGTGGATCGAACCAAAAGATACGATCTGTGATTTTGGTGAACAGGTGACTGCGCTTGCAGCCATTCAGTCGTCGTTCATGCCAACGGGCACACAGGGAGTATCCCTTAGGCCCCAAGGTCAGGTGGTTGGTGGTCACACTTAACCAGACCACCCAAGCGGGTAGCTCCATCGTTCTCTCCTTTGGGTTTTTAGTGGATTGTCACTTCGTCAACCGAAAGGTCCAGAATGCTGGACAGTGGGATGACGACAACTGATACAGGCTCCGGTGCTTCAGCCAAGGTTAGCGCCAAGACACCATCTTCGATCTTCATATGTTCTGGGTCTGTGACTTCCCAAGAGGCTGTGTAACCATTGTTATAGTTGACGAAAACTTCGTACATGATTTCTCCTTTGGATGAGTCCAAGGGACACCTGAAGAAAGGCAAAGTCTGACTTGCTAGGTGCCCCAAGGTTTTCGTTTCATTAACTTTTGGGGTTCTCAAGGTTGGCAATGCGGTCCCAAAGCCCTTCGATCAGGTCAGCCATCATGTGGCGTTCCAATTCGGACAGAGGTTCACAGTGATCATGCCTCAAGAGGTCAACAACAATGGCAGGGTCAAACCCGTCTTCCATGTTGTTGATCTGGTTCAGGAGCCTCAAGGCGTGTGGGTTAGACACCACAAGAACCCCCTTTGCCAGAGATGTCACAGATGTCGTGGGTCTGCACGGCCTCCGAGAACTCCTGCCCAAGCTGGGTCACAGCCTCGTTGTAGGGTACGTGGGTTAGAGGTTGGCCACCCCTTGCGCCATCGGGATAGCAAGTGAAACCACGTAGTCTGGGAGCGTAACGAGCCAGAGTACCGGCGAAGTCAGAAACAGTGTCTTCATTGTTGTTCTCCGACCCCCAAGCGGGGAGGTTGATGGTTGAGGAAATAGCTTGGTCAACATAGTCCTGAACATCAGCTTGGAACTTAATCCGGCGCTCATAATCAAGAGCTAGATCACCAGCACTTTCAATCTTGTCAGGGTCAGTTCCATAGCGCTCAATCATCTCTTGGGCTGTGCCATCGACCACATACTGGTACACCCATTCAGATGTCCCCTTCAGGTATCGTCGCTTGTAGGCAACGGCATAGAGGGGTTCGATCCCAGTGGTTGTTCCAGCAAGGATACCAATGGAGCCTGTTGGTGCGATAGCCCGGTTAGCCACGGGGCGGCTGACGCCAAGGGCATCTGCTGTTGATCGTGAAGTCTGATCAGAAACTGACTTCCAGATGTCGAGCCATTCGTGGAGTTCAGGGACGACTTCATAACGGTAGCCACGTTGTAGCAACCATTCGTGAACCCCCATAAGGCCAAGACCCAATCGGCGGTTCTTTTGACGTACCAAGTCGATCTTGGCAAAAGGCATTTCTGCCTTCAGGGTGCCACAGATCAGAAATTTGGTGGCCAGTGCTGTAACGTCTTCCAGATCGTCTTGCGACGTGATCCGTGCCAGATTGAGAGAGCCAATATTGCAGACATCACTATCATCTTCAGACGTGACTTCCGTGCAGGCATTGCGAAGTGTTTCATTTTCTTTCTCGAAGAAGTTGAAGGAGAAGCCCGGTTCGGCTGTGCGAAGGGCTTGCTGGACGTTCTTGATGAACACAGGATCAGTGGCATTACCTGTGAAACGGTCACACAAGTGGTGGTCATCCATCGGCATCAGCCAATCGGTCTTGTAGTTGACCGAGATGTTCGTCATGTCCAGCGGGGCAGGGAAGTTGAAGTCCTCCTGCTTAATGTCCCAAAAGGTCTTCCCAGTGTTCCCCACGGGCATCTCATCCCAGTTCTTGCTGGTCATGAAAGCGAACACGTCAGGATGTGTCCTGTCCAGTGAGGCGTAGAGGGCAGATCGACGGGAGCCACCTTGCATGACATTCCGACCAATCTCATTGATCATCTGCATCTTCGGGATAGGCCCAGAGGCATGACCACCTGTGCGGGCGATGATGGCTCCGCTATGACGATAGCGGCTATAGTCGTTGCCAATACCGCCTCCGGTCATCAGAGCATTCTCTACCTTCCATGAGAGGTCTGCCCAGTCTTGTCTTGTATCCTCTTCAGAACGGAACAGGTAGCAGTTGTTGAAGTATTTGTGGGGCCTGCCAGCGTAGTAGAGATAGCGACCACCGGGGACGAACTTCAGGTTGGTGATGGCGTCAATGAGGGCTGAGATTTCATCGGCGGGTAGTAGGTCACCACAGACATCACGAACGAGAGTGTCAGCCAGCTTGGCCCATGTCTCAGAACCTTCGTGAGCATATTTGTGGTTGAAGATGTCCTCGCTAAATTTGGAGCGGAACATTGGGTTGATGTTAGATTTGAATGGCACTTACTTCCTTTCGTATAGTTGCAATGAGGCTCCCTTAGATAAGTCCAAAGGAGCCTCGGTGTTCACAGTGCGATGAGCAGGGTGAGCCAGACCGGAGCGGTCATGGCTAGGACAACCACAGCAAAGAAATAGAAGATGATTGCCATCCCCATGGCGTTAGTAATGAGCGCCTTCATGCAGCGACCTTTGCGCGTTCCTGCATTGCCAGGTATTGCCTCAATACATGCTTAGCCACTTCGGACATGTCAGGTTCGACATAGTTTGGCCCTTTGGTGACCTTTCCCACTTCGTTGCGGATAGGGTTACCATCGTCATCTAGTTTGGACATGTTGCTGTCATGGACCAGTTCAAACGAGTGCATGATGTCGTGTCCGTCCAAGAATTCCTGCTCGGCCAGAGTGATCAGGTTGTTCGTATACGCAACCAGCCCCAAAAGTTCCCCATCGTCCACCAGCATGGCACCAGCGGCTTCCTTGGCGTCATCATCAGCGTATTCCAAGGCCACCAGAAGGCCGGTAACGACATAGAGGTAGTCACCAATTTCTTTCATCAGGTTGCCAGCGTTCTCGGCATTGACATCGGCCTGCATGATCTGGGCCGCTTCAATGACTTCCTTGGCCTCTTCGCGGATCAGTTCGTACTGGAAGATTGGTGTGACCGAGACATCAAAGGCTGTGTTGAATTCCTTCACCATTGCAGTGAAGGCAACAGCGTGTTTTGGATTAGGCATTGGTCGGTCCTTTCGACTTTGGGGCTTTCTTGGGTGTAGCTTTGGTTTCTTTTGGCGGGGCAGGGGCCAGCATTCCAGCAGCTTCAAACAGCGTGTCGGCATCGGGGGTTCGTCCCCACAGCATTTGCAGTTTATTAGCGATGTTGGTCAGTCGGAGATGGATGGGATCATTGGGGTTCATGCGTTTGCCTCCGCATCGGAGCGCCCAGCATCGTAACCATCGTCGTAGCCAGCATCATAGCCTTCGGTGTGACCATCGTCGTAGCCATCCTTACGGGCCTCGTCAGTCAGTGCTGTCAGTTCAGCAGAGGTGAGTGTTGTTTCAAGTTTCATCGTGTAAGAGCCTTCCAGCTATGTGGATAAAGGGGTTTGATGATTTCAGCGACTTGTGTAGCGACCAGTTGGATTTCCTTCTGGGCATGGCTGTCAGATCGTTGGATGAAGAATTGCGCCCAGCCATACAGTGATCCGGTCATGTGGAATTCAGTGTACATAGACTGAGGGAGGACCATTCGGGCCTGTTCGGCACAGATGCCAGCGTCGATCATAGAGATATATGTATCTACAGCGTCGTTCATTGCTTTACAGGCATTCGCACGGTGCCAATCGTTGTCTTGAATAGCCTCGTCACTGGACCCTTGCTTCACATTGTCAGCAGCTTCACGCCATACCTCAGGCATGAAAAAATCAGGCTCATCAGTAACGTACCGACGACTGATTTCATTGACAACAAAGCCAACCTGATGCTTGTGGATTTGACGTGCGACGAAGATAGGAACCTTCATGTGCAGGGAGATTTGGCAGTGACCAAAGGGGGTCCAATGGGAGGGCATGGATTTGACGTGGTTCAGGAGGTACTCAACATCTTGTTCATCACCATAAATCGCCCACTGCTCAAGTTCATCCTTAATTCCCTCCCAATCCCCTGAGGTACACCCACGGGCTAGGAAGTCGATCAGTCCTTGGTCGGCCTTGGATAGAGTTCCACCATTAAGGTCTTTCTCCCCAGCGGTTAAGTTGGGCCAAATATCATCACCAATATACCCACCATTTTCCCACTCACTCGTCTTCCCAAAGCTGACCCGTGCAGCATTCACCACGGACAGATCGGTGCCCATGTGGTCGATGTATGTGGTTTTCATTTGTCCAAACCTTCCATACGAAACTGACACGCAAGCAGAGCGTCATGTTCCTCTTTGGTGATGATCACACACGGAACCACTTCCAAGATTTCCTGATCATCAAACCGGTCTTGTTTGCGGCCATAGCGGTAAGGCTGTGCGTTGTTCCAAGCGTTCTTGGCGTGACCAGGGGCTGACCACACCTGCTTACCGCGATGGGTTTTGAAGCGATCACCAGTGGTCTTGTTTTGGATTGCAAATATGTTCATGTCCAATCTACTCCATTATCAATGATGTGTTTCCGATAGACAGCCCGCTTGAGCCTCAGGGCCTCCACAGCGCTATCAATGACGCTGCTCATGTCAGCGAATGTTTCGGCCAACAGTTCCCACTCAAGCAGAGAGTCGGGATTGTCGGTCATGTCGGCCTCTTGGAAGTCCTCGGCAAATGCTTCGAACAACTCTTCTCGGTCGATGGTCAGAGAGCCAAGTTCCACGTCTGTGTCACCCACATTCAGGGTGCAGACTATGGAGCCATCTTGGGTGTCCCAGTTCAGGTTCAGTTCAGTGTCAGCCATTGCCATTCATCCATCTTGTTTGTGTGATTTCAGTGATTTCTTCGAATGCCTTTATGGCGTCCTTGGATTTGGTGTACCGTCGATCAATTTGATCAACAGAGAACGGACCCATTACTGGTCTGAACCTCCTATAGACCTCCGCGTTACAAAAACGCGACAACAGGTCTGGGGGTACGTCTGTTGTTGGGATTTCTCCCCAGATTGTTGCGAAGTATTCCATGGGATTCCTTTGGATTAATCCAAGGGAGCCTTAGACGTGTTCACCACGTTGGTGCATTTCGATCATTTCTTCAGCGAACATCTTGATCTTGTTCAGATCATACAGAGGATCGACGCCCTCTTTTTCACCCAGCCGGTAGCAAGCCTTGAAGACGTTTCCACGGGCAAAGGACATGCGCTGGGCGCTGATCAGATGTCGTAGTTCAGAGGCGTGTGCTGGGAAGTCGTAGTATGTAGTGTCAGCAGAACCGTCTGAGGTGCCTTTGGGGGCGTGTGTGGCCAGATTATCAAAGATAGCACCCACGGCCTGTTGTACGGGCTGTGTGGCCACCCTGAAGGTTGATGATGTGGTTGAGAAATTTGTCTCAGGTTTGTTGGTTTTGAGGGCTAGGCCCATCCAGCCTGTGGTAACTTCATACGTCTCACCCACGGTGAAGGAAGCGGTGTCAGTGGAGACACACACCAACTTGTCACCGAGGATGGTCTCAAGGTCTTGAAACGCCGCGACTTGGTTCTTATCCACGATGAATAGGGAATGGCTGTACTGGCTGTTTCGGCCCCGCTCGTTGGTTACATAGAGGTCAGAGTGGGTGCCATCTTGGCAAACCAAATAACGCTGAGAGAGTGTGAAGACTTTGGTGCCGGGTGACTGCTTAACGCAGATCAGCGTGTCACCCTGTCGGGCACTACCGTTGTTCAGGATTTCTTGGAGAGTTTGGCCTTGGGTTCCCATAGGGTCACTTTCTTTGTTTCAAAATCATAATCCCCATGTCTCAGAATGCGGGCCACACGGGCCATTGTCAGAGCGTATTCAGGGGTGAGGTTTTTCTGGATGAAGGCAGCTTCAGTAGCGGCCCAGAGTTGGTCGAGAGGGGCGATGTCAGGGATGACCTTGGTGGCCCCAACGATCCCCACACGGGGGATACCCTTGTAGTTGTCGATGGTGTCTCCTGTCATGGCCTGACGCAGCCAGTTCAGGTTGGCTTCATCCTCAGTGAAGTGATGCCAATCAGCATGTTTCCGGCCATGAGATGACGGGATCATGAGGTTGCAGGGGATGGTAGCGAAGTCCTTGTCAGCAGAGATAGCCAAGGTCTTCTCAGGGAACTCAGAGCATCGAATGCCAATCAGATCATCAGCTTCAATACCCTCTTCGAAAATGGCGTCCATCCGGTCAATGACTTCGGCTTTCAACCCATCAAAGCAGGGGTGACGTTCGATGTCCTTACGGTTGGCTTTATAATCTGGGTAGAGGTCATGTCGGAAGTTCTTGCCAACTGAATAGACCATATAGAAGTCCTTCAGCTTGCCAGCTTCCTTGAGCCACTTCGCCAGTATCCAATCGAAGTAATAGAGAGCCTGTTTCCAGTCGTAATTAGGCTCTCCATCAAAGTCCCTGTCCACGAATGACACCGCCCTGTGAAGGATGATGTCAGCGTCGATGAAGGCGACGGGGTTCTTAGGTTTTACCAAGATGAGGTGTCTGGGGTGTAGTCCATGCTACTGAGTGTCATTTGTGATTCCACAATGTTAGTATTGAATTTCACCACACCAGCATCAGAAAGTGCCTTGCTAATGCCTGACACACAGTCACGATTACCGCCCGGTCCATCATAGCCCCCAACCCGCCAAAGGATGGCTTGGAGTGTTGAGGCTTCATCCACAGTCATCAGCAGTTCGATCATGGGGGTTTCAATGGTCTCTTCGACCATCTTTGTTTCGAGTTTGGTTGTCTTGTTTGCTTGGGCCATGGTTGGCTCCTTTGGATTGATCTAATGCAGCCTCTCAAAGTCGCTGTTGGTCAGCGGACTGGATGGCCGGTTGTCATTGAAGTGGTTGATTACTTGGTAGCCTTGGAACTCCCCACGGGATTTCCTTGGTTTAACCACAGATTTACTGACGCGATCTGGGTACTGAGATTTCACCAGACGTGCAGCTTTGTCAGCCGCCCCCTCCGACACGAAGAGAGCGACCGTTGGGTCAGAGTTGTCTTGAAGCATTGGTTCCTTAATGTGTGTCAGCCCACGAAAGGCCGATATCAGCAGAGCCAACCAAAGGACAACGAATGCCCAGCGCTTCACCAGCAAGACGAATACTGTCCTTGCCTAGATCAGCAATTGGGGATGTCAGTTTTCCATCGACCTCCTTGACAAGATTAGGATGGACAGAGACTTGGAATTCGTCATGCACGTTGGCACAGAAGAACACTTGGTCGAGCAGTTGTTGTTTCTCCAACTCGCTCCCAAAGATATTCAGGGCCTTCTTCATGACGATTGAGCCATTGCCTTGCAGCAAGGTATTCAAGGCCGAGTGATCAGACGCCGATGGTATCCACCGATTGTCGTGACCGGGCAGGGCACCATATTTGTTGTGGGCCTTCTTAGACTTGGCGATGAGTTCACCGAGACCGACAATACCGACTTCAATCTTGGACCTCAGGATTTTCCCAAGGGCACTAGGGGAGCCTTTAGGGATTTCCATTCCGGCTTCCCGTGCGTCCTCTTGCACGATGATCCCCAGCTTCTTATCGAAGCATCCATAGTTGTGGGCATAGATCATCGTCTTGGCACTAGGCCTCAGGAATAGTCCCGCAGCCTTCATATTCATCGTGTGGATGTCGGTCCCTAAGGACTTGTCACCAGAGTGAACAATATCGACATACAGACCATCATCATATGGTTGTAGAAAGTGGGCCAGTTCGCGTAGTTCAAGACCTTCAGCATCAATCCCTATGAGATAATGTCCGTGGTCAGGGAGCCACAAGGCCCTCATACAATGATCACCGTCAGCTTGTGCCACATTTGGTTTGAAGTGGCTCATGCGGTGTGTTCTTGCACCTAGAGTGTTGATCTGGCCGTGGATGAAGTGGGTTCCATCAGGGCGTAACTTAGCCATGTTCAACCAAGAGTTCTTTCCGTCAGCTATCATCCCCAGCTTCTTACCGATGGTGAGGTATCGGGCTATCACCTTGGCCTCAGGGTAGGGGAGGTCTCCCAGGATCGTTTCATCAATCTTGGGGATGCCTGTCTTGGTCTTTAATTCAGGCTTCCAACCATGGGCTGTGATCAGACGGTCAGCAATCTGTTGACGTGAACCGACATTAAAAACCTCAACGCCATCTTTCAGACGTTTAGGCTTACCTGTGATCTTGTCGAATTGCTTCTCAGAGTAGCGTTCAATGGTGATGGGGGGGAATAACTCACGCATGTCCCTTTCAATCTCAAGGCTCTCAACCCTCAGATCAGTTTCAAGACGCTGGGCACCCTCATAGTCAAACCGGAACCCATGTTGCGATTGGAGGCTTATCCAGTAGGCGGTCTCGAATTCAAGTTCGCAGGCGACTTTGTATTTCTCGTAAAAGGCTCCCATCGCTTTGACCTTGCGGCCATTCTTGTGTTCACCCTTCCATGCTTGTTGCAGGATGCGTACATCTTGGATGCCGTAGGTAACCATTGCTTTGGAGAAGTGGTCGAAGTCATGGAAGTCTCCTTTGGGATACCCAAGGGCCTCACCAATGTCAGCCAGAGCGTGGCGTTTGGCTGTGCTATCCATGAGGCGTGAGATGATGAGAGTGTCAATGATCTGCTCCCGACGAAGTGTGCCGGGGTACAGTTTGTTTATGGCGAAGAAGTCGAAGCCAAAGGCATTGTGGAAGGCCACCTTTTCAGCAGCCTTCACGATGCCCAAACCTTCTGCCAGAGATGGAAAGCCCGGTTGATCTGCGTAGACCGTTACCGGACCATCCACCTCTGTAGCGAGTTGGAGCGTCCACATTGTCGTGATGTCTTCAAGAAAGTTGTCCCCTTCGCAATCAGCGAAAAGGATTTCAACCATCCTTGTTTTCTTCCTTCCGGTAGTCGTTGAGGCTGATCACGTTACCAGAGTTCAAGGCGTCCTCAGGGTCTCCCTCAGGTTCCTCTTCCAGTGCTTGGCCCAGATCAATCAGAGGATCACGACCATCAAGGAACAGGTAGATGGTACGGGTGTCCTTCATGGCGTCCTCAGGATACCCATTGGGGCCTGAGTGCAATTTGTGGGCATAGTTCATCGCCGTGAGTCGCTTGTTCAGATCGGCATCAAGTGGTGGTGCTGTTTCTGCATTGGATTGATCCAAGTCAAAATCCTTCTGTCATGTCTGTGGGGGTGCCAGAGGTTCCAGTGAACCCCACTGCACTTGGCAGAACGATCCGTCCGGTATCACTGTCGTATCCCAATGTGAGGGTGTGGCCAGTTGCTTGGCCGGTGTAACGGTCCTTTAGAACCCTGAAGGTTGTCTCTTGCCTCTCAGCCTCGTCTTCAGCCTGTTGATCCCTTTCGAGACCGAACATGAAGAAAGACCAGAAGCCAATGGCACGACTGCCTTTGAAGTGTCTGATCATAACTCGACCACCTTCCTCATGGGGTGTCCCATCAGGCGTTGTCAGGTGTGAGATGAAGTGGATGATCAGGCTCAATTCGTTAGCCAGCCCAGCCATCTCTTTCATGATCTGTTCAAGAGAACCTTTTTCGTCGGACGTGTCAGCCATCGCTGTCAGGTGATCGACATAGAAAATCTTGATGTCTTCAGCCACGGCCATGTGTCGGATGCGATCTTTGACGCCTTCCCACTCTGTCTGTCCAAAACTGTCATAGAAGATGATCTTGCCCTGTAGAGGTTCACAGGCTGTCACCAGTTCCTCAGGGGTCCACCCAGAGTCAGGGATGTGGAAGCGCTTTCCAGCTACCTTTCCAGCGATCCTCTTGACGGTCTCAGTGGGCTTTTGTTCCAGATAGAGAACCCCGACCTTCTTACCTAATTTAACAACATCAAACTCCACTTGCTCGGTAAATATGTCAGTCTTGCCTGTCCCGGTCCCACCACCCAGGCCATAGATTTCGCCATAGCGTCGGCCATAGGTCAGGTCAGTTAGTTCAGGGATGAACCATGGTAGACCCCACTCGACGGGCTTCATGGCTTCTTCAAGGATGTCGTTGACGTGGACTAGGCCATCAGGTCTGACTTCTTCAGCTTGAAACACAGCTTCCATAGCAGCCTTGTAGGCACCAGCCATCATTGCTTCGTTCAGGTCTTTGAACTCCTGAGGGAGCGATGCAATGAACATCTTCTTTGGCGACAATAGGCCCCGGCAGGCTTCAACAGCGATCTGCCCCGGCTCGTCATTGTCGAAACAGAAGACTACCTTTTCGAAACTTTCGAGCCATTCAAGGTTGGCTTTGATAGCCCCTTTGGCACTCTCGGCACCATTCGGGATGGACACAGCAGGCCAACCTTTACGCATCTCAGCGTAGGACATGGCGTCTATTGCACCCTCAGTGATGACCAGAACCTTGGAACCACCAGCCTTAACAGCGTGTTTGCCAAAGAGCAGCTTCGACACGTTACCAATGGCAGCGAAGTTCTTGTCCTTGTCTCTGATCTTCTGACCGGCAAGGGCACCAGTTTCGTCATAGTATTGTTCGATGTGGACTGTCTTACCTTTGAAGTCGTACATCGCCGTGCCTTCTTTGGCAGGATAGTCCTTTGGAACCTTCCCAACCACATAGCGATAACGTTTGGCTACCTCTTCGGAGATACCACGGGCTGTTAGTGCCATGACTTCCCCTTCGATGAATTGATGATTTGCCACTTTTCTTCCTTGGATTGATCCAACTGAGGTAGGGGCATTGTCATCCTTCCAGCTTTTGCAGCCGGGGGTGAAGCATTTGTACCACCCACGACTATTGAGGCTTACGTTGTCGTCTGACCCACAGTGGGGGCAGGGGAGATTATTACGGACGAAGTAGCTTTCTCCGGATTCGCTTTGATCCAATTGCCATTCCTTTCGATTTTGGCGATCAGTTCAGCGCCCATCTTGACGCGCAGTCCTGAAAGGAAGGGTGACAAGAAGAGAAGGGCTGTACGAGTGTCGTCCATAGCGTTGGTCCTCCACATCCAGATCGGACGGGGGCATCCTTTCTTTTCACGCTGAAGTAGGGTTCCCACTTGGACGATTTCATGGAAGCGTTCCATCATAGGACGCTCAACACTTTCGACCTTCAGAATTAACCCGGTCTTGGGCCACATGCAGCGACCTTCGAAGATACCAGCCGCCCATGCCCGTTGTAGGGGGTGGACTTTTTTCATTGTTCAAACATCCTGTCTACATAGTCTTCAATGTCCTCAGTCACGATGGTTGCTCGGACTTCGGTGTGAGGTGCTTCACCTTCCCTTGCGAAACGCTTGTAGGCGTTCAGAGCGATGATCATGTGGTCATCAGCCCAATATCTCTGATCCTCACCAGACTTCGCTTTGGTCATACAGTCCAAAGGTAGCTTGGCGAGGTTATCCACGTCAGATCGGTGGACGGGATGGTCAGAGGTTTTGTATCGAGGCATGACGAATTTAATCCGCACATCCACAGCACCTGGGGCCTTCAACGCTGGCGCTGTCTTCAGCACCTCGTCAAGAAAGCCTTTATATTCGGTGTGCTTCTTGGGATAGAATGTCATGCCCCTTTGGGTCACCCGTGGTCGGGCAGCAGGGACAGGATCAGCTTCGATTTGAAACTGAACCGATGTCATCAAAAGGGAATTTCGTCATCGTCGTCTTCTTCTGACGGAGCAGGGGCAACATAGCCACCTTCTTCATCGTCAAAGCCCTCGGTGTTGCCACCTTCTGAGAAAGAAGTGTTCTTTTCGATCAGTTGTACCATTTTGATCCGCAATGTGACGCCAGAACCAAAGCCTTCATAGGGCATGGCCTCGGCCTTCACACGGATCACATCACCACCCATGATCTTGACATCATCCGGCAGAGATTGCCGTTGGCTGTCGATCAGACCGGGCTTGTACTTGCCCTTGGCGTCAAAGTAGATTTTGTCAACGTGGTCTTCGTCCAGCTTTGGCTTGTCTTTACCATCTTCAGGAACGAAGTCATCCTCGTCCTGATCTTCAGGGTATTCAAAGGGCGACTTGTGGACCTTCTTCAGCTTCACACCATTCTTCTTGGCTTCAGCCCGAACGCTGTCCATCACGTTGTCCAGAAAAGCCCGAACTTCAGGGGTGTCTTCCAGAATACAGCGTGTCTTGAACTTGGGATCACCCTTGCCTTCAAAGGCTTCTTGGGGTTCGTTCAGGTAGGTAAACTTCGCCATCCCAGCAGGGAAAACGAATTCTTTGTATCGTGGCTGTTTTGCCATGTTTATTCCTCAATGATCTTGTTGATGTTGGTGAGGACTTTCGAGGCCCGCTTGTTGTCAAACAGCATGGCAGAGTTGGTCGCCTGAATTTGGGCAACCTTTTCGGCATTGTTGGTGATTGTTGTGACATTGGCGTCAATGAACTTGTTCAGATCAGATGCGGTCTTTTCGAAAGTCTTCAAGATGGTCGAAAGGCTCTTAGTGAACATCCATTCTCTCCTTTGGATAAGTCTAAGATAAAAAAGCCAGCCGTGAGGCCGACCAGTGATGAGTGGGGGCAAGCAGTAACCAGACATCCCGTGGGTCTGGGATTTGAACCCAGTGCTTGTATTCAACCCCACTCATTGGATAGGCCGACCCTGAGGTTTGGAGAACCAAGGGAGGGGGCGGGGCGGGCCAGCCTATCTAAAGAAGGGGGTTTGTGTGGGTCTCTCCCCACTTGTCACCGTTAGCCTTACGGTCTGGACCGGGGCGCTACCCCGACATGCTCTGAGCCGTTCCCCAGTGAAGGGAAACGGAATTAAATTTCGGATGATACTCCTAGTGTGTCTAAGTATTGTCCCATCGACTGCCTTATGAGAAGAAAAACTCACTTTTCAGTATGTCTTGGACATTAAAGAGGCCCAACTCAGGTGCATCAGGCATGGTTAGCCCACTGTAACGCTCAACACTCTCCTTCCAGACTGCAAGGTAATCATCGTCGTACATATCGACCATTGATTGACGAAGAATGTCACGCATTGTGCCAACATGAGCGAAGGGACACCCAAAGCTATCATGGATCATGCTGAAGTCTCTGATTCCGATGTCGTGCATACGATTGACCGTGATCTGTAGGTGAGAGGCATCACAGGAATGGACAACATTTGGTGGCGCTGCTGTTGCCATCTTGCCTTTGTCGATCCCTACACGTCTGAGGAAGTCAACCTCTTCTTCACCCTCGTCTGGCTCCATGTAGACTAGGAACCGAGTGTCAAATGAGGTGATCCTTTTTGAGATAAGGTTCCGATAGGCTTGGGTGACCTTGGACCCAGCAGGAGTATCCCAGCACAGAGGTAGGTTGTTCTCTGCACACAGTGCAGCACATTCCATGAACCAAGCCTGTAGGGCCTTACCACGGTTCAGGGTCTTGTCCACCGCCTCCAAGATCAAGTCCCTCATGTACTTAGCCTGATCCCACTTGTCTGGACCGGGTTCAACGTGCTTGTCTGCAATCATGAAGTCAGCAACACCACGGGCTGTGACCCCATAAGGCACAGTCATGACAGACCGTTTGACCACCTTACGGCGTTTACTAGGGTCTGACATTTTGGCTGACCATTTAAGGGCCATAGGATCATCATTGGCAGCGTCAATCTGTATCTGTTCCCAGACACGATCAGCAACTTCCATGTAGAGGTCTTCCCTTGGCCCTGTCATGCAATTGGTAGCCTTGGCTCCCACAAGGTCACAGGCCATGACACTCAGATGTTGCGCGCCATTGCATGAACCATCTAGGTTGCCGGGTAGGTGCGACATGAAGTCTTCAGGGTCACCCAAACGCCAAGCAAAGACCCACTCATAAGCCACGGCTAGGAATTGGAATGGTTTGTCAGCCTTGAGCCATCCTCTGTTCTTCATTGGGTCATCCACCCACGAACCAATCAATGCCAGGTTTTCAACTGCCCATTCCATACGCTCGTCAGGGTGTAGCTTATCCTCACCAAAGTGAGTGGCAACTGTGAACCCCATCCAGTAGACCCCTTCGGACCCCAGCCGGGTAGGCTTGGCAAACCTTAGGAGACCCTTGGCCAGATCACTTGATTGTGGTGTGAGGTCTGAGGGGATGGGATAGATGCGTGTTCTGAAGTCCATGTTGTGGGGAAAATAGAACTTATCGAACTCCCACATCTCGCGGGCTGTTGATAGGATGCGTCTTGCAGACCGGGCCTCACCTAGTTGGGATTTGTAATCTTCATGGATGATTTGCTTGGCCTGCTTGTTGGCCTTCTTATCATCTGGTGACATCTCATCCCAGACCTCAGGGTCAAACCAAAGGTCTTGTAAGGCTGACGTGGTAGCTGGGTTGATAGGCTCATCCAACCTCAGGACAACCTCTCCATCATGTATGATGTCCATCTTACGATCAAGGAACTGATCTAGGATGTTGAGAATTTGGCCATTAACTGTCCAAGCTGTTTCTTGGACGTAGTTGACTGCGTTGACTGTGTAGTTTGAAATTTGGGTCATGTCGGTTGCCGTGTGGCCGCTGCCACCTACACCACGGACTAGGTTTTCGTTGTGGAGGAAGTAACCTCCTGAATATTGAACTGTCATGATTTTCTACCACCGTTTTTTTTTCTTTGGATTAGTCTAAGACAGCCTTTTCCCAGCGGTCTGGTTTAGCCAGCATCGGTTTCTTGACGACTTGAAAGCTGGCGAATGAAGCATGTTTCTGGGCCATGAGGCTCAAGAACTCTTCGGTCAGTCTGACGTAGTTTGGTGATTTCCCATTTTGGAAGACCTTGTGGATTTCCATTGCTTCTGGAACAGAACCAACAACTGACCTTACAAGGGCTTCACCAACGTAAAGTAGGTGACCAGTTGACCAGTTCTCTTCGTTCAATGCTACGAACTGTTTCTTCCAGCGGAGCAGGCTTTTCCTACAGGAACCGCCATTCTCCTTCACCACACGTTCTGCGAGTGACATAGGTGTCGAAGGTAGCCCCACTTTTTTGGCATACTCTTTTGCCTCGGCCTTGCTTGTGGCCACCCAATGTCGAAAGTTAAGTTCACTCTCAACTATCTGACCCACCTTCTTACAGGTGATCTGGAATGACGCACCTAAGTCTACCACATCAGCAGAATAGGTCAGGTTCATTATAGACTTGAGGGTCATCATTGCAGCCACATCAGCAGGAGGTGCTATGACTGAGGCACGTAGTTTTCTGTCGATCCTTAATGTTTGACCCATGAGAGTCTTTTGTGTTTCGAGGATGCCCTCGGTAGCAGCCGGGATCAAATCAAGTATCAGTTTTCTACCTGCCTTGGTCTCCCCAGCGTCTACCATTGAGCCATCTTTTCGGATGTTTGACTGATCGAATGCGGCCAGCCCATCTTGGAGCATCTGCCTTTCCCAAGCACTCTCCATCATGGTCTCGTCACCTAAATCAGACCACCATGTCTGAATTTTCATGTGGTTCTCCCTTGGATAAGTCTAAAGGACACCAAAAACGAGCGTGTCCCATAGCGTGTCCCCCTACATGTTGTGTTTAGTGTAGTGGGTGCTATACTAGCAGGTCAGTTAAGTTGTTGATTTTACGTTCTATGGACCTTGACGTTTCGCAGATACATACCCTTGAACATGTCTGGTGCATATTTGGTGCGTGGTTTCAGTCTGACACGCCCACCATAAAAATACACCTAAAATCAACAACTTACTGACTATTTTCATTACCCCTTCATGTATGTTCTTTCCATACTGTGTCCCATAACGTGGCCCCCTCTTGAATTCAAGGCATCTTTGGCTTTGTTCAGTGTGGTAGAAACCTCATATCGGGCATACTTCTGGGTCTGGGTGATTGAGGCATGTCCCAACAGTTGAGAGACCTCTCCCAGAGACAACCCATGCTTGAGGGCACGGGTAGCGTAGGTGTCCCGGCATGAGTGGATAGTGGCCTTTCCCTTTTCAGCTAATACACGGGCGCTGCTGGGGCAGCAGGTATGGATGCCTGTCCTCAGGTTCTTGATTGCCCTGCTCATGTTAGGGAATGGTTGGCTTTGATTGTGCAGCCGTTGTAGGACTTCCATAAGCCGGTCAGAGATAGGCACCATGACGTTCTTTTTGGTCTTGGTGTTGTAGTTGTCGATCACACCATCTGTCATGTTGATGTCGATCCACTCAACCTGTGTAGCTTCTTGCAGTCGAACCCCTGTGTCGATCAGAAAGATAAAGAGGTCGGAAGCCTTACGCCAGCCATCAGCACCATCACGTTGTGCCCTGCCTTCAAGATATGCCAGAATAGCCACTTCTTCGTCGTCAGATATGATCCGACTTTTTGAGAAGCCTTTCATCATCACAAAATCCAGATCAGCGTTTATCTTGTTCCGCTTACGTGAAAGATTGTTTGTCCTCTTCATGAATCGGATTTCAATGTTGATACTGTTGGCGGCAAAACCTTCAGCGTCACGATTGATCCGGTGGTCTTCCAGATCGTCGTCGTCCAATGTCGAGAGCATACGGTTAGGGTCTAGTGACCATAGACCGTTAAAGGAGGGCTTGAGGCCCAGCAGTTTGTTCATACAGTTTTGATACATTTCCTGCGTCTTGCCTGTCACCGTCTTCACAGTGGCCTCATAGGCGTCGTACAGGGTGATGTCAGGCTTCTCTCCGTGTTGTTTGATGTTCATCACACGCTCGTATTCCTTAGCCATGAACCGATTGGCTCCCGGTAGGTCGATGCGTCTGGTCGAGCCACGGTACTTCCTACCGTTCACTTTGAACTGGTATTGCAGGTACGGGCTATCTTCTCGTTTATAAACTTTCATCGGATGATACTCCTAGTGTGTCTAAGTATTGTCCCATCAGTGTGTCGAAACACGTCTAGTAGGTCCATATTGGGTATTTTAGCTGCGTTGGATTAGTCTAACGTAGCTTTTAGGTTTAGGTAGTGGTTGGGTGGCCTTTTCTGATCTTGGTAAGAACTCCCGAGATTTCAGCAAGGCTTCGCTTGTCGAACAACGCCTCGTAAACCTCAGGCGAATACTCATATAGGCATCTGAGTGACCAGTCAGCTTTGTCCATGTGCAGAATGTCTGCGATACTCCGCCACAATGATGCAGGAATTGAGACATAGCCTAATTCCATCTGACTAATCATTGTGTAGTATTCCAAGTCAAGGGCATCAGCTAGTGCCTTTTGTGTGTATCCTTGGGCTACTCTGGCGTCTTTCAACCGCTTGCCTAAATTTTCACGGTTCTTCTGCTTTCTTTCTTCTGATAACACTTTTTACCCCTCCAAAAGTTAATTCTTGATAAATAGTAAAGCACTCATTTAGTTCTGTAGCCGACGCTATGCCCCCATTCCTCAGAATACTTGCCAAGAGTGTTTGCACACGGAGGTTCATTTTACGTTCCTATTCAGTTATTGTGTTACGAGTCAATAGAAGTTTAGTAGGTAGCTAACTTGGTAACACTAACTAGCCTCGGTCTGTAGCGCCCGTCAACAAAACAACTAAGGCGGTTTTAAGGCGACCAATGAATACACCCTTGAGTTGTTATAGGTTGGTTAAAATTCCGTTGGATAAGTCCAAGGAAATATAGCCTTTGACTAGTCGTCACAAGGGTCTTCCCTTGGGTATAGCCTTGGGGCATCATAGGCCGTAGCAAAGTTGTGAACCTTTCCAACCCGGCGCTAGGTTCTTGTGACCTGATCAAGTGTAACTCCAAACAGTTCAGCGGCCTGTTGGGTGTGTTGGTCAATCATCTTCTTCTTCTCCAAAATGGTTGATGATTATGTCTTGGATCAGTTCGTCAAACTTCTCTTCCAGGATATGCACCAAAGCCTCGTCAGTATCGTTGTAGGGCACAAGGCTATGGTTGATGGCAAAGGGGATACCATCATCACCATGGGCAAGGCTCAGGGACATATTGTTCAGGCTCCCTAAGATGTCATCAGACTTCTCTTGTGCAGCGTCCTTCTCGTCTTCCAGATCAGAGATTTCCTGAGATATTTCGTCGTGGGTGTCTCGAATGGCTTCATCCCTATATTCCCTTTCCTGCATGATCGTGGCCCAGATACGTCCAGCGTCAGGGTGGCTGTCGATTTCAGATGCAGTCAGCGGTAGGGTACCGATAGCAGCGATTGATGGTGATATGTCAAACATTAGTATTCATCCAGTTCTGGTTTGATGTCAGTAAATTCCCGCACGATGTCCTGAAAGAATTCCGCATGTAGCAGGCAATCAATACGAGTCCAGCCACGGCATTCATTTGGGTCATCGTGACGCTCCCAATCAATATCAAAGTCCCTATCGAACCCCTCAACGGCCCCAAAGGGATCGTCATCAGGGTCAGGGTCTTGATAGTTGTGGCGTATCCAGACATTGAAGCCATCGGCCTCGTCGTGTTCACAATGTTCTTGGGTCTCATTGTCGAAGTCTCCCACGTAGCGATAGGGGTGGACCATGACGATAAAGCGTTCTTCACTCAGCATTTAGAAGTTCCTCCATTTCGATTGCAGCCAATTCCAAGTGCTGGGCGGCTTGTTCCAATAGGCTAACAGCCAGCACCGTGTGTGCCTCAGCCTTGCCCCTAACGGCCTCTAGGGCCTCTGTCAGTTGGTCGGAGTTGTCTTCCTCAGGGTCAGCCCCAAATAGTATGGTGTCCCTCACATAGAGGCAGCGATCTTTGATGTTGCGTAAGGCTTCGAAAGTAAACATTGTGATTCTCCATTGGATAAGTCTAAGGAAGGCGTCAGGCTGACTTCTAAGGCAGCTTAGGCCGCGCGCCAGATGATGTTGGTTCCACCGATTGTCGTCTCGCTGTAGTCCATGCTCAGATCATGGGCGTACTTCTCAACGTCGATATAGAATTGCAGGTGATCAGGGATGTCTCCCAGCATTCCCTCTTCGATAAACATGTCGGCAAGGTCGGTCATGCTATCAACGTGGTAAACGTCGATGTCATAGTTTTGTGGGTCCATATCTGGTTCAAAGTCCCCGCCCAGTTCATCCATGTTGATTATGGCCATGGTCTTCTGGTGGTCGTCCCACTCGTCGCAGGCATCAATGAAGTCTTCGATTGTGTTCTGATACAGTCCAGCAGCCTTGGCCAGTTCTGCGTCGATCCCATCACCGTCGATGAATTGGATCATGTATTCTTCCACAGGGTCACCGTGGCGGTTCCTGTTGGCCTCGGCCTTCGTTGTGTATTCCTCGGCAGTCTCAAAGTAGAAACCGTCTGCGTCAATGTCGTAGGGCTGTGCATGAAATTGTGTCATTTGTTCGTTCCTTTGGGTTCTGTAATGATTGCGATTGTGTAGATGGTGATCCAGATCAGGCAGGCAGTGGTTTCAATGCGGCAGTATTGGGCAAATGGAATGTTCACGATGTTGCTCCATTGGATAGGTCCAAGGTAGGACGCAACGGCGAACCACCAGTGATCAGCAAAACACCCTGAACCTTTCGGCGCAGATGTTTGCTTTGATATGCAGGGATACCAACACGGCCATCCCCATTTTGATCGTAAAGTTTGCCCCTATGCAGGCACATAGCGTGACGGGTCACACAGAGTTCATAGGTGTTCGATCTGGTATAGAATTCAGACTTGAGCCACTGGCCAAGGGTCAGACCATAGCCACCGTTATGTTGCTCAAATTCAACTCCGAAGTCACGCAAGACAGCTTGCCTGTCGCTGTCATAGGTCCGACCCTTGAACCTCTTTCGGTTCCGCTCACGTCCAGCCAGTGCGTCCCACGCCTCTTGATGGGTCACACCAGCAATCATTGCCACAGAGACAACGCCACAGTTTGGTAGGAATTGAGGGGTGTCGTCGGGGATGCCTTTGGGCATCACTGCACCGGACCTCATGCCGGAACCTTGTACTTTGCAGATGGTTGATAGGGTGACGTGCCATCGTTCAGGTGAACAGCCATCGTGTATGCAGCAAGACTAAATCTCACGCATGTGTACCCTTCCCAGTCGATATAGCAGGAGGCGACCCAGCCACCACAAGACAAGACAGTAGGCTTGCCGGGTTCAATATTCTTCTCACATTGATAGCGCATATTGTCGGCCTTGTTAGTTGGGCCGGGATTAATGTCCTCAAGAATAGCAGCGACAAGGGCCAGTTCATTTTCATCAAATTTCAGCATTTTGGTTCTCCATTGGATAAGTCCAAGACAGTTTTGCAGGGACTTGTTTCGGGTTTAATAGTTCAGTGAGTCCATATAGGCAAGGTATAGCATATGCCAGCCTTCATTATGGCCACAACGCTCCACACAGGCAACGTCAGGGGGTCTGAGGGGTCATCTAGGGTTTTGATAGGTTAGGGGTGCTTGTAGCACATTAAGGCGTTCCTGAGGGATCAATAAACAATAATCAGGAAAGTGATGGGACAATACTTGGACACATAGTGATACAATCACCCTATGCCCCGTTATATACCCTCTATCCACTTAGCTATCCAAGGTAGCAGCCCTAAGCGGCTAGGGGTAACCTTGGCGGTATGGTAGCACATAGACAGGACCAGATAAGGAGAGAGGCTAAGGGATAGCCTAAGGGTTCCTTTGGACTTATCCAAGGTAGGGCATAAAAACCCCTACCCCATGTGGGGTAAGGGATAGGTAAGGTGTATCATGCAAGCGATGCAAGATAGTCGATTTGGCTTTGCTGACCTTTGTGTTCAGTAAACATCTCTTTCAGACAGTCAGCCAGTTCGACAAGGCAGTCATCTTTGTCGTCATGTTGCCCGACATAGGCGATAAGACTTTTGATTGCCTTAGTGGTGGCTGTCTTCATCTTGCGATCAGCAGCAGCCTTTTCAGCTTCATCTACATCTTTGCAAGCCTGTTCTTCATCGCTTGTGTCGATACCTTTGTCGGTAGCCTTAGCCAGCTTATCGGCCTTCTTTGTGGCTTCCTTGTAGGCGCGTTTGATCACTGTCGGATTGCCAGACTTGTAATCGGCAATCTGATTGACCCCCAGCACGATGAGTAAATCTGAACCATCAGCGCCATCGACGTTTACAGCTTCATAAAGCCACTTGCAGTTTGAACGCAAAGCCGGGTCAAGTGTTGCAGATGCAGGTGCGGCCTTGGCCAAGTATTGACCATAGAGTTTTGTGGACTTGAACAGTGGCGCAACACCAGAGGCGAAAGAGCCAAGGGCCATGTATGAGTCAAGCAATTCACCATCTTTGTCGGCAATCGCTTGTGCAGCCTTGGCTACCTCATCGGAGGCTTTTTGGATTGCCGCAACGTCTGCACCTTCTTTCAGGTCATATGACACGCCATCGACTGCAATGGTGATAACGGTGGGGACAATCTTTGGTGTTGGTTCTGGTTTAAGATTAACAAGGTTTGCAGGTGCCTTAGTGGCCGGTTTGGCCTTCACCTTTGCAGGTGCCTTGCGTGGTTTTGTGGGGGCTTTGGTGGCCATTGTGATGACTTCCTTTGTGGCTTCGGTGGTTGCGGTTGTAGTGGCTTTACGAGTGTTGCGAGTTGTCATGATATAAACCTTTCCGGGTTTTGTTGTCTATTGGATAAGTCCAACAGAGGGACGTTTAGGGGGCTTTGGGACAATACTTGGACACATAGTGATACACCAGCCGAATGGGCTTAGAATACCTGTGAGATTGTCACTACTAGCATGAGGATTAATGCAGCTTCATACATGTGTTTGATCCTTCGTTGTTAAAAGACATTAGGTGGAGGAAAAACCGATTTGAGGATTTTCTGTCGTCCACTATGGCCACAACGCGCCACACTGGCCTTGCCTTGGACCTATCCAATGCAGCCTTGTGCCTATATGTCTGGCCACGCTATGGGACACACTACCACAACTGACCTGCTAACCTATTGAAATCATTACGCTTTATCCACCTGTCCACATATTGCGAGGTTAGATTGCAAGGCAAATTAATGCCGGAAGCTAGAAGGGCCGGGGGGTTTTTGAGGGTTCAATTCAAAAATAAGGGTTATTGTTATTATTGATTATTTCGATTTTTTCCCGTCTTGAAGGGGAGGGGGATCACAGTAAAATCCCCTATAGTGGAAGGCCCCCATGGACCTCCTAAGGTTCCCTATGGTACTCCTTGGTCCCTACCTTGGCTCTCCCTGACATCTCCCCAATGAAAGAAACCCCCAATGATCCCATCCCGAGAACTCCCTGACATCCTCTCCCAAAGTGTCCTTGGACACCCATACGACCCCCAATCAACTTTACCCGAACGCTTCGAAATCGACTTCCTGCAAGAGCAAGTTGAGAATTGGGAGCAAGGGTCAAACCCGACGAAGAACCTCTTGGCTACTTTTGAACAGCACAACACTGGTGACTTTGACCTGATGCAATGGATGCAAGGTTGGGTCGATCAGGATGTCTATGAATGGCCTGAAGAGGAAAACCCAGAAACGTAATCCTTGGAGTTCTCCCTTGGATTAGTCCAAAGGAAGCCTTATGGCACTTGAAACCGGAACCTATATCGACTCCCTGACGGAGACCAACCCCACCTCATCGGACAACGCCGCCCAAGGTGATGATCATCTTCGTCTGATTAAAGCTACCCTGAAAGCCACCTTCCCTAATCTGGTCGGGGCTATGACAGCCACTGAAGCCCAATTGAATTCTGCGATTGTCTCAGTGGCAGAGACCGTCAAAGGTAACTCTGCTGCTACTGACGAGGACACTGCTGATGTGTCCATGACCGACCTGAAGAACATGCTTGGTCTTGGTGCATCTGCTTTTGAACCATTAAACACATTCGCTGCTGCTGCTCACGAACATGATGCTTCCTATGCTGGCTTATCCCATACACATACTGCTTCCCAGACAGTCTCCGGTGAATTTGACCCTGCACGTCTACCTGCTGCCACCATTTCTTCAATAGGTGCTGTTGAGAAAGCTACAACCACTGAAATGGAAGCTGGTACGGCTGACAAATTCCCTGACGCTGCCAAGGTGAAATCCTTTGTGGATGCTTCTGTAGCTGCTACCACCACAGTAATTGAATTTGCTGTACCCGCATCAGGTGTGACTGCATCTGCACCCCATGGGCTATCGGTGGGCAACTCTAAGAACTGGAATGTGCATCTTGAGTGTATTAAGGACACTGGCATCTTTGTTATAGGTGATCAGGTCTCCCCTCCCGGTAATTATAGTGGTGCTGGTTTGTATTTTGGGGCCATACCGTATGTGACAGCAACACACGCCAAGTTCTTCATTGAGGCTAATGGTATGCGTTTAGGTCATAATTCCGGCTCTGGTATAGAACAGGGTGACCTCTACTGGAAAGTTGTATTCACGTTCAATTAAGAAAGCAAACCCATGACAATCATCCCAACTCGTGAGATTGGTAAGCTGGGTGTTATCTCTGATCAGAATGACCACGACTTACCCGGTGTAGCGTGGTCTGATGCCAACAACCTCAGGTTTTCCCGTGGGGTAGTTTCTAGGTACTCGGTATTCAAGTATTTTGATAAAGCCTACAATTATGCCGCCCAGCGCCCTGTAGGTATTGTTGAGGCCGGTGGAACTGAAGGTACTGGTTTTGTTGTTACCGTCATGAATGATGGTTCTATGGAACAGAGAATTGACGCCACAACTACTGATGTGACCCCAACGGGCACCCTAACAACAAACAATGGCCAGATCACAACCTGTGAACTTGGTACTCTAACATATGTAAATCGACATGTGGATGTTCCGATATACCGGGAAAACCCTGGGGATGGTGCTTTTGTTCCGATCCCCGGCTGGACCTCAACCGACCGATGTAGATCACTCCGGTCCTATAAGGACTTCCTGATCGCCCTAAACGTGACCAAAGGGTCCGTGTCCTACCCCTCCATGATCAAATGGTCCGATGCTGCCCAAGTGGGCGCTCCCCCAGACGATTGGGATACGACTGATCTGTCGTCCCTATCTGGTGAGAACGTCCTGAACGACTGCCGTGAAGGTCTGGTCGATGGTCTATCCTTGGGTGACACCTTCATCCTCTATGGGGCCTCCCAGACGTTCCGTATGGACTTCATTGGGGAGCCTTTGGTTTTCCGAACAGCCAAGGTCTTTGATGACCAAGGCGTGATGGCTCCGAACTGTGCCGTTTCTGTTGAAGGCCGACACTACGTGTTTGGAAACTCCGACATCTATATGCACGATGGCTTGTCCAAGAAGTCTATCGCTGATGGGCGTGTCCTTGAGCGTGTTATGAATGAATTGGACTGGGAAAATCGTGATAGGTGTTTTGTCTACCATGACAACATTATGGGTGAGATAGGGTTTTGTTACCCCTCCAAATCTTCAGACGCTAAGTGGCAACTTGAGAAGGTCAATGGGTGTAACCGAGCGATGGTCTATAACTATCGGTCAGACACATGGTCTCCCGTAGACATGCCTTCAGTTGTCGGTGTGACAGAAGCCTCACAAGCCGACACCCAGACATGGGCTGATATGCCTTCTAAATGGACCAAGGCTCGTATGACATGGGATAGCCTACAAAGCGTAAACCCATCTGCACTTTTACTTTGCTCAACTGGTAATGGAGCAGTAGCAGGACAGCCTTACTTCCTAGACCTTATTTCAAGTGGTCGGATTAGTGCTGAAGAAGCTGATGAAGTTCTATGGTGGGCTTGGGGTAAGATGCTCTACAAGGATATGGATGAACTCGGTGTTGAGTTGTATGGCCGAAAGTTAATACGTTCTGTTGACCTCCAATTCGGATCAAAGGATAGCGAAAGCGAGATTAGGTTTCGACTTGGGCAATCCCGAGGCCCTAACACAGCTATCAAGTGGGGCCGAAAAGCCTCCTTCAATGCCTGGGGTGAAACCCGGTATGATTGCCGCATCAACGACAGATACCTAGCCCTAAGGATAGAATATCCCAGTGGTGTTGATGTTGATTTTGGAGGCTTTGATCTGGACTTTAATATGATTGCTAAAAGGTAACCCATGGCATTCGTAAAAACTATAATACCTCGTAGGTATTCACCCAGCCCAACCCCTGTCTTAGATTCCGACCAAAGGCGTCACATGGATAGGGAGTTGCAAGACATCCGTTCAGCAATTGACGCACTCGTCATAGCTGTATCCGAAATTCAGGACTATCTTGAAACACCCACATGAACCAACCCGATATACCATTCTGGATAACCACGAATTCCTCCTGACGGGGGAGTGGGTGGCCGATGGTGAGTTTTGGGTTCTACATTGCACCTTCTTGGTGCCTTGGACGAAGGGCTTGAGAAAGCGTTTTACCAATTTGCTACGAAGTGTGTCGGCCCGTACTGACTACCCGTGCTACGCTTTCCAAGCCCCTTCGTGTGACCCATTGAAACGTAAATTCATCCAACAGGTTGGGGGCGTCTTCGAACACTACGCTACCTCCGATGAAGGAGAAGTTTGCGAGATGTTCCGCTTCCTCCCTTGGACTAATCCAAAGGACCAACATGAGTTCTCTATTCAAATCAAAAACGAAGACGGTGCAGAACCCATTCGAAAGCAACCCTTGGGAGGCCCAGCAAGACTACCTTAAAGAAGGTTTTGACAAAAGCACAACTGCCCTCAACAATGGCCTAAATACGTCAGGGGGTATTACTGACTACACCGCTGACCTAAATGCAGGCCAGCTTGGCTCTCTAAACAGCCTTACAGAATTTGGTAATGGTGCCGCACAGGATGTAGCTAGTACCTTCACTAGCCAAGGGAACGCCACGGTTGGTGACCTTAGTCGGTCCTCGACAGAAGCTAACGCTTACATGGACCTAGCCAATACTGACCGCACTGGTCAGATAATTGATCGCGCCACGCAATACGCTGAAAACCCCTATATGCAATCTATGATTGACGGGGCGATTAGCGACGTGAACAAAGGGTTCCAAAGGGACCAAGGTGGTATTAACTCGGCTGCGTCAGGGACAGGGAATATCAACTCATCTCGTGCCGGTGTGATGGAAGCCTTGGCCCTTGATGACGCCATGGATCGCTCTGGAAGTATCTCTTCGACCATGAGAGGTAATGCCTATGAAAATGGCCTGAACCGCTCGTTTATGCAGGATAGCCAAGGCATGGCTGAACGTCTGTCTGGTATCGGTGCCCTATCTCAAACTGGTGCTGTTGGTGCTGATATGCTGACTGCTGGTCTGAATACTTCGCAAGGCGGTTACAACACGGCCCTTGGCGCACAGTCGATGTTGCAGGCACAAGCCCAAGCTGAGATTGAGGGTAAGCGCACACAGTCCCGTGAAGAGTTGGACCTCGTTCAACAGTACATGAAGAGTGTGGGTGGTAACTACGGCTCCCAAGGGTTCCAATCTCAAACAACCCAGTCGGCATCACCATTCCAGCAAATTACTGGTGTTGCTTCATCGCTGATGGGTGCCTTCTAAAATGGCCTCCTATCAGGAGATGGCCCGAGGCCACGCCATTAGAGCGGGAATTGACCCTGACAGGTTCCTCAGACAGATCAATCAAGAGAGTGGGTGGAACCCTAAGGCCCGATCCTCTGCGGGGGCCTATGGTCTTTCACAGGCTATGCCTGACACTGCCCGACAGCCGGGTTATGGTGTCCGACCTCTGACAGACATCGACAACCCAGATGAACAACTCCGATTTGGGGCTGACTATCAAGCAGCCATGATTAAAGCCAATGGGGGTGACACTGACCGAGCCTTAGCAGCTTACAACTTTGGTCAGGGTAACCTCGACAAACACGGCATGGATAACCTGCCCGAAGAAACCCGTAATTACATCAACATAATCAACGGCAACGGCATCCTGCATGGAGGCACTGGTGATGATAGGCTGTTTGGTGGTCAAGGAGAAGATATGATGGGATCAGGTAATCGCCCCCGCCTAGACATTACCCCGCCGACTATTGGTGAGGGTCTGAAAAACGGATCGCTAAGTATGCCTGATGACCTCATGGGGAGAATGTTCCCTGATGAGAGCAAAGGTGAAATTGGCTGGTTCAAAAACCTCAACCCCAACCTTTCCTCGGACGGTGTGGACAATCGACTACTGGCCATTGGTGCTGGTCTACTGTCCGGTGATGATTGGGCTTCAGGCTTTGCTGCCTCTGCCCAGAACCTCAATAATGTTGTCAGTGGTGAACAGGCCGACCGTAAGAATGAAGATGCGACCAATGCTGAATGGGATTGGAGGGCTGATCAGGACAAGCGAGATAAAGACTGGCGCTCAAGGGAGAGTGCCCTCGGTCGTGCATCTGCTGAACGCCGCGCTGCTGAAGTAGGCAACCGAAAGAAGCATTTAGGTAACGTGAAGATGGCTAATGGTGAATTCCGTGCTGACATCTCCGTAGACCAAAATGGCCAATTCTGGGACAGCGCTGGTAATGAAGTTGATGGCTCTAC
>Ga0209345_10000606_pt1 | contig 45703 bp, 40 predicted proteins | sample Cruoilmetagenom7_FD_187294 | JGI IMG/M metagenome (GOLD analysis project Ga0209345, IMG submission 187294) | Oil polluted marine microbial communities from Coal Oil Point, Santa Barbara, California, USA - Sample 7 (SPAdes) (version 2) | ecosystem: Environmental > Aquatic > Marine > Oil seeps ...
CCCGCCACAATTCCATCCCGAGCCGGCCGAAATCGCTATAGGGATCTTCATAAAAGCCCATGTCCTTGCCGAGTTCCTCCGAATAGAGCCCCCAGCCTTCGGTATAGGCAGTCCATCCGCCAAATCTCCGGAATGGTGGCAAATCTCCCAATTCGGTCTGAATCGACCGCTGCAAATGATGGCCGGGCAGCCCTTCGTGATAGGCCAGTGCCTCCAGTTCGGTTTTCGACATGCTGCGTAAATTATAGAGGTTGACGTAGTAAGTTCCGGGACGCGAACCATCGGCTGCGGGACTGTTATAAAACGCCTTGCCCGCAGATTTTTCGCGAAACGCCTCGACCGGCTTGATCACTAGCGGCGCTTTCGGCAGCGTGTTGAAATATTCAGGCAGCTTGGCCGTCATCGCAGCCAGCTTGCTGTCGACATCCGCCAGATAGGCTTCGCGTGTGTCATAGAAAAATTCGTCGCTGGTCCGCAAATGCTGGAAAAAATCCTGCAAACTGCCGTCAAAACCGACATCCGCCATGATTTTGCGCATCAACCCGTGAATGCGCGCGACATTATCGAGGCCGATTTGATGAATTTCGTCTGCCGTCAAGTCGGTGGTGGTATAATTGTTCAACCGCTCGGCATAATAAGCGGCGCCATCCTTGAAACGCCAGATACCGTCACCATCGACCGCCATCGCCTGTTGGCGTTCCATCTCGGCGATCAGCTTCTCATAGGCTGGCTTGAGACTTTCGTTCAGCGCTGTTTCACCGCGCGATATGAGGCTCGCTTTTTCCGCATCAGCAATATCCAGTGCCGTCACTTTCTTTTTGAGATCGGCATAAATGGGCGAATCCGGTCCATCGCCAAAGGGGGCACCGCTGATCACATTTTTGGCGTCTGCTATCACATAGGGGAACACCCAGTCTGGCACGATGATGCCGTTATTTGCCCGCTCCGCCGACTGGACGACCAGCGTCTCGATCAACGGACCAGCGCCATCAAGCCGGCTAACATAGGCTTCCGCATCCGCTTGATTAGACACTCGATGGATATTGATCATGAACGCTGGAATCTGGCTTTGCGCGCCGTTCATCTGATCAAAAATATAGGTGTTGTGGCGAAACGGAAAGGCGTTGGTCGATCGTTCGGCCCGCGCTTCAAACAGACGATAGCTCAATCGGCTTTCCGCATTCAGCTGATCAGTGTCGAATCCGGACTTCATCTCCGCAAGAGCGGTCTGACCGCGTTCATATTCGGCTATTTCCGCCGCATCGCTCGGGTCATTCCACTTGCCATAATCGGCGTCACTAATCCCGCGATAGGCTTTCGACATCGGAGAATGAGCGAGTTCCTGATCATCATATTGTTTGAAAAACTCGGACAGTTGCACATTGACGTCTTCCTTGGCCGGAACTGTGACTTCGCCAGCCTGTGCATGGCTTGTCGGACCGATCGTGACGCTGCCCAGCGCCAGAACAGAAACAGCGGTCAGCAACAAATATCTCATTCCATATTTTCCTTGTGCAATTGGGATGCCCTTGGTCCTATCATCCCGACCGGATTTGCACAAATCCGCTTTTCTGCCGCCAGCATAGCAAATAGAAACGCATCTCGTCGATCGCGAGGGCCTGTCGATCCGGAACAGGGTGATTTGACCCGGAGGATTGTGGCTTGCTGCTGCGATCGACCGCTGTTAGGCCGAACCGTCATGCACGCACATCCACCGGACGCGTTGATCATTGGCGGAGGCCACAACGGGCTGGTCTGCGCTTTTTATCTCGCCCGCGCTGGCATGAAGATACGTATATTGGAAGCGCGCGGCGTGATCGGTGGCGCAGCAGTAACCGAAGAGTTTCATCCCGGTTTCCGCAACAGCACGGCAAGCTACACGGTCTCGCTCCTGCAGCCGAAAATCATCGCCGACATGGAACTGGTGAAGCGCGGCTACCGCGTGATCGAACGACCCAAAAGCAACTTTCTGCCGCTCGGTGGCGGGGAATATCTGCTCGTCGGCGGTTCGCTCGCGGCCACGCAGCAGGAGATCGCGCGTTTCTCGAAGACCGATGCCGCGCGGTTGCCGGAATATTTTGACATGCTGGAATCGGCGGCAGACATATTGCGCGATCTGGCACTGGAAATTCCTCCAAATGCCGGCGACCGGTCGCGTTCCCTGCTGGCAGGAATCCGGACGGCCCGCCGGTTCGCGCGCCTGTCGATACTGAAACAGCATGAAATCATTAAATTGTTCACGCTGAGCGCACGCGAACTGCTCGACCAGTGGTTTGAAAGCGCTCCGATCAAGGCCGCCTTCGGTTTTGACGCGATTGTCGGCAATTACGCCAGTCCGGATACACCGGGCGGCACCTATGTTCTGCTTCACCATGTCTTCGGCGAGGTCAATGGCAATCGGGGTCAATGGGGCCATGTAATCGGCGGGATGGGACGCATCACGCAGCTCATGGCCGATGTCTGCAAAGAAGTCGGGGTCGAGATCAGCCTCGAAACTCCGGTTGCAAAAATTCTGTTCGAAAATGTCACCGCGGTTGGTATATGCACGGCGGACGGCGAGCAGATTCATGCACGAAATATCATCGCCAATGTCGGCCCGAAACTGCTCTATGACCGGTTGATCGATGCCGCAGACCTCCCCGATGATTTCCGCCAGATGATGGCCGGTTATCGGTGTGGCTCGGGCAGTTTCCGGATGAATCTGGCACTGGACGGACTGCCCGAGTTCACCGACCTTCCCGGTAACGGGGATCATCTGAAATCCGGTATCATCATGGCTCCCTCGCTGGACTATATGGACCGGGCCTATCAGGACGCACGCCGATACGGCTGGTCGCGCAATCCGGTTGTTGAAATGCTGATCCCAAGCCTTGTCGACGATAGCCTTGCCCCCGCTGGTCAGCACGTCGCAAGTCTGTTCTGCCAGCAATTTGCGCCTGAACTGCCAACGGACCGCAATTGGAACGACGAGCGCGATGCAGCAGTAGAGGCGATACTGGCCGTTGTCGAAGATCACGCGCCCGGCTTTCGCAAGCTGATACTCGGACAAATGGCGCTGTCTCCACTGGATCTGGAACGAAAATTCGGGCTGGTCGGCGGCGACATATTTCATGGTCGCATGTCTCTCGACCAGCTTTGGGTGGCGCGGCCAGTCGTCGGTTCAGCCAATTACAAAGGACCGCTCAAGCATCTCTATATGTGCGGTTCGGGAACCCATCCGGGCGGGGGCGTAACCGGCGCGCCGGGCCACAATGGCGCCAAAGCGGTCTTGCGGGACCGCAACTTTTTGGGGCGATGGTTCGCCTGACGCTACGTCAGGCTAGCGAAATCAACTGCCTATTGCACACACTCCCAGAGACAGATAGCTTTACGATATTGGGAGGGGAGCCTCAATTATGCGTAAATCACTGATGTGGGCAGCATGCACGGCTGCTCTGGCTTTATCGGGCTGTTCGAAAATCGATAACGATAACGACAACAGTGCAGAGGTTACCAACACCGAATATCCTGAGCAGGTTTACTGGGGAGATACCCATCTCCACACTGACAACAGCATCGACGCATTCGGATTTGGCAATCGGCTGGACGCTGAGAATGCTCTCAGATTTGCACGCGGAGAAGAAGTCACAGCCAGCAAAGGCGCCAAGGCCAAATTATCAAGGCCACTCGATTTTCTGGTGATCGCCGATCATAGCGACGCGATGGGCGCAACCAAGGCGATCATGGAAGCGCCACGGATCGCACTGCTCACCAATAAATTTCTGCTCCGCTGGCATGATATGATGAACGAGAGCGACGAAGGCTCTTTACGGGTCACCGCAGAACTCATTGATGGCGCAGCCAAGGGTACATTGCCGGCGTCACTAACTGATCCGGAAGAATCGAAAGAACGTACTGCGGACCTCTGGGAAAAACATGGCAAGACTGTCGATCAGTATAATGAGCCCGGAAAATTCACGGCGTTCATGGGCTTTGAATATACATCGATGCCGGATGGCGACAATCTTCACCGGGTCGTGATGTTCCGCGATGGCCCAAAAGAGATGGGCGATACGCTTCCTTATGGCGCTTTGGGTTTGCAGGACCCGGAAAAGCTCTGGGCCTATATGGCCGCCTATGAGGAAAAGACCAGCGGTAAGGTTCTGGCCATTCCGCACAACAGCAATGTTTCCAACGGCCGGATGTTCGCAATGAACAAATTTGACGGCAGCCCGATTGATGCAGCCTATGTCAAAACGCGAGCGTTGCGCGAACCGATTGTCGAGATCACCCAGATCAAGGGTGACAGCGAAACCCACCCGTTTCTCTCCCCGAATGATGAATTTGCCGATTTTGGTGTTGCCGGCTGGGACAAATGCAATTTGAGTTGCACGAAGGATATGCCGCCCGAAAGCTATGGCGGCAGCTACGTCCGCGAAGCACTGAAACGCGGCCTCGAACTGACCCTTTCAGTCGGCGCCAATCCTTTCAAATTCGGCATGATCGGTTCGACCGACAGCCATACGTCTCTGTCGACGGCCGATGAAAATAATTTCTTCGGAAAGCACAGCGGCAACGAGGCGAATAATGAAGGCCGCGCCATGCACCCGCAAAATCTCGGTACCCGCGAAGGCCGCTTCGGCTGGCATTATCTGTCGAGCGGCTATGCGGCTGTCTGGGCGACCAGCAACACACGCGAAGCCATATTCGACGCGATGATGCGCCGCGAAGTCTATGCGACGACGGGCCCGCGGATGCAGGTCCGCTTTTTCGGCGGTTTTGATTTCGCACCGGAGGACATCCAAAATCTCGTCACAACCGGCTATGCCAAAGGTGTCCCGATGGGTGGCGACCTGAGTGGCGGCGACGGCGAAGCGCCGAAATTCCTGATCAGCGCGCTGATGGACCCGGAAAGCGCCAGTCTGGACCGGATCCAGGTTATCAAGGGCTGGGTCGATGCCACGGGCAAAAGCCAGGAGAAAATCTATAATGTCAGCTGGAGCAAATCGGATACCCGCAAGCTCGGAACAGATGGCAAGCTAAGCCCTGTTCCCAATACGGTCGATCTGACCAAGGGCACCTGGGACAATGCAACCGGTGCACCCGAACTGGTAACCTATTGGCAGGATCCCGATTTCGATGCCGCGCAAAATGCATTCTATTATGTGCGCGTACTGGAAATTCCGACGCCGACTTGGCCAGTATATGATGCGCTCAAATTCAGTCTGACCTTGCCCGATAATGTCATCAAGATTCAGCAGGAACGGGCCTATAGCTCGCCGATCTGGTACACGCCGGCCGCATAGGCCCCGGATCCGTTTATTGCACGGCGCCTGTTACCTGACAGCTCCGTGTTCCATTTACCGGCTGCGACTGAATATAATGGGTTACATGATATATGTTGCGTAAATTTATCCGAGAACCGCTGGTACATTTTCTTGGCGGCGCGCTCCTGATCTTTGCGTTCTTCTGGGCCACCGGCAGTAGCCGGGATCCGGCAGGTTATACGATCAGCATTGATGAAACGGATATCGCCCGGTTACGGTCCGACTGGGTTCGAAATTTTCGACGCGCACCTACCCAGACCGAACTGGACAGCCTGATCGATCAGGAAATCGCCGAAGAAGTCTATTATCGCGAAGCCTTACGACTGGGGCTCGACAAAAATGACCCCATGATCCGGCGCCGGCTTTTCACAAAGATGCGCTTCGTCGATGGCCAGAAGGTCGATAATGTTGCACCTACCGACGCTATGCTCCAGCAATGGATGGACAAGGATCCCGACAAATATGCTTTGTCTCCGCTCTATGATTTTGAGCAAATCTATCTCGGCCAGATCAGTGCGGCGGAAGCGGGCGAACGGATCGATCAACTGAACGCCGGCGCCGGGTCCGGGACCTTTGCACAATCCATTTCCCTGCCGGAGACTCTAAAGCAGGCCAGCACCGAAGATATTGGCCGCCAGTTTGGCGATAGGTTCGCCGGACAATTAAAGGGGCTGGAAACCGGTATCTGGAGCGGTCCTGTGACATCGGGTTTTGGCGCTCATGCGGTCAGGATCACCGCAAAGGAACCCGGTAAAGCGGCTAGTCTGGACGATGTCCGGCAGCGGGTAGTCAACGAGTGGCGCGCCGCCCAACAGGCCGAACAGAAAGAAAAAGCACTTGGCCGTTACCGGGCACAATATGAGATCACGGTGGCCGGCCGACCATGAATCGCTGGTGCGCTGTCCTGTGGACCTGTCTGGCGCTTGCCCTTTGCCCGACCGGCGCCCGCGCGGATGAACTGCGTCCGGCCTATATCGAAATGGCCGAACAGGCACCGGGCCAATGGTCTCTGCTGTGGAAAGCGTCGGCCAATTCGCGTCTTGGCCATAGCGGCGAAGTCATGATACCCGAAAATTGCAAAATTGATGGCGAGCCTCAGCGTGAATTTGCGGCCAGCAATATCCTCACCCGTCTTTCGCTGCGCTGCGACGGATCGGTGCAGGGCCAGACTATCGGTCTCAAGGGCCTGGAACTTTCGACAACTGATGCACTGGTTCGCATTGCACCAATCAATGCTGCCATGCAGACCGTGCGCCTGACGCCGGACCAGCCAAACGCCACTCTGGCCAAGCCATCGATAATCTCCAATGTTGCGGCTACCTATACGATCATCGGCATCGAACATATCCTGCTCGGATTCGACCATCTGTTCTTCGTGCTGGCTCTGGTTCTGCTGCTCAAGGGCGGCTGGCTCGTCGCCAAGACCGTCACCGCCTTCACCATCGCCCACAGCCTCACCTTGGTCGGAACGACCCTCGGCTTGCTGTCACTGCCGTCTCAGCCGGTTGAAGCAGTGATTGCCCTGTCGATAGTCTTTCTCGCCGTCGAGGTCGTGAAATCCAGACCTGGCGATCTCCGGCTCTCGGAACGCTTCCCCTGGATCGTGGCTTTTCTGTTCGGGCTGCTCCACGGATTCGGTTTTGCCGGCGCGCTTGCCGAAATCGGTCTGCCGGAAGGTGACGTTCCCCTGGCCCTGTTTACATTCAACCTCGGCGTAGAAATCGGACAGCTCGCGATCGTAGCCGTGGCTCTGGCGGCGCTATACGGAATTCGAAGCCTGCGGGGCCAATGGCTGCAGCCGACCAAGACCGCAATGGCCTATGGCATCGGGATTATCGCTACCTACTGGTTCGTCGAGCGGATGGTGGCCTGAGACAACAACCATTTCAACCGCCGAACAAAAAATTGGCCTCCACTCCAAAGATCGGAGCGAAGGCCAATTAAACTGTTGAATTAACAGGATGTTGAACGAAGACTATCCCGCTGGCGGACGATGCGCGTTGTCGGACCAGTCCTGGCGGGCAGCCCATTCTTCCAGCGTTTCGAATTCAACTTCCGGTAGCCGCTGCTGCATGAAGTCAGTGTCCACTTCAAAGGGCCTTGTTTCGTTGTTGTTGTTATATTCGTAGAAGGCGGTGATCCCGGCAGCCATGGATTCGCGATTTTCCGGTGGCACATCATCACCAAAGGCTTCGACGAGATAGTCGCCGAATTCCTTAGGTGTGCAGGGATCATATTTGATTTCATGGCCAAACACGCGGGACAGGGTCTCCGCTACTTCCGGTGGCCTGAGACGCTGTGGTCCGCCGATGTTGAGCCACGAGCCTTCAAAGTCGGGGCGATCCATCGCCGCGACCATACATTTGCCGACATCGTCCAGGCTGATCCAGTTGGCTTGAAGCGTTGCCTTGTGCGGATAGACATAGCGTCTTTCATTGACGATGAACGGACGCGCCCAGTTGGTCAGCAGATTGTCCATGAACAGGACCGAACCGAATACGGTCGCCGGCATTCCGGAACGAAAAATCTCGTTTACCGCGATCGTATTGTTGCCATAAGTGAACGGATCACCGGGACGCTCGGGAATCCAGCTCGAAGTGTTCCAGACAAAACGTTCGGTACCGGCTTCCTTGGCTGCCGCGGCTACCCGGCCAACCATTGAGGCACGATCTTCCCGCGCCTGCAGCGGGTGGGTATAAAAAACGTCATCCGATCCCTCGAAAGCCGGAACCCAAGTCGATTCATCGGTAAGATCGATCGTGCGTCATTCATCCGCTACGTTGGAGCCGCCCAGATCGGGGTTTTCGCTGCGCGAAAGGGCGCGAACCTTGTGACCGGCTGCTGCCAATTGCCGTATCTGTGCCAAACCCTGTCGACCGGTTGCACCCACGACTGATACTAATGCCATGATATTCTCTCCTCTTGCATTTGCAGCAACGCTAGAGCCGAAAAAGCCGGTTCCCAATGCTCCTTTTTGTCAGGACATTTTTGTTAGGGGACCGTTTCTGTCAAAACGCTGTCAGGAAGCCTCTTCGGTAAGCATCGCCTGCCAGCGCTGCATACCCGAAATCCAGCGTTCAGGGTCGGCGCCCTTCTGCCTGACATAATCCCCCACTTTCGGGTGCGGCAGGATAAGGAACCGCTCATCGCCCATTGCCTCGACGCACATATCAGCCACACCCTCCACGCTGATTATCCCGTCCTTCGCTACGGTCGATGTATCAATCCCTGCAATCATCGGCGTGTCTACTCCCTGCGGGCACAGGACCGAAACCTTCAATCCTTCTGCACCGTGGGTGATCGCCAGCCATTCAGCGAAACTCACTGCAGCATGTTTGGTCACCGAATAAGGCGCGGATCCGATTTGCGCCAGGAGTCCGGCCGCCGAAGCTGTGTTAAGCAAGTAGCCGCCACCACGGGCCAGCATCTTGGGCACCAGTATCCGCGCAACCCGGATATGGGCCAGAACATTGATATCCCAGATATTCTGCCAGTCCGCGTCATCGACCTCGACACCACCGCCGGTGATGATGCCGGCATTGGAAACGAGCAGATCAATCGGACCAATTTCGGATTCGACGGTCTCGATCAGATGGCTGATATCCTCTGCCAGAGACACATCGGTCTTGATCGCTACGCCGCCAGTTTCGTCGGCGACCGATTGCGCACCGTCAAGATTGCGATCCGCACAGACAACCTTCTTAGCGCCTTCTGCAGCGAAGCGGCGGGCCATCGCCGCCCCGATACCGCTGGCAGCCCCGGTAATAACGACGATCTTGTCTTTCAATATCATTTTGACCTTGTCCCGCTTGAATAAATTAATCACTCGCTTAAAGATGCTGGCCGACTAGAACAAGAGCAACATTGCCTTCGGGCCGGAGCTTACCCAAAAGTCTAGCTCGAAAAAGGAGAGAAAAATGTACAGTCACATGATGGTCGGATCGAACGATATGGACCGGTCGAAAAAATTCTATGATGCGCTGTTTAAAAGCGTCGGTGGCCCGGAAGCCATGGTCGACCCGAAAGGCCGGCTGATGTATATCCACAACGACAATATTTTCATGGTCACCACCCCGATTGATGGCAAGGATGCCACCTGTGGCAATGGCATGACCGTCGGTTTTGCCATGGAAAGCCCCGAACAGGCTGATGCATGGCACAAGGCTGGCCTCGAAGCCGGCGGCACGGCCATCGAAGATCCTCCCGGCGTTCGCGACAATCCGGGCATGAAACTTTATCTCGCCTATCTGCGCGATCCCGACGGCAACAAGCTCTGCGGCTTGCACCGCATGGGTTGAGGCAAGTGCAGGACAAGATAATCCGCATTGGTGGTGCGAGTGGTTTTTGGGGCGAAAGCACCATGGCCACTCCCCAGCTGCTGGATGCAAGCGTAGAATATCTGGTCTATGATTATCTCGCCGAGATCACCATGTCGATCATGGCACGCGCCCATGCCAAGGATCCGGCTGCTGGTTTTGCCGGCGATTTCATCAGCGCTGTCCTGAAACCGCACGCCAGGACCATTGCCGCGCAAGGGGTGAAAGTCATTGCCAATGCAGGCGGCGTTAACCCCGCGTCCTGCGGCGAAGCGGCGCGTGCCGTCATCAGGGAACAGGGTCTGGATCTCAAGGTTGCGGTCATCACCGGCGATAATCTGCTGGCTGAACGGGATGCCATTGCCGCCGCTGCGCCCACCGAGATGTTCACCGGAGCGGCCTTTCCGGACAAGGAAAAAATCGCCAGCATCAACGCCTATCTCGGGGCATTTCCGATTGCCCGGGCGCTGGCGGAGGGTGCCGACATCGTCATCACCGGCCGCTGCGTCGACAGTGCGGTATCTCTCGGTGCCTGTATCCACGAATTCGGCTGGACCGCGAACGACCATGATTTACTCGCCAGCGGCAGTTTGGCGGGTCACTTGCTCGAATGCGGACCGCAAGCGACCGGTGGCAATTATACCGACTGGGAAGACGCCGGCGACATCGCCAATATCGGCTACCCGATTGGCACGGTTTCGGCCGACGGTTCGTTTACGGTAAGCAAGCCCGAAGGCACCGGCGGCTGTGTCACAGTCGGTACGGTTTCCGAACAGATGCTTTATGAAATCGGAGATCCGCAGGCCTATATGCTGCCCGACGTGATCTGCGATTTTTCGCAGGTCGAGATCACACAGGTCGGCCCAGACAAAGTGCATGTCTCACCAGCGCGGGGCTATCCGGCACCGGGACAATATAAAACCTGCCTGACTTATAGCGACGGCTTTCGGGGCGGCACCTATGTCAGTTTTTATGGTTTTGACGCCGCGCGAAAAGCACGAAAATTCTGTGACAATGTCTTTGTGCGCGCCAACAATATCCTGCGCGGCCACAATCTTGGCGACTATAGCGAGACCAGTGTCGAGATCATCGGTGCGGAAGCCCAGTTTGGCGACTTTGCTAAAGTCAGCGAGCCCCGCGAGGTCGTGGCAAAAATCGCGGCCAAGCATAGTGAAGCAGCGGCAATCAGCATTTTACTCCGCGAACTCACCGGTCTGGGCCTGGCAACGCCGCCGGGACTTAGCGGTTTCTCCGGCGCGCGCGCCAAGCCGTCGCCCGTAGTAAGGTTATTCTCCTATCTCACCCCGAAAACGGCGATAGCCATCTGGATCGACATTGATGGCCAGACCGTCGAATTTGCCGATCATCCGGGCCAGGCCTTTGATTCTACGTCAATCAACCGTCCGACCGAGCCGGAAATACCGGCTGTATCCGACGAGATGGTCACATTGCCACTCATCCGGATGGCTTGGGCCAGATCCGGCGACAAGGGCAACAAGGCGAATGTCGGCGTAATCGCGCGCGACGCCGCTTACCTTCCCTATATCTGGGCCGCCCTGACCCCGATGTCCGTGGCGCGGCGCTTCGCCCATTTTATTGATGGTGGTGCCGATGCGGCAATGGTCGACAGATTTTATCTGCCCGGCTGCCACGCCATCAATTTCCTGATTGATGCCGTACTCGGCGGTGGCGGAGTGGCCAGCATTCGCAACGATGCTCAGGGCAAGGGCTATGGCCAGATATTGCTCGCCCATCCGGTGGAGATACCGGCGGCGCTCGCCAAAAAGCTGAACTAAGAGGATTCATTCAATGATGCAGGAAGCGCAGGATTTTAAAGACGAAAGCGACACGCTGGCGGGCGCACTGATCAATGCCGACGATGATGCCTTTGCAACAGTCACCCAGTTTAAAAGCTGGACGATAGAGGATGTTATCGGCCATCTGCATATCTGGAATGCAGCCGCACTGATGACCCTGCAGGATCCGGACGCCTTCAAACAGTTCCTCCACGAAATGATGAGTGCGTTCAAAACCGGCAAGAGCCATGTCGATGTGCAATATCAATGGCTGGACACCCATGCCGGAGGGATTCGCGGCAAGGCATTGTTCGATGCCTATTGCGACTATTATCCCAAGCTCGCCGCCGCTTATGGCGAGGCTGATCCGGAACATCGCGTCGCCTGGGCCGGCCCTGACATGACGACGAAGTCGAAAATCATCGCCCGCCAGATGGAAACCTGGTCGCACGGACAGGAGATATTCGACATATTGGGGCAGGAACGCAAGGATGGTGACCGCATCCGCAATATCGCGCATCTCGGCGTCACCACCTATGGCTGGACCTTCCGCAATCGCCGTCAGGAGCCGCCCGCACCCAAGCCATTTGTCCAGCTTACCGCACCGTCGGGCGCCGTCTGGGAATGGAATGATCCGCAGGAAGATAATTTGGTCCGCGGCAATGCGGTCGAATTTTCCCAGGTCGTAACCCAGACCCGCAATATCGACGACACCTCGCTCGAGACGATCGGTGCGACCGCCCGTCAATGGATGGAAATCGCCCAATGTTTCGCTGGCGGCCCTGAAACGCCGCCGGCGAAGGGAACGCGAACCATGGCGATGGGATGACAGCCAGCAACCGCATCGCCGCGTCTGCGTCGGTTTTGTCTGGATCAGCGGTTCCGAAATATTCTCAGCCCTGCAAGTCTTCGCGATCCCGGAAATGTTGCAACAGCCGATAGGTTGCTTAATGGAGGTTTGAAGACGAAAAAACGCTTAGCTGGCAAGCCGAAGGCCCGTGACCGCTTCCCGATTGTCTGGCTGATCCGGCCAGATTCCGCGTGTATCATAGACCACCTTGCCCGCGCGTTCGTCGAGCGGGATCGATTTGAACATGTCGTGATCGGTGAGAGTGATCATGATCGGACAGGATTCCAGTGCCTGATCGATATCGATCAGCTCGGCACCGGTGCCTTCGAAGGCCGCTGGCAGTTCGCTGGCATATGGCTCAACGATTTTTACGCGTCCTCCATAGCGTCTCGCCAGTTTAGTGGCGATTTTAAGCGCAGGGCTCTCCCGAAAATCATCGATATTGGCTTTGAAAGCGAGACCGAAACAGGCGACAGATACACCGGGCAGTTCGTCGATAAGCAGCGAAGCCTGTTCCAGCACATGGTCGGTTTTCCCGTCATTCACTTCACGAGCAATACGGATCAGCGGCGTATGGCTTGGGGCACCATGGATAATGAACCAGGGATCAACCGCGATACAATGTCCGCCGACGCCAGGCCCCGGCTGCAAGATGTTGACCCTGGGATGACGATTGGCGAGGCGAATAACCTCCCAAACATCGAGATCCATTTCGTCCGAAACGATCGAAAGCTCGTTGGCGAAGGCAATATTGACATCGCGATAGCTATTCTCAACCAGCTTGGTCATCTCTGCGGCGCGTGCGGTTGTGGTCACGCATTCACCACGGACAAAGCGTCGATAGAATCCCAATGCCTTGCGGGCGCAGCGCGGCGTTATGCCGCCGATGCAGCGATCATTGTTGGTGAGTTCCTCAAGAATTCTTCCCGGCAACACCCGCTCCGGACAATAGGCAATGGCGACATCCGGGACATCATTGGTAAGCCCCGGTATCTTGAGATCCGGACGCAATTTCGAAATGAGATCGCGCATTTTCTCGGTTGTACCGACAGGGGAAGTGGATTCCAGTATGACAGTATCACCGGCCTTTAACGCCGCGGCAACATTGGCCGCGGCTTCCATCACATAGTTCGTATCGGGTACGTGATTTTTGCCGAACGGGGTCGGTACCGCGATAACAAAAACATCGGCAGGTTCAATGAGCAGCGACGCCCGCAACGTACCGCGTGCGACAACACCCTGCACCAATCCTTCCAGATCGACCTCTTCAATATGGATTTTGCCGCTATTCACCGTATCAACAACATGAGGCGTTACATCTACACCCAGCACCGGGCATCCGGAACGAGCTATGACCGCCGCAGTCGGCAAGCCGATATAGCCAAGGCCCAAAACGCAAACGGAAGGTTTCGTGTCGGAAATCATGGTATGAGATTCTCCCGAATGCGCCTCATAAGGCGGAAATTTCAGGAATCACTATGGTCGAATATCGTAAAGATTTCGGTAACGGGGGTTACATTCATCACGGTTATCGCATGACTTCAGAAGATCAGGCTTCCCTCGATAATATCCGCAATCCGCTCGCTCGAATGCCCGTCCCCGAAAGGATTATGGGCTTTTGCCATCATGTCAAAATAGTTTGGATCATCCAGCAATTTTTCGGTTTCACTCACGATCAGGCCGATATCGGTCCCTACCAACTTGGCTGTGCCCGCCTCCACGCCTTCCGGCCTTTCGGTGGTGTCGCGCATGACCAATACCGGTTTTCCGAGTGCGGGGGCTTCTTCCTGAACACCACCGCTATCGGTGAGCATCAGGGTACAACAGTCAATCAAGGCAACGAAATCTGGATAATCCAGCGGTTCAATCATCGCAACATTGTCGAGATCACCGAGAGCATCGTGCATGATGGCACGTACATTAGGATTGAGGTGCACCGGAAAAATGAGGGCGACATCATCGCGACACGCAATTTCACGCAGCGCTGCAGCGATATTGGTCAGTCCATCGCCGAAATTCTCTCGCCTATGACTGGTAACACCTATAATTTTTTTGTCGGAGAAATTGGCGAACAGAGATTTTAATGGCGCGCTGATACGTTGGTCGTCACGGTTTTTTTCTCTCGTCGCCAGCAAAGCATCAATCACCGTGTTGCCCGTCACGCTGATCTGTTCCTCAGGGACATTTTCGTTGCGCAGGGCCGTAGCCGATGTTTCGGTCGGCGCAAAATGTTGGTCGGCGATTGTGCCAATAATCTTTCGATTCACTTCCTCTGGCCACGGGTGATAAATATTGTAACTGCGGAGTCCCGCTTCGACATGGCTAACAGGGATTTTTCGATAATAAGCCGCAAGCGCGCCGCACATAGCTGTAGCGGTATCACCCTGAACCACGACCCTCTGCGGTTTGATTTCATCGAGAACCTGTCCGATGCCGGTCAGAAGCCGGCCGGTCAGTTCGTCAAGACTCTGGTTGGCCCGCATCAGATCCAGATCATAATCGGGCGCAATATCAGCGATTTCCAGAACCTGATCCAGCATCTCGCGATGCTGCGCGGTCACACAGGCGATGCTCTCCAGGCTATTGCGCTTTGATAGTGCCCGGATCACCGGGAATAGCTTGATGGCTTCTGGCCTTGTGCCGAAGATTGTGACGATTTTCGGCTTGGAAATTGAACTATGTGTCATGGCGCACCCATTACCGGGTTAAGGCTAATATTTGCTGAATTGCCCAGATGATTGAAACTTACCGTTGCAGGACAGGGGCGGCAAGTTTGGATTTGCAGCAGAAATATCGGTATCCACAACCGTAGATGGAGAGCTTGAGACTTTTCCGTTTAGATCTCATCTTCGCTCCTAGGTCAGGGGGGGGGATTCGAATTTAAGATATGAGTAATTGACAAATTTGAGTAAAAAATCTCCGAAATTTATACATACTCCTATTATACTCCGACTGCGTTACGTTGCAATTTATTAAGGCTTTACCTATTTTGCTGTTTGAAAAATCTCGTAGTTGCGCTCAACTCGGCGTTATCCTACAGCAAAGATCTATTCGCTCAGCTAGTGTAAATCACGCAGCGGAGGCGTATCGCAAAGCGCTTCATGGCTTGGATTTAGACGATTTTTTGCGTCGATTCTGATGAGCACCTTGCGCCGCTGACAGCGGTATCTCATCGACTCCCACTTCCTCTTCTTCTACCAGCGTCGACGAAGATCACAGCTCATTCATGCGGTAGTGTTGGCTTTTGCCAAAAAGCAATCTGAAGATGTTCGCAACTCTATAGAATTTGACAATAATTATACGCTATATGATATGTCTGCAGTAGGATGTGCCGGATTTTTCTGGTGGTTTTTCCAGATTTTCGGAGACTTTTTATATGCGTGATCTAATGATAACAGTGGTATCTAGCGCTGCCATTATAATGGCATCATATCTCAATTTTCTTCGTTTCAATGAATATCCGTTTCTAACACCTGAAGTTTTAATCGTAGCAGCAGGGATATTATTACTTACGGCTTCGATTAGCTTGTTATACCAGAGTCAGAAAGCATTGGGCCGCGCCATTTTAGAAGGTCTTTTGATTTTTTTCGTCTTAGACCAGAATACAGCTGGGATACTTTATTCTACTTTAGCTGGAGCAACCATTATCGCCATCGTTTTATGGCGAAAAAAATCAACACTGCCCTTTCTCGGAACTGCTGCGTTTTTGACCTTGCTGATCAGTATCGCGGGCATTGGCAGCGTTTCCCAAAGCGCTCCTGATAAAATGGCCATCAAAGAACTGAAAATGGGCAGGCCCGACAGTGAGAAGCCTCCTGCATTGCTTCATGTAATTTTTGATGAACATTCCGGAATAGAAGGATTTCCGGCTGATAACAATCACTCCAGATTGATGAAAAAAGACCTTCAGGAATTTTATCAAAAAAGGAATTTTCGCTTATTTGGCCGTGCTTATAGCGAGCACCTGCATACAGTGAATTCTATACCTCAAATCTTAAATTTTGGTGCGCTGCAGAACTCTGGCCCCACTCGGATGGAGGGAGGCCAGGTAAAGCGAAATGCCTATTTCTCTTATCTGCAAAAACGAGGTTATGACATCAAGGTACTACAGTCTGACTATCTCGATTATTGCAGTTATGCAAAGGTCGTGGATTGCGAGACATATGGCAATGCCAGTTTGTCGATGCTATCACAGACCCCTATTTCCATAGGTCAACGCGCCCAGTTAATTGTAGTGCGTTTCTTTACATTGTCACAGAACTTCAAAAATATCGGCTACATATATTTGCTAGCCGGCAGAAAGCTTAAAAAATGGGGCGTCAATTTACCAAGTTTAGGGCTGAAATCCGAAGGACGCGTCAGTAGCCTCAACGCGTTTATAGCTACCGATGGGTTCAGGAAAAAGCTTGAGAAAGCTAAGGCAGGAGAAGCTTTTTTCGCACACCTATTATTGCCGCACTATCCTTATGTCTTGACCTCTGGCTGCAACGTAAAGCCCGTGAGCAACTGGAGGCTTCGCCGTTCAGCCGAAGCGCTCCATTTGAAGCAAAACGCCTATTTTGAGCAGATAAAATGCATAACTCACAAGTTGGATTCTTTCATTCTTGCACTTGAACGCTCACCGGCAAAGGAAGATTTTGTTATCATTGTACACGGTGACCATGGTTCACGCATTACGACACTGGATCCGATTGTGGAGAATGTAGGCGCATTTAACGATAAGGATATGCTTGCTGGATTTTCTACGCTGTTCGCTGTCCGCGCAACCGGGGTAAAAGTCGGTTATGTAAATCAAGCGGCGCCGGTTTCCGCACTGTTAAAAAATTTCAGTGAACAAGGATTTCTTAAAGCTCCGGCCCCACCTTTGACTTCAGGTGGTCTAGTAACGTTGGACGATGCAAATTGGAAACCCACACGCTCCTACTCTCTACCGAAAAGCTGGCTGAATGCCGGACAAGTTCGCCCATAGGAATAATTTGTTAACCAATGTCTGAGATATACCTCCGTAGAAACAACGCGGAGAATATTTTGAGATGAACGATTATTTTATCAAAAGCGCACTGGCTGTCGTCCTTATAACTTCCCTGTCTTCGCCGGCATATGCATATCTAGATGGTGCCACCGGAAGTATGATCCTTCAGGCATTAATTGGTGGTACCGCAACTGCAATGTTTTTTGGACGGATGTATCTGGCCAAAGCAAAAACGCTTATTTTTGGTGGCGCGCATAAAACGAAAGAAGCGGGGGAATCTGAATGAACGCCATAGTGGACCCCGGTTCGTTCCGAGACCCTGCCGGACGAGTATTCTCGTCCGACGAACGGATATTTCGAACTGTAATGCCGGTAAGCACGCCTGCCTATGAAAGCCTGCGTGACACAGGTCTGCTTGGGCGTTTAATCAATACTAAAAAATTAGTGGCCTCGAAAGAAATTGATCCTATATCACTAGGTGAACTAGCAGAAGCTTCTCAATATTTGCTGGAGCACCCTCGAATTCCGTTCGTTAGCTATCCATATGAATGGTCTTTTTCGCTCCACAAAAGCGCGGCACTACATCATCTAGATGTCCATCTCGAAGCACTGGACTCCGGTTTCACTCTCACCGATGCCACCGCTTATAATATTCAGTTTTTGGGTACGCGCCCTACTTTCATAGATCATCTATCATTTCGCCCATATCGTGAAGGTGAGATCTGGATGGGGCATAGACAATTTTGCATGCAGTTCCTCAACCCATTGATTCTTAGAGCTGTCGTCGGCATTGAACCCAATAATTGGTTTCGCGGTAGTCTGGAAGGGATCTCGCCCGAAGACCTCGCGCCGTTAATTTCCATACGCAAATCTTTGTCATGGACAGTATTGACGCATGTTAAGATGCAAGCATCATTACAGCGCCGGTCATTGCGTTCAGATACAAGCCGCAATCCGCGTGAACAGCGCCTGTCGCTTACTGGGATGAAGGGCATGCTTACAGGTCTTCGCAATTATATTGCTAAGCTTGAGCTAAGCAAATCTGCAACCGTGTGGCAAAACTATGCCGATGATAACAGCTACGCTAAAATTCAGGCTGACGAGAAACGCCAGTTTGTGTGTGAAATGGTTGAAGCCACCAATCCAGATGTGCTTTTCGATTTGGGCTGTAATTCCGGAGACTATTCTCAAGCTGCACTTGATGCTGGCGCAGGCTCTGTGGTTGGCTTTGATTTTGATCAGGGCGCACTGGAACATGCTTATAAACGCTTTGATGCGGCCGATGCACCGGTTCTTCCATTGTGGCTTGATGCCGCGAATCCTAGCCCTTCACAAGGTTGGGCCCAGAGTGAACGAAAAGGTTTGGCGGAACGCTCCAAGGCCGATGCGTTGATTGCACTGGCGTTTATCCATCACATTGTCATTGGGCGGAACATTCCCCTTGATATGGCGATTGACTGGTTGATTGGTATGGCGCCTGTCGGCATAATCGAGTTTCCATCGAAGAACGATCCGATGGTTAATCGATTACTGAGTCAGCGCGAAGATATCTTCCCTGACTATGAAGAAAGCAATTTTCTGAGTATATTGGGAAGCAAAGCCAAAATTGTGCGAAGCCAACATCTGTCACAAGATGGTCGTTTGCTTATCTGGTACGATCGCAGCTAGAAAATATTGTTGGAGGATGACCGTAAACTCGTTGACCTTGTAGCAAGGCAACGAGTTTGCAGGTTTTCACTCTTTCTACCATATCGCTCCCTAGTCTACAGAGCAAAAGGCGGACATGTTCCGTTGATCTATATTTCCTGTAATATAGGAGATGCCGTGGGTCGATGATCGACATATTCTTTCTCGCATCCTTGGTGTTTTGGCGCGCGACTGCTCAGCACAGTGCCTCGCTGGAAAAAATCATATCCGTTGCGGGCATCAACCATATCATGGACATGTTACGAACCAGGATGAATGTCACCGGCGACGCACCTATTGCCCTAGCGTTGGACCGCATGCCCGATGATGTTAGGCAATATATTCCCGAAGATGATATCTGGCGGATACAAATAGGACTTGGCTGGCTAACTGATCGCAGTCACGGAGGGATTCGAATTAAAATATCTAGCCATTGAAATCGCTATATAATTTATTCACCAAATTCGAAATCCACCCCGCTACATACCCCTACATTCAATTGACTGCGCACTCGTCCACTTTGTGTCCGTGACACGGAACCGCTCAACGGTATTGGATACCGGTTCGTCGGAGCACTTTATAAAAATGTTTTGAGCATGGCGTAGGCATTTTGTAAACATGTGTTATCAATCAAACATTGTTGCCAATCATTTACATGATGCCTAACGAGGCAATGAATATGTCGTCCCCAAGATGGGCTGATAGACATTGTCTTTTGCTGTAGAAGAATTTTAGATGGCCAGGAATGTAACAAAAAAATTCGATAGGCTTCGAGATCGGATAAGCGGAAACAATGCCCGCTTTTATGCCTTTGCGGCGTTTCTGACGCTCGTGTTTTTCATGGGCGGTAGCTCGCGTGATGATGTGCAGTCGCTGGTGTTTCTTCGTCCACTGGCCGTGCTGTTTGGTGCTTACTCTTTGACTTGCATGGACCGCGAAGCATGGAAAGGCAGGACGTTTCCCCTCTATATTGCGTTGACCCTCGCCGGGTTGATGATATTCCAATTGATCCCGCTTCCGCCACATATCTGGATGGCGCTACCCGGGCGACAGATTTTTGCAGATATTGCCGACTTGGCTGGCATTGAGCAGCCATGGCGGCCGCTAACGCTCTCGCCTTCTCGCACGTTGAACAGTCTTTTTTCATTGGCTATCCCGATTTCTGCAATGATGCTCTATCTTAATCTCGATGAGCGGCGCCGGAAGCAAGCCGTTGCAGTCATTATCACTCTAGCCGGAATAAGCACTTTTTGGGCTGCGTTGCAGCTGACGGGATCTGCGCGCGGACCGCTCTACCTTTACAATATAACCAATAATGGCCAGGCAGTAGGTTTGTTTGCCAATCGGAATCATCAGGCAGTTCTGTTGGCAGCAACAATCGTTATGTTGGGATGGTACGGAGCGTCTCAACGTATTGCAGCAAAGCTATCGGCATTAAAATTTTACAGCAGCATTGCCGCAATTTTCGTAATCGTCCCTTTGGTTTTTATTACAGGATCTCGAGCCGGCCTTATTCTTATGGCCCCCGCATTGGTTACCGCAATGATCTTGATTTATTCGGGGCGGTTTACGATTGAAAGCCGCTCTTCCACAAAAGGTCGTCAGACCAAAATGAAACGGCTTACTTCACGACAGGCGGTATTGTTTGCGAGCATCGCCCTGGTCCTGATAATGGCGGGATTGTCCATTTACTTCGCACGATCCCTAGCATTTGATCGACTTTTCGACAGCGGCGATGTTGAAGAATTGCGCAGCCAGCTTGTGCCAGTATTAACCAAAATGCTGAGCGATTATTTTCCGGCGGGAAGCGGGTTTGGTAGCTTCGAGCATGTCTATCGGATATTCGAACCTCAGGAGCTATTGAATCCCTCCTATCTCAATCAAGCGCATAATGATTGGCTGCAATTCCCTATCGAAGGGGGGCTTCCGGCAATATTGATCGCTGCTACGGCAGCAATTTGGGGTGCCATTCAAATGATAACATTGGCTAGGAACTGGAATCACACCCGTTACACAAAATATGCCGTCTTAACGGCCGCAATGGTCATGCTGATATTGTTGGCGGGCAGCGTCGGTGATTATCCGTTGCGCGTACCTTCGCTAATCACCGTATTTGCGGCAATGGCTTGTATATTGGGCGACAGCCTCCGCGAGATACAACACAATAGATCGAGAATTAAATCATAGTTCGGCAAATTGTCATCAGGCACGACTCGTCTATGAGCGGTTTACGCCACAAATAGTTTCGTCTAACGGGATTTCAAACTTACGGAAATCAACGAATATGAAGCAGCGCCTTTCTATCTTATTTTTGGCTCTCCTGTTGTCTGCGTGCGGCGGGCCGTCCATACTTGGTGGCAGCCCCAACATAACAGTGGTATCCAGCGAGGGACTCCCCGAGCCAACGCGAGTGGACTTGCTAAGTTCAAATCGTCCCTATCTTATCGGGCCGTTTGACAAGCTCAAGATCGATGTTTTCGGTATTGAGGACCTGAGCAAAGAAGTTCAAATCGATGCGAGTGGCCGTCTTTCATTCCCACTGATCGGTGTGGTAGAAGCTTCTGGCCTAACCCCCGACGAACTTGCCAATGAACTCGAGAAACGTTTGCAGGGACGCTATGTCCGCGACCCTCAAGTCACGGTCAATCTTGAAGAGACAGTCAGTCAGGTAATTACGGTTGATGGCCAGGTGGAAAAACCGGGACTATATCCCGTTATCGGTCGTATGACGCTGATGCGCGCCGTTGCGACCTCCGGCGGTGCATCTGAATTTGCAAAGCTTGACGATGTCGTGATTTTCCGAAGCGTCAACGGCGAGCAAATGGCCGGTCTCTATAATCTGAAAGCCATTCGCCGGGGCGCCTATTCCGATCCGGAAGTCTTTGCAAACGACGTTATTGTCGTGGGCGATTCCCAAGCGCGTCGGTTGTTCCGCGACCTGATTCAGGCGTCTCCGCTGATCACCACTCCGCTGATCATATTGTTTAGAAACTAATAGATGGTACATATATTCTGAGTATGAACAACATTTCTTCTAGCGATAGTCAGGGCATTTTTACTGATGCCGACCCCTACTCCAGTATGGAGCATGAAACACCGATATTGGTTCAATATTGGCAAGCAATACTGCGCCACAAGGTCGCCATCGCCATTATTCTTGCTGCCTGCATCGCTCTCGGCATTATCACAACATTGCTGATGACGCCTTATTATACATCAACCGCAACAGTGGAAATTAATCGCGAACAGGATAAGGTGACAAATGTCGAAGGCGTCACGTCATCCGACAGCGCTGGGCAGAATCTTGAATTTTATCAGACTCAATATTCGCTGCTTGAATCGCGTTCCCTTGCGGAGCGTGTAGTTCGAGCCCAAAATCTCGCTGCAAAAGACAGTTTTTTCGAAACCTTTAATGTCGATCCGGACAATAGCGGCCTGTTGACAGGCGATTCCAAGTCACAATCAGCCGCACAACGCAACGCGCGATTCAAACTAGCGGCAGATATTCTGCAGGAACATATTAGCATATCGCCTATCCGCGGCTCCAGCCTGGTCGAAATTAATTTTCAGAGTCCCAGTGCGGTTGTCTCTGCGCAGATTACCAATACATGGGTCGAACAATTCATCGCGTCAAACCTTGACAGGCGCTTCAGTTCGACCGCCGATGCACGAAAGTTTCTCGAGGAGCAGTTGGCCGATCTCAAACAAAAACTCGAAGACTCGGAGCGCAATCTTTCTGCTTATGCCGATAATAAACAGATTATCACATTGTCATCAGAGCAGACAGCGGACGGAAAAACTGTTTCCCAAAGAACGCTTGGTTCTGCCAATCTGGAAGCGTTGAACGCCGCCCTAGCGCAAGCGATTGCGGACAGAATTGCTGCAGAAAGCGAAGCAAGCGGTCGTGCAGGCAACAAGAATGCCCTAACCAATATGGCACTAAACAATCTTCGTGAAGAACGCGCAAAAATTCAGTCCGAATATGCCAAACTGATGGTCCAGTTCGAACCGGAATATCCCGCCGCAAAGGCGATTGCCACCCAGATCGCAGCGCTCGACAAGAGCATTGCAGCCGAAGAAGCCCGGTCTCGCACGGGTTCGTCGGCACGCTATCAGGAGGCATTGGACCGCGAACAACAACTGCGCGCGCAGGTCAATGCCTTGAAAAGTCAATTCAGCGGTGAACGCCGGGACTCGATTCAATATAATATATTTCAACGCGAGGTAGACACAAACCGACAGCTTTATGACGGGTTGCTCCAACGCTACAAAGAAATCGGCGTGGCGGGGGTCGGTACGAACAATATCTCTGTCGTAGACCGCGCTCAGCCACCGGAGCGGCCATCGAGCCCAAAGCTGTTGCTCAACATCGCTCTGGCGATACTGGCGGGCTTGGGTCTAGCTGCCGCCTACGTCTTCATAATGGAGCAGATCGATCAAACAGTGAAGGATCCCTCCGATCTCAAATTCAAGCTCGGGATCGCACCGCTTGGCTCAATTCCAGACCTGGGCAAAGAAGATATTCTTCGCTCTCTCGACGACAAAAAATCTGTCGCATGGGAGGCATATCTATCGATCCGCACAAGTTTGGCGTTTCTCACAGATCACGGCATTCCGCGATCATTCCTCCTCACCAGCACGCGGCCGAATGAAGGCAAGAGTACGTCTGCGCTGGCTCTCGCTGCGGTTCTTGCTAGCACAAAAAAACGGATACTGCTGATTGATGGCGATATGCGCAATCCTTCCTTGCATAAAATGCTGGATGGAAAGAATACAAATGGTCTCAGCAATTATCTAGCAGGAGATGATGATTTAGAGAATTTGATTAACCGCGATAGCCAATATGGTTTTGATGCGATGACCGCAGGTCCCATACCGCCCAACGCCGCAGAATTACTCAGCAGCACGCGGATGCGCGAACTGGTCGCTAAGCTATCCGAAACCTATGATACAGTCATAATCGACGCGCCGCCTGTGCTGGGATTGGCAGATATTCCCCTACTCGCAGATTCTGTAGAGGGCGTAATTTATACTATTGAGGCTGGCGGTGTTAAGCTTCGGAGTATCCAGACAGCGATCCAACGTGTCCGAAGTTCGCACGCACATATCTTTGGCGGCATCGTCACAAAAGTCCAAACTCATCATAGCGGTTATGGTTACGGCTATGCGTATGAATATAGCTATGGCAATAAGGTAGATGAAATAGCTTAATATGGCGGCAACGGGTTGCATATGATGGTGAAAATTAGCATTATCTGGATTATAGGGTTGGCGATTGCCTTGACATCTGGGCTAACCACTATGGGAGCAATAGCGAAATACAAAGCACCAGAACTCGCTATCACTCTTTCCCCAATAAACGGATTTGCTATAGAAAGCGTAGTATCAAAATCCATCAAAACTTCCATTGGAGAAAATGGTGGGAAATTTCCTGATAATATGGATTCGAGAATAGCTGAGTTTGCCCGACATGCTTTTATTGCCGAGCCGATAACGCCTTCTGCAATCGCAGTCATTGCGCTTCACCAAGCGCCACCGAACAAACAAAGGCTAATGAATAAGGCTTTGGCGCTTTCACGGCGGCAGCCTCTTGTCACTGCATGGATGATCGCGGATAGCGGAGCACGAAGCGACCTGACCGGGCTTTTGCATAATTATGACACGATATTGCGCACGAGCACATCTGCTGCATCCGTGATCATTCCTTTGATCGTAGATACACTCGTCAACGATAAGTTCGTAACGCCACTTGCTAGCGTGTTAAATAAGCAGCCACCTTGGGCGTATCAATTCTGGGAGGCGGTCGATAGCAATCCAGAGGCCATTGGCAATGCCGCGCGCTTGCGGAAGATGCTTTATAAGCCGAATGAAAGCGATCACATCTTTAGGGATGCTAAATTAATTCGCGCACTCGTCAGAAACCAACAGTTTGAAACGGCCGAATCCTTATATCACCTTCTAGTGGGCAAAAAAGACGCCGGCTTTTTGATAAACAATGGATCATTCGAAACGGAGCCGGAATATTTTCCGATTGACTGGCAACTATTCTCTACCGGGGGATATGGCGCAGTAGTCACCGACGGGATGCTAAAAATAAGCGCCATTCCAAACTCCGGTGGCCTGCTTGCTCGCCAACTCATCAAATTACCTGCACAAGTAATCAGAGTGGAGATTAAGCTCAGTGGCCCGATTCCTGACAATGCCCAGATAATTATCAGCCTTAGGTGTGCGCAAGAAATAAAAAATGCGGCGCAGATAACCAGGATTCCTCTTGAACAACAAATAGAAAATCTTAAAATAGATAACTCAAATTCTGTGTGTAACTTTTACTGGCTTGACATAAATGGCCATGCTTCAGAAAATGGGAATGGCTTTGATACTAACTTAGAATCAATAAATATAGTTCCTTTATGAAAAACGCGTATTCCCACAGAATAGTCACTAGCTTTACCGTTCGGTTTGTGGTGGCAGACGATAATACTAGTGACTGAACTACACGGATTAGGAACTTACATGACTAGTGCACTAATTACTGGTGGTACCGGCTCGTTTGGAAAAACTATGCTACGTGGGCTTTTAGAAGAAGGATACGAAAATATCCGCATTCTAAGCCGCGATGAAGAAAAACAGGATGCATTACGGAATTTGCTTAATGATGCTCGGATCAGCTATTATATTGGAGACATTCGGGACCGGTTAAGCGTTGATCGCGCCATGCATGGAGTTGATGCAGTCTTCCATGCGGCCGCTTTGAAACAGGTGCCATCTTGTGAGTTCTTTCCACTGGAAGCTGTAAAAACCAATATACTAGGCTCCGAAAATGTAGTCCGCTCGGCGATCGATAATAAGGTGAAAAGCTTAGTCTGCCTATCCACCGACAAGGCTGTCCACCCCATCAATGCGATGGGGATTTCCAAAGCCATGATGGAGAAAATTGCTCAATCCGCAGCACGCGAGATCGGTAGCCAAGCGGATACTATGATCAGTTGCGTGCGCTACGGCAATGTGATGTGTTCACGAGGATCGGTGATCCCGTTGTTTATCCAACAAATAAAAGCTGGAAAGCAAATTACCGTTACCGATCCTCAAATGACGCGCTTTTTAATGCCCTTACGCGACAGTGTCGAGTTAGTGAAATTTGCTTTCGATCACGCCCGACAAGGGGATTTGTTCATAAAAAAGGCGGCTGCATCAACCATTATTGATTTGGTTACTGCCTTACTTGAATTGTTTGAGGTCCCCGATCACGAAGTCCAGATAATTGGCTGGCGCCATGCAGAGAAACTTTATGAAACACTCGCTAGCACTCAAGAACTGGCCACCGCAGAGGACATGGGTGACTATTTTCGACTTCAACTGGACACGCGCGACCTCAATTACAAACCCTACTTTGTCGAGGGCGCAGATAGCTCCTTGGAACTGGAAGATTACCATTCGCACAATACCGAGCGTCTGAATGTGGAAGGAGTCAAACAATTGTTGCTATCCTTGCCAGAAGTCCAAGCCGAGTTGAACAGTTGGAAAGCAGGACGGTAATGAAGGTAGCAATCACAGGTGCCAGAGGGCTTTTAGGTTGGCACAGCAGCGCGCGACTACATGCGCAAAATTGTGCTGCTCGCTATCAGGGCAATCCCGAGCCCTATGAACTGGTGCAGATAAATCACCAAGATTTCGCCGACACTTCCAAGTTGGCGGAAGCTTTGAACGGGGTAGATGCGGTGCTGCATTTTGCCGGCGCCAATCGCGGTGAGGAAACTGAAATCGAACAGGCCAATCCACACATAGCGCGGCAGCTAGTTGCAGGCTGCGAAGCCGCTTCAGTTTCTCCCCATATTGTCTATGCAAATTCCACTCATGCAACCCAAGATACATTTTACGGACGCTCCAAGCGGATTGCGGGGGAAATCTTGGCTCAGCATACGCTACGTTATACCAATCTGATTTTACCACATGTTTTTGGCGAATGTGCACGCCCCTATTATAATAATGTCACGGCAACATTGATCGACAAAATCTGGAAAGGTGAGCAGCCGGACCTTAATCCGGAGGGTCGTGTTCAACTGTTGCACGCCGGCGAGGCAGCGCAAATTGCTATCGATGCTGTTCTCAAAGGCACTATTGGCGACCTGATCCCCCAAGGGCGAGATATATCGGTCGTCGATCTTTTTAAGAAACTGAGTGGCTTTCATGCGCTTTATAAGGACAATATCTTTCCTAATGTGGACGACGCGCTCGACCTGGCCTTGTTTAACAGCTATCGCACAGCCGGATTCCCCGAACATTACCCGATGCGGTTGAAGGTCAATAGGGATCAGCGCGGTGTCTTGTTCGAAACAGCAAAGGGTGGAAATCAATCACAGAGTTTTCTCTCGACCACATTCCCGGGGAAAATGCGTGGCGATCATTTTCACCTCGATCTAATCGAGAGATTTTTAGTGGTGAGTGGCAAGGCTGTTATCCGCATCCGGCGGGTGCTGGACGATGAAGTGCACAGCTTTCAGATCGATGGAGATTCCCCTGTGGCAATAGATATGCCGCCATTGCACACCCACCATATCGAGAATGCAGGCAATGAGGATGTAATCACCTTTTTTTGGTCACACCATCTGTTTGATCCATCCAATCCAGACACATATGCTGATCCAGTGTGACGATAGATTTGTGTTTGATCTAATAACTTCAAATACCCCATTTCTCGAGGAAGTTGCATGCCTAAATTAAAAGTGATGACCGTATTAGGAACACGCCCAGAAATTATCCGGCTTTCAAGAGTGATGACTGGGCTCGACAAACATGTTGATCATATAATTGTGCATACCGGCCAGAATTGGGATTATGAACTCAACGAGGTTTTTTTCAGTGATCTGGGAGTGCGCAAGCCGGATTACTTTCTGGGTGTGGATACTTCTAGTCTCGGCGCTGTGTTGGGCGGGATATTGGTTGAGGCCGAAAAAGTGCTTAAGGCCGAGCGGCCCGATGCCTTACTGGTTCTAGGCGATACAAACAGTGCCATAGCAGCAATTATGGCGCAGCGGATGAAAATCCCGATATATCATATGGAAGCTGGCAATCGCAGTTTTGACCGAAATGTGCCGGAGGAAACAAACCGGCGTCTGGTTGATCACATCAGCGATTTCAATCTGGTCTATACCGAGCATGCCCGTCGCCATCTATTGAGTGAAGGCATACAGCATCGGCGGATCTATCTGACTGGGTCACCGATGCGCGAGGTGCTGGAACACTATCGCACGCAGATAAATTCCTCTGATGTCGTTGAGCGCCTAGACCTTGAGCGTGGAAAATACTTTATCGTTTCGATGCATCGAGAAGAAAATGTCGATAGCAAACAGCGCCTTATTTCCTTAGTTGAAACCCTTAACCAATTGGCAGAGGATTATAATGTTCCAGTGATTATCTCGACCCACCCTCGCACCCGCAATCGGTTGGAGGCTATAGAAGGGCTTGTCCTTGATGATAGGGTGCGCGACCTTAAGCCTTTTGGTTTTCACGATTATAACCATCTGCAAATGCACAGTTTGTGCACGATATCAGACAGCGGCACTATCGCTGAGGAAAGCAGCATTCTCGATTTCCCGGCAATTTCGCCACGTGATGCTATTGAACGACCGGAAGCGCTAGATACTGGCAATATCGTCAATACTGGACTTGATCGGAATACGATGTTGGAAGCGATCAAGATGGTTGTTGCCGTCGATGCCGACCGGAAAACAAGCGGCGAGCGTTGCCCAATTCCTGATGACTATCAAATCTCCAACACCTCTGAACGGGTGATCAAGCTGATCATTGGAACGGCCCGACTGTCCAACGATTGGGATGGCATAAGAAAGCATGATTACGTGTAGTGAGTGAGATGATGACCAAGTGCAATCAGGAACCAGCAAAAATATCAGGCACCGTGACCCCCTATGCAACCAGTTCGCTCAAGCGGAGCCTCGATATCAGTATCTCCCTGATAACATTATTTATGGCTCTGCCGGTATTGATGATGTCCGGACTATGGATCAAAATGGTAAGCCCCGGACCAGTGTTGTTTCGTCAGCAAAGGGTAGGATATTTGCAAAAGCCCTTTTCAATACTGAAAATGCGTACAATGCATTTGGGCGTCGAGAGTGATCTCGGTAACGTCACCATTGCCCATGACCCGCGTTTTTTTCGCGGCGCAAATTTCTTAAGAGCTCTTAAAATCGATGAACTTCCGCAGGTTTTCAATATCTTGAAAGGGGATATGTCACTCGTCGGGCCGCGGCCAACGACAGAAGATGACTACCGGAAAATGACTCCTTGGCAGTGCCAGCGATCTTTGACCACGCCGGGCCTAACTGGCCTAGCACAGATATCAGGCAACACATCACTTAACTGGCATCAACGGATTGATTATGACTTGCAATATTTGGACAAGGCCTCTTTGATTTTTGATATCAAAATTTTAACCCTAACAGCCATCATGGTCGTATTTAGGAAAATTGAAACGCATCCTCCATCCCATGATGAATGGGGAGAAACTTTTGATGACTAGAATAATGTGCCTCGGAGGAAATATTGAGACTGAAATTGTCCTGCAGGCCCTAATCGGGCAAAAGGCGCAAATCGTAGGTGTGTTTTGCGCCGATGATGCGCTGAAGACGGAAATCTCTGATTATGCTGACATCGCGAGCATTGCCCGTTCACGCGGGTTACCCTGCTTGCCGATCTCCAATATCAATAGTAGTGAAGCAATCGATTTTGCAGCTCAACAAGATGCTGACTATCTCTTTGTTCTGGGATGGAGTCAAATCATCGAGAGCAGAATGCTGGCCCAGTTCCCAAAAGGTGTTATCGGTTCCCATCCTGCGCCTTTGCCGTTCGGAAAAGGTCGGGCACCGGTTCCATGGACGATATTGCGCGGAGATCGTCGCAGCGCAATTTCGCTGTTCAAGATGACAGAAAGAATTGACGAGGGTGCATTGTTGATCCGGCGTTGGTTCGATATTGGTGAGCGCCCCTATGCCATGGATGTCTATGATCTGGTGACGGCTAATTTGAAACGCGCATTTTGTGATTTGGCCTGTGACTTGGACAATGGAATTGAACCAACAGTCAAACCAGCCGATCTTGAAGCTTCGATCTACGCGAGGCGCCGCCCGGAGGATGGTTGGATTAATTTCGATCATGAGGCCGAATATATTGACAGATTGGTGCGGGCGGTCTCGCCACCCTATCCTGGCGCATACAGTTATCTGGATGGTAGAAAAATTCGATTTCTGCGGGCGGAGCCTGCCAGCGAAACAGATATGCAATATCATGGTGTAACCGGACAGATTTTGCGTAAAAGACAGGACATGCTTCTGATCCAATGCGCAGATAGTCCGATATGGTTGGGTGGCAACAACCCAAATACTGACCAACGTGATTCTCGTCCTATTGGCAATCTGGGGGACGTGTTTGGTTACCGTGTGGAGGACAAGCTGCAGGTTCTGGAAAGCCGCATTACCCAACTTGAAGAGCAGCTCAAGGCGCAGGAGCGAATTTAATGCTAAGCAATGCCAAAAGATGTCTGGTGCTTGCAGCCCATGCTGACGATGAAACAATTGGCATTGGCGGCACAATCGCGAAACTGAAAAATAAGGGGTGTCAGGTAAGGGTCGCCATAGCCACTGATGGAACATCCTCGCAATATCATGGGAATCAGGATGCCTTTCGCCGCCGCCAGATGCAGGCGGAGCAGGCCATGTCTATATTGGGTGTGGATGAGATCATCTATGGTCCATTTCCGGATATGCGTTTGGATGAAATACCACATATTGAAATCAATAAATGGATGGAATCTATCATCTCAGATCAGGCTCCCGACCTATTAATGGTGCATCACCCATCCGATGTGAATTTCGACCATAAATGCCTGTTTCAATCCGCGATGGTCGCATCACGCCCGACGCCCGGCCAATCAATTCGCACGGTGCTATGTTATTATGTCAACTCATCAACCGAATGGGGGATGTTACACCCCAATGAGAGTTTCCGGCCGCAAATATTTGTCAACATCAGCACTACATTAAAGACCAAGCTTCAGGCGTTCTTGGCTTATAAAGACGAATTGCGCGATGCTCCTCATCCCCGCAGTCTGGAAAGCCTGGAAATTACCGCACGGTATTATGGTTCAATTACAGGCTTTGATGCCGCTGAACCATTTACAATCGTGAGGGGGCTCTGGACATAGATTTCTAATGAAAATTCTTATTATTTATCGGCATTTCTGGCCGGATAGTCCACCCTATGCTTCCCTGTTACGATCAATTGGCAAGCATTTAGTTAAGCACGGCCATGAAGTGACAATCTGGTGCGAGCAGCCCTGTTACAAGGCTTCTGATTGCCTTCAGACCGCGCCAAAGGCAGAAATACTCAATGGCATAATGGTAGAACGTTTTGCTCGCTTGCCATTCTCCGGACGGGTGTCTGTGATGGCAACACTGGACAAGCTGATGTTTTTGCCGCGTCTGCTTGGGAAGGCATTGCGCCGGAAAATGTCGGGCGAAAATTATGAGCTGGTTTGGACGGCAACCATCCCGCCAGTGTTTCAGGGCTTTGTTGGACGCCTGATTGCTCGCCTGTTTCGAGCCAGATTTCTCTACCACTTTCAGGATGTTTACCCTGAACTAGGTCAGGTCATGGGGCTATGGCCGAAGGACGGACTAGTCGATAGGATTTTAACGCGTATTGAAATTGACAACAGACAATTAGCCGACCAGATAGTGACGCTCTCCGGAGACATGCTGGAGACGATCCTGAGATTATCTCCCTCTGGAGTACGGGGTCAGGCTGCCATTATAAATAATTTTCTGCTCGACGATTTCGCGACGCAACGAAGCGATGTTGATCCAATAATCGCTTCTTCTATCGCCACCACGTCACAAACAATGGATCACGAACCTATCGACATCATATTTGCTGGGAATTTGGGTATTTTTCAGGGCCTCGATAAACTAGTCGAAGCGATGCAGTTAATCCAAGACAATGCGGATAATATTCATCTGACGTTTATGGGGGATGGTAAAGCCAAGCAACAGCTGCAATCTATGGCAAAAGACCTACAACACGTATATTTCCGCCCACATCGTCCCTTTGCCGAGGCGCAATATGAAATTGCACGTGCAGATGTTGGTATTGTCTCGCTCGAACCCAAAATATATCAACTAGCTTATCCGTCCAAGACCTTGACCTATATGGGTCTCGGCCTGCCGATTTTTGCTATTGTTGAACCAGAGAGTCAGTTGGCACAGACCATCGTGAACAGCCGCGTTGGATTTATCGCCAATCACTGCGTAGATAGCATTGCTGATGCCTTGCTCACCATCAGCAATCAACAGAGTCAGCTTCTTGCGATGAGAAAACGGGCTAAGGACTATTACCGGAGCAACCTCTCGAGTTCGCATCAATTGTCATTATGGGCGCAGATGATCAGGAATTTGGAGAATGACCGCAATGTTTGATTTCATCCCGCTAATTATCATTGGTGCAGGTCGCTCCGGCACTAATATTTTGCGCGATTCGCTTTGCAAGGTAGATGGAGTGGTGACTTGGAATTGTGACGAAATCAATCCACTGTGGCGCCACGGCAACATTAACTGGCCAAATGATGAAATCCCTCCAGAACGCGCCACTTCCGCGATCAAGGAGAAAATTCGCGCCGCTTTTCAGAAAATTGCTGCAAGTCAGCCGGATACGCGCTTTGTCGTAGAGAAGACCTGCGCCAACAGTTTGCGGGTTGATTACGTTCATGAGATCCTGCCTGAAGCGCGGTATATTCAGATTGTCCGTGATGGTGTAGATGTTGTTGCGTCGGCCAGCAAGCGTTGGAAGGGAGAGCTCGAAGTCGAAGCAGTCCCATATTATTTGGCTAAATTGCGTTATACTCCCTGGCAGGATATCCCTCATTATGCGGCACGATTCCTCAAGAATCGCTGGATGATGCTTTCCGGTCAGCAAGATCGTTTCGAAGTTTGGGGTCCGCGTTACCGAAATATGCAGCAAGATGGGAACCTACCTCTCACTGAAATTTGCGCTAAGCAATGGGCGGCCTGTGTTGATCGCAGCGATACGGCTTTTACCACCATGGATGAGAGCCGATATTTGCGTATCTATTATGAGCAGCTAGCAACTTCACCCGCTGCGGTATTTCGAAAGATTTTCACCTTTTTAGATATTCCCGTTACCGATACCATGATGGAGCATATCATAAGTGATGTCCGAGTCTTTTCCGTTGGCAAGGGGCATAGCGTGTTGCAAGGAGCGGACGATATGATTGGGCGACATATAAACTCGGCCTTGCGCCGGCACGGTTACACGCCTCTGCAAAACACAGGAAATTAGATTTGGCCAGTAGCGCCCATTTTTTAACATCAATGAAAGACTGATATATGCGTATCTGGCTGTCACGACCGCACATGTCCGGAAGAGAGCTGGACTATGTTCATCAGGCCTTCGATAGTAACTTTATCGCGCCTATGGGCCCACAGCTTGATCAATTTCAGACCGTAGTGGCGGAGTATCTGGGCGACCACACCCATTGTGTAGCCCTTTCATCTGGTTCGGCCGCGCTCCATTTGGCGCTTCGCATCTGCGGTGCTGGAGCGGGTGATGAGGTTTGGGTCTCTTCTATGACTTTTGCTGGAGGGGTATTTCCGATCCTCTACGAAAATGCTATTCCGGTCTTTGTAGATCTTAGCCCGGACCATTGGACCATTGATCCAGATTTACTGGCAGAGGCCTTGGCCGAAGCAAACCGGAACAATCGGCTACCCAAAGCCATAATTCCGACAGATTTATATGGTCAAAGTTGTGACCTCGCACGAATTGAATCACTAGCCGAGCAGTATGGCGTGAAGCTCATAGTTGACAGTGCAGAGTCGCTTGGCGCAGCCTATGCTGACGGGCGCAAGTGCGGTACGGGTGGAGATGCATCCATCCTGTCGTTCAATGGAAATAAGATTATTACCACATCTGGTGGTGGCATGCTTTGCACCAAGGACAAAAAGCTATCTGAGCAAGCTATATTTTTTGCTACCCAAGCGCGGGATTCTGCTCCGCATTATCAACACAGCACTTATGGATATAATTACAGGATGAGTAATATCTCTGCTGCGATTGGGCTAGGCCAGATGGAAGTGCTTGATCAGAGGGTTGCAAGACGACGCGAGATCTTTCAAAACTATCAGCAGCGGCTAAACGTTCCCGGCATCGGCTTTATGCCGGAACCTGATGGCTGGCACAGTTCACACTGGCTTAGTGTTATCACCATCGACCCGCATATATGTGGGATAGCGCGAGAAGACGTTCGGTTGGCATTGCTGGAAAATGAGATCGAGAGCCGACCGCTGTGGAAACCTATGCACCTGCAACCGCTTTTTGAAGGCACCCGCTATATCGGTGAAGGGTTTGACGCCCGATTGTTCGAGACCGGATTGTGCCTTCCGTCGGGAAGTGACATGACCGATGACGAGCAGGATGAGGTGATCGAGCTGCTTCTTCAGATGTTGCGGCTTGGAACACCAAAATGACACAAATGATTAAGCTATCCGGTCAAAGAGCGGTCGCGCCAAGTTCATCGCTCTACTGGTTCACCATGATCATTCTTATGTCAAGAATGGTATGGTATGACTTACGGATTGTCGCCGCCCAAGGTAGCGTAAGCTTCGACATTACGGTTGCATTCACGATCTGGTCTATTGTTCTACTTCCAATATTTCTTTGGTATATAGGGCAAGCCCTTGTACAACAAAAAATTGACATATTTCCTAGAATGTACCTGCTGCTGATAGTATACTCGACTGTTTCTGGCGTTATACTTAGTAACGAATTGAATTATGTGTTTGCAGAACTGGTGAAATATTTGATAATACCCGCGATGTATCTATCAACAAGACAAATGATTATTAACCGAGGCTGTAATTATGTAGTACATAATACATTTGTTATTGTTTCTATTTTTTTGGTTATTAGGTTTTTTTTATATTGGTACCTATCGGGATCCCTAGATCGAATACGCTACGGCGGTGTTCAGGAAATTTTCGCGCTATGTGTATTAGCATCTTACTGGTTAGTGGATCGAGATAGGAAACGCTCTTTTCTCGGAGCAATTGTGTTTTTCGCTATTCTTGCCATGGTCGTTATAGGAGAAAAAAGGACCTCAATTGCAATGTCGGGCGTTGTCGTTGTTATTTGTCTTTTTTCTGTGATTTTTCGTAATCAGTATAGAAAAATATTCACCCTTGTGTATGGACTGCTAGCCGCTGTAATTATCGGAGTATTCTCACTTTGGTATTTTCAAATTGATATACTAGGATCTCGCGCCTTTACTGTGACCACCGCTGAAATGCAAAATATAGAAGAAACACGCCGAGCGCTTGAAATCCAATATATATACGAAGATCTAAGTAACAATGTCTGGGCCTTATTATTCGGAAGAGGCGGCGGCGCTACTTTTTACCTGCCATTTTTCTATACCAAGTTTATTGACGACATTATTCATTCAGTTCATTTTACTTTGGGAGCAATGTGGTTTAGACATGGGATATTTGGCTTATTTATTTATGCATTTACTTTTATTTATGGGATGCCGATAAGTATCAAAATTTTAATTACACAAAAATCTCCTGCCAAGATTGCCGCGATTGCATTCGTCGTAGTTTCATACAAGTCGATCTCTTTTTTCTCGTCACTTACCATATTTGGGGGAGTTGATGATGCGCTTATCGGAGTGCTTACTGCAGTCGCGGTTTATAATGCCATCGAATGGAATAATCTGCGGACTCGCGTAAGGCCGAACAAAGTATGGACTCCACAATGACCCTAAATACTAAGCGGCCTCTTTATCTCTTCGCTCACATTGAGAAATGTGGTGGCACAACACTAATTGAGATGCTGCGGCGCAATTTCGCGCTGCGACATGTCGACATTATTCCTTGTCAAACGGACACCAATTATGTCTCAAGTACAGATCTTCGTCGCGCACTAAGATTACAGCCATGGGCAATAAGCTTTGCCGGCCATTCAATCAGACCGTTTTGTGACTTCGGCGAGATCAATCGTGAAATCAAGATGTACACTCTCCTGCGCGATCCCGTGAAGCGGTATCACTCGGATTATCTTCATGATGTAACGCGACGAGGTTATGAAGGGACGATATGGGAGTGGATGGATTTTGAGGACCGTCATAACTTCCAGACGCGGGCAATGAGCGCGACAGGCGATCTTGAGGAAGCCAAGGATGTTATCGCGCGAATGGCAGCCTTCGGAATAGTCGAGTCCTTCGATACATTCGTACGTGATATGGAAGCTCTGCTGCACCCGGTTCAGTTCGCGACCTATTATAGAAAGATGAACCCAGCAATGCTCACGCAGGGAAAAAGGGAGGGTGAAGCTCCGCCCCGACCGATGCTCAGCGGGGCGGAGCAGATCGCCATCGCGGAGCGTAACGAAAAAGACATCGCTCTTTATAAATGGGCCCGTGACTTGATTTCTAAACGAGAGGACACGGGCGGTGGGGCATCATTGCAGAGCAGCCATGTTTCTACCGTCGACCGAATTCGCGTTCAGCTCAATCGCGCCCAGAGAAATCTTTGGTACAAACCGTGGATGGGATATAAACCGGGCCAATTGCACGCTCTTCCGCGTAATGCTGTAGATAGCAAAACATGGTACGAACAGGCGCCTTACCCGACCGGTCGAAAATAATGCTATCGCGTCCGCTAATCGTGGCAGCCTCGAATGCTGTATCTCTGCTTATCAGGTTAATCATAGTGATATTGGTCACGAATCGACTGAATCCAGCCGATTCAGATCTATTTCTCTATGCCTATGCCGTAGCTCTGGCGGTCGGCGCTTTCACTGATTTTGGATTGAGAACCAGTTTGTTCATTACATCGGCGTCAGCGAGCTTTCTGACGCAACGAGAAAATTGGGGCGACATACTTTGCTACCGAATTATCTCCGGGTTGGCTGGCGCAGCCATCTTCATCGTGATGGTGTTGGCTTCAGGAGTCTATGCACCGTTGGTCACAGTCGGGATGGCCATCTATGCAATCAATACGTCGAATGCTGACCCCTTCGTTGCCCTTATGCGTGGGCAACGGCAAAACGTACGCGAAAGTCTAGTACGACTGACTGAGAACCTGGCGACTTTGAGCATTTTTGGCATCATCCTAATTCTCTTTAATCCAACGCCGGGCCTATTGGCGCTTACTCTCATGCTGACATCAATAGCTCGACTGTTCGTTACGAAGCGAATGGGAGATAGATACTTAAAACCTCTTATGCGCTTGGATCTATGCAAGGTCTCCGCCATCTTCAGATCAAACCTTCCCAACGGAATCTCTTTCGGCTTGACCAATTTAACGCAAAGATTTCCGGTACTGCTCATACCCTTCATTCCAGGGGAGCAATCCATATCCAGCATAACAGTGTCATTAATGATTGTACAATCATTACAAATATTTTCAACTACGCTTTCGCAAATTCTGATGCCAAAGCTTGTCGCGTCGAGCAATTCGGTAACCGTCTTGAAAGTCCGACTCGGTTTTGTATCTGTTTCAGCGATATTGGTCGCTGTCGGCGCAATTGGAGGATTTATGCTATTCTTCATTCTGCCGTTGGTGGAGCCACTGTTGAATATTGATCTGAGCGTTGCGGAAAGAACCTGGTTGGCGATTTCAGTCCCCACTGTTCTAGGCCTCGATTTTTGCCGCTTTGTCGTGGTCGCAATCGGGCAAACTGCGCGGTTCGCCATGATACAATTTCTTGCGCTTATTCTGTACGCATCTATATTGCTCTTTGCCTTCAATCCGGTGACCGAAGCAGACATTCTGGGGCTTTTTGCAGCCGCACAGACGCTAATTTTCGTAAGCGGCCTTAGATTAATGCATCGAGCCGAAAAAGGTGAGCCTCCCGCTCGCGCCGAAGCAAGGAACTCTGATGATTATCCCCATTCTCGAACTTAGCAAGGCTCTTTTTGGTCTACGAGCAATAACTCGGTATCCAGTTAGGTCGTTGCGCTGGAACGGTCACTGGCAGGCGGCTATGGTTACGCAGATAGGGCAGCGTTTCTGAAGTGAAGTTTTGGTAGAATTCCCGGTCACATTTATTGCCGCCCCAAAGGCTTACAGGTTTGCCCGACTCCAAACCATATAGATAAAACAGAGTAGGAATGTTGTACCATCGATTCACGGTCACCTGCTTGTAGAACGTCTGCCAATAGGATTGATTCCACCAACCCGAGAAGGCTGGAACGCGGCGACCGCTGCCTACTTGCCAACCCGGAGCCGCCCAAGCGATCGCGTATATCCGAGAGGAATTCTTGGCTAACGACAAAATTAGAGTTTCATATTCCTCATTGGGAAGGACATAAGGGTCAATAATCCAGCCATCGGTACCCAGAGCTTTCGAATCACCCATCAATGAGAGCGTTCTTGGCAATTGACGCCCTACCGAAAGCCATTGCAGAAAGACGCGTTTGGGATAACGTTGCTTGAGCTCGTGGTAAATGCCCGACAGGTAACGCAGTCGAGCAAAACTCGGCACATTCTCTTCATCAAGCGTAATTCCTTCGATATCCACATTCGATAATTTGTCGAGAAGCTCACTGACTTGGCGCACAACTTCTCCTGACTCTGGTGGATGTGCTCGTCCGTTGCGCTGATTTGTCTCGCGATAGAACTGAAAGTCGACTATGACCCGATTATGCATCGCTAGCTTTTTAATCTCGTTTATCTTAGCGTCGCGATGCTGCATAGGTCGAAACCGAATAATAACCAACGGGAAATTTTGAGCTATTTTGCCGTTCCATGAGGTCCTTTCATAAGCATATAGGCCAAACACGGCTGTTCCAGACGGGCTCGAGATTGAATAGGAATCTGCACTCAACGTTAACGCGAGCATGATTGGTAAAAAGTTACTCAATATTCCCAAGGGTATATCGACTGCTTAAGTACGTTACACTGTGCAAAATGCATTGTTTCAAATCCTTCATCACATATATAACCTGTAGAATAGACTAGCAACGGATCAGGATGACGATTGATTGGCGCCGCGTTTAGTATTTTGCCTCATAGGCTTGTCATTGGCAAGATTTAATCTTCGGCCTGACTGTTGCTGTGCCGCCGAGGGCCGTCTCTAGTTCTCGACATTCACTTCGAAGATGGTCGCTCGATAAATCAAACGGTCGACAGCTGCGCGCGTCATATCGGGGTCCGAGAGTATTTTTCCGCATTCACTGAACGTCTGATGGGCGATGCAGGCCCGGCCATGCGTTGATCCTTTACTTAAGCCGGTGCGCTGTCTCGATCGCTCCGCGGTTTTCAACCTTTCGCAATACGACCAGCAATAGTTGCTCATCAATTTCAGTGAGCGGCATCGGACCCAGTATAGGAAATATATCTCGTTCAAGACTTCTAATGACGTCTTTGGCGTGGATAGGCTTCCAACGCGGTTGCCTGAGATCGTACCATTCACGAGCTAGCGCCTCAAAACTTTTGGAGCCGGTCGTATCGCCGACCAGTTGCAAGCGAATAAACGAATGTCGCGGATCACGACCTGCGCGCAGCAACTTACGCGCTTCGTTGCGCCTTTCCCGGGCGTCGGCCAAGGATATATCGGGATAGGTCCCTAGTATCAGCAATTGCTCCTTCTTCTCGAATCGGAACTTGAACCGCCACGTCTTGCGCCCTTTTTTAGAAACATGAAGGGACAGGCTGTTTCCATCGCTGATTTTGTATGGCTTTTCCTTTGCAACCGCAGCTCTTACCGCTTTGTCCGTCAGCATTTTTATACCCCCTTTTTGGTAGACCCTTACCCCCAATATACCCCAACTTTGCTCTGGATAAGCTCGGATCGGACGGGACGGAATCTACAAGAAATCGCTGTAAATACGCAGATTTTCGAGCGTTTCTGGATGGTATAGGATTTTTCTGGAAAAGCAAATGGCGGACACGGAGGGATTCGAACCCTCGAAGGACCGTGAGGCCCTTGCCTCCTTAGCAGGGAGGTGGTTTCAGCCGCTCACCCACGTGTCCAAGCAGTTGGCTAGAAGGCGCGCTATAACCATCCATCGCGCTGGCTGCAACGGGTAAAGTGGGCCTTATAAAAACATCCGTCAAAAAGTCGGAGTGGGGTCAATTTTGGTGTTGAGACTCAAACCACCGCATAATCGACTCATTTCGTCGTCCGTTCATTGCGTGGTCAGGTCCAACGGTCGAGAGCTTGCGGCGGCTGGTAATGGGAAGGAGTTTACCCATGTTACCGTTGTGCGTGAAGAAATCTTTGGGACTATTTGCTGTTTTGGCCATGGCCATGACACCAACAATGTCGCCTGCATTTGCCCAGGTGGAGACTGTCGATCCCAATGACATGATCGATGCCGATCTGGCAGCGCCCGACTATGACGGCAATTTCGAATCCGATGCCTCGCGCCCGACGATGGTCGAGGACGCGCCGATGGACAATACTGTAGACGCTGATATTGTGCCGCCCTATGGAACAGAGGCCCCGGCAGCGGACGGGGCCGTTGCCAATACGGTCGACGACAGCGCCACATATCAGGACGATGACCTGATCGGAGCGGCAGAAGGTGTCTTCGGCAAAGGCGCAAAAGGTCTCGCCGAAGTGATCGAGGATATCCTCAAGAAACAGGGACGTCCAAACGCCTATATCGCGGGCCGCGAAGCCAGCGGTGCCTTCATCGTCGGATTGCGCTATGGCTCGGGCAAGCTTTACCACAAGATTGAGGGCGAGCGCCCGGTCTACTGGACCGGGCCATCAATCGGTTTCGATGTCGGCGGCAACGCGGCCAATACCTTCGTACTGGTCTACAATCTCTATGATACAGAAGAATTATTCCAGCGCTTCCCGGCTGGTGAAGGTGCTGCCTATTTCATCGGCGGCTTCCATGTCAGCTATTTGCGCAGCGGCGACAAGGTCCTGATCCCCGTGCGGCTCGGTGCCGGCCTGCGCCTTGGTGCCAATGTCGGCTATATGAAATTCAGCAAGAAGCAGAAATGGCTGCCCTTCTGACCAACTGATTTGCCAGCTACCGGTCGGCGGTCTTCGGGTCAGGCTGTCGACCGGACCATTTCCATCCGCGCCAGGTAACGCGCCAATATATCAATCTCGAGATTGACAGGTCGACCCGTTTCCAGTTCCCCGAGCGTCGTCACCTGCGCGGTGTGCGGGATAATATTGAGGGTGAACAAAGCGCCCGTTTCGTCATCGGTAACCGCATTCACGGTCAGCGAGACGCCATCGACCGTGATCGATCCCTTGGCGGCAATGAAGGGCGCCAGATCCTTCGAAACCCGGATCAAAATCTCGCGGGAATCACCGGCAGGCTTGCTTGAAACCACCTCGCCGACGCCATCAACATGGCCGGTTACAATATGGCCGCCCAGTTCATCGCCGACCTTCAGGGCACGCTCAAGATTGAGCCGGCGTCCGACGGTAAACTGTCCTTGCGCAGTGCACGCGAGGGTCTCGCTGGATATGTCGACCGCAAACCAGTCCGGGCCCTTGTCGACCACCGTAAGGCAGACGCCCGAGCAGGCAATCGACGCGCCCATGTCGACACCGTCCATGTCATAGCTGCACCGGATGTGTGCGCGCAGGTCGCCACGCTGGTCGAGCGACGAAATCATGCCGATATCTGAAACAATGCCTGTAAACATGGGCGATCCTATTTGCTATATACGGAACGAAACCTAGGCGGCGCGATCATATATCTCAAGCATATCCTGTCCCAGGTCGCGCTGCTCGATACGCCGCCACTGGTCGTGCGCGTCGCCCAGTCTTTCCAGCCCGCAATCGGCGATGCCGGGCAGGCCGCCACCGATAATGATCGGTGCGCGATAGAGCAAAAGCCGGTCGACCAGACCTGCTTGCAAGAAGGATGTTGCGGTTTTAGCGCCGCCTTCGACCAGCAGCCAGTTGATATCAGCCAGATCGGCAATCGCTTTCGGTTCGGCGATTTGCAGCCAATGCGCCGGCAGTTCGGGATCATTGCCGAGCACCACAGGTTGCGGTGAACGATCCGTCATTCCGTCGATTCGGACATCCAGCCTTGGCCGGTCCGCCCGCGCCGTGCCTGCTCCCACCAATATAGCATCGCTGCGTGCCCGTTCGAGATGGGCATGCGCCCGCGCCCGGTCACCGGTGATCCACTGGCTTGTTCCATCTGCCATCGCGATACAGCCATCGAGCGACATCGCGAGCTTGAGTGTGACAAAGGGCCGCGCTTTTTCAACCCGGCACAGAAAGCCGGCCATCGCACGGCGCGCCTCATACTCGCGGATCCCGACCGACACCGAGAGCCCCGCATCACCCAGCCGGTCAATCCCGCGACGCCGGGTGCGTTCATCCGCATCGAGCGTTGCGACAATCACCCGCTTGGGCTTGGCGTCGATGATTGCATTGCTGCAGGTCGGGCCGCGGCTGCTTTCATGGGCACAGGGCTCCATGGTCACATAAATATCCGCGCCTTTGGCCGATGCGCCAGCCTGGGCCAGCGCCATTTCTTCGGCATGCGGTCTTCCCCCTGGCTGGGTCCAGCCGCGGCCGATGATTATGCCTCGTTTGACAATGATGCAGCCGACATTGGGATTCGCACCAGTCCTGCCACGACCTCGCTCCGATAAAGCCAGGGCCGCTGCCATGAACTGTGCATCGCTGAGACGCTCTAGCATTCCAGGCCGGCGGGGCGTTCCACCTCTACCTCGCCGCGGGCCAGCCGTTCCGCGATGGCTTCCCGTTCGATTTCGTCGACATCCATGCCGGACATCCGCCCGAGTGATTTCACCGCTTCCCGTCGCTTCTCTTCAAGCTTGTCCTTCAGACACTGGACTTGCCAGCGGTCCTGCATGATTTCCTCATCGGTCCGGTCGGTCGTCCAGTTTTCGACGTAAATGACCTCCTGGGGTACATAAGTGTACGTATTTACCTTCGGATCGAGCCAGAAAAGGAACAGAATGAACGTCGTGCAGGCGATCGCCATCAGTGCCGGAAGCAATCGCTCGCCCGGTTCATTCTGACGCACAAAGGCAATCAGGTCGCCAAACCCGCCAGTCACGGATGCATCTTTTAACAAGCCCATTCGCTTCAAATAGTGCGGACGCACCCGGATGACCAGCCCTTCCCGCAAATTTGACGCGGGAAATTTGGGACCGGGCATCCGGCGAAGCGGTCAGCCATTGATTTCAAAGCGGACTTTCAGCGTCATCCAGCTTTCGATCAGCTTGCCGTCCCTGGTCGCTGCCGTGAAACGCCACTTGGTCAATGCCTGTTTGCGCGTGGCGTTCCAGAAATCTTCATGGGGCGATTCGAGCAATTGAATGTCCTTCACCCGGCCATCGGTGCCGACCAGCACCCGGACGCTCACCTCGCCCTCATGTTCCCGCCGCAATTGGCCTGCCGGGTAACGGGGTTGAAAATTCTCGGCATAACGAGGGTTTAGCCGCGCGCCGACGATGACAGGATCGGGCGCAATTTTTATCGGATCGATGCGAAATTCGTCGCCGAGGCCGCTCGACCCGCTCCTGATCTCGATATTGCCATAGTTGTTGACCGGAACAAACGGGTCAGGACGATCAATATTGGTTGGTCGTTCAGGCAGCGTCTGCCTCTTTGGCGGCCCTGTTGCGATCTCGGGCTTCTTCTTTTTAATCACCGGTTCGGGCTGCTTTTGAACCTTCACCGAAAAGGCTTTGATAGTCCCCTTGAGTTTCTCGGACCCCACTATTTCGGGCATCGCCATCGCGCCAGCAATGATCAGCGCGTGAACGGCAACCGCCATAGCCACGCCTTTCGAACGGGGTGTCCTGTTCTCGTAAACGGAAACATAGCTCATGATCCTATCCTCTCATCCATCCTCAACAATGGCGGAGCGGCCGGTGCCTGTTTGACTATATGGTCGCATCACCAATTGTTATGTTATACTATAACATCAAATATTGCAAACACGACGCTTCGGGGCTTAAAAATTGTTTTTATAGAGGTGGTTAGGCGGCAGCCGCGGCCAGTCTGGCGAGCGCTGTTTCCCGACCGATCAAGGGCAGCAAGGCGTTCATATCCGGACCATGGTCGAGTCCGGTCAGCGCCTGTCGCAACGGCATGAACAACGGCTTGCCCTTGCGTCCCGTCGCTTCCTTGAGCGCGCCCGTCAGATCCTTCCAGAGATCAGAAGATGCTTCCAATACTTCCAATTTGCCACACGCGATCGCCAGAAATTCACGGTCTTCAGGCGAAAAAGCGGGCACGGAAACCGGTCCTGTCACGACCTGCCACCATTGGTCAACATCGCCCATATCGTGCAGGTTGGGACGGATGATTGCCCATGCCTCGGCAGTCATGTTTTCCGGCAGCCGGTCTTTCACATCCGCATAATCGAGCAGATGCACTATCTTCTGGTTGAGCTGGGCCAATTCTTCGTCATCAAAGCGCGCCGGCGCGCGGCCAAAGCGTGCAAAGTCGAAACTGGAAATCAATTGCTGGACATCGGCAATCGGTTCCACCGGATCGCTCGTCCCGATCCGGGCGAGCAGCGCGACAATTGCCTGCGGTTCGATATTTTTCTCCCGAAAGCTGCTGACACCAAGCGAACCGAGCCGCTTGGACAGCTTGCCCTCAGTCCCGACGAGCAGCGCTTCATGGGCAAATTCCGGCGGTTTTTCGCCTAGAGCATGGAACATCTGGATCTGCACCGCCGTATTGGCAACATGATCCTCGCCGCGCACAACATGGGTAATTCCCATCTCGATATCATCGATCGCGGAGGGCAGCATATAGAGCCAGCTGCCATCTTCGCGCATGATGACCGGGTCGGACAGGAGAGCCGGATCGAAATTCTGATCTCCGCGGATCAGGTCGGTCCAGGTGATCGGTGTTCCGTGGTCAAGCTTGAAGCGCCAGTGCGGCTTGCGCCCTTCGGCTTCAAAGGCAGCAATCTGTTCCGCTGTCAGATCAAGCGCCGCGCGATCATAGATTGGTGGTTTACCGCGGCCCAACTGGATCTTGCGCTTGAGATCGAGTTCCTGCGCAGTCTCATAGGCGGGATAGACCCGTCCGTCAGCTTTCAGCCGCGCGAACTGTTCTTGATAACGGTCAAAGCGCGCAGACTGTCTTTGTTCTTCGTCGGGGGCCAGACCCAGCCACGCCAGATCCGACCGAATCGCTTCGACATATTCTTCCTTTGACCGCTCGGCATCGGTATCATCAAGACGCAACAGGAAAGTGCCGTCCTCTCTCTTCGCGAACATCCAGTTATGCAGCGCGGTCCGGATATTTCCGACGTGAAGATGGCCCGTGGGTGATGGGGCAAAGCGGGTTTTTATGGTCATACGGTCCTGAATGCGTTGGTTATCGGATAGCGCCGGTCGCGGCCGAAATTTCTGGTGCCCAGCTTGACGCCAGGCGGCGCCTGACGGCGTTTATATTCGGCGATATAGAGCAGCCGTTCGATCCGCACCACCGTTTCCCGATCGAAGCCCCGCCCGACCAGATCATTCACTGACAATTCTTCCTCGATCAACCCGTGGAGCAGCGGATCGAGAATCTCGTAGTCCGGCAGGCTGTCGCTGTCTTTCTGGTCCTCGCGCAATTCCGCGCTCGGCGGTTTGGTGATCACCGTTTCCGGCATCACCGGTCCGTCGGGCCCAAGACCCAGGCTTGGCTTGTTGTGATTGCGCCAAGCCGATAGCTTGAAAACCGTCAGTTTATAGGCGTCTTTCAATACCGAATAGCCGCCC
>Ga0209345_10000607_pt1 | contig 45647 bp, 36 predicted proteins | sample Cruoilmetagenom7_FD_187294 | JGI IMG/M metagenome (GOLD analysis project Ga0209345, IMG submission 187294) | Oil polluted marine microbial communities from Coal Oil Point, Santa Barbara, California, USA - Sample 7 (SPAdes) (version 2) | ecosystem: Environmental > Aquatic > Marine > Oil seeps ...
GCCTAAAATATGAGTGATAACATTAACAAGCCAGTAAAAATTGTAGTTTGGGACATGGATGAAACTTTTTGGGAAGGCACGATCTCAGAAAGTGAAATACTATACCAAAAAATCAATCATGATATCGTTATAGAGCTATCTAAAAGAGGCATTATAAATAGCATATGCTCTAAAAACGATCTAGATGTCGTTCAAAGCGAACTTGAAAAACAAAACATCTGGGAATATTTCGTATTCCCTTGCATATCCTGGGAATCTAAAGGACCAAGACTCAATAACCTAATAAAACAACTTCAAATAAAAGCAGAAAACGTACTCTTTATAGACGATAACATACACAATCTTGAAGAAGCTCGATACTATTGCAAGGATATTCAAACTGCTGAACCAGATATATTAAATACACTTCTAGACCACGAGCACCTCAAGGGTAAGCAGGACAACGAACTAAGCAGGCTTAAGCACTATAAAATATTACAACAAAGAACAAAAGATCAAGACGAAAGCAAGACTGATAATATAGATTTTCTAAAAAAATCGAATATAAGAGTCGAAGTAGAAAAAGAGGTTTTATCCGAAATTGATCGTATACATGAGATGCTGTTACGTACGAACCAATTAAATTTCACAAAAAACAGATCAACTAAAGACGAATTACAGGCGACACTTTTAAATAACGAGATTGAGTCTGGCTGTATAAAAGTAACAGATAATTACGGTGATTATGGTATTGTTGGATTTTATGCCTTATATAACAATAAACTTATTCATTTTGTTTTCTCCTGTCGCATACTAAACATGGGTGTTGAACAACATTTATATAATATGCTCGGTAAGCCGCAATTAGAAATAACAGGAGATGTTTCATCAACACTAGATACCCCACAAAATATTGACTGGATTAACCAAAGTAAACCTTTAGATGATCACAGAAACACCCAAGCTACAGATTCTACATCTACCAATGAAATACTAATTAAGGGAAGCTGTGATTATGAAGCAATGGTTCCTTTTATCACGCCTATTGAACGTGTTAGTCTTGAATTTAATTATAATGGCAATGCACCTTTACCTATTAGAAATGAACACACAGAGGTATTAAAACGATGCACTCCAGAGTTCAGTGAAAAATATAAAGATGTTCTTAAGAGAATTCCCTTTGTTGATGAGAACACATATAAAAGCAAGGTACGCGAGAAAAATTTTGACATACTAATATACAATATCACCATGGATTACACTTACGGTCTATATCAGTATAAAGATACCGATTTTATAATACCCTATGAAGATTTAGCTTTTGATTTAACAAATAAGGATGACTGGCCAAAGCTTGGTAATTACAAGCTATTTACAAATGATTTCCTAGAATGGTTTTCCAAAAAATTTAAATACCTAGGCGCCATTACAGAAGATCAATTCTCAGAAAATATACGTTGGTTATGCAATGAACTATTAAAAGACAAGCAAGTTATCTTTGTAAATGGTGCAGAAGTTAATCTTTCTCATCACATAGAGCATGACAGATGGAAACATCATCAGATCATGAACAAAGTACTTGAGGAAACAGTAAAAGACCTGAATAACGCAAGTATATGTGACATTAGAGACGTGATTGATTCAACAAAAGATATCACAATTAACATTAAGCGATTTAATAGACATGGATATTTCAAAATAGCTAAAAAACTACAGGAATCTATATCTAAAATCTCTGATTCAGAAATAATTGATGTAAATTACACAACGTATATAATCAACAGAATACTTCCAAAAGTTTATAGATTTCCATTTAAAATAATTAAATATATATATAAAATATTTTTTAGAATATTATCTACACATAAATAATAGGCATAAATGTAGATAACTACATTTATTGAAATCACACTAAATTAAAAAACTCACACATACTTATGAACAAAGATATTAGTCAAATCATATATGCTGCCAGATTATTGATGGTAGGCGGACTTGTTTATCTCCACTTTGGCACTTTGCCCGGGTCTGAGAATGACCCATATGAGGGAATATACTCAGTCACTAATGTAATTCCTGAATTTATAAACAGCATGTTTGTTTATATATTCTTTAGCTCTGTCCCTGTATTAAGTGTTATTTCTGGAATGCTATTCTTTAGAAAAGATGTTTTTCAATACAAACAAGAACTAAGAAAAAGGTTTTTTACAATAGCATTACCAGCCTGGACCTGGGCCGCTTTGTGGCTTATATTTGGCTATACACTATTAGTAATTGGCAAGCCATACAATATATTTCAGGGTTTTAGCAGTTATATTCAAGAACCAACTTATCTGATGATACTCAACGGTATAATTGGTATCACCGAAATGCCATACGCATATCAATTCTGGTTTATCCATGACCTGATACTGACATCTATTTTAAGTCCGATTATTTACTGGGGGATAAGGTCATTCAAACATAATTTCGTTATCCTTATTGGATTACTATGGTTTTTCCAGCAAGTCTACTTCCCTTTCTTTTCCAATAACATTTTATTTTTCTTTACTATTGGCGCATGGATATCGTTATCAGGAAAACAATTACCCGTGAATTACAACAACATTGTTCCTGCAATAGTTGTTTTTTTACTGTTAGTGATAGGTCGTGTATGTATACCTGTATACTTTAACGGTGAATTGCCTTATGAATTTCAATATGAGTGCATCACAAGAATAGCAGGCCTATATAGTTTCTATAAAATACTTTGTTTTATGTCATTAAAAGAAAGCAAATTATTTTCTATACTTATTAAGTATAGTGGTTATTCGTTTTTCATATTTGCCTTTCATTTTCCATTTGTCAGATTCTTAAAGCAGTTTTTTATTGTCATACCAGGCTCAACAAGTTCAACAGGTCAGTTTATTATTTGGTTATTTGTGCCATTACTAACAATCATACTTGCAATAGCTACCGCTAAAACATTAAACGCTACGCTTCCAAAGGTTTTTAAATTTTTGAATGGGCAACGGGCTGGAATAACAACCAAATAAATGTATATTTATACATATACTGAATATAATTTATATATTAATCCCTTGTTTTAACTAGAGCTTTTGATATATTTTTACTAAGCGTTACGAATATGTTAAAAAATATGCTTAATCTACCAAACAAAAGGACTTTTCGATTTCATTAAGTCATTGACATCTTATTTTATATGGAAATATAAAATATTATAATGATTACATTTTTTTTGACAAACGCTACAATGTTTAAACTATTGGTATCGAAAAATACCATCTTAAATCATCTGATGCATTTGATGTTGACATCTGTTTATATTATGAATCAGTTACATACAGACTATTAAAGAAAAGCTTTAAGTCCGTACTAGTAAGTATACATTTATTGACCTGGGTTCTGGTAAAGGCCGTGTTTTAATGTGTGCATCACTCGTGGGATATAAAAAATTATTGGTGTTGAGCTATCTGAAGATTTACATAATATTGCACAATCTAATAATAATAACTTTAACCGTAAAAAATCACTACCAGAACCAATTAAACTTAGTTGCTTAGATGTAACCAATTTTCAATTCCCTGATGATAACCTTGTCATCTATATGTACAATCCTTTCAATGGCGAGACTATGAAGAAAGTTCTCGATAATTTAGAATATTGGAAAAATAAATATAATCGAGATTATTTTATAATCTATATGAATCCCGCTGAACAAGAAACTCTTGAGAATTCATTATCCGTCAACAAAATCAATTCTAAACGAGCATATAACGTATACCAGGGCTAGAATCGAATCATAAAAACCACCCTGTATCTCATTATTCTGCAACAACAACCCTTTCTGCTCATGGTCAAATTGATAATTATCAATTCCATAAAAACTAAATACTATACTTAAGCCACAGCTTCTTTATATTTGCAATGAACCAACTTTTAGCAACTAGACTGTCTTAGGCAGGTAAACCTTATCTCGGGTGCAGATTTGTATACGTATCTCCCCCCATTCGGTGTTTAAATCCTCAGAATCATCTAAATGCTACTTATTGCTATCCATTCTCTAACTTATTGATTACAATACAATATTGCCTAAAACCACATTATTTCAGATAATAGAAACTAGTTATCATTAATTATGTATGTGACAAAATTCACAATTTTTGATCAAGTTTATTTACTTACATAGTGAAAGGATAAAAGTTTGAACCTGAACACAGTAAATAATCAATTACTTACGTATATTTCATTCCAGATGATAAAACATTAATTGACCAATTCAGAGAAACTATAAAAACAAGCTTTGATTTATGTTGCATCTAATAATCATATTATACGATTCATAATATACATATACACTGAGGAATTGGTTCATGCTTAAACGATTTTTAACAATTTTGCCTTTTATGGCTTTAGCTACATCTATAACATCTTGTACAGGTCAATCTACAGACTTGCCTCAAGTTAATTCAACAGCTACACCGACTACAGCAACAACACCGACTACACCAACTACACCAACTACACCAACTACACCTATTTTATCTGCCTCTTGTGCTTCACTTTATAGTGAAAATTTCGCACTTGTAGAGGGCCAAGATCACTCGCCTATTACTACGTTTGCTGAACCTGCTAAAGGCGTAGCAAAGATTGACCCTACCTATGGTACATGCAAAATTCGAGTGACTGATTTTGCAAATGAAGAACCATCTGGCTTTGCACGTAACGATTATTCACGTCGCCAGCCATTCAATGCTGATGAATCATATATACTAATCTATGCAAAAGACGGTTACTGGCACTTATATGATGCTACAGACTTTTCGCATATTAAGAAATTAAGCCTGGGTGGTGGTAGTGTTGAGCCACAATGGCATCCAACTAATCCGGATATACTGTATAAATTTGGTAATCATGGATCAGGCCTTAGAATCATGACGCATAATGTGAATACGAATGTGGTTGAAACCGTTGCCGATTTCACAAATGTGGCATCTATCAATGGTCGCTCTGGTCAGACTTCAATAAAAGACATCTGGCCTTCAGCAGCCCGTGCATGGACTAAGTCTGAAGGTAGCCCATCAACAGACGCTCGCTACTGGGGCTTACAGGTAGAAGATGTCGATTTTAGACCGCTAGGCGCAATTACTTATGATTTAGTCAATAATGTGATTACAGGTGTGTTCGATTTTCCTACCGATGGTAATGGCATTGGCCGTCCTGATCACATTAGCATGAGCCCTTCTGGCGATTTTGTTATCCCTTCATGGCATGTACCAAATAACTGCAGCAGCTCTTCTAACCTTGGCACAACAAGCAACCCATGTGGATTAATGTCATATACTCGTGACTTTAGCACTGGCGTTGGCTTATCTGTACGTGGCCCTCACTCTGATGCAGCTATAGATGCAAATGGCAATGATGTCATCGTTATCTCTAACTACGATTCAGGTTTTGTAGAATCTATTGATTTAGCGACAGGACAGATCACAAACTTATGGTCTCTGTATGCTGAGGGATCTTCTACAGCTATGCATATCTCAGGTAAATCTTATAATAAACCAGGCTGGGTATTAGTTTCGACTTATGCTACAACTAAAAGTGAGCAATGGTGGTCGAAGAAAATTATGGCTGTAGAAATTGCCGCCAATCCTAAAATACTAAATATCTCACATACCTACACTCAGGAAGTTGGTTACTGGACTGAACCTCAGGCAGCAGTAAACAGAGATTTCACCAAGATATTATATAACTCGAACTGGGATAGCAATGATGATCAGGTTGATGCTTATATGATTGAGATACCAGCTTCAGCTATTCAGTAATAATAAACAAGACAGCAATAGTTAATTTATTATCACTTACCCCACTGTTTACAGTGGGGTATTTTTTTGTTTGAAATTTACTATCCAGTTTTAAGATTACTGCTTGTGCAGTATTTAATTTGACTAGTATCTAAGACGATATATTAAATAACCAAGTATTTCACGAACCACCAGTTTTGTTTTGTATAACGCATTAATTTGAGGAATTAAAGTACTGTTTTCAATCAATATTGAATCTACAGGATACTGACAGACATCAATATCAACAGAAGCAAATGCATATGTAGCCCGTTTCATATGTAGGGCTGAGGTTATAAGAATAATATTATCCAATTTTTCCCTGGATATTATCTTTGATACATTAAACGCATTTTCATAGGTATTATGCGATTGGTTTTCTATGATGACAATATCCTTACTTATACCCATTTGATTTAGCATATAAGACATTACATCAGCTTCTTTGTACTTTGTGCCATACCCACCTGAAACAATAATTCTATTAATACTCTCGCTGTTTTGTTTGTAGAGCTCGGCAGTGGATACAGTTCTACGAAAAGATTTAGTATGTAATTTATTTAGCGAAAAATCATTATTGTTATAATCAATTCCGCCACCAAGAACCACCAGTGTTACTGCAGAAGACTGTGAAAAACATGCATTGTTTTTAGCACCAGTATTTATTTGTACTGTAGCTTCCTGAAAACTGGTGAGGAGATTTGCAAACACAGGTGTAGAAGCAATAATAATCAGCGCCTGAAATAAAAAAATTGAAATACTAAATCGATAAGATTTGATTTTGATTAAATTAATCGCAAGCAGAATAATACTTAATGTTAACCACAATACCGGATCTAGAATAAGATACTGCATCAGTTATAAGCCTTATTTAATGAATAGCATTGTCAGGTAACTCAATCATATATACATCCATTTCTTGAGTTGCAGATAACCAGTTAGAGTTGAAGATAATTTTACTAAAATCCCTGTTAGCTACGGCATGAGGTTCCGCCCAATACCCTGCATCTTTAGTGTATGTATGTGAAATCATATAAATCAACGGTCGTTTATTGAGTTCTACAGCCATAATTTTATTTGTCCACCATTGAGTATCTTTAGTGGTAGCATAGGTTGAAACTAATACCCAACCAGGCTTTTTATAAGATTTTCCTGAAAAATGCATTGCCGTTGCAGAGCCGCCAACATATATCTTCCATAAATTAGTTTTTTTTCTGTTGACCAGGTTATGCATTTCAACATAACCTGTTACATAGTTAGATATAACTATGACGTCGTTACCCTGCTTATCAATTGCAATATCCGAATGAGGTCCCCTGGATGTAATACCAAATCCAGTTTTAAAGTCTCTGCTGTATACCATTAACCCACATGGTTGCTTAAATGTTCCATGTGTATATTTATTAGGGCAATTATTTGGAACATGCCATGATGGGACTACAAAATCACCAGAAGGACTCATGCTTACATGGTCAGGTCGACCTATCCCTTTTCCGTCTTTAGAAAAATCAAATACACCACTAATAACATTATCAACCAGATCGTAAGTGATAAGACCTAATGGTGAAAATTTGCTTGTTTCAACCTGAAAAGCCCAATATCTTGCATCAACAGAGGGGCTTCCCTCAGATTTAGTCCAGACCCTGGCAGCCTTAGGCCAAATGTCAAGTATTGAAGTTTTACCTGGATAGCCATTTATAGAGATAATATCTGTAAAGTCAGCGACGGTTGTGAATCTATCGGAATCTATATTATACCGAGAAATTTTCAAACCACCGTTGTTAGGAAGTACAAATAATGATTTAGGATCACTTGGGTGCCATTGAGGTTCTACACTTCCCCCACCCAGATTTAATTTTTTGTAATACTTTTGAGTAGCAGTTTCATATAGATGCCAATAACCATTTCTAGCGTAGACTAACATATAACTATCATCTGCATTAAATGGTTGTCGTCGCGAATAGTCATTACGGGCAAAACCTTTTGGTGGCTCATTTTTAAAGTCAGTTACTCGTAGTCTACAAGACTTATAGCTTGGATCTAAAATTGCGATGCCTTTAGGTGGTTTTGGTAAAATAGCAACTTGTTTGGTATCTTTACCACTTAAAAGCTGAGATTGACTCTTGTAGATTTGTTTACAATTATCACTCGATTGACTTGGCGTCTGAAGATCAATGGGGTCAATTGTGAAAGGCTGAACAACATTGCTGAAAAACAGTAGTACAGCAGCATTAATAATTCTAGTGAAACGATACAGATATATTCGTCGCAAGTTTAAATCCCTGCCTACACTACTGATATATCTCATATTACAAATCCTGTCTACACTATTAGCAGTTTGAATTAATCATTAAACAAATATTCAAATTTTGTTTGTGAAAAAAAACTCACCAGTTCATCGTAATTACCAATTATTTCTTGTTTGGTTTTAGTTTGTCGTTTTTTTAGATTACTTTGTATTTGCTTTACGGACGTATCAATGCCCAGGAAATCCTTAACTGTTTCCATGGTTGTGTCAGGCGCTTTTAAAATATCTTCATAGTGAATTTCAATAGACTGATTGGTAACCAGTGAAGACGTTAATTTACGTATGCGTCGAGTATTGGCATCTAAAGTCTTAACTCTATTAAGCGCTATCACCGGATCCAGATATAGAGCTTGCTTGTTATCTTCAGCAGCATTTGTAGTATGTGACGTGCCTGTTAACTCAGCAATCTTTTCAGAAAGAATAATATCCAGATAGTTAGTGCGAATAAGGTGAATAATTTTAAGTCTTTTATATGCGATAAAAGGTACTGTTTCTGGGTAATTCCTTAAATGAGAATACATCAATTTAAAACCAACTGATGAGTCACGAGAATAAAAATCAGACATATAGCGCCAAACAGAAAATGGCCTTATAGAGAGCCTATTTTGTTTCCATTCAAAGTATCTTGGGTATTCATTATTACCTGCCAATGCAGGTTTCATACGTTTATGGTCTAAAAATAGCTCCATATGTCCTTCAAATCCGGGATAACCATTAAGCGTATCTAGAAACATTGAAGAGCCGGTACGTTGTGTTGTTAAAACAATATAGTCATTCTTTTGCATCTTTAGGCTCGTATAAATTTGGAGTTTTAACTATAGATTGAGACGTTTCAACTGACTCATTCTTGCTTGAGTTATTAGAAGTAACTAAATAGTACTTATGGAATAATGCACTTAATATCCAAAAATTACCCATTACTTCAGGAGAATAAAATGTACTACTGTAAACATTTCCGAGGACAACAGCGATGACTATTAATTGATAACCCTCACCTATCATCTGAACATCCTCATTGACGCCATTAATCTTGATCTGCCTTCCAGTGCTATACATCTTTAATAGCAATAGTAGGAATGCAGTAATTCCCAATATACCATTTTCAGATAGTATAAGGACAAATGAGTTATGAGCGTCACGTGCATGAATCCAACCAGGCAAATAAGGCTCAATTGTATCTTGAAATTCATTGAGGCCAATTCCCTGAGGATATTCAAGTATAATATTCTCGAATGCAAGCTCCCATATTACAAAACGGCTCTCAGTACTCTCATCGAGTTGCTCTTCTCCCTGCTCTGTTTCAACCTGTGTACCTTCAATTCTATCTATAACGGTCTGTGGTAACCACAAACTACTATTGAATAACAAAAAGGTTAAAAATAATAATATTATTTTATTCCTTTTTGCAATAGCTAGAACTGAAGTCATCAGAATTGAACCGTATGCCTGTCGAGAATATGTGTAAAATATTGAAAACACACCAAGCATAAAAATAGCCAGGCTGAATATAGGTTTAGTAAATAGCTGCGACTTATTTAGATAATTCTTTAAAAGAAATGGTAGGTATATTGCAAAAAACACACCTGCATAATTAGCAGCAGATGCATCTTGGCCAAAAGCACCAGCTACACGTTTACTACTGCCAAGTCCGAATGCCAGCTTTTCCCTAAGAACTTCTACACCCATCATAAAGACTACAAAATAGACTACCTTCATATAGTAAATTAACTCTTGCTCGTCATCCACAAGATCATATATAAGAAAGTATAAAGAGCTATATATGATAACATTCTTAAAAATAGTGATATTCTCGATCACATGATCTGTAGCAGACAAACCAATTAACAAGGCAATAAAGGCTGCTAAATAATAAAACTTTAACACTCCTGATAAGGGGCTCTTTTCTGTCGTCTTATCATTCTTACTCATATAGAGGTACAACAATGACAGGTACAACAAATTAAACACATTCAGCCCAGGCAGCCCCAAAGATGTAGGAAAATGAAGCGAATTTGGAATGTAAATAATTATTGCAGTAATAAGTATTTTTTGAAACATACTACTTGCTCGCTATAAACTTTATAGCATCAACAACTTCCTGTATCTTTAAAAGATAACCTAAAAATATAAATGCTATTGGTATCATAATGAGTATCAGGTAATTATAAATAATTGTACAGCTAGTAAATAGACACCGATCTGAAAAAACCAATCCGGTTGCCCAATTATATGCAAGCAATACAGTAAGTGACGTTGCTGTAATCTTAATAAGATTCACATTAATGAAGACGGTATAATTAATATCATAATATTTTTTTATAAGCATACAGGATATTACAGCCGATATAAGCAAACTTATAGTTGTAGCAACAGCAATGCCTATTAATCCATAGTATATTGATAAAATATTATTAAGTATTAAATTAGTTATCACTCCTACAAGGCCAATGCTAATCGCTATCCATGATTTGTTTACAGCATGCAGTAATCTATAATTAAAATAGGCAATTATTCTAAAGCTTAAACCTAACGCTAATGCAGACAGAACCAGGCTGGTCATATGTGCATCGTCGCTAGAAAATTCACCTCGTTCAAATATCAGGCTAATAAGCACTTCATTAGAAATCATCAGATACAGGCTAATGGGTAGAACAACAAATAGCAATAATTTAAAGCCTTCATTATAACTCCTCATGAGCCTATCTGGATATGAGGAAGTAGTGGAAAATCTGGTGAAATACGTCTGCATTATAGCTTTACCAAACACTTCCATAGGTAAAAGGTAAAGCATCGTCGCATATGACAACACTGATATTGAGCCATTATCCTCATATGAGGTAAACCATTGATCAACTATCCCACTTGCTACAGCACCAATATAACCAATAACGATAGGTATAGACCTTGATATAGGTTTTAAAAAATCTTCATGTTTAAACAAAAAGCTAAATCTTATATATTTTATAATTGTATCTCGGTTTGAGATAATCAATAGAATAAAATGGATAAAAAAACCTATAATAATAAGCTTCGCAATTGTTTCTATATTGCTGTCAAGAGAGTAAATAATGCAATAGACAATAATAATAGAATTAATTATTAAGCCATCTAGTGAAGCAAGATAAAATTTTTCTCTGGCATTAGACAGAGAAATCAGAAAGCTTGACGAACCTATAATAAAAGTAGAAATAGACATAATTTCAAATAGAGAAACAGCCTTAACTATAGTCCCCTCTGCCAGCCCTGGTGCAAGTGCGACAACAATTTGATGAGAGAAAAAATAAAGAAGTATGGTAGCTGTTAATGAAATAAATAACACAGCTGTAAAAAGCACATTTAAGCCTTGCCATGATTCTTTAGTGTTTCGATCTCTTTTATGAAATTGAGGAATAAATATAGTAGTGATTATAGTCGTTAGTATTTGTGGCAAAAGCGTTGGTAAGGTATAAGCCACAACATAAGCATCATACTGACTTCCCGCACCATAAATAGATGCAAGTATTATTATTTTTAACAACCCTAATAGCTTACCGGCAAGGTTTATACCTGATACAAACAGCGTTTTCTTTATCATAATGATTTAGGTAGTTTGCAATAATTGTATATGCAGCGTTTGATATCAGGTATAGTTGTCTCAGGCATCCCTACTCTTTCTATAGAGTAATTATTAAGTTTTCTATTTACCCCATTTTCAGTACTTACTGCATAGTCAAATCCACATTGCTTTACAATTTCTTCAGTAGCATTATCTTTAATGCCGGCAGGATATGCAAAACCATATATTTTGTCGTTGATAATTTCTTCAAGAAGCTTCTTCGATTCAGATAATTCTTTAATTTTTTGCTTATGACTTTGTAATGTTAAATTCGGGTGTGTCATTGTATGCGCAGCTATTTCATAGCCACTATTATGCAAGTTAATAATATCCTGCTCACTTAATTTCGGTATCTTAGTTCCACTACCAACAAGCTGATTTTGGATGTAATTAGCAACATCATTAACCTGATGAATATCATTAACGTTCCACAAATATCTAACCAATTCAATTAAACGTGGTCTTTTTGTTGCCCGATCAAGCTGAATGACCTGGTATGGAAGATCTAGTTTAAGCTCAGAAATATCTAGTGTGCTTTTTGTGGTTTGTGAAAATGAATGAATAAGCACGTCCCACCAAAAATCATTATCTTCATTAAAAATATGGCCACAAATAAATATAGTCGCTTTAGATTTGTAGCGATCCATATAATCTTTTGCGATTGTGCTTATTTCTTTATAACCATCATCAAAGGTAAGTGAAATATAGTTACTGCTATTGTTACGATAATTGCTATCTGCAACATAGTCTCGTAGTAATACGGGTGTATAATTTTCAGAGAAGTACTTAAGCTGTTCTTCGAACTTTTCTTTTGACACACACATACCCATATTTAATGGATCATCTTTTAGGCTATCAACAACCCTATGATACATTGGCACAATAAGTTTATGTGATTTATCATTAATGACAGAATCATAAACACCTGAATAATCAATAATTGATGGAACAGTTTTTTTGTAGGCGTCTATAAAAAAATCTTTAAGTGTTGTTATATTCATTATTCCATATCTCAAAACAAAGTACTAACCACAACACTTCACTATTGTCACAGATATCATTTGTATGTTCGTCTATTAACCTATCTACTAGTTCATAATTGAGTATTTCACCATTTCTATTGCTCTCAAGTAGATCACATAACATGTCTTTTAGATCATGCTTAAACCACTCTTTAAGTGGTATACCAAATCCTTTTTTCTTATTGTAAATAATTTCTTTTGGAACATAGTCCTCAGCTATATCCCGCAAAATTAATTTACCCATTTTTATGCTGGTTTTATAACTTTCAGGGAGTTTGGCTGAATATTCAAGTAAATTAACATCTAGAAAGGGTGAACGTAATTCAATAGAATTTGCCATGCTCATTCTGTCAATTTTTACAAGAATGTCATCAAGCATATAAGACTTCATGTCTCCGTAATAAATACTATTTAATTCGGTGTCTTGACATTTATATAGTTTTGCAAATGTATTATAAGAATCATATGATGATCCATTAGCATTTATTAACTCCCTTACCTGATTAGTATTAGATAGTGCAACTTCCTGCAGGTAATTCAGAGGATATTCATTTATTGCACGTTTTATCGCCTTGCCTGCTTTACGTGAATATTCGTGAGGAATTTTATTCAAAACGTTTGACAAGGCATTCCCAAAAGGAAGCCTTTTTTTGACCATATTATTAAACATATGCCTGGAGTAGCGACTATAACCACCAAATACTTCATCACCTCCATCACCTGTGAGTACCATTTTGACATCACTGCTAGCTAATTTGCTAACAAAATATGTAGGCAGAGATGACGAATCACCAAATGGTTCATCATAGAATGAAGTAAACTCAGTTACAATATCAGTACATGTATTTGTTAGCATGTATTCGGTGTGATCTGTACCGATATGCTTTGAAATTAATTTTGCGTCGTCTAATTCGTTGTACTTTGATACATCAAATCCTATTGAGAATGTTTTAACCGGGTTCTCAAGGTACCTCTGCATTATCGACACCACAACACTGGAATCTATCCCGCCACTTAAAAATGCGCCAAAGGGCACATCGCTTACCAGACGATCGTGTACAGATTTTTCAAGTAAACTTTTTGTTTGTGAACGGGCGTCTGTAAAGCTTATACCTGGATCTAGTTTGTACTTTAAATCCCAATATTGATGGTTTTTTATGCCACTTTGATTAATAATTGAATAACTTGCCGGTTCGAGTTTTAAAATATTCTTATAAATTGATTTTGGTGTTGGTATATAACCAAATGTAAAATAATCCTGTAAGGAATCTTTATCTATTTCCTTAGGTAACACATTTAAGGCATAGATAGCTTTAAGCTCAGATGCAAATACAACGATGTTATTTAGATAAGCGTAATAGAGAGGTTTTTTACCCATTCTATCTCTAGATAGAATGAGTGTTTTATTGTTTTTATCCCATACAGCAACTGCAAACATGCCATTAAACTTATTAAAGCATTGTTCACCATATTCAATATAAGACTTTAATAAAACTTCAGTATCTGATTTAGTTGTGAAACTATGGCCTTTCTCTAATAATTCATCTCTAATTTCTTCAAAATTATATATTTCACCATTATATGTGATTGTTATGTTTTTATCTTCAGTCGACATTGGTTGTTTACCACCACCAATATCGATAATACTTAATCGAGTATGAGCTAAGATAACACCTTGATCTTTAAAAATCCCAGATTCATCAGGACCTCTATGATTTAAGGCTGCACAAGCCTTTTTTATATCGTTATCACTACTGGTTATTTCACCAGAAAAATTTACAATGCCAAATATTCCGCACATATAGATTATTACCGAGTTTTACTATTGATTTCATAATATTCAAGTAACCTTGAAATAATATGATCTATGCCAGAGTACTGGATTATTTTATTACGCGCCGCATTACCTAAATTGATTCTCGCTTCAACTGGACAATTAAAAGCAAGCTTTAGTTTATCAATCAACTGTTGCGTATTTTTTGGTTCAAAAATCCAACCCGTCTTTCCATCTTCAACTAAATCAACAGTGCCACTTACCTTGCTGCCGATCATCGGTAACCCTGATGACATAGACTCTAGTAAAGCATTTGATAAGCCTTCAAACACTGAAGGTAGTACTCCAACATCAGAAACTTTCAAATAATCAGCTACTCTATCTGACGCACCAATAAATTTTACCTGATGGTTTATGCCTAATGTTTCTGCCAGTTTATTCAACTCTTCATGAAGATAACCCTCTCCTATTATTAGCAATTCAGAAGGTGAATCAGAGGGTATAGCTTTTGCCCAGGCATTAAGAAGTATATCAAGAGATTTTTCGGTGACTAGTCTACCAATAAAAGTAACTACAAAATCACCTTTAATATTTAGCTCCTGTTTTAACTGATCTTTCTTCTCTATATCAGGTTTAAATCGATCAGTATCAACTGAATTAGGTATAAATTTAACTCTATTTCTGGAAAACCCAAACTCAAGTAATGCATTTTCCATATCATGGCTAGTTGCCTGAATTATTGAAGCTTTTTTAATTAGAAAGCGTTTTAATTTCACAACAGGCGATGTGTTTTTACTTATGATGCCATGTTCAAGTTCAAGCCAGCCAGTAAGTTTAACTACCACAGGTATATTTAGCAGTGAGCCAAGTAAACATGCTATAGCAGACATATTGTTTGCTATATGGCTGTGTATTGCATCAATCTCTTTTCGATGAGTGTAAATATACAATGCCAACTTAAACAACATAATAAAGCTGCCAATATTATGAATATGTGGATATGGAATCCGTATAACTTCAATGCCATCAACAATATCATGGGTTTTTGTGCTACCTTCAAATACCCTAGGCACAATTATTTTAGCGCTGACGCCTTCTGGCATGTGCTTGCATAAGGTCTGGACCTGATTTTCAGCACCGCCCCCTCCTTTCGTAGGAAAAAGGCTCTCTAGAATCATAAGTACATTTTTATTTTCTAACATTTGTATATATCCTTAACCTACTTATCAATGTATTTTTGATGCCATAATTCCAACATTAATAACAGCCACAATTCCTGTGTGTAATCCCATGCTCCTTTTTCATGACGTGATATTAAACCGGTAATAAAGTTACTATTGAAATATCCGCGTTCAAGATTCTTTTGAGATAATAGTGTGTCATATAATAATTCTTTGAATCTTTTATCTTCACGAAACCACTGACCAACAGGTAAACCAAAACCCTGTTTCTTTTTATTCATTATTTCATCTGGCAATATGTTTTTAACAGCCTTTTTGTATAAATAACGTTTTTTAGTACCATTTACTTTAAGTTCTGTAGGAACAGTACCCATAAACTGAACTAGATCTGGTGATAAATACGGATATAAAACAGAAACACCGGTTGCTTTAGCTGCCCTGTTAACTTTAGTTAGGTCATTATCTGCAATAGCCATCTGTAAATCTATATACATTAAACGGTTTATTTCTTTACTAGAATCACACTCATTGTAGTGTTTGTGTAGTATATCTAGAGAAGAGTTTCTATCTATTTTGTTTCTAAGTTCAGGAGAAAGTAATGTATCAAAAAAGTCAGAACCAAAAGAGTCATCCGTATAAAAACGTTCTGGGTTAGCCAGTGACCCCCGATATAAGAAATTTTTAACACGATTAACGTAACGATTATCGACTGGTGAAAGACTGCGCCTTAGTGTGCTACCAAATAATTTTACTATCGATGGCATATTATAATATTTCTGGAAATAATAGTCCTTAGAATACCTTTCATTTCCTCCAAATACTTCATCGCCACCATCTCCAGCTATCATAATATTATGGTTATTATTATGAGCCAGTTGAGCACAATAAAATGTAGGTATTGCTGATGAATTCCCAAATGGTTCATCATAGGAACTAACAAGTTTATCTATGACAGAAAGCGTTTCATCTGCACCAATACTTAATGTGCTATGTTGTGTACCATAATGGTTTGCAGCAAATTTAGCATACTCAAGTTCATTGAATTCTTCTTCATCAAAACCAATAGAATACGCATGTGTGTTATCAGCACCTGCCGCATAAGACAACATACCAGTAATTGCTGAACTATCAGTACCACCACTCAGGAAACAACCCCATGACTCATCTGATAAAGCATGCTGAGCTACTGTGTTTTTAAGTAAATGTCTGAGTTCTGAACTCAATTTTTCAGTGGAGTCTGATCTATCTTCAGGATATTTTGGCTGCCAATAGCGTTGAATATTAGAGCTATCTGGTGATAAGGTTAATTCGCTACCCGGTGCCAGTTTATTGATTTCATTGTAAATTGTAAATGGCGTTGGAATATATGAAAAATTCAGGTGATGATATATAGCTAGTTGGTTAATAGTTGCATTAACATTCTCAAGCGATGTTAATAATCTCAAATCAGTAGCTATTGCCTGTAATCCACCTATAGATAACCAGAACAAGGGTATTTGTCTAGTAGCATCTGTATATGCTTTTATAATTTGACCATTAGTATCAACATTAACTCGCGCAAATTTACCAATAAAACCCTGTTTAGCGCTGTTAATAAAATCATCAATGCTGGTATCACCTACCACATGCGATAATTCTATTTGCACCTTTGAATCATTTCTATTTAACTGAACACCACCTGACCACGCAACTTTAATAGTATCAGAAACATCTAAATGACTAATGTTTACATCAGATCCAATAGCTGGCCATTCAATTGATTTCGATACCTCAGCCCAAGAGTCAATTTTCGTTTTAGAACGAACGACAATGAAATCACCTAGTCCTTTAATCATTTTAAGAGCTCTCCGGTAAATTTATGGCAGATGTATATATATCATTAATGTTTTTAATCATAGTATCCATTGAAAAATGTGATTGTATATGCGATTTGGCATTCATACCTAACCAGTTAGATAAGTCACTGTCAGAATAAAGCCTGATTATTCCTTCAGCTAATTCGTTTTCATTGTTTGAGCAAAATAATAAACCGTTTTTATCATGCTCAATGATTTCAGGAGTGCCACCAACAGCTGAAGCAATTACAGGTAGACCTGCAGCCATTGCTTCTAGAATAGTATTAGAAAGACCTTCTCTAAATGATGGCAATACAGCAGCATCAACCATCTTTAATATAGCCTGAACATCATGACGCTCGCCAAGAAAAAATATATTACTCAAGTCTAACACTTTAGCTTGATTTTGTAGCGCATCCATATCTGGTCCATCACCAATGATTATCACTGCCATATCAGTTATGGCTTTATCATTAATTAATTTGATAGATTTTATCAAGCAAGGAAGGTTTTTATGATCAACAAGACGACCGACAAATGCAATAGTCCATTTATATGTTTCTTGAATTGCTTTAACATCCTCAGACACTTGCGTGTTTTTATCAATAGCTTTTAATCCATTATGAACCACTTTTAGCTTGTCGATATTAATATTCATTTTATTGAATGCGTAGTTACCTGCTACTTGTGAATTAGAAATCACATAATGTGAATGTATTGTTACTAATTTTTTCAAATACCATTGTCGATCGCTATACCATTCGTAAGTGCCACGTACAGACGATAAAAACTTACCTTTAAATGTCAATGAATGAGCTAATGCCCCCCAAACCTCACCCGTAAATGAAAAGGCATGTATCAGATCAAATCTTCCTTTTTTTATAAACTGATAGAGTTTCCATAAAAATATAAAATCAACCTTATTTGTTTTTCCAATGTAGGTTACAGGCACACCAGCAGATATTAAGTCATCAACAAGGTATGATTGATATCTAAAGTAGACCAGATGAGGCTCAAAAATATTTGTATCAATATTTTTAAGTATATTCACTATCTGACGTTGGCTTCCACCTACTTCCATTTCATCAGTAATCAATAGTAATTTAATTTTATTCATTGTTAGCATTTTTGTTTGGCAAAAACATCTGGTATAACTTGTCTGATTCAATATTTACTGAAAAATCTTTTTCAATAGTTTTACGTGCTGCCGAAGAATATTGATTCCTGATACTTTGATTGTTGAGTAACTTAGTTATACCTTCAGATAGTGCATGTGCATCACCTGGTGGCACTATTAATCCGTTAATATCATTGTGGATTAGCTCAGGTATTCCGGACACCGTCGTACTGATAACAGGCAGACCTGAAGCCATAGCTTCCATTAAGGCAACAGGTATACCATCCATGTCTCCCTGTTTAGTGATAACAGAAGGTAAAGCAAAAAGAGTCGCCGTATTTAAGTAGTTTCTAACCTGTTCCTGTGGCATTACACCAACCAGCTCAACATATTCTTCTAATTTATTGTCTTTAATTTGCTGTTCGAGTAATTCTTTTAGAGGTCCATCACCAATAATATTGCACTTGAATACCTGGTTATTCTTTGCCAGTTCAGCGCATGCATTTATCAAAACAGAAAACCCTTTTATATTATCCAAACGACCAACCGCAAGAATCGTACTAGATTCACGGCCATCTCGTATAAAAGTATTACTATTTAAATCAACACCACAATGCACAATATGCATTTTATTTTCGAGATTCATTTGTAATTGCTTTGATAAGCGTTTTTTATTGTAATCAGAAATAGTAACTGAGAATTTTGATGAGTTTATTTTCTTATTAAGCAGATGATCTTCTAGAAATATATCATGAGCATGCGAAGTAAAACTGAAAGGTATATCCAGATTTTTTGAAATAATCATTGCTGATGTCGACGGATAAGTGGCCCAGTGTGCATGTATATGATCTGGATTTAGATGCTTAACTTTATGTATAACGCTAAGGCTTATCCACCATGTAGCGATACTTTTCAGCAATGAAACTGGTTTATTTATAAGTTTAAATATTATAGATAATAACAGGCCAGTATTTAACAGCGGCCTTTTAAGAAAAGAAATTATTGCATGTACATTAAGCTCTACAAGACCGCCCGAATACATAACTTCAGTAACAAATTCTTTTGCATCTGACTGTATCAATTTTTCTTTAGCACGCTTTAAAGATAAAACTGAAATATCGGCACCCGCGTCTCTTAAAGACTTCATTTCTCTTACAATGAATGTCTCAGACCAACATGGAAATAACGAAACAATATATAAAATTTTCACATCACACCCTGGTTGTTACCATAAATGAGTTTTTTTGTTTTTAAGGTACTCAACAAGGCCTAAAAATGAGTACCAGTTAAGTGTAATAAACGTCCGAATTAACCTTACTATTATAAGTTTAGATACTGTTGCATTTACAGTACTAATAATTGCTAATAAGTAAGCAATTAACTGAATAAATAGAGTCAATGTATAAAGGTCATTTTGTGAAAACAGAAACAAGTTAGATGTAAATATCATCACAAGTAGAAATGGCCCTACCAGTCGTAACAATTTATGAGATACAAATTGTATAATAATAGGATTTTTAAAAGGATTTAATAGAGCTGGCAAAAGTGATACTAACTGATAATTACCAGCCAATGTACGAATTTTTCGGCTTCTTTCACGATCTTTATCACTTGAAGGATAATCATAAGCGATTGCATCAGGTTCAAACACTACTCGGTAACCTGACATTACAACCTGCATTGGAATTAAAACATCATCTAATATAACCCCATCAGGAACGGGTTTATATAAAGATCTTTTAATTGCGTAAACTGCACCAGTAACTCCAACGACAGAACTGAAGCTTGCTTCATTATTTCTAATAAATTTTTCATAGCGCCAATAAGCATCTATGCCTTTTGAAAACACATTATGGCCTTCTTCTTCGAAAACCAGCTCACCACTTACAGCCCCAACTTTTGGATCTGATAAACGAGATACTAATGATCGAATTGTATTAGAAGCAAATCGCTGCCTAACATCAGCGAAAACAACATAATCTTTATTACAGTGAGCTATTGCATCATTTAAACAGGCAGTTTTTCCTCGTCGTTCATCATAATGATAAAATTCAATTTGATCAGAAAATTTCTTTAGTACTTTAACAGTGTTATCATTAGAACCATCACTAATAATAATCAGATTTATTTTTTCTGTCGGATAGTCAGATGAAAAAATATTTGTGATTTTAGTTTCAAGAAATTGTTCACCATTATAAACAATCATTACAAGATTAATTTCTGGCGAAATTTCTTCTGCTAAACTTTGTGATTTAAATAAACGAGATAACAGATAGACAATGACTGGATAGCCAAAATAAGTATAAAATAGTAAGAGAGTGGTAATCCAGAATAAATTTTCCATATTAATCACCCACCAAGAATTGCTGATCTAAATTTGTCATACAACCTGTTACCTAGTAATTTTTTACCAGATCTGGTTATATAATATTTTGCAACAACCTTATTAAGGTTATATTTATTCAGATGTGCCCAGCTATATATTTGATCAAGAGGGGTATTATTCAGGACAGCCATTCTTGGTATATCTAAAGGTGTTGCCTGATTTACCCAGTAACCAGGTCGTGATGTTGAAATCGCTGTATAACCAATATCAAGTGCAATCTGTCTAACCAGTGCTGTTATCCGTCCGCCTGGTGGAGCAAATATAGTGACCGGTGCACCTATATTATCTTCAATCATCGCTTTTGATGTTTCAAGCTCCATCCTAATATTATTACTATCAAGGTCATCAAAATAATAGTGGTGGTGTCCATGTGACTGTATCGACATGCCTAATTCATGCATCTCACGTAAACCACTCCAATCGATATAGTTTTTAGTCCCAATAAATGCTGAATTGACAAAAAAATCAGCTGAAGCGCATTTATTGTGAAGTAAAGGTGCAGCATGTAAATAGTTGCTTATATGCCCGTCATCAAAAGTAAAACAGACACTTTTGTTTGTAGTATTAGCTACTTTTATAGCATTACGTAACGAATTAATAGAAAACCCTTGCTTATACAGATTATCAATTAACTTGCTAAAGTCACTAACAGATTTTGCATAATGTATATCCGCACCAAAGAGCTCATCGCTATTAGTATATAGTGCGTGAAACATTAAAACGGCTAGTGGGTTATTCATTTGAAGTATTTTCTTAGTTTCGTAAGTATTTTGTATAGTTTTGTGCGTAATGGCTTAAGAACATAATTATATTCTGGTGTTACTGTCTCTGTTACCTTTGTGAAACCTAGCTTGAAATAATTAATAGGATCATCATTGCCACGTTGAAGCCAGTATCCACCAAAATCATATATTTCAAAACCATTATTCTTGGCCCAGTTAATTGCCTCCCAGTGGATCTTATGAGCTAATGGCAAAGATTTGTATTCAGGGTCTTGAGTAGTCATTCCCCATTCATAAATTATGCGTTTTCCCTGCTTAATTAAAACAATACCACCTAAAAAAATACCATTTAATCGCGCTATAATTATCTGCGCCTCACCATTAGAAATTGCTTCATATATAAACTTTGAAGTTTCATCATCGATCGGCATAATGCCACGGTCTTTAGCAACAACATTATAAAAAGAAATAAATTCACATATTGATGATGCATCTGACTCAAAGTCGACATCTATACCTAATTTATTTGATTTATTAATTTGTGTTTTCAACGATCTTCGAAATTTACTTTTTATTTCTTCAATCGAGTTTCTAAGATCGATAACTAATGTGTTCTTGTAGAGGTTTAATGTATCTTTCTGCTCTACCCAACCGCTACTTTTTAAAGCATTAGAAATAGTGGCAATTTCTTCAATGTCGTACATCATTGGAGAGATCATAACAAGTAGCGCATTACTGTTAGAAAGGTAATTAATTACCTCTTCTATATGGCTAATTATATCGTTTAATGACTCTCCTATTGGCCCCCGTTCTATATAACAAATACCACCCAAGCCAATTGGTAAGGTTTTCATTCTGATAATTGAACTAGCTACGCACCGGTCTTCCCTATAAGTGCTAGCCCAAAAACAATCATCACGAAACTTACACCAGCTAAGACTTTGAAGATAGTGAACGTCATTGTTTTTTTCGAAAATAGCTTTATCACTATTTTCAATTACATTTTTTACTTCTAAAGTCGTATTTTTCATGGAACCGCTTTATTAAAAAAAACTGCTAAATATATAGATTAAATAATCAAATAATCATTTTTTACTTTCAAGTTGGTCGGCTATTCTTTTTAGCTGTCTTGATATTTCTACTAATGCTCTTGATGCAATCGGGATATACGCATCATTAATTACATCATTAAATTCTGTGTGTTCATCATGTAAACTATCTAAACTATAAAGACTATCAGAATGTGACACTTCCGAAGGATCATTTTTAGAATTGATGTTTTCATTGTATTTGGACCATTGCAGTTCGTTAATAGCACTATCAAGAGTGTCCAGTGTTACTACATCCTCCTGGTCTGCATAGGCACATGTTAATGCAGTATCACACAATGTATTTATTAATCTGGGTATACCACCTGTATATTCAAATAATTTATGGTATGTTTCGTTTGTGAAAATATCACCTGTAACACCAGCAACTTTTAAGCGATGTTGAATATACTCTTTAGTTTCATCTTCTGATAACGCTCTTACATGATACCGAAGACTAACTCTCTGCAGCAGTTGCTCCATATCATCGGCCTCTAACTTATGATTAAGCTCAGGCTGACCGACAAGAATAACGTGCAAGATTTTTTCTTTCTGAGTCTCAACGCTTGATAACATAGTTATCTCTTGAAGCACCCTCTTACTTAGGTTTTGCGCATCATCAATTATTAGAAGTATTTGTTTTCCGTCAAGATAACTATTAACTAAAAACTGGTTAAGCATACTTAAAAGCTCAACTTTTTTAGCGCTAAATGGATTCAAGCCAAATTCAACAAGAATAGCTTGTAGTAGCTCAACTTCGTCCAACTGCGTTTGAAATATTTTTGCTACTAGCACATTTTCATGCAGCTCAGTTAAGAGCTTTTTAATTAGTGTTGTTTTACCAGAACCAATCTCACCAGTAATTACTACAAAACCTTCGCGGTTAAATATTGCATACTCCATGTAAGCTTTTGCTCTTGAGTGAGCAGAACTCATATATAAAAAATCAGTATCTGGTGTAAGGCGGAATGGATAATCTTTTAAACCAAAATGTTCAATATACATTTAAATACTTGCCTATAGAGATGAATAATTTAATGTTAATATCATTCGAAAATCTTCATATGAAGAGTCTTCGATGTTGCTTTCTCTTTCTAGTGAAATCAATTCAAGTCCAACATTTATCTGTCTTTGTAGCCTGTGATTGTATGTAATCGCATAGCGATAATCTTCATCTTCACGATTTAGTGTCGGATCAAGATATACGTTTTGAACATACCTAAGGTTAAATAACACAAAATCTCTGCTATTTATAAGCCATCTGCCGTTGATATAAATACCATCCACTTCGACATCTAGATCAGATCGAATATTGTATTCTCTTTCACCAGTAAATAACTGATAAGTTATATTATTGTCAGAATAATTTTTAATATATTGTAGTCTAATCGTTTGATCAATAAATAGATCATTGTTAACCGCACTCAAGGGGGAATCATTACCAATTTGACTACTTGTTAAGTTAGATGCCTGTCTCCCAGTATCTGACAGCAGATTTTCATAATCTAGTCGTATAGTTGTAGAACTTGATCTGATACTGCTAATTGCAAGCAGGTATCGTTCTACACTATTATCCGGGATAATCTCATTAACAATATTTGTTGAACCATATTCAGCATTAAACTCGGTAGTGCCTCTCAAATAGTCTAAACCGAGAAAAGAGTCATAGCGATCAAAATCGTTATTAACCAGGTCATCTTTAAACCTTACAAGCTCTGCTTCACTATTTAATGATAGGGTAAAAGCTGAATTTACATTGTATATCCATCTAGCGGCTGTAAAGCTTCGATTATTATCGAAATTTCTTTCATAATTGTAGTTCTGTGCCCGAGCTTCAAATTGCAAATTATTTCTGGCACTCAGTCTAACAATGTAATTAGGGCCGGTAGAGAAAACATTTATATTTTCACGGTTTTCAGGTGAATCACTATCTAATGTATCAATAAGTGATTGAGTAAATGTATTATCAAGGTACCATTCGAAGTGACCTGGTTTGATTCGCCAAATAACATTGGCGACCAGATCGCCTGAAGTTCTATCTTCAACAACATCATTAACATAGTTAATTGAGTTCACTATGCCGCGAATATTTAAATAAAGATTAGAAGCGTCTTCACTTACACTTAATCCGGCATTCAGATTATAAGATGTTTCCTTTTCAAGTGGCTCTGCAACCAAATCAATATTGTCATATTTTCCAATAGACAATCCGACTGAATAGTCTGCATCTATGGCTAAAGTTTTTAGCGGCAGACATAGAAGATATGTTAAAAACCCTATGTAATAAAACCAACTCACTGTTTTTTATTTCCTTGACTATGATTAGGAGTTAAAAATCTTAGAGATTAATTTAGTTGGTAGTTTGGGGGTGTTATTAAAAACAACACCTATTAGCTTGTTGCTACCAATTGAATCTATGGTTTCTTTTAATTTCTTTTTCGTTGTTGTGCCGTAAGGTACCACTAAAATCATGAAGTCACATAGTTCTGCCAAGATCTTTGTATCCGCAGATTCAGTTATAGGGGCTGTATCTAAAAATATATAGCGATCCGAATAGCGCGATAACAGGCTACTCATTAAATCACGCATTCTCATAGACGTAAAATACTCAATCGCTGTTTCCCGAGCTGTACCCGCAGGTATCATTTTGAGTCGCTTAATACCTGTTTTATGCATAATCGTTTCGATTTTAATTGACTCATTATCCAGATAATCAGTTAAGCCTTTATCTGCTTCCATTTTTAACAATGAATCTAACTTCGGATTATTTAAATTACAGTCTATTAATAGTGATGTTTTACTTTCATCAAAAGAAAAAGCTGTTGCGATATTAAGCGAAGTCATGCCACTATCGTTGCCAGGTACGCATGAAGTTATCATAGCAATAAAGTTTTTACCCTGGCTTTTTTGTATTAGCTTAGTTCGTAAGTCTCTATATGTATTAGCTATTTTGTTATCAGACATATCTGAATAAATAATTTTTAGTTCAGATAGTTCCTTGGACTCAAGAATTTCTCCATTATCTATTAAAGAAATCTCTTTGCTTGAAGATTGACGCCCAACCTGTCTATCATCAGCAAAACTGGGAATTAGTTGTTTTACATTATCCTGCTTTCGATGTTCACTGTCAGGTGCTCTTACCAGGCTATGACTTCTGGCAGCTTTTGCTTTATTTAATGCGTCTTCAATTTTACTCATTACAACTGCCCTGTGTATTTAAGCCAACCAACATATCCATAAATTATAAACACCATTACAACACCGGTCGCTAAAATAAGTAAATTCAATTTTGTATTCCTATCTTCACTTAAATTACTTAATGCCGTTATTTCTGCAAGTACTGGAACTTGAAGCTCTTCACTGATGATTTGTGAAAACCTGATTCGAGGGTCAACCTGTAGTATTAAATAAATGAGACCAATAGGCAGAGCAATTCCTAGCACAATACCTGCAAGAGCGAAATGTATAAACCGAATCCCATTAGGTATTAACGGGATTTTGGCTGGTTCCTGTATCTTGAATGTTAAACCCTGATTCTGCTGATCAAGATTTCTTGATACACGTGCACGCTCCATTCGCCTTAAAAGATCCTGGTAGATTTCCTGGTTAACCTGGTAGTCTCGAGTAAGCTTTGATAATGCAGCCTCACCATCATGAATTCTTTTGGCTCGCTCATATTCTTTTTCAAGCATTTTAGTCATCTCGTTGATACGACCGTGTAATGTTGCCACACGTGTTTCAGTTGATGATGCTTCAGTTCTTAACTGCTGATACAAGGGACTTTGCTTTATAGTTTCATCAATATACACCGTCCCTGAACCACGGGTATTTTGGCGCGCTTCTTCCCACTGCTTGATTTCATCGTTCATTGTTTTCCGAAGATCAGCAATTTGATGTTTAATTCGTACTATATCTGGATAAGTTTCTTTATAATCAAGGCGTAATGCTTCTAACTTAGCCTGTAGATCAGCAATTTTACTTCTAAATTGCCCTTCCCTTGATTGACTAATTGTAATGGATGCCTCACCAGTCAATTGCTCACGTAATGAATCTCGACGAATTTTTGTTTCGTGTAGCTCCATGCGAGTTTTTTGCATATCAGTTGTTAGTCGGTTTATCCTATTTGTAACTTCACCTTCCAGACCCGCTCTTGCATCAGGATTATCAGAGCGGAATTTTCTTAGCCTCTCTTCTACTTCAGTCAGTTTCTGTAGATACTGATTAACTTGATTTTCTATAAAATCATAGGCTGCCTGACTTTCATTAATTTTAGATCGCTCGCCTTCTTCAATAAACAACTCTGCCATTCGTTTAGTTGTTATATAGGCTCGCATTGCTTTTACATCGTGGTACTGGAACCTTATAAGGTTTTTACCTATTCCCGTAATGGATATTTGCTTTTTTAACTCTTCTTTTATTTTTTCTTGCTCGATATCAGAAGGATTAGCTTTTAACCAACCAGCTTCATCGAGTAGTTGAGCCATAATCTTCTCACCAAAGATTGTTTCACGAGCATTTCGTATATTGTCTGTAAGTCTTGTTGTTTCAGCCGTACCCTCCATTAGAGGCTGTAGAATATTACTAGTATCTGCAATAACGATACTGAAAGTAGTAAAGCGCTTTGGCCATACCGTGCCAACAAAAAGTAGAGACAAGCTTATAAAAACAAACATCACGAATATAGAATTGCGACGATTAAAAACTTCACCTACAAGGACTTTTATAACTTCTTCAAATGGCAACTGCATTTAGCTATAACCCGCTATTAAAATATACGTTCTGGAACTGTTAAAATATCACCTGGACGTAACTCTATATTTGTCTGTAATTGACCTTTATATAGAATGTCACCAAGGTAGATACTAATGACACGGGTTTTATCACTTATTTTACGGTATAGTTTTGTGCTATTAGGTGCCGCAAAGTCATTAATACTACCCGCGGAGAGCACGGCATCAAGTACCGTCATACCTTGACGATAATTTAGAGAGCTAGGATTATTTACAGCCCCCGTTATACGCACACGAGTCAAATATTCATGACTCTGAAGACCTGTAACCATTAAAGTTACATTCGGGTCACGCACATAATTTGTTAGCTGTTTCTGGATGTTTGCCGCAACTGTTTCTGGTGGAAGCCCAGCAGCATGCACATCACCTATTAGCGGTAATGATATTTTCCCATCTGGCCTTACGGGCACAGAAACAGATAATTCAGGATTTCGCCATACATTAATATTAACCGTATCATCTACGCCAATATGATATTGCTTTACTGTTTCTGGTCTGTTGTTTTCTTTCAGTACTTTAGACTTGGCTGATATTTCTGGGATTGAACTACATCCAGTAACTAATACAGCCAGGGAAAGGATTGATATAATTGCCTGTAAGGCCTTAAACATTGTATTCTCCAGCATATTTCCATTATATTTACGACAGGTCATTGTTATATGTTCTATCAAAGATCTCGCTGCTTCCTTGACCTAGCATATCCCACAGATAGTACACGTACATTCTACGAATTCTCAGCCTACAAATCTATAGATAATGTATGTTAAATCAAGCACTTTGAGATGTTTTTTTAGTATCAAACTACCCATTTAGGTTAATTTGGAAAGAGTTAACTGCATTATTGCAAAATGCATGCATACACTACCAAATTTGTAATGATAAACTTCTGTTTTAAAAGGCCTATTTATAGCAATATGTGAGAAGATATTATATAGCGAAATATCAACTTAATGTGTTAACTTTATATTTTGATTACATAGATTAAGGTAGTATAGAATTTGCTTTTGTTTTCTGTTCATTAAATATCTGCGAATATACCGATATAGCCCAAAGTATTAGTAATTATGTATTTTAATACCCGTACAATATGAATACTGAGAAGCCACTGATTTATCTTTGGATAGCGGAATCACAGTATATAGAGTAAATAAGCATGCATACTTTCATAGCTTTTAGTCGTGTAATAAATGTGTTTTATATTTAAATAGTAGATGTGCATGAACAAATCCTACAATTATACCGACTGTTATCGCATTCTCAGCCTAGCACCCGACTGTAGTCGTGACGATCTTCGCAAATCATATAAACGACTTATTCAAAAATGGCATCCTGATCGCTTTACAGATGGCTCTAAGGAAAAATCAGCAGCCGATGATAAAATAAAAATTATCAATATCGCCTACAATCAACTACAAAGCTATTATCGCAAGACAGGCGAACTACCAAAACCAGAATCACAAAAACAACAAACAAAAAAGAAACAGACAGAGAAACACTCTGCGACACAACCTGCCCCTCCCAAAAAAGAAACAAATCAACAATCGAGAAAAGCAAGCTCACAAACTAGACAACAGCACGATACGGCTGCTACCAGCAGGCCAGCCAGAACGAGCACAGCAAGACGCCCGGTTTTTACGGGTATTATGACTTTAATGTTATTAGCAGCAACGTATTTTATATTTACCAGCAGTACTGAAATAGAAACAAACAAAACAGCTACCGAACCGCAAACACAAATAACCACTGGGGTTCAACGAGCGTCACCTGAAATTGCAAAAACAAAAACCTCGCGCAATTATTTAGACCAAAGTAACCTGAAGACTGCACCAATGTCATCAGAGCTCACATCTAAGAAAGCCAAAACCAGCAACAATTCGTTATCAATAACTGAACAAGTAACTGATGATCCATATTTCACACAGGGCTCTAGCCTTGGTGAAGTGATAAACATCCAGGGAGCACCTAGCAAAACTGACGGTGATATCTGGTATTATGGAGACTCAGAAGTACACTTTGTTGATGGTGAAGTATCTCATTGGATTCGTAAAATCGGCCACCCCATCAAAGCCCGTATACAAACAAAACCTTAATCAGCGCTGACCTACCAGTGACATGTTATAACATTCTGTTAAATGTTATATTTATGTTGAATGGGGAATATCCTAACTAGCGTTAATTTAAACTCACTAGTGGTAAATAACAAGATCAAAATATTAAAAATATTTTTACCTTGCACCTTGACCAAACAATACAACCTGAACTGTTTGAAACAGAATAGTCATATCTAAAAACATGCTATAATTTTTAATGTAATACAAATCATACTGCAATTTATTGATCGTATCCTCTTGTGTCTCACCATATGGATAGCATATTTGAGCCCAGCCAGTGATACCAGGTTTAACCGTATGCCTCAGCGAATAATGAGGAATTGTTTGCTCGAAACCCAGGACAAATTGAGGCCGCTCTGGTCTTGGGCCAATAAAACTCATATCACCTTTTAAAACATTGATTAATTGGGGTAACTCATCTATTCGAGTTTTACGTATAAACGAACCAATCATCGTTACACGAGCATCATTTTTTTTCGCAAACTGAGCGCCATCTTTTTCTGCATTAGTTTTCATACTACGAAACTTTAAAACATTAAATGGAGCGTCGCATAAACCTAATCTGACCTGCCTGTAAAAAATCGGATCACGACCAAAACTACTCATCCAGATTATAAAAGCAGTTATCAATATAATTGGACTAGCAAGTATTAAAATTACTGAACTTGCAAAAACATCAAATATTCTTTTTGGATAGCTCATAGAAACAGCATTGGTAAATCCATCTGAAAAAATTACTGAACTGGGATGCAACGCCCCTAATTCAATACGACCTGTTATACGTTCAAGAGCATCAAGAATATCACGAACAATAATGCCTTTCATTTTACATTCAAGCAACCCTGATAGTGGAAACCCTTTACGCCTGTCATCCATCGCCAAAACTATTTCATCAATATCTTCATCTAGACAAAGGTCAAGTAATGTGGAATCAATTTTAAAGAGTCTATTTTTATCTACAAGCACATCAAGCTGATCAATATCTACAAATCCTACAATTTCATAACCGTGAGCCATTGCAAATTGAGCTTGATCTTCAAGTAATTTACCTTTTTTACCAGCACCCATTACAAGCAGTCGGCGTTTAAATATTTTATGATTATCAACTTTTTGAAATATAGTTCGTGTAAACAATATACCTAAAAAAGCAGATAAAAATGAAAATGCTATTACACCACGTCCGAGAAAAATTTCAGGATATATATAGTAACTAAGAAGAATGGCACCTAAACCTAATATGAACGCTATAAAAATACGTATCATTATGCCTGCGAAGTCATCTACAGTATTACGTGCATATAGACCAGCAGCCATCATACTAAGCCACATTACTGCAGCAAAAAAACCAGCCTTTAAATCAAAAGGGTGTAACTTTTGAATTTCAACATAAATATCATTTGAATTATAGAAGCGAACATACACCCCCATATAGACCGATGAAAAAAGTAAAAAAATCTCCACCAGCATCAATATGACAATAGTTACAGGTACAAAATGACCAAAAAGCTTAAACATTACAAATACATATCCATTTAACTAAATAAAAACATCAAATTTTAAACTGATTTCTTATCCAATATATCCTTAACATACCAATCCATTGACAACTTCAAGCCCTGGCCTATTTTATACTTTGGCTCATAACCTAGAAGGTTTTTGGCCTTAGATATATCTGCAAGTGAATGCCTTACATCTCCAGCACGAAAATCTCTATACTCTGGATCAGGAATCTTAAGATCAGGTATACGCTCTACTAGCTCATCACGAATAGTGTTAAATAACTCATTTAAAGATGTGCGATCATTTAACGCTACATTATAAACCTGATCTACAGCATCGGGATTATCTGTTAATGCCGATAAAATATTTGCCTGAACTGTATTGTCAATAAAACAAAAATCACGACTAGTTTCACCATCACCATTAATAAAAACGGTTTCATTATGTAACATAGCAGCAACCCATTTGGGGATTACAGCAGCATAGGCGCCCTCAGGGTCCTGTCTGTAACCAAAGATATTGAAATATCTCAAGCCGATAGTTTTAAAACCGTAAGTTCGAGCAAATACCTGGGCATATAACTCATTAACATATTTGGTAACCGCATAAGGTGATAATGGGTTACCAATTTTGTCTTCTTCTTTAGGTAGGTCAGGATGATCACCATAGGTCGAACTTGATGCCGCATAAACAAATTGCTTTACGCTTGCATCACGTGCAGCAACTAACATATTTAAAAAACCATCAATATTAGTGCTGTTAGTTGTAATGGGGTCTTCTACAGAACGAGGTACAGAACCTAAAGCGGCCTGGTGCAATACATATTGAGTGCCATCACAAGCTTTTTTACAATCATCGATATTACGAATATCACCTTTGATTAAGGTAAAGTTTGTCCAGTTTTTATCACCTACCAGCTCAGCGACTTTATCAAGATTATGCTGATGCCCAGTTTCAAAATTATCGAGACCAACAACTTTCTGGTTATGCTTAAGCAATGTCTCAAGTAAGTTTGATCCAATAAAACCTGCAACACCTGTAATTAACCAGGTCTGTGTTTTCCCTTGAAGCTCATTTAATAATTGTTCGTATTTTGTCACAATATTTTCCTATAAACGCCCATCGACTTCATCTGTTTTTAAAATATACTTGATATCATATAGAACATGGTTTTCTGTACCCAATTTATGAATAGAATCAGCTCCCATATTCATAAACTCATTGTGAGATACGGCAAGCACAATGGCATCGTATTTATTAGCTTCCATGCTTTCGATTGGACGAATACCATATTCTTTATTTGCTTCGTCTTTATCTACCCATGAATCATATACGTCAACATTCGCACCGTAATCTTCAAACTCTTCGATCATATCTGTTACACGAGTATTGCGTAGATCAGGACAATTTTCTTTAAACGTGAGACCCATGATTAATACATTTGCATTATTAATATGGATACGCTTACGCAGCATTAATTTAATAATCTCTGAAACAACGTAACTACCCATCTGGTCATTAAGTCTACGACCTGCAAGAATCATTTCAGGGTTATATCCAATTTCCTGAGCTTTATGTGTTAGATAATATGGATCAACACCAATACAGTGACCACCAACTAAACCTGGACGAAAAGGTAAAAAGTTCCACTTGGTTCCAGCAGCTATTAATACTTCCTCTGTATCTATATCTAATCGATTAAATATTAAGGACAGTTCATTGATTAGAGCAATGTTGACATCGCGCTGTGTATTTTCAATGACTTTTGCCGCTTCAGCTACTTTAATAGATGAAGCTTTGTGTGTACCGGCAGTAATGATTGTTTGATACAAACCATCAACAAAAGTAGCAATCTCTGGAGTAGAACCAGCAGTGACTTTTTTAATGGTTGTAACTCTGTGCTCTTTATCACCTGGATTAATACGCTCCGGACTATAGCCCGCAAAGAAATCTATATTAAATTTAAGACCTGAAACTTCCTCTATAACAGGAATACAGTCTTCTTCAGTTGCACCAGGATAAACAGTAGATTCAAATATAACCACATCATCTTTAGCTATGACGCTACCGAGCATACGACTAGCACTAATTAGAGGTGTTAAATCAGGGTTTTTATTTTTATCAATTGGAGTCGGTACAGTAACTATATATACATTAGACGCTTTTAAATCATCAACTACTGCAGAATAGTTTAGATGGGTGGCCTCTGCCAACTCCTCTTCACTGCACTCTAATGTACTATCTGTACCGCCTTGAAGCTCCTTGACTCGATGCTTATTGATATCGAATCCTAAAACCTCCATTTTTTTGCCGAACTCAACTGCCAGAGGCAGCCCTACATAGCCTAGACCAATTATTGCCAGCTTCACATCAGATAGTTGATTCACCCCTGCTCCTTTAACTCTTATTGTAATTTATTTATTGATTTTAGTAGGCGCATTCTACACTATATTAATAGGAATATGTTATAGCCCGAATGTGTGGTTACTTAATAGATATGATATCTTTCAGGCGGTATTATTATGCTTATAGATAAATTAGTTTAATTTTTTGTTAATTTGCGATTGACGCGGCGGCTCTTTTTCCCCATAATTCACGCCCTCGAAGATCAGCGCCTGTAGCTCAGCTGGATAGAGTACTCGGCTACGAACCGAGCGGTCAGGGGTTCGAATCCCTTCAGGCGCACCATACAGTAATTAAGGCCCCTCCTATTTTAGGCAGGGGCTTTTTTTATGCCACCTTCCAGGCGCCTAGCTCTTACACCTAAAATATTTACTACAACATCTTACAAACATTCACACCAATTACTTACAACCTTCATACCTCTTGACAAACTGATAACTACATCATCAAATCTATATGTATTAACCTGCAGGCATATTAAATACAAAGCGGCTATAAGCTTGATCTCACCGTATTTTTTCGTAACAAAAAAATTCTATACCACACATAAAAAAGCCCCCCCTGGAAACAGGTGGGGCTTTTTTATGTGTGGCGGAGAGCGAGGGATTCGAACCCTCGATACTGTTTCCAATATACACCCTTAGCAGGGGTGCGCCTTCAGCCACTCGGCCAGCTCTCCAATTCTTAGCTATCAGTATTATGTACTGTTAACTTATTTGTGCGCCTTATTCCGGACTCCTGTCCTACACCCTTCGGGCCATGGTAATAAAAGGCGATTACCATGTTCAAATTGTTCCAGACAATTTAGTCAGCCACTCGGCCAGTTCTCCAATACTTAAACAGCGTTTCACTGTTCATGCTCACGCCATACTAAAATAATAAAAAACGTGCAACCACTCTTTAACTCAAACAAAACCGCCGCAAAAAGCGGCGGTTTCGAGGGGGCATAGAATACCTTTGATCGTGCCTAAGGTAAAGCCCAAATTGCTAAAAATTTAGCTTACAGTATTACCTGGGTTTTGGCCTTCCTGCTCCCTTTGAATACGCTCGTAAATTTCTTCACGATGTACCGAAACTTCCTTAGGTGCATTTATACCAATACGAACCTGATTGCCTTTTACACCCAAAACTGTAACGGATACTTCATCACCAATCATTAGTGTTTCGCCAACACGACGAGTTAAGATTAACATTTTTACTACTCCTATTTTCAATCACCAAGGGCAACAGAGCACATTATCCTGATCCACTGTCACCATTTCGTAATATTAACACGCAGCTAAGTCGCTGTGTCTATTTATTTAAGGAGTTTTCTGTTCTAAATCAAATTCACTATGTAATGTTCTAACACCCAGCTCTAAATACTTTTCATCAACTACAACAGAAATCTTAATTTCAGAGGTCGAAATCATTAAAATATTAATCGCTTCCTTAGCCAGGGCAGCAAACATACTAGACGCTATACCCGCATGAGATCGCATACCTACCCCTACTAAAGATATTTTAACAATAGAATTATTACCTTTAACTTTTCTTGCACCTAATTTTTTACCCGTACTTTCAAGCAACTCGATTGCTGCCGCATAGTCATTACGATGAACGGTAAAGGTAAAATCTGTTGTGCCATCTTCACCTACGTTCTGTACGATCATATCTATTTCAATATTAGCCTCTGTAATAGAGCCCAATATCTCAGAGGCCACACCAGGCTGATCCGGCACGCCGGAAATGGTCAACTGAGCTTCGTCCCGATTAAAAGCAATACCGGAAATTACGGCCTGTTCCATTTCATCATCCTCTGTTGTTATTAATGTACCTGCCCCTTCACCCTCTTCAAACGAAGATAATACGCGTAAGGGAACGTTATATTTACCTGCAAATTCAACGGAACGAATTTGCAACACCTTTGAGCCCAGGCTGGCCATTTCCAACATTTCTTCAAAAGTTATTCGGTCGAGCTTTCTAGCTTTTGGCTCAACCCTGGGGTCTGTTGTATAAACCCCGTCAACATCTGTGTAGATCTGACATTCTTTTGCCTTTAACGCAGCGGCCATAGCAACCGCTGTAGTATCTGAACCGCCACGACCTAATGTCGTTATGTTGCCCTGCTCATCAACACCCTGAAATCCTGCAACAACAATAATATTTCCAGCATCAAGATCAGCCATCATTTTTTTGCATTGGATATCTTTAATACGCGCTTTTCCGTGCACCTCATCAGTTAACATCTTGATTTGCGCACCAGTATAAGACACCGCCTCAGCGCCCTTTGCATGCATCGCCATACTTAACAATGCAATGGTCACCTGCTCACCGGTTGATACCAGAACATCCATTTCACGTGAAGAAAGCTTTGTATCTATTTGATTTGCAAGACTAATAAGCCTGTTCGTTTCACCGCTCATAGCCGAAACGACAACTACAACCTGGTTGCCTTTATCACGAGTCGCTATAACTCGTTCGGCAACAGCCTGTATCCGCTCGATCGTGCCGACGGATGTACCACCGTATTTTTGTACAATTAAAGCCATGTTTATTTATCTACTAAAAGCCATCGTAAATTGGTGGCGAATTATGTCATATGACAATTAATATTGCGAATATCTACACCTAACAAAGCAATAGGTGAAATAAAACAAAAGCTTAAAAAACAAAAAAATTCTACTCGTAAACTTACTGCAACCCATCAACAATAAGCTTCAGATTTAATTTTCATTTCTATTTAGATCTATGTACCGCCGAACTATAACTGCTTCTCAACCCATGCATGAACTGAGGCTATAGCTGCATCTAGATTCTCAGGCTGGCTACCACCGGCCATTGCCATATCTGGACGACCACCACCTTTACCGCCTACCTGGCTTGCAACCATATTAACAAGATCACCAGCCTTTAAACGCTTGATCAAATCTTTAGTCACACCTGCGCATAAGCTGACTTTTTTATCTTCAGCTGTGGCCAGTAAAATAATGGCTGTACCCAGTTTATTTTTCAGCTGATCCATGGTGTCACGTAAAGACTTACTATCAACTCCTTCAAGCTTAACTGCCAACACCTTAACACCATCAACCTCAATCGCATCTGCCGTTAGATCTTTACCTGTTTGCGTAGCCATCTTCGACTTAAGTTGTGTAATTTCTTTTTCTTGCGCACGTACTTTGCTTAAAACTTGTAAAAGTTTATCTTCAACCTCATCAGAACTAGCTTTAAGTATAGACGATATCTTATTGATTTTATTGGACTGATGATTCGAATAATTTACTGCAGCTATACCTGTTACCGCTTCAATACGTCTTACGCCGGATGCAATACCTGTTTCTGCAATAACCTTAAACGCACCAATATCACCACTTCGCTTAACATGCACACCGCCACATAATTCAACCGAGAAATCCCCCATTGAAACCACGCGGACTTCATCACCATACTTCTCACCAAATAACGCCATTGCACCTTTGGCCTTGGCGTCAGCAATTGCCATTTCTTCTGACTCAGTTTCTAAATTGCTGCGAATTTGCTGATTAACCATTCGCTCTATTTCAAACAACTGCTCAGCAGTAACCGCTTCGTTGTGTGAGAAATCGAACCTCAATCGCTCGCTATTAACCAACGAACCCTTCTGCTGAACATGCTCACCCAAAACAGTACGCAGTGCCGCATGCATTAAATGCGTTGCAGAATGATTTCGGATCGTCGCATCACGAAGCTCTGCATTAATTTCTGCACTCAGCGTATCACCAACAGAAAGACTTCCCTCAGAAACAGATCCAATGTGAATAAATGCTTTACCCTGTTTCTGTGTATCCATTACCTCAAACTTACATCCATTATTATGCAACAAACCAGTATCACCAACCTGCCCACCAGACTCAGCATAAAAAGGTGTCTGCTTTAAAATAACAACTGCTTCATCACCTACCGAGATTGACTCAACCGATTCTCCATCCCTAAATAAAGCTTCAACCTGAGACTGGTCCTCAAGCTGCTCGTAACCTGTAAAATCAGTTATCGCATCGGTACTAATAGCATCATTATAATCAACACCAAACTTACTCGCAGATCGGGCACGGTCTCGCTGAGCTTCCATAGCTTTTTCATAACCAGGCATATCCAGACTTAAATCTCGCTCACGAGCAATATCAGCCGTTAGATCAACCGGAAAACCATAAGTGTCATATAACTTAAACACCATTTCACCAGGAATTTGCTTATTTTTTATATCCGCAATTCCCTCTTCCAGAATTTTCATACCCTGATCCAGGGTCTCAGCAAAACGCTGCTCTTCCAGCTTTAATGCTTTTTCAATTTGCGTCTGCGCTTTCGCAAGCCCTGGATACGCCCCACCCATCTGCTCTACTAATGGCTGCACCAGCTCATAAAAGAACAATCCATTTTGACCCAATTTATGACCATGCCTTAATGCACGGCGAATTATGCGCCGTAACACATAACCACGCCCCTCATTCGATGGCAACACACCATCAACTATCAAGAATGAACACGAACGAATATGATCTGCTATCACTTTAAGCGAACTATGAGTTAAATCCTTACTACCTGTTTCTCTAGCTGCCGCAGCGATTAATGCCTGAAATAAATCAATATCATAATTACTATGACCATCCTGTAAAATAGCCGCCAGACGCTCTAACCCCATACCCGTATCAACAGAAGGCTTAGGCAGTGGATTCATCTTGCCTGACTTATCCCGGTTGAACTGCATAAACACCAGATTCCAGATTTCTATATAGCGATCACCGTCCTCCTCAGGCGTACCTGGAGGTCCGCCGGGAATCTCTTCACCGTGATCATAGAATATTTCTGTACAAGGGCCGCACGGACCGGTATCTCCCATCGACCAGAAGTTATCGCTCTCATTTTTTTTGCCACCAGGCTTATCACCAATACGAGAAAAACGATTTTCATCCACACCAATTTCTTCAAGCCAGATTTTTGCCGCCTCATCATCATCTGCATAAACGGTTACCCAGAGCTTTTCCGCAGGCAATTCACAAACCTCAGTTAAAAACGCCCAGGCATAATTAATTGCATCGCGTTTAAAGTACTCACCAAAACTAAAATTTCCAAGCATCTCAAAAAAAGTATGGTGACGAGCTGTATAACCTACATTCTCCAAATCATTATGCTTACCACCGGCACGCACACATCGCTGACTGCTCGTTGCCGTTGTGTAACTACGCTGATCCTGCCCAAGGAACACGTCTTTAAACTGCACCATGCCTGCATTAGTAAATAATAGAGTTGGGTCATTTCCCGGAACCAAAGAACTAGAAGCAACAACTTCATGACCTTTAGTACTAAAATAATCGAGGAACTGTTGTCGAATTTGGGCTGTTGTTTTCATATTAAAACACATTAACTTATTATTTTAAATACTTGATTTAAATGATTATATCACTCATCTAAATCCATAGAATTTAGTTTAAAGATCCAATCTAAGGGAAATCCACGAGATTGCAAATGTTTGACACGCTTTACCTTTTCAGCATAATCCCCAGCAAGCTCGCTACCATATTTTTTACAATATTGCTGCCGCATAACATCATGCCATTCCGGGTTATTACGATCCAAAAAACCATCAAACTGAACTTCATCGATGCCTCTTTCACGCAACTCCTGAGCAATTCGCCCCGGACCATAACCGCGCCGTTTGCGCATATTAATATAACTTTCAGTAAAACGCTCTTCTGAGAGCAAATTATTATTAATTAACTTTTCTATGCAGACGTCAACTTCATCATCTTCAAAACTTTTAAGCTTGAGTTTTCGGCGCATTTCCAGAATGGAATGCTCACGTCGCGAGAGCACTGCGATGGCGACTTCGTTGATTGAGCGTGACATATTAATCCTTTATTAAAAGCAACATGCCCACAAATGAACGCGAATAAACGCAAATTTATAGTTTGCGCGCCTGCGGCACACAGCACATCATTAGTGCATTTGATTTTATTTGCGTTTATTCGCGTTCATTTGCGGACGACCATGCTTTTACTCTTCTACAGCTTCCGGCACATCTACTTCAGGCACTGCTTCAGCTTTTTTAGCCGCTTCAATCTGCTCATCTTTGCTCGGCATTAACTCCGCACGAATCTTCGCCTCAATCTCATCCGCCACTGCCGGGTTATCTTTCATAAACTTACGCACCTTATCTTTACCCTGCCCAATACGATCTCCATTATATGAATACCAGGCTCCGGCTTTATCGATAATCTTACAATTCACACCCATATCAATGATTTCACCTTCATGGGAAATACCTTCACCGTAAAGTATCTCAAAGTTAATGGTTTTAAAGGGAGGTGCAACTTTATTCTTAACCACCTTCACCTTAGTTTCATTACCAATAATCTCTTCACCACGCTTAATCGCACCAATTCGACGAATATCCAGGCGCACCGATGAATAAAACTTCAGCGCATTACCACCGGTAGTTGTTTCAGGGTTACCAAACATAACCCCTATTTTCATACGCAACTGATTAATAAAGATAACCAGCGTATTAGAGCGTTTAATATTGGCCGTTAATTTACGTAGTGCCTGACTCAATAAGCGCGCCTGTAACCCCATATGCGAATCACCCATATCACCTTCGATCTCTGCCTTTGGCGTTAAAGCAGCAACTGAGTCAACCACCAATACACTAACAGCTCCTGAACGCACAAGCATATCGGTAATCTCCAACGCCTGCTCCCCGGTATCCGGCTGAGACACCAACAACTCGTCCACATTAACACCCAGCTTTTCAGCATAAGAGGGATCCAGGGCGTGCTCCGCATCAACAAAAGCACAGGTACCACCAGCTTTTTGCGCCTCAGCAATAACCTGCAATGTCAGTGTTGTTTTACCTGAAGATTCCGGCCCATAGATTTCAACAACACGACCTTTAGGTAGCCCACCTATACCTAGCGCAACATCTAATGCAATAGAGCCTGTAGATATAGCCTCAATTTCTGCATTCACAGAATCACCCATACGCATAACCGAACCCTTACCAAACTGCTTCTCAATTTGGCTCAATGCGGCGCTTAGTGCTTTTTTCTTGTTGTCATCCATCGGATATTCCCCTGTTTATTATTTCAATACATATAAATTCGATTCGATTAACGCAATTACTGCGTCGCGGTATAGTTGAAGATTAGTGGATACAATTTACTATGTCAATACTTTTTATCATATTGATAAAAAGTATTAGGTGGATTATATTTATCATCATAGAAAGACATATACATCTTCATCATTAAGACGCACTAATAGCGTTGGGTAAATATAAGAGAGAACCATGGCTGCAAACGTCAAAATGCTTCACGAAATCAAATTCGCTACCCGGCAGCGACTACAATTCATAGAGATAATGGCATATTACAATGGCAGCATAAGCCGTAGCATGCTGGCTAAGGCCTATGGAATATCAGATCCTGCAGCCACTAAAGACCTTAAACTTTATAATGACCTGGCTCCCGACAACCTGGATTACAATCCCAGCCTGTTTAGCTTTGTACCATCAACACAATTTGATGAAGTATTTGCAGACCTAAGCCCAAAAAGCGTATTACCCATGTTTGCGCAGAACCTGCTAACTGTAGATAACCCGTCAGGCAACGAACCCATATACGGAATAACAATTGAAGAAATGCCCTTTCCGGTTCGCCTTCCTCAAAAAAATGTGCTTGCTCAGCTTATTAGAGCCATGAAAAATAAGTGCCAGTTAAAGGTGAGTTACCACTCATTAAGTCGGCGCGATGAAGATCAACAAAGCAGAATCATAGAACCACACGCACTCGTTAATAATGGCTTGCGATGGCACGTGCGCGCTTATGATCATGAGAATTATGACTTCAGAGACTTTGTCTTATCCCGTTTTACTGAAGCAGAAAAACTGGAAATAAATGCCGAATCTAGCCAAAATTATGATGATGACTGGGTAGAGCTGGTAACATTAAAACTACAACCCCATCCAGGGCTATCAGAAAAGCAACGCCTAGCTTTAAGCTATGACTACGATATGGAAAATAATATTATTGAATTACAGGTAAGGCGAGCACTAGTCGGTTATTTATTACAACAAATGAAAGTCGATACGACAAAAGAGTTTTCACTAAACCCTAGCGCCTACCAACTAATAGTAAACAACCGCGATGAAATCGAAGCCTTTGCTGGCTGGGCGCTTATGTAACAAACTATGGAGCTATACAAACAGGAAGATATTAAAAACTATTTTTAAAACAATACAGGACTACTTTAATGAACACTATGAATAAAACTTAAGCGGCTTATAAACAACACCATTATTCGTTTGAAGTGACTCAACTAATGCAAAACGATCTACAAACCAGGTAAGCTCCGGCATATCCTCTGTAACCTCAAACCGCTTTACTTTACGCTTTAAACTAACATGGGGGGTAAACGCTCGTTTCTCAGGCAGGTAACCACAAGCCTGTAGTTTAAACCCTAAATCTGCGTGCAATCCAAGTAATTCAACAGGTAAATCAGTCGCACCCATCCAGAATATTTTAGCCTTTGTGAAAATATCATACTGATTAAGAAAAAGCTTAAACGCCTCAAACTTAACCTGTTCAGCGATCTCTGATACACACTCAAACTTCTCCTGCGAAACATTACCCAGGAAGTGTAACGTTAAATGCAAATTTTGAGGGTTGATGTTTCTCCCCTGCTCAAGAGAGAAACGAGTTAAATTAAACGCATGAGATATATTTAAACGTGTTTCATCATCTGGCCATAAGGCAAAAAATATTCGTCGTTGTTTGAACTGAGCATTCATTTCACTGACTCAACAAACGTTCAACACCCTTAAATGCCTCATAAACTGAAAGCAATCTAATTTCATTTCGATTACCTTCAAATTTGAATTTAACTGCCTCAACAAACACCCCCGATTTTGCCCATGCAATCCAGACCGTACCTACAGGTTTATCACCTGTTCCACCACCAGGCCCTGCAACACCACTAACAGAAATCCCGACATTAGCATTACTACGATCAACCAGTCCCAACACCATTTCTTTAACTACAGGCTGACTAACTGCCCCATGTATATCTAATGTGGACTGCTGAACACCTAACAAATCGACCTTTGCCTGATTACTATAGGTAACAATAGAGCTATCAAACCACTCAGAGCAACCCTCAATATCTGTAATGGATTTAGCAATCCAGCCACCCGTACAAGACTCGGCAGTTGCGATAACTTTATTTTTTTCAATTAACAAGGGTGCTAATTTTTTGATGATTTGAGATATTTTATTTTCAGTCATAATGACAACATAAATAATAAAGCAATAAGGAGTTAACATCATAACCACTAGGGCGCAGATAATTTATTGAAAAAATAAAGAGAAGCAAAGTCTCTTTGCGTACATTCACTCCCCTCTAAAACAATACGTTTTATTAATACTCTACGCTATCTATATACCTAGCATTAATTTCCTGTTGAAACGAATCATTGCTCGAATCTCTTTTACATAGGCCTCACGACGTTGAGAGTATTTGATTAACCCTCCAGCTTGCGCAATAGCATCTGGCTGTTTAACTGCTGCACGATTTTTCTTACGAATATTCCTTAAAGTAGCATAAACTCTACCGGTATTGATATTTTTAATATAACTACGAACAGATTTATTTACACTACTGAAACTGGCAACCTCGTGCCTTGTACCTTTATCTCGACGCTTCGGAACAATCCCACAGCCTTTTTTATAACACCATTGCCCAAAGAAGTTACTTCCCTTTGTTGCAAAGCGAGACTGTCCCCAGGCCGATTCATTAGCACTTTGAGCCAGAGCAACTTCAAGAGCAACCGCATCTACACGCTCCAGTAATTTATCCCAATTTTGCTTACCAGGTAGCCATTCAACATTGTAATCTTTAGCCGTTTTAGCAACAAACTTCTGGTTATTATTAGCTTTTCTAGCTGTTATTAGAGCCTTTCTAAGCTCTAACACCTTATTATTTTCATCTTTCACAATCGGTCGCATAAAATCAAAGAATCGCTTTTTCTTATCTTTTACATCAATAAGATTACTCATATCCAGATCTTTAGCCTTAAATTGCTTAATATCCGCAACTGACAAAACGGGTCCTAATAAAGAACCAAAGAGAATACCTAGCATTAATACTAATTTCATAGAATTTCCAACTGTTAAAATTGACACGAGTGTAATATAACAAATTCTAGCTGAATTTCGTAGAAACACATAAATAATTGATGTTTGGCTTTGCGCTAACCGCATGTAAACAGTAGAATTTAGCCCATGACAGAAGCCACAGAAACCACACTAGAACTACCTGAAAAAAAAGCGCCAAAAGCCACTACAAAGGTCCAAGCTTCTAGCCAGCACACTCCTATGATGCAGCAATTTTTGCGCATTAAAGCGGACCACCCAGATATTTTACTGTTTTACCGTATGGGTGATTTTTATGAGCTATTTTTTGATGATGCACGCAAAGCATCACAACTACTAGATATCACCCTCACAGCCCGCGGCAAATCCAATGGTGAACCAATCCCCATGTGCGGTATTCCGTACCATGCAGCAGATAACTACCTGGCACGATTGATTAAAGCAGGCGAATCTGTGGCACTGTGCGAACAGGTAGGCGATCCGGCCACTTCAAAGGGCCCTGTTAAACGCCAGGTCATGCGCATTGTTACACCTGGCACGGTAACCGATGAGAATTTACTAGAAGAACGCCGTGACAATTTTTTAATGTCCATTGCTTCATTTAATGAACAAATTGGCATCTCAGTTTTAGATGTTGGCTCTGGACGTTTTTTTGTTCAGGAACTGAGCTCTGAAGAGCAGCTACATACAGAGCTTGAGCGTATTAAGCCTGCTGAAATTCTTATTTCTGAAGATGATGCCTTATACACTCAACTCTCCTCATCTAAAGGTCTCAGACGCCAGCCACCCTGGTATTTTGAGTTTGATACCTGCCAGCGCTTATTAACAGAGCAGTTCGGTACCAAAGACCTTTCAGGCTTTGGCTGTGATGGTATGACCCAGGCAATATTGGCCGCAGGCTGTTTGATGCAGTATGTAAATGACACCCAGCGCACTACCCTGCCTCACATACAGGGGCTACGAGTTGAGCGCAGTGAAGATTCTGTTTTACTGGATGCGGCTAGCCGTAGAAACCTGGAGCTTGAAACAAACTTGAGTGGTGGTCATGAGAACACGCTCGCTTCGGTTATAGATAAAACCAGTACTGCAATGGGAAGCCGGTGTTTACGTCGCTGGATTAATCGCCCTTTACGAGATCAGTCACAATTAGAATACCGTCATAGCGCCGTAGCGGCACTACTAAAGAATCGCGAATATTCAGAAATTCAGGCCCAGTTAAAACATATTGGTGATATAGAAAGAATCATCAGTCGAGTTGCAATTAAATCAGCTCGCCCTCGTGATTTATACACCCTGGGCAACTCTTTGACTCAGCTACCTGATATTCAACAACAATTAAGTAATCTAACTTCTGAGCGATTATTACAACTATCAGGTATCATAAGTGAACATCCAGATATCGTTTCATTACTACAAACAGCAATTAAAGAAAACCCACCCGTAGTATTGCGTGATGGTGGTGTTATTGCCGAAGGCTACGATGCTGAATTAGATGAGCTTAGAAACTTAAGTAAAAATGCAGATCAATTTTTAATCGATCTGGAAGTTCGCGAAAAAGAACGTACCGGTATTAGCACTTTAAAGGTTAGCTATAATCGGGTACATGGTTTTTATATTGAAATTTCACGAGCTCAATCTGAAAAGGCACCAGCCGATTATATCCGTCGTCAAACATTAAAATCTGCAGAACGTTTTATTACTCCAGAGTTAAAAGCCTTTGAAGATAAGGTGCTGAGCGCTAAAGAACGTTCATTGAGTCGGGAAAAAGCACTTTATGATGAGTTATTAGATAAACTATTGTTTAGTTTAAACCCATTACAACTTTGCGCCGAA
>Ga0209345_10000608_pt1 | contig 45613 bp, 72 predicted proteins | sample Cruoilmetagenom7_FD_187294 | JGI IMG/M metagenome (GOLD analysis project Ga0209345, IMG submission 187294) | Oil polluted marine microbial communities from Coal Oil Point, Santa Barbara, California, USA - Sample 7 (SPAdes) (version 2) | ecosystem: Environmental > Aquatic > Marine > Oil seeps ...
AACCCAACTGAGGCAACAAGTGTTCCTCCCATTCGTACCTCGGTCTTGTCCTCGATGAAGCCCTCGAAGGTGTAACTTACCTCAGTTGGGTTGGTTCCACCGGTCAGGTCACCAGGGGTGCGTGTTCCTGATGTAACTTTAACGAGCATACCAGTTAGCAACTGGCCCGAAAAGGCCGATGCGATCTCGCCAGCGATATCAATACCAAAAAGATTAGGCATCAGCTAAATCCTTTGTTAAGCCCATAGCCTTGCTGATCTTCCAGGAACGAACTCTCACCTGCTGTTCCGGATCCTGGAGCGTAGGCACCAACGGAAGCGCTTGTCACGCGATCCATGAATTGCTGAACGAGGCCCCAAGCAGTTTCATCCTGGAGAGCTTTACCTTTGACAGGGGCAAAATACTCAATCTCTGCTGACCCAGCTTTAAGCCGTTTTTTATTGGATCCACCTGTTGCAGTCTGCGCAGTTGTAGCGTTGATTGCAATGGACCCAGCTAGAAACATTGTGGCCTGACCGACTTCGATCGGGACCTCAGTTGTTGAAACTGTGGTGCCATCTTCGTACGTCACACCAGTTCGTGGCCAAGCGTCTGGCTGCGTTCCTTCGCCATTCGTCTTTGTGCCCATCCAGTTGAGTGGGTTCAAACGCCGAGTGGCGGCAACGAGCTTTGCGCCTTTCTCGTCGTCAGTCAATGTTGCCCAGGTTGCAGCTCGTACAGGATCAACAGCCAGAAATTCGTTAGCCTCAACCATAGAGGCATTGGACACATAATTTACTGCCGCGATGGTGATAGTTGAAAGGGTCATTTTCTCAGTTCCTATATTAACCTAACGATGGGTCTTCGAACCAATCGACTACGACAGCAGCATCCGCCTGGCCCCCAGACAGATTATCAAGCTCTATGATATAATCAGTGTTAGCCGCGAATATAAATTCGAAACCGTCTCTCAGCTCTCTGACGCCAGCGTTAGCAAGTATCTCATCTAACAGAAGTAGGCCTAAGTCGCTAGTCGTAGGGCTATGAAAGATCAAGGTGCCTGTCGTCAGTAAAGCAACTCTATTGCGACAAATAGCGGGCACCGAAGTGCCATTAGCACTTACTGTTGGGCCTTCATGCACGTGGATATCAATCTCTGCAGTGCCCTCCGCTCTGAAACCAAAGTGTATCGGTGTTGTGCCTACTCTAATTAGCAAAACTAAACTACCAGCGCCACCTATGCCTTGCTCTATGTGTGAAGCCGAAAATAGTTTACCTTCCTCAAGAAGTTCCTGCCACTGCGTCTCAGTAGCCATCGCCCCAGAAGTAGCGTCAACTCTTATATAGTTGCCATCTTCATCTTTTATAGTTATAGCCTGGGTCATTCGTCTACTTTACCACCTGGAATTTCATCTTCACCATCATTAACAGAACCTTCTTCGGTCTTGCCGCTAGTCAGCGAAGCATCATCCATGATTGTGAATTCATCCGGACGGCTGAGGCCTAACAGGTCACGCACTTCTCCGATTGCAGGATCATCAGGAGTAATAATTGCGCCAGCAGTAGCCATGTCACGGAGGCTTGCAGCAATCTGCTCGACATCCTGGAAACGCACAGCTTCATTTGCGAGGGTAGGTTTGGCATCTTCTGGAAAGCCATTCAGCTGCCAGAGAGTTGTCAATAGATCATCCTGAACAGTTTCGGTTATCTCACGTAGCGTACCATCGACCAGGAGGAAGAAGCTGTTCGTCTTGTCCTTACTCAGCGCATGAGACCCGACTGCATTGTCACCCAGGAGAAGCTGCTCAACGCCGAGGACACGAGCCATTTCCTTGTTCACTCTTGAAATTGCATTTGCCATATCAGTGAAGCCAGTTGAACCACCTTTCAGCAACTCGATCTCCCACTGCTTAGCGTTAGAAGCCCGTTCAGTCTCGTCCTGGCTCTCATAGGTCTTGCTGTCTAACAGTAGGCCGAGCTTAGGGCTCTTGATGTGGTTCTCTATAAAGTCCCGGAAGATCGGCTCCAGGGCTATACGATCTGCGGCCTTTAGTGAGCCATCCTGTACCATCTCTGCCATAGCGGCAAATGGCCCACGCCCGATCGGAATGCCTCGCAGGTCGGTCTCGAAGCCGTAGCCTTCAAGCTGCTCATACCTGCGAAGTCTCGCTGCCGGAGCAACGAGGTGCCTGAAGATCCCTAACCCAGTCGGACTATCTTCAAGCGTGTCATCAACCATGTACATGACTTTCTGCCTTGGCAGATACACCTCACGTTGGGATTGAGGAAGGGTCTGATATATACCTCGAATATCGCCAGTCTTTTCGTCAATATCCCACCGCAGTAAGGTTCGCTGAGCACGAGGCGCTATATCAGCAAATGTGATCTTGCCATCTTCACGACGACGTGCTGTCCACTCCTGGACTGAGAAGCCATAGAAGCGATACATTGCTGCACGCCGAATGATACGATGCCATGGTGTGCGAGGATCCTCAGTGAGCATCTTTTCCGCAAGTTCTGCGTATTTCTCCCCCTCAGGATGATCGGCGGGGACAAATGACCATTCAGCCTTGGCGGTCAGATTAAGGAAGTAACGAACGCCTGTTGCCACAATACTTGTGTTCGCCAGGATCTCAGAATAGGTCTCAAACTTCTTATCACCGCGTAAGTTGGTAGAGGTCTCATTCTCCTGAATGAAGCCCCCATACACTGCTCGACCCATACCGCCAATAGTCTGGGTGGGTTTAACAGCGGCTTTCTTGCTGAATAGATCTAATAGGGGATTGGCCATTCCCGAGATATCCTCTTAACGTCTTGTCAGATGTTTCGTGGTCAAAGATGCCGTCTGAGGATATAGGGTGCAAGCCGTCATTATTTTTAACGGAAAAAGGACGCCACTTTCGTGACGCCCTTTCATCCTTTCTCCATTATGGAAGGTTAATCTAAAAAGCCCTCCTTCTCTAACTCGCTCACCAACGTTGCGAGGTGGTCAGTGTCCGTGCGAATTGAGATCATATTGTGATCGACTTCGCTGACAACGACGACATTATCCGCAGTATTAACTCTGAGAATAACTTCCTCAACCCGCTTAGCCGTAGCTACCGCAGTGCGATAGTCTGGCATGACTAGATTGAGAATTACAAGTGTTGGTCCCATAGGGTCTCCTTGGTTTGGTTGATCGTGAATTCAGTATGAGCTACCTGCCAGCGTTTGTAAACCCCATCATCACAATAAAGTAGAAAAATACACCAAACGCTGGTATTGTAATGATAGGATGGGTGGTACTAATAGTAGGACCGTAACATAATGGAGATTATTCCAATGAGAGACCGAGACCAATTCATTTTTCACTTGTTGTCTGGCTTCAGCGTAACAAGGTATTTACTATGCAATACACGTGGCCGTGAAGATGGTTACGAGAAAGCTGAAGCGCATAAAGAGATGTGCCAGAACTTCATAGCCATGACTTTTATGTGTGAGCCTGATATAGCTTGGGACTTTGAGCGCAAACACATTACCCGTAAATTTGGCGATCATAAAGACCATAACTATACCTTCGGTGAAGGGTTGTATGATTTTGTGCATGACCACACCCAGAAACTGACATCACATCTTGACACAATCGGAATGCCTACTGAGCTTGGGGTAATGCCCGACTACGAAAAGCTCGTGCCTATTTTTGAGGAAAGGTTTTTCGCTCTGGCCACTGAGGCTACTGCAATGTGGAAAGCATCGGTGGAGATATGAGCGCACTTAGCCACATAGAGCCATTGCAGCGTTTTACGACGGACGAATTTACTCTACGCCTTGATGGTACCAGGTGGGGATTATATAAGGAAGGTCTCCGGTATTTTTGGATCGATGATGGCCTGGTACAGGAAAGCGAAGACTTCACACCCGAGGAAATTGCCATGATGATTTTTGACAAAATCATTGAGGTTCATTGCAACGCAGCTCAGCTTGGTTTTGACCATGGCGTAGCAAAAAACCAGGAGCAAATCCGCAAGGCTTTGGGGATTACCAAATGAGATGGCATGTGAGAAAGAAAAAGCGCCGCGAGCCGAAAGACCCTCCTAGTTGGGAATGGCATCCATTTTTTGCTTGGCGTCCTGTTATTCTGCACGGCGAAAACGTGTGGCTTGAATGGGTAGAGCGCAAGATTACCACCAATATAGATACAGTGCCAGGCGGCGGTATGTTTGGTGGGCCGAGGTATGATATTGACACCAAAACTGACTACCGAGAAAGCCAGCGTTAACGTAATTCGGCCACTATTACCTGCTATTCAATAATAACTAACTGCCTGGAGGGGCTTTTTTGAAGGATAACGTACATGAGAAAACTACTTTTAACGGGAGTAGCTTTTGCTGCTCTCAGTGCTTGCACCAGCCAGACTACGTTGGTGTGTAACCGAGAGGCTCAAGAGTGGACAAAGTTTGGGACGCAGAAAGATATGTGCCTCAAAGTTCCGAGTATCATCGTCCAAGTACCAGAAGACGATGGTGAAGACCCTTACTCTCCTGAAACACCAACAGACGATGATCCTGAAACACCGACGGACAATGATCCTGAAGATCCTGAAGATCCTGAAGATCCTGAAGATCCTGAAGATCCTGAAGATCCTGAAGATCCTGAAGATCCTGAAGATCCTGAAGATCCTGAAGATCCTGAAGATCCTGAAGATCCTGAAGACGATGACAAAGAGAATAATGGTCATGGTAATGGGGACCAAGATGCCCCAGGGAATTCTGGTGACCACAACAACGCCGAAAACTCGGAGCACTCTGGCCAAGGCAATTCAGGCCAGAACAAGTAAATGATAATTGGCCGGATGGGAAACTGTCCGGCCTTTCGCTTTTTATAGATTGACACTCTCAGAGAACAGAGCAATCTTATTCCGCTTCTTTGCACGACGATCAGCTTCCAAGGCGTATCGTATACTGTCGATCACGTGATTATCCTTATCCGCGAGCTCAGGGAGTATCTCGTCAGTATGCTTGTCAATCTTATACTGGTACCAAGCCATCTCGTCCGCGGTGTGTGTGCAGCTCGGGTGGACGACTATATCATGGGCTTGCATGAACTCTATGCCCTCCTCGATCGACCCTGCGCCCTTTACGGCACCTTTTATATTGAAACCACGGTCGGACAGGTGCCGAATGGTCTGTGGATAAGAACTATCCGCAATTATCTGGCCGTTGTGGATGCCTTCAATGCCTTGGTGTCTAAACTGATTTGTCCACCTTGGCTGATCGATCCTAGTGTCTGTGCCAGCGAACAGAGATGGGGTTTCATCGATAGTGCAACCGACTTTATAGGCTTCGCGGGCAATATACAGGGTACGACCAAATCGATATATCTTGATCAGGACTGTTGGGTCTCGCATACCCCAGTCTGCACCAAACCTGGCTACACATTCATCAGGAACCTGATCGTCCAGGTCATCGATAGTCCAGTTGCTAAATACCTTAGCCTCAGACCGAGACAGAGGTTCCCCCTCCCAGACGTGCTTCCACTTGTCAGGGTCTCGGCCTTTCATCCACATCATCTCGTCATAGAGGACCTTAGGGAAATACGGATTATCTCGCCAGTTTACATTCCGGACGATGCTATCGGGCGGAGGCTTCCCCCCTAGGAACAGGGCATCAACAGGATCAGTTGTCTGTTGTCGGTTATAGGAAAACCAAATCTCAGAGCCAGGTTTCCGTACTGTTGGAGTGAGTAGATCCAAGCTATTCTGTGAACACCTATCAGCTTCTTCGATCCAAGCCCCGTCAAGGTCCTCCATCGACTTCACACTATCAGGGTTTGACCTAAGGCCAGCGAACAGGAAGTGCGTACCATGTGGACCCCGGATCCCGTCTCGCGTGATATCATAGGCACCCTGAAGACCTTGCTCCACGATCTTATCAACCAGGAGTTGGTGTACAGATGTTGTCAAGGACTTCTGGATCTCACGTGCACAAAGCCATCTGGTTCGACGCTCAGCACCCCTGGTAATAAGAGCATCACCCATCGAGTGGGATTTAGCTCCACCCCGGCCACCGTGATAAACCTTATATCGTGCTGGACGATATAGATCTTGGAACGCAACTGGAATGCGTCTATGCGCCACCTTCGCCATTGCTAAACTTTATGATATGAGCGGTTAGGCTCTTTCTCTATCGCGAGGTCGAGGTCCTCAGCGACGGCTAGAGCAATACGGTGATCGAGCATAATAACTATATACTCAACGCCTGGATCTGAATTCTGGATGTTGTCTCGGATTATATTCGGGAATTCTTGACGTCTTATGCAGCCAAGCTCTGTGCTTGTTGAGGCTAAGTCTAAGCTCTCAGTCATCTTCTTCGGATTTTGCATCTTCAGGCTCCTTAATAGGTGTAACGTCAATGATAGGTCGACCGGTATCCTCATCCCACTCAACATTATCCCAGTCAGGTGGTTCCTGGAAGTGTACTTCAATTTTAGTAGGAACCTTACCGTCACCTCCGCCGATCGACAATCCAACTCCCCCTGATTTCTTATGCTCAGGCAAGTTACCTGTCATAAGCGTCTCTAGGATACGGTCAGAATGCACAATCTCTGTCAAGACAATTGGCTCAAAGTTTTCATCAAGGACCAACATGCCATCCAGGGGGTTCCGTCTGTACATCACCTCTCCTTTATAGATGACGACTTTCTCGACACCCTCAGCACGCCGCTGTGCCATATCGCGTAGATAATCCCGATACTCTTCACGAGCTTCAAGCAATGCTTCAGCAAATTCTTCGTCTGAGTTCTTCCAGAGATAGGCGGTTGACGGTGGGCAATTTACCGAACGGCAAGCAGACCTGAGGGACGGAGCTTTCCGGTAAGCATCTACAATTTGCTGCTTCACAAAAGGGATATCCTCCTTCGTGATGTTGCCCGAAACTTTGATTACATTGTCTACTGTACCTGCCATAGGCCTAACATAATTACTGACCCGCATTTAGCGAGCCAGCATTAATGCTGTGCCAATAGCTTAAGGCAAGTACCGCACTTTGACTTTGTCTACGATTGGGCCTCTCACCCATAAACTGACAGAGCGCTTGCTGTACATACTGTCAATCCTATGCTCATACCTCGGCCCCACAAAGCCAAAGCGTCCTGGCCAAAATTTGCGAGTGGCAATATACTGATCAGCGCACAAACCAAGCCAATCAGACCGATCTCTGACGACCTCTTCAACGTATCCACCCCATAGGACAAAACGCCAAGCCCAAGCTGGGTGAGTGTGAAATAAGCCTTTCTCATCTGCATTGTGGAACACATGAAAGCCAATCGCAAATACACCCACGTCAAACATGTAGCCACGAAATACCGGCTTAAAGTCTGGCGTGAAAATATTGAACTTTCGGAAACCGAAGCCGAATTCTGTTTTGGCCTTCATACCTAGAAACTCCTATCTGCAGTACTTCTAAGTGGTGGTTTCAAGATAGCTGGCCAGGTCGGATATGGTAGCTTCTTCGCCAAATGATGAACACCAGGCTCTTTACGATAAGTCATCAAGCGTTCGTGATAATCCTTCATGCGAGCGTTTGCCTGTGAAACCTGGAGGGCTTTCTGTTTTCCACGCTTTGAACGTTCGCGTGTTGGCAGAGGGTTTCCCTCCGGGTCAGCTATATACAACAGCCATTCGACCGGTGTTACTTTGATACCACGAGCATATGCACGTTTACTGGTACGAGGCTTCGAGAAACCGTCACCATTACGGGATAGAAGACCATCAAATATCTTGTCGACCATATTGGCTGCAACTTCAGGGATACTTTTGTGGCTGTTAAGTTTGTTGAAATTCATTGTCTCTTCACTTTCTGTTTTTTTGGTTTTACGTAGTTTGGGTTTGGTTCGAACATTGTCCAGGTTGCGTGCTTATCTAACCAGCGGCCAAAAGGGACACCACTTATCTGCTCACGAATTGCTGTGAGATGCCCGTGGCTTGCAGTAGTTTTTATACAACCCATTTCTTCGTCTAACATCTCAGTTATTAAGCCATGAGACACCAGGGATTTATAAGCTTTGAGAAACCGCTCACTTGCGATAATTGGCCCCTTATTCCCATTGAAGTGGAAACTGTGTGTATCAGGATAGAAATGGTATATCCCCACCATGATGCCGAGCTCATCGTTCGTTAGTTGTGAATAGTTGAACTTAATCTTCGCCATAATGGCCTCCTAGTTTATACATTCATTATAATGGGGAGCTGAAAATAGCTAACCCAGTATTGATTGCCCAGACCCAAGTAAGAGCGGCTAAGACCGTACCAATCGCAGTAACGAAAGGCATATCCTCCTCGCAATTCGCTCGCCATGAAAACACGGTAAGCCAAATAGCCAACAATACTTTTATGATAAGCAATATCATTTACCCTCCTCTGAACTTACTGGAAAAGCAGTACGGTACAAAAGCCCTGTCATAGCAGTAGAGCCTTCGCTACGCAGTTTACTTACAAGCTGTAAAGCAAACAACTGAACCGCTAAGCCTCGGGCCTCTAAGATTAACTTATTAATCTCTTCTTCATAGTCTTTATCATCATCGGTCATGTTGCTTCCATCTCCCCTTTTACCAATTCCATCCAAGCGACACCAGTCATGAGACCTTTAGACCAAGAGGGGCGCAGATAAATAACCTCACGGAAACTTTTACCGTGACGTTTAGCTGATGCCAGACGTGCTTTCATATCTCGGACGAATAAAGCGGTTAGGCCTTCTTCGTTGAGGCTCCTAGGTTTTTGGTTCCAAGGCATCTGATAAATTGGAGGCAATACAACTTTCCAGGCACCTGTTCCCTCAGCTACCAGCTGCACATTATCTACTAGGAACTGCGGATATCCAAGCTCTTCCATGTAGTCATGCTTGTTACTCCTTAAGAAACTAATAACACGCTCCATTGGGCTTCCGTCTGGCGATTTGTGGAAATGAGGCCCACTCTCACAGCCAGTGAAGATATAGATCTCGCCTTTCTGACACAAGATTTGAACAGATGATCCAATAGGAAATATATCCTCTGCGTCACACCCATCGTGCTGGATCTCTAAACGGTCTGAGCATAGGCCGATACGAACATTTAAGGCCATGTTGTTTTCTCCTAGTTAGGACGAATTATGCCCTGAACGATACCACCTACTCCACCCCTTGTAAATGGTTATTTCCCATTAAACACTGTTGTTACATTCTTTGCAAACTAGCTCTGAGATTATCAATACGGCGGTCGAGTATCTTAGTGATTGTCACATGGATTGTTTGTCGGTATTCATTCATCGCAGCGAAACTCTCGTCCGATATATCTAGCATCTTCTGGAGCTCAAGCAGTTCACTATTTGTTGATTTGTTCAAATGGACATACTGCCGCGAGTGGCGGTCAAATGACGTAATAAAACGCTTAGCAACCATTAGCTTGCTCCTGCTCAATATTCTGGCGGATAGTTGTGCCAAGGAATGGATGAACCTGGTCTAGAACTGGCTCGTCGTAGACGATGAGAGCTTTACCGACGACAAAATATCGACGTTTGTCCATCGGTGCTGAACTCCCAGGTCCATTCTGCTCAAAGCTTTTTAAGGCCTCAAGATTTTGTGGCTTATGAGGCCACGGCCATCCAGTTGGTTTATACCTTCCTTTATTAAGCATTCTTATCTCCTCTGAATTTATGACCCAGGTAATTTACCAAAGCTACGAAGTCCCGATCCTTGACCGAGGGTGGAGCAGTTAGCATCACCTGGCCGAACGCTTTAATTGTGACATGCCCCTTCTTCTGATAGGTACCATTGTTTCGAGGGGTAAATTCAATGACGTTGCTCATGACGCATTCCCCTTACTTGAGCTGATCATATCACCTTGCAATGCGCGTATCTTATCCAGGAAGTCACTGACGTTAGGTCCTAAAGTCAATGACGAACACATACGTGTATTGCCAGGATGGGTTATGACCCCGTACTTCTTCAGCACCTCAACTTGGGAAGCATCAGTCAAGACATAATAATCAGGATCCACTAAAGCCCCAATGAGCTCGTTTAGTTCAAATTCGACCTCCTCATCCAAGACTAGATAGTGGTTGACAATTGTGCACTCACGTGTGACCCCGCCGATCTGAATGTTTTTGTAAGCCTCAGTGATAAATAGGTCATCAGTCATAGCTTAAACTCCAGCGTGTCACCAGGATAAAAAATGTCAGTGGCATTTACTAGATACTGATCCACAAGCCACTGGTCTACGTGCTGAGGGCCCCATGTTGGATCTATGCAACACCAAAATCCATCTATTGAACGTCTCCAGAAGAAACGCTCCGCAGATATGAAACCAATCATACTTATTTTACTACTCATCTACTATATCCTTCAATTTGTGTTTCGATTTACGCGGTATAGTCTTCCCTTTATCAGGAACTACCAGTGTTCTGAGTGCCCCTTTAGACCTGGCGATCGATGCTGGGTTCCTAGGTTTAGGTGCATACTGCTGGTGCTTCTTCACTGCCCAAAATCCAGATCGATGACAGACTTAGGGTCAAGACAGATGTACCAGGTGCTGTTGGGATGATTTTTATACATCTCAGAAACGACAGGTATGCCCCCTTTACCGAGACATTCATTTACTGCCCTGATAGAATACTGATACTCTGCCACGCCCTTATCGATTTCAAAGACGAGGCTATAAACCCAAACAGACACAATGAGCACTAACAGTGTAATACCGATAACCCTACTCATACTCATGATTTATCCTCCGCTCTTGGCCGACCAGCATCCACCCAAGACTTAACTGCCTCAAGCCATTCAGTGTCATCATCAATACGCTGCTGAGCTTCGTCGACCTCATCAGAGACCTCCCTATCAGTAAAAGCATTGAAGTCACCGGCATATTTTCGCCATAGGTCTTCTGTTTTATCAGGCATAATCTTTCTCCACAATACATTTCGCCGTTACAGTGCAAGTCAAGTCTTCGGGGCTAACAGTCATGTTAGACCAATCACCCCCACCAGGGATATGGACCTGGACCTTCGCATCTAGATAATTCTGATACAGCTCAGGGCGCTCAAGAAGGACTGATAGTTTACACGTATAAGAATGCTCCGTTGTAATCGTGGTTTTACTTGAAACGTCTACACCATCTACTTCATCGAATTTGATTTCAGAAAAAGCCTGGCCGGTTATATTACCTGTTTGGTTTGGCATCACACCTCCTCCCTGTCAGTGTGCTCTTTTATCATACCACGAAAGATACCTGACCACATTGGTGTTTGCCATTGATTAATCTGCTCCCATGGTACCACCACAGTATTGGTAAGGCCTAACCAATACGCTTGGATTTCAATGCCAAGTAGCTTAACCTCAGCTTTAAAGTGAACAGAACCCTTTAAGCCACCTGCTTCAGTTAGCCTTACAATCTCAAGCACTGCACTGAGATTTTTCATTGTGTCAATCATCGGAATTATCTCCTGGTTGCATTTACCCCTCATCAATATCAGGTTGATTAGAGGGTGAATACCATTGATAAGTACGACAGGTACGACAAGTACAGACCAGGCTCATCAACCCACGCTCGCGTTGACCCTCCCATTCCAGACATATGTTGGCTATTTTAGCCTCCTTTTCCCAGCTGCCTATTAGTACAGAGCAGGTACGGAGCACGTACAGATCAGCCTTTTTCGTCAATTTTACTGACGCTGACGATCGCTTCAACCAAAGAAATAGCTCCTTTTTGAGGGAAAAGGCTTGTTTCGTACCTGTCCGTATGTGCTCCGTATGTATTGAGCACATACGGATTTTTGGCCTTTTCAACCATATTATTAAGGCTTTTTTTAAGGTAAGAACTCTTTGTACTTATTGTACTTAACTATTTACTAAATTAACCTAATGCGCACGCATCGCACGTTGTCAAAATTCAACAATTATACTATACGATCAGTACCGGGCATACAGACAAAAAAAGAGGCCCCGAAGAGCCTCTCAATTTGACGCCTAAATGCTCGGCCAGATCAGTCTGCTCTGTCCGCCTCAGTCAGGATCATCGCGTCTGCATACTTTGCTGCTTTAACTCGCCGTCTTTGGTTCTCTCTATGTGTGACCAATTCCAGATGATCGTCGGCGAAACATAACCTATTCCCGCACTTGTGGTCAATCTGCTTACGGTGTGGAATGATGCCATTTTCATTCGACCACCAGACCCGATGTACAGCCATCGTTGCTCCATCAATGGAGACCCTGCCATATCCGCCACCACGGCCATCACCAGACGTAGATCCCGTCCACTCTCTACAACCTTGGTTGGTGTACCGAACCTGGCTCAACAGACGCTCCCGGATCATTTCTCGGCGAGTTAGCTGCTTTTCGACCACCGCGCGCTCACCGGCTCGTCTAAGAGCCAGACGGAGCTGTTCTTGACCAGACAGATGTGCTTGATCTTTGGTGGCAACGGAAAGCTCTGTCTTAGCAACAGGTGTTAAGTCTGCAGGTTTGTGGCTTTCGTACCTGTGGCCACAGTTTAAGCAGTCACCCATTGCCATCATATCCGGGCTGTAGTCATTACACTCACAGAAGCTCATACCTCTGTCCCCCATTCAACTTCAGCCCCAAGTAGGTGTGACATCTCTGCCCGGCAACGTCCAAGTGATGGTAACCAAATACCTGGAGCTCGACCATCTGCAGAGACCTTAACGTCATATCTGTCAGAAGAAACAACACACTTCACCTGCTGAGAGATATCCAACGCAGGACAATATGACGCAACTTCCTTCCAGAAGAACCGGTCGATCGACTTATTCATCGAGCCACTGTTAATGCGATTAGCTTGACAGAACTCATCAAACGACTGGCGCACGTCAGAGCGGATCAGTTTCACATCATCCTCAGTCCAATCGTCTTCGTCTTCCATAAGAGGTATGTCGCCGAGGGTTCCGCTCTCAAGCAAGCTAAACCACCAAGCGCCGACAGGCGGCAAGTTGCGAAGTTTCTGCTCAACCAAAGCCTTAGATACAGGTATCACACCACGAGGAGCCCAATCACCAATATCCAGCGCCAACAAATCGTGCAGCATGGCTTTCAGCCCTTGTCGGTCGTCGCCATACATCTCTGCATGGAACTTACTGAAGAATGCCCGGTCCTCCTTATGTTTGTTAGATACCTCGCCGACAAAGTAACGTCTCTCCCCATCTGCAGTGCCGGCGTCAACAAACCAATCTGAGTTTGAACACATCAACATATGGATTTGGTTTAAGCCTGACTTGAGGTCCATGCCTTTCTGCTCATATACCTTATGCTTATCAGTGATCAGAGACTTCAAGGATGACTGTGCTTTGTAGTCCCTAGGAGCAACAGCTTCATCTGCAAACAGGAAAATACAATCCATTAAGTGCTGGTTGAACTTACCTGTAACATGGTCAGGGCTCGTGACGTGCAATCCGTGGCGACCGGCAATCGTGACCAATGCCTGACCCAAAGTTGATTTACCAGTACCTTTGTCACCCCGGAAGCATAACGCAACTTCAGGTGGTGTGCCCGGATGCTGAAACATATACGCAATCCACTTGATGCAGAAGTCATAGCTATCTTCATCACCTGAACACAGAATTTCCTTGATCAGATATTTCATCGTGTCCCAGGTACCAGGTGCAGGATCCACACCCCAACCAGTCCAGAGGTTCAAATAACCTTTGTGGTTCTGCTCAGGGTCAAAGATCACACCTGACACTGAGCGGCGTTTGCTCCATTCGAGCCAGACATCTGCCACAGGAGTTGGTACGACTTCACCTTTCATGTTCTTCTTCTCCACTTTTTTGTTCGCTAATTCTTTGCGAAAATCATCGAATGTCTGCACATTCCAATAGTAGCGCTCCATAACCGGGTCTCGCGTCTGGTGCATGATCCGAAACTTACCACCACCCACAGCCCAATATTTTTCGTTCATCAGAGCCATTGGACCTTTCTTCTCATGCGCCGGACTATCGTCTTGGTCACCTGGGTCGAATTCCATCCCATCAAATTCGTCATCGAAGTCATCTGGATCAACCTTTGGCGGAGGCATCGCCGCTGATTTACCTTCGTGCTGTAGAACCATGCCAAGTGTTTTGTGTGTTACCGGCTGGGTTCCATCAGGGGCTTTACGATGCAAACTATCCCACCGACGTCCGACTATCCAGCTATCGTCGGCATATTCCGGGTCACGTGAACACCATTCTAGCCATTCATCCCGCGCTTCACCGTCTGAGGCGTGGTGACAAGCCATCATCAGTTTAAGCCAATCAACACCATGTAGATTTGCGCCATTAGAGCCAAAGTCTACCGGGTCCAGGACATCAAGCATCTTAGCAATGTCCAGGTGTGAGTATTCTCCACCATTACCGCCTGAGTTGTTTGTTTGCGTTGGTCGCTTGATCATCGTCATGAGCTGGTTTGGAGCGTCAGGCGCGTCCTCAAGGCCAGGATGTTCGAAGGTGTCATCCCAGTAGTATTTGTTTCCGTTCGGGTGGATCGAGCCAGCAGCAACTACCTGTCTGCCTTTCGTCTTGAACTCCACGCCTTCATATCCGTCAAGGGTATCAATCACCGGAACTTTCGGATCCTTCTTCATATACAGATGGAACCCACCTGAGCCAGTATTGACTTTTGGATAGTCGGTTGGGTCAAGGTCGAAAGCGTCACAAAGCTCTTGGAATGTGTCACGGTCTTTAGGTGAATTGCGAGGGTCAACATCAATAACCAGTTGGTCCGCAGTAAGCCGCACGCCCGCATTGTTGTTATCATTAGTCGATTTTTCAATCGTCTCTTTGTTGTTGTAAGGCTTCGTAGTCCAGTCGTTAGAAAGCGGACGTTTACCATCTTGTCTGGTTTTATTTTTATGCGTGCTGGTGCTGTTCCACTTGTATAGTGGAATGAGAGTATACCCCTCTTTTGCGTAGATTTTCATCTCAGTAGGGTCAACAGTCTTCTTCATCAGGCACTCCATTCTGTCATATAAATATGGTTCTGTATTTGTCGTACTTATCGTATATGTCAATCTAAATCATGCAACGACCGTCAGTCAACCAATAAGGGATAAATGATGGTAGTCACTATTTATGCCCCGGCTTATGCTCTCCTTACTGACACTTAAACAGACACACAGGAGATTGCCAAATGGCAAAGATTACGATTGAGTTTGACACCGGTGATGAAAAGGCGAATGATATCCTCGCTGCTTTCGTCGGTGGTACTGGGGGGGCCACAGTGACCTCAATGCAGGTTGAGACTGCAGACAACAGCTCTGTAGAAAATACTAAATCAATGCATGACCAGACCCATGACGAAGAGGCTGATGCAGCAGCTGAGAAGAAAGCTGAAACTGCAGCTAAGCGTAAAGCCGCACGTGAAAAGAAAGCTGAAGCAGAAGCTGCGGCCAAAGCTGAAGCGGAAGCAAAAGAAGCGGCAGACGCAGGTCTCGGTGACGACGACGACGAAGCCGAAACAGCTGGCCCAACCCGTGAAGATGTGCGTGCTGCTTTGAAAAAGTATGCCAAGCTTGAAGGTCAGCCAGCAGCGGTTTCTATCCTGAAAGACGCTGGCGCCTCAACCATGAGTGAGCTGGAAGAAGATAAATTCCAGGAAGTCATCGATGCGGCTTCAGTCGAATGAGCGCGTCTATAAAACCAAATGGCCAGATCCCCTTCGTAGAGGGGGATCTAGTCACCAAGGTCGGGGGTGACTATACTTTTACCGGTCCAGTTGTGGCTTGCTTCCTCCGGTTAGATGGCCAAACGCGGTATGTATGTGAAGACGACAGAGGCATTCTACATATCTTTGGTCCAAAAGCTTTAAGGAAGATAGGTCAAGCTTTTGACCTGGACATATTTCGCAACAAAGCTTTGGACGCCGTTGTCCGGTCTGCTCCTGTTTTTAATATCGGAGAATTTGTCGAGAAAGTAGGAGGAGATTACCGCTGGCAAGGCACAGTGCGTTGTGCATTCTATAAAGTTGCTGGTCAGGACCGGTATATTGTGGAAAACCCAGACGGTATTCTTCACGTCTTTGGCTTAAAAGGCCTGAAGCGTATTGATACCCTGGATAAGACGCATGAAGAGTTGGTCGAAAATATTTTCAAAGATACCACAGAAAGGAGCGTCTTAAACGAGGTATCAGTTATCGAAGCAAGCAATAAAGCCCTTGGGGCTTGGCAGGAAGTTTTTGCCAGCATGCTAAACATCCCAATTGAAACAATAAAAGGTGAGCTCTAATGGAGCCTGATATCGAAACTGAAGTACATCTTATGCCATTTAAAGGCTCTGGCCCTGCAGGCTTTTTCAACACTTTTCGGCTTGGTAAGAAATGGGCAGAAAAAGTGAAAGCTGGTCAGGTGATCAATCTATATGAAAACGCCAACGGTGAAGAAGACGCCTATTCTGAAGCTTTAGTCTTGCACGTTGACATCGGACCGATGGAAGATATGCTGGTCAAACATGCTAGTCTGAATGCTGCCGCCTTGGGTATGCAGGAAAATGCTGACCAACGTATCGCTGTTCAAAATGCTGTTGATGTAGCTTATGGTAAATCGATCACCTCCGGTGAAGTCGTGACCGTCGTTTACCTTGTGACACGTCCCGAAGACCTTTAGGGACACAGGAATTCCAGGAGCATGAAGGATGCAGCGCACTGACAAGTCGTGAATGGAGGAATGTGAAGCCAAGCACTCGCCCTCTCTGGAATAACGGTCAACAAGAATGGGTCACTTAAGACACGATAATTCTACTAGACATTTAGACACGGAGGCTAAAGAATGGCACACGCAAGATATTCAGCATCTCAGACCAAGCAATGGTGGGAATGCCCTGGCTCACTGGCCACAAGCCTATACTTCCCTGAGGCACGTGGTGGCTCCGGGGTTCATGCTCAATTAGGTACTTGTGCTCACGCGCTTATCGAGAAGGTGCTTGAGACCGGCGAGGACCCTTATGATTATGCTGGTCGGATCATTGAGATCATTAATCCAGACACCGACAAAGAAGGGACATCTATACTTAGCCCGAAGGCTAAAGTCCCTAAACAACCAGAGCGGGTTTGGTTCGAGATTGACGACGAAATGCTGGAAGCTGTTCAAGTAATGGTGGATTATGTCCGTAAACGTCAGGAAGAAACAGGCGCAGAGATGACGCTGGAAGGGTACACAATTCCATTGCCTGAGCGTGATGACACAGGTGGAACCGCAGACGTTACCCTGGACAGCTGGCCTGACGAATTGGAGCTAGTAGACTATAAGAATGGCTCAGGCGTTTATGTCCCGATCGAAGGTAATAAACAGCTACGATCATATATTCTGGGCCGAGCAGAAGAGACCCAATGGGCCCATGATAAATATACTATAACCATCGTACAACCACGGCATATCGATGCTAAAGTGGCGTCGGCTAATGGTGATGGTGTAACCAGCGAAACTATCACGCGTGCTGAGCTCATGGAGTTCCGCGATGGGCTACGAGCTGCTGCTATTCGGGTCGATAAGGCCCGAGAAATTACAGCAGACTACGAAAAGCAAATGGGGCGTAAAATCCCTGGACCATTACCACTTATAGAGGTCCTATACGACGCAGGATGTATCAGTCTCGGCGATGATGGGGCACACTGTACATTTTGTGACCACAAGGCCTCACCTTGTATCGCTTGGATCAAGAAGACAGAGGAGACGGTAGCTATGGATTTTGATGATGATCTTAATGATATTGAAGCTGCTAATCCAGACAGCTATGCGAAGATCCTACCTTGGATCCCAGGTATCACCAAATTCCTCACTGGAGTAAAAAATAAAGCCAATGAGCAGATGATGGCTGGGACCACGATCGAAGGATATAAAATCGTGCGGAACAATGCCAAGCGTGTCTGGGTTACTAGTATTGACGGCGATGAGGTAGACCAGGAAACCTTAGGGGGTATGATGGTCCAAGAATTTGGGTTAGATAAGTCTGACCTTTTCACCGAGGTTGAGTTGATCACCGGGCCTGCGGCAGAGAAGCTGATTAAAGGTAAAGGCTCAGGTGAGAAGAAAAAAGACTTCAGCGCGCGTTACATGGAAAAGGTTCCTGGCTCATTGACCATTGCCCCTCTCGCTGATCGACGCAAGGAAGTTATCCCAGACCCAGCATCTGACTTTGACGATGATCCGGACGCTGGAGGAGAATTGGAATGAAAATCATTGCTAAAGACAACTTTGACCGTGAGACTATTTCAGAGCGTTTAATCGAAGAAGGCCTAGACCCAGACGCTGCAGATACTGAATGCGCCAGGTTAAATTCTGACCCTAATGTATCATTATTCGACTGGTTTGTAGTTGTCCCTGAAGACCATGTTTTGTATGAGGGGTCACAGTGAGTAGCAGTATCCTTTTCAGTCTCGCGGGTTTCGTAGCAGGGATCTTATTCGTACGATGGAATTCAATCAAAGTAAGGAAACGAAATGGGGATAATTCACAGGACTGGCGAATACCAGGGAAATGACCCACAGCTGAAAGGTCATCGTGCTTTAATCCGGTTTGTTAAAGGTTATGGCCTTTGCGACGCCCAATTCACGACTGTTGAAGGCCGTAGTATAGATAAGATACCCCAAGGAGAGTTGCCAATTGGTGTTGAGAAATACCAGATGGATTGGCACGCATTTGCCTTGAGCGACTTCAAATTGTTAAGCGAGGACGAATAATGGCCAACATAAAAGAGATCACTGTATCTAGGTCTGTCAGGGTAAATACTGGCAACTATGAAGGCACAGAACATTTTGTCTCAGCAAAAGCTGAGCTTGATGAGTTTGACGACGAGGCTGATATTTCGTCACAAGTCAGTCAAGTTGTGGAAAAAGCACTGATGGTGCAGCTAGTCCGAGCTTATAAAGTCCGTGGAAAGAAGATCTCTCCCGAGATAATTGGCAAGCAGCATGGTTTGACGTATGCACCTTGAAGACGAAACACCAGATCTCGCTGTAGACCTAGCCAACGGGGGTCTCTCAGCCTGGATCAAAACCTTGCGTATAGAGCCATCAGTAGCTACTCCGATCCGGTTTTTATACCAAGATTATCAGGCGATGTGCCTGAACGAAGGCTTTCCTGAGGCAGACGTAGCTGACTTTGTTCGCTGGGTTTCTTTAATAGAGGGGACAAGTATAATAGAGGGAGGGCATGGTTTACTGCGGAGGGTGGTTCTCGGCGTCATGCCGGGAGGTCATAAGTTATGAAACTACCGTACTTTCGCGCACCGGAAGCCGATGACGGCATCGGGGCAATTCGTGGGCTAATGAACGCCATTTTGTTCTCAGTCTACATGTTCGGGTTTGTTTTTGCAATCCGAATGATTTATAGCCTGGTATAGCCAGCAAAAAAAAGAAAGACAGACAATGGACGTAATGATTGACCTGGAAACTATCGGGACCAGGCCTGATGCGCAAATCATTCAGATTGGCGCTGTATTCTTTGAGGCAAAAAACCGCGGGAAGATATTGAACGACAAAACTTTTAACCAATATTGTATGGTCCAAGATGGGCTTGGTTCGATCGACCACGACGCATTAGCCTTCTGGCTGAACCAAGCTGCTGGCAATAAAGCTCACCCTATGGTTGTTGGTTTCAGCAAAAAAGCCAAACCAATGGACGAAGTGCTGCAAGATTTTCTAGCCTGGCCAGGTGAAATTGGTTGTACTTGGGGTGATATAACAACAGTGTGGGCTAAGCCATCTAACTTTGATCTCCCAATTCTCACATCTGCTTTTAACACCTTTGGCATAGAAGCCCCTTGGGATCACCATACAACCCGGTGTCTACGCACTTTACTCGCGATAAAAGGTGAACCGCAAGTTGATTGGCAAGGGCTAACGCACCATGATGCTTTAGATAACGCTATAGGCCAAGCCATGACTGTTCAGGGGGCATTAGCGTTGTAATGACGGCATTATCCAGGTTCTCCCGGGCATATGCTCTTCGTACTGATGTCGAAACAAGGAGAATTCAAAATGCTTGATACACTTTTCTGGATCGGTGTCGGTCTCATCGTTGGTTGGAATGTCCTACCCCAACCTGTCTGGGTGCAAATCCTGTACAGCAAAGTTGTGGGATGGTTCAAAAGCTAACCATTTCCGACCGACATAACTAGAAGCCAGCAGCAAGATAGGAAGCACAATGGCAGAAGTAGTACGATATTCCACCCCGGTTTTCCGGATTTCATTCCCAGCTCTATTCAAAGCGGAAAGCTATGACGGTGGCGAACCAAAGTTCGGTTGCGCAGCGGTATGGACCCCAAGCAAATTTTCTGACAAAGAGAAGCAGCTTTGGAACAAAATCCGCAAAGCTCTTGATGCCGAAGCAATGGGTACCTTTAAGAAAAAACTAGACGACTTGCCTGCAAATATCCGGCGGGGCCTGCGTGATGGCTCGGAAAAAGCTGACATGGAAGGCTATGGCGACGGGACAAAGTTCGCCAATCTGACCACGAAGATGCGCCCTGGGCTGATCGATCGGGCTAAGTTGCCAATCATCATGGACAGCGAAAAACCTCAGTGGGACGCTGAAGATAAGGAATATTCATCAGAAGATGTCTATCCTGGTTGCTTCTGTCGTGGCACAATCACGATCTATTCATACAACAACAAAGGCAAAGGTGTTGCTATGGGTTTGATGAACCTCCAGAAGGTTCGTGACGGGGAACGCCTTGACAGTCGTACAGATGCGGCCGAGGACTTCGACGATGATTTCCTAGATGATGACGAAGATACTGGATTTCTTGACTAATGATTTGCTCCTAGTGATAAGTGACTGAGTACAAAAAAGCCGCCGGTAATCCAAACCGGCGGCTTTTTTCGCTCATACTTATAGTGGCTTTAACTAGTAGCCAACCAGTCAACTACCTCAAATTCACTAGGATATAATCCCAACTTTTTACCATTCGGTAAAATAGCAGAAACTGCACCATGTCTGTTTGTCCAAGCAGGGTATTCATTACCGGCAGCAGCATGTAATTCGTCATTAGCCAAATTAAATAGAGTATCAGTTTTGGTAGAACGAAGCACTCTGATAGTTTTAGGCACCTTTCCGTTGAAGCGTTCCGGATAGTCAAATTCAGGTTTTTTATGGCCCTTGCACTTATCATGAACAGCGGGCCCGTGATCTATCTTTTCCATCGCTTATTTTACCTTAACTAGCTTTGTTAGCTCACTGATCTGCCAAGTGAGGAAAGCGTCAGTGCCTTCTTCCAACATTGCAGTGACTTCATGATCGTTAGCGCAGAAGAGCGTCATATCCTTCTTTCCACGAGCGACGGACTTACAACAAGGGCAAGTGTATTTCATGTACTTTCCGCTTTTGCGAACAGGGGGAGGCCCTTCGACTGCAACGTCTCCAACACGATCTAAATCCACTACCTTCAGAATTTCTGTAGCGACAGAAGCAAAAAGCCCGTTAGGGTCAATTGCGTGAGTTACTGAGCTTCCAGTTATTTTTCCACCAGGTTTTGTCGGACGTGGTGGTAATCCGATTGAGTGCATCTTCGCCGCCCACTCAGCATTGTGATGATTTGATTTTGTAACTGTCCCATAAATGTGCTGCCACTGATGCACCATCTCGTGAGCAAGAGTGCTCAGAGTCTCCATTGGTGAACGTAGGTTTGTGTATTGTGGGTTCATTGCAATCTCGTCAAGGGATTTACCAAAACGATCTTTACAGAAAAAACCGACGACATTCTTTTTGCGTTGTAAGGTGATTATCACCTGAGGCATGCTGTTATCAAAGATAGCTTCGTTCAATTTGTCGAAAGCTTTCTGGAGGTTTTCGTAAACCTCCATTGTTGGGGATACTGTCTTAGTCATTGTGTTCTCACTTTCTATTGATTAAAAGATTTATTACAGCTCAGCTTTAGTAAGGCCCTTGTTGATAACAAGCTCTACTGTGAAGAAGTTGTTTGCCCATTCGATAGCAGCTTCGCGTGTTGGGAATGTTTCCTTAGAAACGTTAACTTCGCGGCCCAGGTCTTGGTTGCGTTTGTCTATGCTTACTGAGTGGAACATTTGTATTCTCCGTTGTTTAACTGTCTGATAAATTTAGTATGAGCTAAACGCTGGGGGTTGTAAACCCCCTCATTGCAAATAAGTGGAAATAACTGAAAATAAAATTCCCCTATGTATATAGAGTGAAAATAATTGCCATTTATTGCAATGATGGGGTTTACATACACTAGTTGCCAGCGTATTGTGTATTTACAGACAGTAACCAAGGAGAATACCATGTACGCGAAACTTACCCAGGTCCCTCATATTGATGGAAAAATGAGGACTGTTGGTGTTGGCGATGTTGTTGGCTTCAAGTGTGACATCGAACAGTACCAACAGATTGTCGCAATCAAAGGAACTCGTCTTTACTTCCAGTCAGACGAAGGCTTCGAAGGCGAATACATTCGCAATGCCACTGAGCATTCTGAAGAAGCAAGTGACTGCTGGGTCGATTAACCCAACCGAAAAAGGAAGGCCATTATGCCTATTCAATTTCACGCTGATATTTCTGCGGCCGATCGCAGTGCAGCTTACTAGGGACTTAGCGAGATGTATCCTGAGAGCAATGTCATCCAGCTGGAAAGTCCGCAAGATACTCGCGATCGCGAGGGCGCGTTGTACCGTCAGTTTGACAGCGATCAGATCGACGAATTTTGGGATGAGTATTGATATGGAAGAGGATACCTCACCCCCCGCACTCCCTGTAGATGATCCGTGCGATGACTGCAGTCATTGGATTGGCAAAATGTAGATAAGACAATGCCCGCTGGTTATGACACCAAGCGGGCATCTTCGTCTTAAGTGAGGAGCATTGATACGTTTACAATCTGAGTTGGCGCAATTGTCATATTGATGTTGGAAGGGTAGATCATGACTTTGCCGTCATACTCGTCCCCCATTGCAATCCAGATGAATTTGTCGTCACCTTTGTCTTGCCATTCTGGCTTGATGAAAACTTGATCGCCTTTTGAGATGGTCATTGATAGTCTCCTTACTGTCTGATAAATTCAGTATGAGCTATCTGCCAACGTTTGTAAACCCCATCATCGCAAGTTAGGTGGATATTTTATGCACGCCACTTGTTCGACCACATCGTGATCAGCGCTCGCTTGCCATTGCCATAAGTGACGATGTGGCTGTGTGAATGCGAACTTGGTCCTTTTTGGTATACAAACCTTGCACCGCAAACCCCAGCAGAATATACTTCATCTCGGATTGCAGCAGTATGGTCGTGTCCTTTGTTGAGCGGTCGGCCTAGTTTCGTCAAGCCTTTTGTAGATCCACGTGATCCATTTGGGCCGAGATCACCATGCAATCCGTTCTCAACGCCTGCGACAACAAAACTCTCATCTTCAGATAGGAAGCGGATATCGTCATCCAAGCCTTCGCCAATCATTGCCCATTCTAGTAGGTCAAAGCCAGTATCATCGTTCTCGATCGCACTTGTCATAGCCAGAGCAAGTTCCAGGTAATAACGGAGGTTTGCCGTGTCTGTCCACCAATCTCGCTTAGCAACTTCGATCCACTGCTCTAGGTGGCGGTGGTGATTGGAGGGTATCAAAACCATCTCACACCAATCTCGGTTGGCTTCATTTGCGAAGTCAGCGGTTAAGCGTACCTCGTCCTGTACAATCTCATCACCATCAATATGCTTCTGGAAAGAGCGGCGTATACTTGCCAACTCATGGTGGGACCTGGAACGCATTGAAAATATGTCACCATGGAATTGGTATTTTGGCCTGAGAGTGTCGAGCATTCCGCCTTTACCCCAGGACAGTTCCCGTACCCACAAAGCCATCTCAGCGACGTGACTATCGCCAAAATAAATACCCTCGACGACACTCAACTCATTTACCTGGCCTAACTGGACATGAACACCTTTAGACCCTTCTGGGCCTATATCCATGATCGCATCGTCATTGTCAATGTGCAGCTGTCTAGCATACCAGTTGCCAGTGCTATCTACTTCAACCAGTAGTGCGCCATAGCAGTGATTGCGCTCAGCGACGATACCAGCCATCTTCTGGATGTAGTTCAACTGGGTCACAGTCCCAGTTGTATAGTTAAGCTTGGTCGCTTCATCTGGCATAGATGCCACGGAGCTCATCGCGATGCGTGTGTGTGGAAACACATTCGACTTCCTGCCATTGTAGTTAGCAAGGTTTGTGTTATCCAGTGGGTATTTTGTAGTCGGCAAGATGTTCATCTCACCACACCATACCAAACCGGGAGCGAGCTCCAGGCTGTTGTCAATTATATAGGGCTCAGCTTCCCTGGCGTACCAGAGGTCTTCGTCCTTCTGGGTATCCAGTGTTCCACGCTTTACAGCTTTGGATCCGTAAGTTGATTTCTGGTAGGTGTAGGTCCCAATGATTAGCTCACAAGACCCTTTCGGTAGATCGTCGAGCCATTCATGGTAAGCTAACAGATTGTTAAACCCCGGGTGCAAGTGGGTGTTGTTCTGGATTGAGGTCAGAATATACCTGGCGATGTGGCCCTTCTTCGGCAGCTTGCGCTGTGCAGTCTCAGCCAAGTCGATGCGACCATCTGCAACTTTACCTAGCTTAATACCAAGCCTGATCTGCGCCATCGCCAACCGGTCAGTGTAAGTTCGGCGTTTAATATTGACCATACGAGCCGCTTCAGACTTATTGCCTGCTGCCTCATAATACGCATCAACCACTAATTGTAATTCGTTGTCAGATACCGTACCAGCCATGAGTGTCTTCCTTACTGAATTGGCGGCAGGCCTTTAGTAACGGCTATTTTAATACCGATCCAGGCTGCAGCAACTAGCCCTGATATAATCAAAAGTACGACTGAAAGCATACCCTTAGAAGTTACTGATTGAACTGCAATACGCCAATCTCGGAGGTGCTGCATATCCCGCTGCATATCAAGTGGATTTTCTGTGTCCAAGCCCATGCGCAGAAATGCATCATCAACAGCCTCGCCCATAAGGTCTTTGAGCTGGTCACGAGTTAGGTGAACTACTTCAGTCATCAGGATAATCCATTTCTGTAGTAATCGAGCTGCTGATTGGCTTCGGTTACATACCGAAGAACCTCTGCAACGTTGAGAGATAGCGTTTCATATTGCGCAGGGGTTAGTGCCAGGACGTTTCCATCCGTGGTCTTCACTACAATCCAGTCAAAGTCGAGGATGTTAATCGGTGCCGGTTTCGGGAGCGACGGTAATTGAGGTTGTGGGATAGACGTCTGTACAGTCTTTACTTCCAGAGCCTGAGGCACATTTGAGCATGCGGAAAGCCCGATCAGAGCCATCATTAATACGACGAAGTACAAGCTCTGGACGTGCGTCCAAAAGCCTTGTAAGATCATGAGTACTGAATACTTCAATGAGCTTCTCGCGTTCTTCCCTGGCACCAGCTTGGCCATCTGCAATCTCCTGGAGCTTAACCTGTATTTTGGCTGAAGCTATTTTCCATTCCTCAAGCGCTGTTTCCTGCGCTTCTATCGTCGCATCCTGAACCTGGACAGCAGTTTCCAACGTTGATATAGTGGCCGCTAGAATTGCTTTTTCCTGGATAAGACTACTATATCCTTTCCAAAAAGCATACACCGATCCTCCTACGCCAAGAACCAACACAATAATCAATAAACCTTTGAGCGCTCCAAAACCTGTTATTTTGCTGAACATTTTTCCTGCTCCTGAAACGAATTTAATGGCGCTAAAAGCTTTCATCGCACCACCCAAAATCGCCCATGTTGACAATACCCATGCTAACATAACTTAAGCCTCGTTTTTGGAAACAACCTGTCCAGCTGAGTTCATTACAGGAATAGGTGGTAGCTTGTGCTTCCAGGTCTTTGGTTTACGATATCCCAAGGCTTTCTTCGGGGAGCGGTACCCGATGATGCGCCCTTCGTCCAACCAAGTGTCGTTTATCGAGTTACTCTGATTACCACCGCGAACCCGGATCCGCTTCTTTACCGGGTCATATCCGACTGCTGTCCCGACATGCCCACCACCGTTTCTAGTTGCGGCGATAATGACGCCTAGGGCAAGTACATGTTCTTCACCGAGAAGAGCCCAATTGCGGGCCCAGTAAGGATTTTCGCCTAAAGCACCTGGAAAAGGCTCCTTCGGTAAAGTCAAGCGCATAGCAGTGGCCATTGCATCACCACACCATGGTAGCTTAGCCGGGTCCCCGAGTGTTGCACCGTCTGAGCGTAACCACTCCTGCAGCTTGATGTTGTCGCGGACTTCATGCCAATGCATATGGCGACCGAGCTCATTAACCCACGGCGGAAATACAGGTTCGGACTTTAAGGCCCCAAGACTCAGTCTAGGCTCACTGATATTCTTTTGGCTGAACAGCAGCTTGATTGTTAGAGGCCCAATAAGTGGGCGCCTTAACAGGCCATTGTCACCTTTGAAGTTTGATATTGCGCGTTCTGTTTGTGGGCCCATAACCCCATCAACTTCGATCTTTAGCCCATGATAGACTAGAGCTTCTTGTATTTGTCTCACAGTATAGTTAGCCATCAGGTGTCCTCTCTTTCTACCTCGATCGCTTTACGATCAGTCAGTGTCGTTGCGCCGAAGTAAGCCAGGACAACAGAAACCCAAACGCCGAACAGAGTGCCGAGCAAGAAGTTCATGCTCTCTATCCTGTCAGCATTAGCGTCAGAATATAAACCGAAGCATAGCAGAGGTATGCCAACCAAGAAAATAAGGCGAAAAGACCACCAAGCCATCTTGCGACGGTTCTGGTATCGATCAGCAATCTGGTTAGCGTCTAGTTTACTGGTCATATTTTTTATCCTCAAGTTGTTATATCGCCGATCATTTTGTAAGTGTCTACCGTGTTTGTCGGGACTAAGTCGAATGATGAATTCTGACCATTAGACTTAGTAGCTGAAGATTTGCTCTCCAACGTACCGGTTCCAGAGACTGTTATTTGTCCAGCTCCGCCTGCGATAACTTTCAGAGGGCCAGCAGTAGATAGACCAGTATTAAGAGTTAAAGTGATTGCCGCAGCATTATTCATTTCAAGAGTTCGTCTTCCGTTAAAATCAGCTGACGTAAGGGTTCTAGAAGTTCCGGTGTCCTCAACGTAATCAACAGTATCCTCTGAGCTCTCTAACACCCCCATGCTGAAAAAGGTGCTGTCATTATCCGCTACGTTTCCACCTGAGAGGGCAAACGTCAATCTGTAAATATCGCCCGCAAGTAGAGCGTAGACCCCAGAAGACATTACCGTCCCATCCTGAGACGCAAAGCCACCTTGGGCTATTTTTACCCATGAGGACCCGCCGTCAGTGGAAACCTCAATATAACATGCTCCGTCCCTATTACTATCAAGTTTTATACCAGCGTTGAATATCCCATACTTACCATCTAGGGATGCGGGTACCGTCAACTTGTTAGACGCAAACGCCCCCTCTGTATCAAAAAGTTCCGTACCCAATGTAACTTCTGTTTCTACCCAAGCAGTTATAGACTGAGCTGCCGAGTTAGTGGAGCGGAAGCCTTTGAAAGCCACTGGCATAGTTCCTCCGCCAGACATTGCCTCTGGCTGTGGTCCATCATCGTATCCTATGCAGCGAAGGTAAGTCCGGCCAGCACCAACTCCGGCTGAGTAAACTCCGAAACCGACTTCGTCTATATCAGATATAGAATGGCTACTTGTAGTTCCGGAAGAAACTTGCATCCAGTCGAGCCCATCCATAGAAACATAGAATGTAATTGCTGTCCCAACACGAGTCACCCTCATATAGAATTTGTCAACACTTGACGGGAATAAGCCAACTCGCTCATTAGTTATATTTACGCTTAGGACGTTTGGGGATGTATTAGTCCAGAATTGAAGTTCGATGTTTCTTCCGAAGCGATACAACTCAACAAGCTTTATTCCAGAAGAAGAATTACCACAGAAAATTGCCAATGATGCATCGTTGTCATCAACTATAGAGCCCCTTAAAGTGAAAACTTTATCAAAGTCTGCGCCTAACGTTACAGAAGCTGCTGCAAAAGAGGCATTGTCATCTGCATCGTGGTCAATGAGCCACGTGCTATCAGCAGCGTCATAAGCGTTAGCTACGGGTGTCCCCCCATTTTCAACTGTGAAAATATCACCTGGGCGCGTGAACTTTGCAAAACCTAAAGCTTGAGCTAATGGGCCTTTACCAACGAAATTAGCTAACTCGTCGAAGCTTACTTTCCTCGAGTTAGCTCCAACCTTAGCATGAAAGCTTTCTGTGCCATCAAGAGGTAACTCAGTAGTTGTCAGTTCATTAATTTGCTTATTAGCCATTATGTTTCATCTCCACTTAGCGCGACGCCGTCAGCGCCAGATTGTTCATCGCCTGACGTCAAAAGAACGTCATCGCCATCCGACATGTCTCCAGATAATTCCTCAAGCGAGGCAAGCGAAACTGGGAACCTGGCGTAGTAAGCGGATGACTTAGTGTCTCCGCCTGTCCGTCTAGAATATAAGCGTATTTCGCCAGAGCTACCGACCGCTGTTGTTAAGTCGACGGTATAAGGAGACGTTATATTTGCCGCATCGAAGGTCACGTCTTGCGCCCCGTCTACCCAGAACTCAAAGTCGTACTGCTCCGTTTGATCAGGCACCTCATCTGCATCTTGTTCAAAAGTCACATATGTCTCGTCTCTGTTTGAGCTTACCCAAGTTAAGTCAAGACTACCAGACGGAATTATAGGGGTAATTCTTGTAGACCCTAGCTGCAAGTTTCTTGGGCGAAGTGGTCTATCTGGGATATCTAGTAAAGTATACGTAAGCTCTGCTTCGCTGGCGGCGTCTTTCTCTACGTCTCCGACTTGGTCAAGGTATTTATAATATATTGTGCCGTCCTCAGTAAGTACTGCGGATATATCTCCACTGGCTAGTAGCTCAGGCGTCAAGATATATACCCTAGCATCAGCAAGGTGAGTAAGTGGCATTGTGCCAAAGATACCGCGGTTAACTGTATCCAGGGTGAAAGTGCCATTTCCGTTATCTGTGACGCCTTCGTAGGACATCCACTCACCTCCTACATATATAATACCAGCGGAGGCTGATAACACCTCGCTCGAAGTCGCAGAAGTTGGCGGACCATTCAACACGCTCTTAAGCGTAATACCTGTGTCATCTTGCCCTGTAAGAAACCCTGCATCGTCAAGATAATCAGTATTCATTAACCCAGTTACAGGGTAAGCTACTGTGTCTGGCTGAAAGTATCCCAGTTCCCCAGTCACAGTGCCAGCGTTCATTGTGAAGCCCGTTGACCCCACCTGTGGCTCAATTGGGAAAGGAATAACATTGCCTTGTCCGTCAGCCAACGGTAGATCAATCAATTGGCCTAGGAAGTATGGCATATCCACCAACTCGCCAGTAACTCCAGAAAAAGGCTCTATGCGGTTATTTACCCAGCCCGTATCTTCTGGCTCAGCCATAACGGTTGTTGCAACAGCAAAAGTGTCCTGGACTAAATCTACTATTATGCGATTATCTTCAAGCTCACCAAGGTTAACCCTCTGTACCCGGCATATCAGCTCATTGATGCCAAACTCCGGAAATGTAAGTTTCAGCACATCTCCGACAGTTAAGGCATAAGCTGAACGGTTCATTACTGCTGTCAGGTTTATAATAGGTATCGACAATTGTGCAAGCTCGCGCGCAGCGAGTGTAGCTGCGAGTGTTGGGTCATAGCAAAACGGAAATGACACCTCCGCAGTTTTTACGCGCCCAAGCATGTTCAGCGTAGCCATATTCTGAGCAATTGCAACCTTACTACTATCTTTTGTTCTAGACGGGAAAGACACCTTTACCTGGGAGACAACATCACGCCAAGAAGCTCTAGAGAAATTTGATATTTCAATAATGTCATCTTCGTCATATACAGTAAGGGCTGCTGGCGTATAATCGTACCGGATAAGTTTAAGTAAAACTTCACCAATAGAATTCTCGGCTAGAACCCCATCTATTTGGCGTAATATCTCCTTAACAATAGCTTTGCCTTGTTTTGAAGACGACACAACTAGTGAACCTGCGTTACCCTCAGTGATCAAAGTTGAGGCGGCAGTTTGGAAGCTGGCAACGTTAAGCTTTGAGGTATCAATATCAAGGCCTGACCATCCGTTCACAATTATGTGATACAATGCCTCAGCTAGATTTATGTCGCTACCATCAGCCTGATTACGGCCACCAAAAGTAGTAGCTAAATCATTGGTATATCTGCCAAGTAAAAACTCCATCTTACGTAGCTGAGGGCTTTCCCCAATGTAGTTGTTAGGCAAAACTATGTGACTGACACCCCTATACGCCGGCACGTCTGTTGTCCCTATGGACGCAACTACGTCCGCGTCTTGGGCTTGGTCAAAAGCCCCAGCATAGAATGTAAAGTCTCCGACCCATCCACCTCCGCTCTCTTTACCCCCAAACAGCTCTGGCTCTACTATGCTTGAAGAAACCTCCTCATAAACTGACCCTTCGCTGAAGATGACGAACTCGTCGGTGTCGGTATTTGGGTCTATAATTGAAAATAAGCTAAGAGTTGGAGATATCTGTGCCCCCCATTGTATCGACCTAGCCCCTACCGGCATTGTAAATTCTACTAGCAGATTAGCACCTCCTTGAGCAGAGGAGATATGTTCAACCGCACCTACGCCCTCAATAGGGAATATCTCGACCCCACCTAGGTTTGTCGCGTTGAACACTTGAGTGTCTAGCCACCAAGTCCCATCTGCTGGCCCACCGCCAGCAAGTGGCGTCAAAGTTACTGACACATCGAGCTTGCATCGTACTTTTATTTGGCCAGCTAGGGCGAGAGCGTCAAACTGCTCAGCCGTTAAGCTAAACTGGGTAAGTAGGTCATCTACTTGTTGGTAGTCTGGGCCTCCGCTGGCGTTTATATCGACGGTTAAATTTTGGTAGTAGTTATTCTCTTGTGTTGGATATAAAGAAGTGCCATCTTTAACCTCTTCACTATCGATAAATATCTTCTTTAGCTCGACGTCGGGGCCTAAGCACAAACCTAGGTCTAGACTGAGATAATATTTATGACCTTTAACGATTTTTGTCGACGAAAATAAGCCAGTTTTAACCTTCTCAGTTATTTTCTGCGCAGCATAGTCGCCGTACCATAAAGTATTTGGGCCACGGATTTTTGCACAACCAAGCAGTAACGGAACAGGTGCGTCTTCTGTGGCCCTTGGAAAGTTCTCAGGGTCTAACTCTTGGGCGCGGGCATTCTCAAACTCTGGCTTAGGTGTTAGAAGAGCTGTCAGGACAAATGATACTGCAAACAGTATTAGGTTCCACCATATCATAGTCGACCTCCATAGGGGTTACGGTTCGGAACAAACGGGAAGCCTCCGAAGTTTATGGCATTGGTAAATCGATTAACACAATCGCCATTCATGGCGTGATCACACCCCCGCCTTAAAGTTACTGTGTCAGAAACTGACAGACCAGCGAATGAAGTAGCCAGGGTGAATGACGTCCCAATGTTCTCAACTATCATCTTACGCTCGCCACCTGCTGCGTAAATCATCTCACCAGCATCACATTCCCCATCTGGAAACGGATTATCAGCCACCACAACTACGTTAGCCGTTATAGATGACACTGTTGTGTCATGTGTATTAGCTGCATCTGTCATATCAATACCACATCTGCTATCACCTAATACGTGATTACAAGGCGCTTGGTACTTTACACCGGGAAGCGGACCATCAAATAGAAAAGAAAAAAGTGAAGGTACGCGGAGTTTTGCTACCCTACCCTTGATATTCCAAGAGATAACTTCACCGTCCCAGATTGTCAGGGCTGAGTTCAAGTCGTCAGGATGTACACGAAAAACTTCTAAGCGCAGAGAAGGAGGGGGTTCATTAATAGCATACTCAGTTACCATCGGATGTGTGGCACGTATCTCGACATCCATATTTATATCATCATCTTCCTGAGTGCCTGATGACGCTTTACCGCGGCGGATTGTGTCAGATAGGTATGTACCGTCAGTATTAATTACATCCTGGCCACGGTTAGTCAGCCGGTAGGTGTTGTAAGTTCCAGTGAATTTATACAACTCAATCGGCGATCCGTCTTGGATACTCTGTTCGTCACTAGCAAAAGTCATTTCATGTCACCCGTCGTCTGTTGTTCGGACCTCAAAAGCCAGCTCGCTCCAAATAGATTGGTGTCTCCATTCCAGCTTGTCCGACATTCTCACCTTGAGTAGATAGCTTATTTTATCTACAGATGTAACCTTCGCATCGTTTGGAAGTGCGGGGGTGAATGTAACTAGCTGGGCACCAGTAGACCCAGTTATTGTATGCTGGCTTACTGTGCCATCAGAATATAAGATCTCAAAGTTCTTGAAGGCCTCATTTGTGTGAAACAGTGTATCAAGATCCAGCTCGTTGATTGTCATTGTCGTGGCTGCAGCAACTAGGTCTGTGGCCAAAGTCATATCGTGTAGCTGTGTGTTTATCAAGAAGGCCTTCCAGTTGCCTTTCACAGTGTTAAGGAACAGGCGCCAGTAATCGGCGTCAGCTACGTCAGTAAGGCGGTTGACTTGATACTTACGCTTCATCACGATATCTAAGGCCGGATGTCTGGTGCCAATAGTACGTGCGCCAATGCCAAAGTCCGTAATAGTCCTAGGGAACTCATATTTTTCCTGGCCACGAGCAAGGGCTGATTTCTCTAAGTAAGGGAGAGAGTTAAAAGTTGTAATTGACACAGCTGAGCCTTCACGCTCTACTTCCGGCTCAACCCAGGATTGCATGCTAAGAGACATTTTGCCAGCTGACTGAGCCCACTCCATAACAGACTTGTTATCAATTAGTGCCACCATAGCTTTATACGCAACCCAGGAGGCATCAATATTTTGGGATAGATTTGTAGTCATTGTGGCGGTAGTCGAAGTCATTGACTGGACAAGCATAGACTGGGTCTCGCCAGTGTCAACATTTAGCAATACAACACGGTCACCCGTTGTTATCTGAGCTCTTTCGGTGTCGAAAGTCACAACTGCTGTTCCAGAGTTTGCCGAGGCCCCTACACGTGCTGACCAACCCCAGAGAGGTACAGTATCTGGATTATCTAAGTCTTCAGCAAGTAAGCGCATCATTTCACGACGCTCTGCAGGCTCAACTGCCTTGAATTGGACTTGCTGAGTTACCCTAGGCCTATCGAGTAAAGCCATCCGTGTTTCAGACCCATTCCAAGATGTCATAACATCGGTCTCCCAGGCCCAGCGTTCTTTTACGCCTCTCTCTGGAAGAATGCTAAACGTCGATGCCATTTCTTACGATCCTAATATTGCTTTAGCGGAACGGGCGTTCCTTTCTAAACCTTGTACAATGAAGTCGTCTCCCTCAGAACCTGCAAGAGCACTCGTTATATCACGAGGGGATATAGCTACGGTAACATTTGGCGCTGGGGCTTGGACCACAACGGGTTCGTTGTTTCGGCTTTGGTTACGTTGTTGCCCGGGAGTTGAAATATCGACGCGCTCGCCTGGAGTTGCGCGGAAAGCAACTAGAGAGCTATCTGTGCCTCCAGCGCCAGTTACCATTCCGGATCCGCCAGACGCGAAACCTAATAAGTTTCCTATACCAGAAAGAAACCCGCCGCCACCTCCGCCGCCTAGGCCCCCTAGAAGCTGAGCGAAAAGCTGGTTAGTCGCAATTTTCAACATCTCGGCTGCTAACGAAGCGAACACTTCTTTGATGTTGAGCTCTCCAGTTTTTGCGAAATTTACAACAGCGTCAGTCAAGCCGTCAAAAGCGCCGACAACTGCGTTACTTACTAGTGATCCTAACTCATTAGCACGTTGCGCTATACGTGCAAAGCCATTTGCCAAACCCCCACTGAACGAATTATCAAGGGCGGTAACTTCTACATTAAGGTTACGCATAGCTTCAGTAAACTGCGTCACTGAAATTGCCCCTGTTTCGTATAGTAGCCGGAGATCTGCTGCCTTAGTGTTTAGCTCTGCTTGGCCTCCAGTAATTTCACGGATTAAGTCTTTACGGCGCTCTAAGACTTCGTTCACCTCTTTCTCGCCTTTTGCAGACCCGTCAACCCCACTACCCCCACCACTACCGCCAGCATTATCTACAACTTCGGCTATTGGAGGAGGCAGCAGGTTATTCATATCCAGAGGATTATCTAGATCTGCGCCACTGCTGATCATGCCTGCACGAGCTGCCAGAGCTTCCTCTGCCTGGGTTACGGCATTCTTCCGGTGCTCAATCTCAGTGGCTGTGATGCCAATTACATCGCGAACCAAGTTAGACCCGTTGTCCTCGAGGTCTGAAATTACTCGTTTCTCATTTTCTATCGCAGCACGTACAGATGCCACATCGCTAGCGCTCCGTACGCGCTCGCCAATTATTGCCACGCTTTGAGCTCCGGATTGCTCTAGCGAAGCCATCTGACCACGTACAGACCGGATAGTTCCGATAAGGACACCTAGTGCAGTAACAATAAGGCCGATTGGGCCGAGCAAGGTTCTAATAGCTGCTCCGCCAACAACACCGAGGGTCTTTAGGGCTCCGCCTGCTACAGCCGAGGCCGTAGTAGTAGCACCTAAGGCGACTTCCAGAGCTATAATGGATTTAACGGCTGTGGAAATGGCACTAGCAAACTTCAAAACTTTTCCGACAACAAATGCAGCCAGCATCAATTGTAGAGCGAGTGTGACTAGCTCGGCGTTATCGGCGAGGAAACGCAATACTGTAGCTAGGGCTTCGAGTGCCTTAACTAAAGCAGAGGTCACTCCAGCGTCACCCATAGCAATAACTAGGGCCTCAGCAGCAGACTTAACTGCCAGTAGAGACCCCATCAGGTTGTCGTCCATGACTTCTGCCATGGTCCGTGCAGTTCCTTCGGCATTGTCCAGGGCTTCAGTCATACTCTCAACATCACCCAGGCCTTCAGCCAAGACAGCAAATGCTGGCCCCCCACGATCCCCGAATATATCTAGCGCTTGTCCAGTATCAACTCCTGCGTCCCTCAGAACCTGTAGAGCTTTTGTAAGACCAACAGCTGAAACTCTGTACTCTTCCTGCTCAACCCCTAGGCTCTTTAATATTTTCTTAGTTTTTGAAGCTGGGCTTTCAAGTTCAGCCAAGACCCGACGAAGGCCCGTACCGGCAAGAGATCCTTGGAGGCCTGCATTACTCAAGATGCCAATCGCTGCAGCAGCTTCTTCAATTTCCACACCTAAACCGGCAGCAACAGGCGCGACGAATTTCATCGCGTCGCCTAGCTGGCTTACATCGGTGTTAGCATTGTTTGCCGCAAAAGCCAGGACGTCGACCACTCGAGCTGCGTCAGATACAGGAAGCCTGAAGCCAGTTAGAACATTTGAAGCGATGTCCGCAGCTCGTCCTAGGTCCAAATTGCCCGCTTGAGCAAGCAGAAGGGTATCATTCAGGCTAGCCAGTACCTTTTCAGTTGAGAAGCCTGCACGGGCCAGGAATGCTGCACCTTCGGCTGCTTGACTTGCAGAAAACCTGGTTGTTGCGCCAAGCCGCTGAGTTTCTTCTCGGAGTTCTTTGAATTCTTTGGCGTTCGCACCCGTAATAGCTTTGACGGTACTCATCGCTTGCTCGTACCCGGCGAGGACACGGACAACAGAAGAGATACCTACCGTCAAACCAGTAAGCACAAAGGCACGGCGCAGACTAGCTCCAAGGCGATCGGCTGCGGTCTTTGTTTTGTTTAGCTGAGTTTCAACTTGCCTTGCGCCAGTCTTTGCCCGAGTGGGGTCGACTGTAACAATGATCTTAAATTCTGCCAACGTCTAAGCCCCTTCAGCTCTTTGATCCTCCGGGCTTTGTTCCGCCAGTATTCTGTCGAGACATGCGCTCCTGTTCGGCGTCGCACCAATCACGATAGGTCTGATCCATCACACGGATTATCAGTATAAACGGGTCAAGCATATCACTATCAAGACCAGAATAATGCCCATATTGCGCTAACGCGTTCCATGGTATACTCCCCATCCCAAATCCGTTGTTTCTGCAGGTACTTATTTCGCCGAACGCCCGAATGTAGAACGTGTCGCCAGGCCTCAAAAGAGGTTCTTCCAGAAACCAATCTGGAAGATCCCTCTTTTTTCGCATAGCCGCTTCAATTGAAAAGCGATCGCGCTCCAGGCGCAGCTCCCAGGCTAAACGCTCGGCTAGTCTTTTCCCTGGGTTGCGGCCTGTTCCAGGGTCATGGCTTCCCCTACAAAGTTGATGTGATCACCATAGAAACCGCGGACTACTTCAAGAGTTTCGTTCGGCAGATGCTCAAACAGTCCAGCACATTCTGCCTGAGTAAACTTTACAGCTTCGCCTTTCGCATCAACGACGTTCTTCCAACCTTTGATCACATGAAGGGGGTACAGTTCGCGGTCATCTTCCCGGCCCTGTTTCACAAGGTCGCTATTGATGTCACCGGCTTTTACCGCAGCCTGGGTTGTCGCGAGACGTTTACCTTGGCGCTTCAGCTGAGCATTCCAGTAAGGGGTGTTTGTCTCACCAGCGAAAATGCCTTCGAGGATAGGTGTAGATCCGTCTGGCATTGTGATGCCGTGCAGGGTTAGTTCTTTCGATGTGGCTCCCTGTACTTTTTGGCTGTCAAGGAATGAAAAATCGGCCATCGTTTAGTCTCCTGTGTTTCTGTTTAAGTGTCAATAAAAATGACAATGCCGCAGAAATATCATTCTGCGGCACCGTTGTTCTCTTGTTCGCGTTTTTTTTTCGGTTACGCGAAAGGTACAGGTATAAGGCTAATACCTATCGAAGTTCCCAAAGTGGCGTCATTGAAGGCTTCGCCAGTCGTATTGATGATCACACTTTCATTGACCGGAAGTTCCAGTCCCCCGCCCCCTAGTGTCATTGACGGGATGTCAACTGCGATCACGCCATCGTCGTTCTTTACAACAAAGTCCATTGTGATAGTCTCGTTATCACGGATCTTGTTGACAACCAGAGGGTTAGTGAAGAGCATTGATGCTTCGACATTCACCTCAAAGTTACCAGTGTTGACATACGCTGCGCCAAGGGTTCCGAGGATCTTCTCTGGAGACACGTTGTTGTTCAACGTCAAGGTCAGCGATTTGAAGTCGGTTGTGATGCCATCTTCGTCCACTTCAGTCATACGCAAGCGAGCGATGTCTGAGGAAGTATTCAGCGCGCCGGTCTGAGTTGGATCCGACGCAGCACTTGCCCCGGACTTACGGGTCGTGGTTGGGTTATCGGTATCTGTTCCGATGAAGCCAAAGGTGACAGTCGCTTTGTTTGTCAATGGCAGGTTGAACGCAGCCGAGTTGCAGAAGTTACCTTTTGCATACTGGAAAGCTTCGTCCGTGTTACCTAAAGTGCCATCGCCAAGGTTTGGCATAGCAGCTTCAAACTGGATTGACCGCTCCAGGAATTCGCTGTCGGACACTGAAACGTTCCGGATGAATTCGCCGAAGCAGATATCAACCGCCGTGGCCGGATCCGTCCCATCAGTGAATTGCAGAGCAGCGTCACACTTGTCAAACACAACAGTGTCTGCATCGGTGAAGGACGATACGCGAGCATAGCCATACATGTCATTTGCAGCAGAATTCTCGAAGCCATTCTGGATTGCTCCGGCAAGGGCTGCGATAGAACCGATGTGGACTATTTGGCCAACAGTCAGGCCTGCAGCTTGAAGCGCGGTACCAATACCAGTGGAAGCAAGAGTTCCGTATGGCGCAGACCAAGTCCAGGTCACAGTGTCAGCAGCAGGCGCCCGATATCCAGCTAGGGAGATCTGAGCAACTTGGCCAGTCTCTGCCGTCAAAGTGGCTGTAGGAACAAGCAAGCCAGTGTCAGAAGTTGTTGCACTAGTTGCAATTACATGAAGGCCGTTGTTCGCAGCTGTATCCATGCCATTTACCCAGATCAGAACGTCAGCGGCAAACAAAGCAGCTTGAGCAGCAGACAAAGCCGTCATGCCGTCGAAGCTGTCATCGCCGCCTGCGCCATCGGTCACTGTGGTTGCAGCCAGTTGTGTCGCTTCAGTGTTGATCCCGGTTGCAAAACAGAAACCTTCGATGAAGTCACGCATAGCAGACATAGTAAGATCTGCTTCGAATTCTACCGCGCTGTCCAGGTCTGTAGTAGTGCCCTTCCGCCGTTGCCGGTTCTGGCTGATCGGATCCCGAGCAACCTTAGTGATATCTGCGCCGAAAGTGCTGATGTCATTTGGCTCGGTTTTGAACCATGTGGTTCCTGCAACACCCAACGAAGTCTCGAAAGTGTAAGACAACTCGATGTTGTTAGTTAGGACGCGTCCCATATTAGATCTCCTTATTTGGTCTCGTCATACTCGAAAGTCGCTTCCACGACCGTTTGATACCACTTTCCGTCCAGGCCAGCTTCGCGGATAATTACATCGCGGAACCTTACCGTTGTTCCTGTCAGACTTACGCCCTCGAAGATTGCACGTGCAGTAGCGGCTAATGTGTCGCTCGTTGTGGTCCCAGTGTTCTCCAGTGTAAATATCTGGATAAAAACAGCGCCAAAGCGCGCGAACTTTCTGTTGCCTGATCCACCTAAGGTCTCCTGTGTTGAGGCTTGGTGTCTTACTGACACCCGAGCCCAGGAAGCCTCATTCGGCGGATCGTATTTTTCATTGTCAAATGTGAAGCTAGTCGTAGCTCCCCATGCTGTATTGAACTCATCATATATCGCTTCGCGGGCTTCTGGCAGAGTAGTCATCAGAATTTCCTCAAAGATACTGTCCGGACTGCTTTCAGGATTGAAGCTTGAACAAACGCAGCTGGAGCTTTCTTAGATGACCCTTCGTTAAGGACCGCGATATACGGCACACCATTTGCGATTGACACTCTGCCGCGTGGAAGTCTGTAACCTGTGACTACCGAAGCGATACCAGCTTGCTGGTTATTCTTCTGATATGTCGCAGCAGACTTCCGATCATCCCGGCTGCTAGGTGTCGCAGGCCCGAACTTCGGAGCACCTATAGAAGGCACCCAGTTCGCTCGAGCCCAACCAGTGTCAACTGGAGTGCGTTCTATCAAGTTGGCGGTAGCTTCCAAGGTTAAAGCAACAACGACCTTTTCCGAGACCTTGTTAAGTTTCCCGAGTACCAACCTGATATTGTCTGCCACGGTTAGGCCTCCTTGCCTGTTTCGGCTTCGTCAGCATTCTCGGTAGCTGTTTCATCGGTATTGGCAGTGTCAGTGCCGTCAAGCCAATCGTCAGCTTCCAGGTCACGCTCAGCATTCTCTGCTTCGGCTTCGTCCATGAGATCTTCAAGGATATCAGCCTCGTCGTCTGCAGCAGCTTCGTTGAAGTCGTCAAGAGCCTTCTGAGCTTTACCTTTCGAGGTATAGATCTCATCATACCCAGAGATTGTCCACTTACGATCGGAGTGCTTGATAAGCTCCCCCGGCACAACAGTATCAGCAGTAGCAGCAGTAGCAGCAGTAGCAGGCGCTTGGCCAGTAATTACGTCGGGAGCACTGAAGTCAGACAATTGAATGACGCCCGCTTCCCAGAAGCGGCGCAGCTTGTTCCGATTTTCAGTGAGTGATTTTGGGATTGGATCACCAATCTTGACCTGCTTGCCTTGCCATGTGACAGGTTTAATCCAGGTGAATTTGGCGTCTTTGTTGAAACGCTGTTTCCAGTGTCTCATTCTACGAACAGGGCGCATACTTGCATCCTCCTTTTGATGTGAGGGAAGGAGGGGGCCTGTTCAGCCCCCTCCACGCTATGATTTTTGAGACAGTTGCCGTTAAGCAACAATCCCGCCGAAGAAGTAGCCGAGGTCGGCAGAGACCTTCTTCTGGTCATAGGACATGTCGATCTCGATGCGATCGCTTTCCAAGTGATCCATGCGGAACCGTTTGATACGCATGCCTTCGTTACCAGAACCGACAAGACCAGTCCAGTTGAAGGTGTAACCTGCAGATGGCGTCATGATGCCAGGAGTTGCAGGGGCATACGAGAGCAAGGCGTGCTTGCCACCGATGAACGAATGCACCGCAGCTTGACCCTGCTTGGCAGTGTTCTGCACAGCGCTCATGATCAGGACCTTGTCGACTTCAAAGAGATCGGCAAGAGTGACCAGGTTCGCACGAGCCGCACCAGCTGTTTGACCGCGGTCGATACGGCCAACGATGTCTGGATGATCTACCAAAGCGTCATAAACAGCCTGACCAAGGGTCAGAGTGTTAGGCGAGAAGCCCGTTGCTTCAAGCACATAACGCTTACCTTGGCGGATATCTTCGATAGGCGTCGAAGAGGCATCATTCCAATGCAGCTTGTCGTTGTTCGACGCGTTAGTCGGATCAAACGAAGCAGCTGCAGTAGCACCAGATGCAACGCCGTCGGCATCGAAAGTCCAAGTGTCACCAGGATTACTAGCTGTGAAGTAAGCTGACGACCAAGTGACTTCCCGCTTAAGTAGGCCTTTTTGCGTGACAAAATCAGTTGCCTCACGGTCCAACGAGATTGGGTCATCAGCATTCGCACGAATTTGGTCAGGAACATCACGGTGGTATGCACGTGTCCGGGCATAGTAGGTTTCGTTCCCGATTTCGTAAGTGCCACCAGCACTTTCGGTACCAGGCAGACGCTCTTCCATCTCATCGCGATTAAACTCGCCACGATCATATGTGAAATAAGCGTCAGACTGCTTACTAACCGAGACCTGCGGGAATACTTGGCCCGCAACGAAGCGAGAAGCGTCCTGTAGGTAGGCGATCGAAATGTTAGTCAGAGGCCGATTGACGTGGACGTCGGACCGTGACGGTTGTGAGAAAGGCATAGTTAACTCTCCTTTTGAGTTTCAGGCCAGACGCTATTAAGCGCTGTGTGGTGCCGCGATTGGCATTGCGAGCATGCTGAAGATGTCGCCATCCACAGCACTCTCAAGGGCGATACCGATTGCCATGCTGTCAGCAGCAAGTGCACCAACACCAGTAACACCAGCTACACGGCCAGCAGTTACACTAGGTACAATCAATTGACCGGCGGTGATAGTAGCGCCAGCTTTTACTGCAACTTTACCCTGCAGCAAAACAACAGGAACGGTCTCGCCGTCAGTTGTGATATCTGCATTTGGGTTCTCAGCAAGAATGCCGATCACAGTTTCTGTAACGGCAGTTGCCTTGATAACCTTGCCGACGTCGCCGTCATCTTCAATTTGCAAGATCTCAAATACATCGCCGCGAAGGTCTTCACCAGCGATCAGATTGACCGCCATGGTGCTTTCGAAAGAAGCCATTTGGTTTTCTCCTTAACTTATGGTTTCAGGGTTGGCGGTTCTTACTGAACGCTTTTGGCGTAAAGGGCAGAACCTTTTGCTGTCTTCAAAACTTCGCCGTAGGCAACAGCTTCGGAAACATTGTGCTCTTCAGCATAGGTTTTAGCCAAAGCATCCAATTCTTCAGTCTCGGTGGAGCCAGAGATTGGCGTCTCAGAAGTTCCAGCAGCTTTGAAAGCTTCACCGAGAGCAAGGTCCTGGGCCTTCAGAGCTTCGAGTGCCGCGTCACGCTTTTCAACATCTGCAATGCCATCAATTGCTTTCAGCATTTCAACACGGGTCTCAACATCACCAGGGATATGTACCAGAGCTTCAGCGCGTTTGGTCAGGCCAGCTTTGGCGATAGCAGCTTTTGATACAGCCAATTCTTCGCGGTCAGCATCACGGTCTTTGGCCATCTGAACCAGGCGTGGGTCATCAGACTTCGTGAATTCTGTACCGTCAGCCGATTTGAACACAACAGCATTACCTTCGGCTGCTTTTGCGATGTCAGCAATTTGCTCGGCGCTGGTCAGTTCCAGGAAAACATTCTGGTCAGCTTCAGTCAGAGCATCGAAATGCTTGCGCACATCCCCTGACATCTTAGCGATAGTTTCTGCCCGCTCGGCGCGCTTAGTCATCGCTTCCAGCTCGGCTTTGTTGTCGTCAGACATTTGGGTGTCTCCTTTAGTTACGACTTCGCCGACAGAGCCGGCATTTTCATTTGCAGTTTTAGTAAGGGCCGCAAGTTCACCCCCTTCGATCCAGGTTGTTTGACCTGTACCGTCGTTCTTCGTCATGAACAAGAGAGCTGAAGCCCTGATTTCGTCCATGTCAAGGTTGTGAGTATGGCCGTGATTAACGCCCATTTCAAAAACCCCATCGCTGTTCTGAACGATTTGGTGATCATGCGTCTCCATATCCTCGTTCGGCCCAGCTGAATATTGTACAACCATCCCCAAACCACCATCGCCATCACCGCTAACAAAACGAATACCATGCTGGTGTCCGTCTGTTTCACCGGTGAGCATGTCGACAAAATCGACGCCGCGTTTTTCTGTCAAGGGAGTGTCTCTTTTCATGATCATCGCCCGAGCGCCTTCTTGTGCAGGTCGGTCAACAGCGCTGATCTCATCAATACTGAATTTGGTCATAATGCGCCGTTTAGTCACATCTTGGGAGCCAGCATTTTTAGTCATTGGTAATTTCCTCTTGCTCAATCCGTCGCCCACCAATTGAAAAACCTGTATACTCGCCAGACCTGAATTTCTCTAGGGTTTCTTCGCTATCAGGGCGCATTGCAATCATAAGACCTGTACGGTCAGGCTCGCCAAGGCCCATGGCTTTGGCGATATCGGTAGTAAGCGGGAATGCGAAAACAACGGATCCGTTTGCTTCGCCCGTGTGCATTTCTTTAGCCACTCTGCTGTTAGACATAAAATCCGCCGCCGCGGGCACCATCGCTTCCTCTGGGATGTGGTCCCCTTGTACGTCGAAATAGTCTTCGCCTCTATCTTTACAAATTATGGCAAAACCGAAAACAAGGCCCAGGTCCTCATCAACTTTTGCGACCTTGCCATAAATATTCATCTTTTCTGGAGTAGACATATCAGCCCCTTTATTTCAAAAACAAGCATGTCGCGTAAGCGAGGGTTTGTGATCCAGCAATTACCTTAGCTTGATAATGCTAGCGTGACAGAAGCCACGGTGCCTTGAACTACGACTGCTGTTTTGTTGGTGAATTTTATCTTTGACCTCGTTGGAGTGCTATATTCAACCTGATCAATTGAATAGGCATTCACTGCATGGTCCTTGCCATTAGGTCGGAGGAAGAGCACAAATTTCGCAGGCTCATGCAACGTCACTTCTGCTCTCCTTCCATTTATGAGCGCTAGGAGCTTCAACTTAAGCTAGCTCAATTGGGTCATCGGCCTCGAAGTTGAATTCCGTTGTAGATGTTGCCTTGCCAACAAACTGATGGAAAGCTCCAGTAGTGGTCACCGGTGATGTGGTAATCGTGCCCGCTGTCTCGCTAAGGTAAATGCGCTGACCTGGGACGAGACCAACCTGGTTACCGATCCGGCCTTCAAAGTTTACAAGAACGTTTGCTGCGGCCAAAGCTGCGGCATCTGCGTACCCGACTGCACCACGAGGATTTGCTGTGTTGGCAGTAGCTTTGCGGGCACTTGGCGTTCCCCCATCGTCGAAGATCTCGACCAACTCATCAGCCGCGAGGTTCTCAAATGCAACCACGAGAATGCTGTTTGCCCCAATACCTGATGGTAGCATGGAGCCATCGATTTCACCTGAGGCATTGAGGGCAACTACTTTACCTGCGTCGCCAGCACCAGCTGAAGCGTCAGCGCTCAGTTGTTCACGCGTGCGACCCGAAACCGCATCACGTTCTAGATATTTGTTACCAGCCATTTTGGCCTCCTGAAGTGTTAGATAAGAATTACCGCTTGGCCCAAAGACACAAACATTGTGTGAGCATCTATAGCAATTCCAACCTGTTGTTGAAAACCTGCGGTGGGAACGCTGTGCACGGGGAAGCCATTCGGCCCCAGAAAAAGTGGTTCACCTGGTGAAAGCCACCAGGTTGGAAAAGTCAAGTATCCTGAGGTCGCGATGTACCTTTCGCCAAACTTCACCCCCATGAGCCGATCGGCGTGGCCAACAACTGTCGAGTTGGCAGCTATAATTGACCCAGATGCAGCACAGACAATCGTTCCGTCCTCAATATCGAGAGGCGGAATAGATGCAGTAATGAAGGTGACTGGGCCCGCGAACGTGACTTTACCTGTGAATAGCTGATCTTGATTATGGTTTAGGACCATTGTGGCCCCCAGTCGTCTGCTACTAAACTGGGGGCCTTTTTGGTGGGAGAGTTTCCACTCAATCCCGTGACTTTGAGGCCAGATCCGAAGACCCTCGTTCCACTTCCTCGCCGATCGAAGGGACTATTGTCCCAAACTTTGAGCCTGTAATTCCCTTGCTTAAGGGGCAGGTGGACGTCGCTCGCCGAGCAACTAAAAATAGGATACTCTGCGAGCCAGCGTTTGTAAACGTTTAAGTTATAAATAATGGAAAAAAGATTTTCAGCCATTTCCAGACATCCTAGTTGTCAACACACAACGGCATTGAATTGTCTCAGAAGCTCGGCCATTTGGGTCCCCAGGAAACCTAAGCTCAGACCCACCCGAAGACCAAGTCTCTCCAACACTCCGCTCTTGACCACTTAGATGGGCATGAGTATCCCGGACACGACCATCTCTAGCGGTCAGCCAAGTACGTGTCACGGCGTTTGGGTCCAGGTCCCCACTCTCGAAAGCCTGGTTGTACATTTCTTCGGAGCCTTCATGCACAGCTCTAAGAGCCTCTGTTCTACCGATTACCTCAGACCTGTACCTTACGTAGTTTGATTGGTATCTTGCGACCATGCTATCGATCTGGGCTTTGGGCAAAGGACGCTCCAGACGAATTGATCTGTTAACTGAAGCTGTGGACCTGCGATCATGTAGCCTTCTGGAAGCGGCTTCAGCCCTCTCTTCATTGTTACCATTAAGCAGCCGGCGATAGTTCGATACTGCCGCTTGCTGACGCTCAGTCAGGCCTACACTGTTCCGGAAGTTCCTTGCCTGGTCGATAGGATTAAGGCCTTCACGAATTCCGTCGGTCATTGCCGCCCGGAGTGTTGCGCGCTGGCCATTACTGAATTCCCGTATAAGTCTCAAGCGGTTCTCTGAAATAGCCTGGACAGCACGACGATTTGATTGGTCAAAAGACACAGTAGCTGTCAAGGCTTCGTTCGACAGATACGCCGCGGTGTTCTGAGCGCTATGCGACAACGCAGCGCCGTACTGGTTCCCTATTAACTGAGCAGCGTTATCAATAGCAGCTAGCGCTTCTTCTAGTCTACCTTGAGAAAGCAATTCAGCCAGAGCATCTAGAGTGAAGGCGTCGCTAATGGTTTCAACGGCCAGTAGAAAGGTGCTCTGGAACCGACGATCGTGGAATGCTATTAGCTGCTCTATTCGAGAAGCCGGGTCTATTGCTCCTCCTGCACGAACAGCCACCTTATACCTCCACGCGGCACTCATACATTGCCGCAGCTGGGTCTCGACCTACGATCTCAAGGATCTTGTACGTCGTTCCCTCGATTGTCACTTTGTCTGCTACCGCCGGGATGATGCCTGAAGTCAGGCTTCCCCCAAGGATCGAGACAGTTTTGCCGCCAGAGGCAACAAGTGTTCCTCCCATTCGTACCTCGGTCTTGTCCTCGATGAAGCCCTCGAAGGTGTAACTTACCTCAGTTGGGTTGGTTCCACCGGTCAGGTCACCAGGGGTGCGTGTTCCTGATGTA
>Ga0209345_10000610_pt1 | contig 45522 bp, 38 predicted proteins | sample Cruoilmetagenom7_FD_187294 | JGI IMG/M metagenome (GOLD analysis project Ga0209345, IMG submission 187294) | Oil polluted marine microbial communities from Coal Oil Point, Santa Barbara, California, USA - Sample 7 (SPAdes) (version 2) | ecosystem: Environmental > Aquatic > Marine > Oil seeps ...
AGTATTTAATCGGGTATTATAGTCAGCTTCGACCACACCGGCATAACAATGGAATGAGTCCGAATCAGGCAGAGGAACAGTACTGGATTAACTATAAACCGGTGGCCAGTTTTACTTGACCACTACATGGCGCTGTGCTGATTGATACACCGGGTATGCGCGAACTGCAGCTGACCGAGTGTGACGATGGTATTCGTCGTACCTTTTCTGATATTGACGCGCTGGCTACAGAGTGCCGCTTTAGTGATTGCCAGCACAAAGCGGAACCGGGTTGTGCGGTGCGGCAGGCAATTGATGAAGGTTCACTTGATGCACGACGGTTAACTAACTTTCAGAAACTTAATGCTGAACAGGCTAGAAACACGGCCTCGCTGCAGGAGCGACGTGCGGGGGAAAGACAGTTTAGCAAGATGGTGAAGTCAGTGGTGTCTACCAAGGCGAGGAGGAAATAGAGTAACTCTGATAAAGCCGCCCACAAGCGGCTTTATCAATGTAGGTTACCACCCGAGTAGTGGACACCTCCTCGCTACGGTCACAAGGAGAGTGTCTACACCAACATCGGCCACTAATCCTTACATTCCATAGCGAAACGCTTTGCCAGCATTCAGCATATCCTGATGCACCGGCTTAAGTGCACGCGCATAGGCGGCCAGTAATTGAATTGTGTATTCACTCCTTGATTGCATGGCTTCCTCAAGGCACGGCTGATTGGCATCAAATAATTTATCGACCTCGCGGAAAACCAGGTGATCTGGCAGAAAGCATACATGGTTGTTTTTGCTGCCGGTTAGACGCAGCTCGCTGATGGGGTAGATGCCGTTGATACTCGCTGACACACTCACCGCCAAGGCCGGTTTATGCGCCAGTTCCGCATCTGTAGTCAGCATAAGAAAGTTTTTTAATGCTGGGGTCGCCATGCCATGCCACTCCACACACCTTCATTCCAGAGTGGCAAGTTGAGTTCATGCAGATCGTAGACTTGAACCTGATCAAAATGGGTTTCGGCTAGGTGGTGTAGATATTGTGCCACCAACAGACTTTTCGACTGGGCACGTTGGCTGCCAGAAATAACGATAAGCTTCATACTCATTCCTTATTTGCTTTCAAAACAGGGGGAGACGTTAAGCGGCCTGTGTAAGAGGACGCCAACAGAATAGAAATCAAGATGGATAGGGCGCCAGCCAGTTGTAGCCAGGTAAGTGACTGATCCAGAATGAAGTAACCCAACATGACGGCTGACACGCTGCTCAAAAGTCCGAGAAATGACACCGTGATGGTTGGCAATTTCTCAATACCACGGAACCAAAGTGAGTAGGAGATAATGGCTCCCAATATGGCCAAATAGCCGTAGCCCAGGTAGTTCTTCAGGTTCAGATCTTGTGGGAAGCCTTCCATCCACAGCGAGACGGGAAGCAGCATTAATCCGCCCAATAGCAGTTGCCACCCGGTGAAATTTAGTAATGTCATTGCTGGTGGCCGTCCCCAGTGCTTGGTCAGAACAACACCCGACGCCATGCTTACGGCACCACATAAGCCAACAAAAATGCCTTTGGCATCTAAATCTGCCTGATGATTGAGAACCAGTAAGGCAATACCCGTTATCCCTAATAGGCATGCGATTACATGTTTGTAATTAAAATCACTTTTCAGCAGAACATAGCTCAATACCATCACCAGTACTGGCTGCGTCGACATGATTAATGCGGCCATGCCGCCTGGCAGGTAAGTAGCCGCATAGAACAGACAGTAGAAAAAGAAACCAATATTAAGAAACCCCAATGCGGCTAGCTTTCCCCACCATTTGCCGTTGGGCAGGTGTTGAGAAAGTAATACCAGGATGAGACCTGCAGGCAGTGATCTGAGCATGGATGCAATCAAAGGGCTGTTCGCTGGGAGCAGCTCAGTGGTCACTATGTAGGTGCTGCCCCAAACGATGGGGGCAAGGGCAGTAAGCACTAGGGTTGTGAGTGACTGTATGGGTTTCATTACTATCCTGTCCTGGTTTATTGCTCTTCAAAAAGTATCTCTATCAAAAGATACTTTTTGAAGAGCAATGGAAAAAATCCTTATGATCAAGTATCTTTTTAGTAAGATACTTTTGGGGGTGATGCTATGCAGGATTCAGTTGATCATATTTTGCGACAGTGGCGTGATGCCAGACCTGATCTGGATTGTTCAGCGATGGGCGTTGTCGGCAGGTTAGGGCGAGTGAGCTCAATCTGGCGCAAACAAATCGATACAGCTTTTGATCAGCATGAATTGAGTGGTATTGAATTTGATATTTTGGCCACCTTACGCCGCAGCCAAGTGCCTTTGACGCCCACGGAGTTGTATCAAACCTTGATGCTGTCTTCCGGTGCGATGAGTACCCGAATTGAAAAACTGGTTCAACGTGGATTTATTGAGCGTATAGCCAGTGAAGATGATCGACGTAGCTGTAAAGTCATGCTTACGGAACCCGGTCAACAAAAACTGGACGCGGCTCTGCAGGATCATCTTGATAATATGGAGGTGATGCTTGAAGCCCTGAATAAGGATGAAAGGCTGCAATTAGCCAATCTGCTGAAAAAAGTATTGCTTCACAGTCGTTAACGCAAGCTCTTGGGAGAAGGGCTAACAAAATTGGGTTATATACTTATTGTAATAATCAACAACAAGTTTGCATCTTGTATGAGACAGCAGCTATCAATGTAACTATTGTTTCATTGATAGCTGCTCCAGCCATTGCATAAATACCCGTATTTTTCGGCTCAACGTCTTGCGGTTGGGATATAATAGGGAGATCGGCATAGGTGGCGGATTGTGCTCCGGTAATATCTGCAGTAAATCCGCTCTTTCTAATTGTGTTTTGACGCCGGCAAGTGGTACCTGAATAATGCCTAACCCAGCCAGGCAAGCAGCGGTATAGGCCTCAGAGTTGTTGACCGTAATTTGGGTTTGCATCACAATGCTGAGTTCCTTTCCTTCATGAAGATAGTCAAATGTTGCCTTATTACCGCTAAGTTGTTGGCTGTAATTAACCAACCGATGCTGCGATAATTCAGCCAGGGTTTGTGGTATACCAAAACGTTTTATATAAGCAGCGCTGACGCAGTTTACCTGCTGCATAACACCTAAAGAACGGGCCACTAAACTGCTGTCTGCTAATGTACCAACACGAATTACAGCGTCAAAACCCTCCGCGACTAAATCCACTTTCTGGTCTGTGCTGCTGAGTTGTAAATGCAATTCAGGGTGCAGGCTGAGAAAATTTTCCAATTGCGGCAGCACCAAATCTTTAGCAATCCCAATAGGCATATCTACACGTAATGTACCGCGTAACTGCTGATCCTGTGGCTGAAACATCATTTGCAACTCGTCAAAATCGGCTAGTATTTCTACACACCGGTGAAAATAACTCTGGCCATCTTGAGTCAGTTCGACTTTGCGCGTAGTGCGGTGTAAAAGCCGGTTGCCGAGAGATTTTTCTAACTGTTGCACTGCATCTGACACCGTAGCTTTTGGTAATCCCAACTGCTCTGCGCAACGACTAAAGCTACCTAGTTCAGCCACCCGTTGAAAAACTAGCATCTGTGCAATGCGGTCCATTTTGGTCACCTTTATACGAAATATCGTTACAGTGTATCTAAATTTCGAATATTTATTCTGCTAATTGCAAATAATAAACTGCTCAGCGTACTAACTAACGCGGAGATATTACCAATGAACACCACTATTGCATTGATCACTGGTGGCAGTCGGGGCATAGGTCGTAGCACAGCCTTAGCACTTGCCGAAGCAGGACACGACGTTATTATCACCTACTTCAGTAAAGCTGATGAAGCTGGAGCCGTCGTTGCTCAAATTCATGAAATGGGTCGTAAGGCTGTAGCATTACAGCTTGATAGTAGTAACGTTGCAGGCTTCGGTGATTTCAAATTACGGCTTAACGAACAGTTAGAGCAGTTATGGCAGTGTACACAGTTCGACTTTCTGGTTAATAACGCTGGTTTCGGCGCTTATACCAGTATTGCAGATACGACGGAGCAACAATTTGATGCTATGTTTAATGTGCATCTAAAAGGTGTATTTTTTCTGACCCAAATGTTGCTGCCATTAGTGAAAGACGGTGGCTGCATTTTGAATATATCAAGTGGACTAACCCGCTTTGCACTATCAGGCTACGCTGCTTATGCCATTATGAAAGGAGGCGTTGAGGTATTCAGCCGTTATTTGGCTCTTGAACTGGGATCAAGAGGTGTTCGAGTAAATGTGTTGGCTCCTGGTGCCGTTGAAACAGACTTTGGCGGAGGTGCAGTAAGGGATAATCCACAATTAAATCAAATGATAGCCGAGCAAACTGCACTGGGTCGTGTTGGCCTGCCAGATGATATTGGCGGTGCTGTAGTGACATTGTTATCAGAACAAAGCCGCTGGATTAATGGTCAGCGTGTTGAAGCCTCTGGAGGGGCTCTTCTATAGAAAACTAGGTTGTTTGTCTCTTTGATCCCAAAAAAAAGCCCCTCCGAAGAGGGGCAAACAAAGTGCATACAACTCAGGAAGAGTTGAGAGATGGGATGCGATAGGTCGAATCCGGTAGGATCCAACGTTTTCGCGTCCTGAAGCTCAGGACAATTCAAAGATAGTCTATTTTTGTGCGCTGCACAATAGGGAAAACACGTATTGTTAGATTTTTTGATTCTAACGAAAGTTATTTTTTGTGCGTCGCAGCATAAATTGTCAACCCGGTTGACGGAAGGGGTGGGCTTTGTAGGTGCCCATCACTCTGACTTCATTGGCGAAGAAGTTCAGCTCTTGCAGTGCATGCTGCATAGCCAGCTGGTGCGGGTGTCCTTCCACATCCAGATGAAAGCTGGAGACCTGCATAGTGTCTGACGTCATGTAGCTTTCCAGCTTGACCATGTTGACATTATTGGTAGCAAACCCTCCCAGCGCCTTGTAAAGCGCAGCAGGAATGTTGCGTACGCGAAACATTAAGGTGGTGATGTAGAGCTTGCCGTCTTCAAAGGCGGGCATGCGGCTTTCGCGTGCCAGAATCATGAAACGGGTGGTATTGCCGCTGATGTCCTGGAAGTTGTCGTTGAGTATTTCCAGATCATAGAGTTGTGCGGCCAGGCTGGAAGCGATGGCGGCATGGCCGGGTTGACGCGAGTCGGACAGTGCATGGGCTGATCCAGCGGTGTCGAGTGCCGCGATAGGGGAAAGACCCAGTTTTTTAATATTACCATCACACTGAGCCAGGGCCTGGGGGTGGGATGATACGGTGCGCAGGTCTTCCAGTTTGGTGCCGGGCAGGGCCAATAGGCAGTGGTTAACCGGTTCGAAATGCTCGTCAATAATGTGCAGTTGCGTTTTCGGCATCAGCCGATAAATCTCTTCAACCCGTCCAGCGGTTGAGTTTTCCAGCGGAATCATCGCTAACCGTGCGTCGCCACGTTCCACCATAAACATGGCTTCGACAAAGGTTTCGCAAGCGTGTGCCCGAAGTTCCGGGTGAACGCGGCAGCAAGCCAGATGAGAATAAGCACCTTCGTGCCCCTGGTAAGCAATCACATCATTGGTCTGAGTCATGAGGGTCCGTCTGTGTCAGTTAACTCGATTTTAGGCTAAATATTATCGCATAGTCTTTCAGTAATCACGATCAGCCTTTGAACTCATCCGCGACAGCGCCTATCATGGCGTTTTTAAGTGCGTTACAGAGGGTTAGAGATTGTCTCAGACAGAATTTGTACCGGGGCAGCGCTGGATCAGCAACACGGAAGCGGATCTTGGGTTGGGTATTGTCGTTGAGTGTTCCAATCGACGGGTTGAAATCAGTTTTCCAGCAGCGGCTGAAGTGCGTACTTACGCCACAGACAATGCGCCCTTATCCCGGGTGTGTTTTGAAGCTGATGAGCAGATTTGCAGTGATGAAGATGTGCTGGTTACTGTGCGTGAACGCATGGAGCACAACGGCTGTTACCTGTACATGGGGGTGGACAGTGATGGCAATGAGGTGATTTTACCGGAGCTGCACCTCAACAGTGCAGTGCATTTCAGTAAACCTCAGGAACGCCTGTTTGTCGGACAAATTGATCGTCATGGTCTGTATAAGTTGCGGGTTGAAACGCGTGATCATCAGTACCGACTGGCGACATCGCCTGCCTATGGGTTGATTGGCACGCGTGTGCAGCTGTTGCCGCATCAGTTATATATTGCCGCTGAACTGGCTTCGCGCACGGCACCGCGTGCCTTGTTGGCCGATGAGGTGGGGCTGGGCAAGACTATTGAGGCGGGGATGATTCTGCATCAGCGCCTGATCAGCGAGCGCGCTAAGCGGATTTTGATTCTGTTACCGGATTCGTTATTGCACCAGTGGCTGGTGGAGATGCGGCGCCGTTTTAATCTCACCTTTTCATTGCTGGATGCCGAGCGTTGTGAAGCGCTGGAAGAATCCGGCCATGACAATCCTTTCGAAACGGCACAACTGGTTATCTCACCGGTCTCTTTGCTGGCACGCAGTGAAACCCGCTTGCAGCAGGCTGAACAGGCGGGTTGGGATATTCTGGTGGTGGACGAGGCTCACCATCTGGGCTGGAGCCGTGAAGTGATCAGTCATGCCTATCAGTGTGTAGAGAGGGTGGCTCGACGCAGTGACGGCTTGTTGCTGCTGACAGCGACGCCGGAACAGTTGGGACCGGAAGGGCATTTTGCCCGGCTGCGACTGCTGGACCCGGAGCGCTATCCCGATCTGGATCAGTTTCTGGATGAAGAGCAGCAGTATTTTCACCTGAATCATCTGATCGGCTCGTTACTCGAAGGCGGAGCGGCCTTCCTGAAGCAGGACAAGCACACGCAGGGTGAGCTGGCTGAACGTCTGGGTGAAACGGCGATTACGCAATGGCTGGCGTTACCTGCTAAAGAGCAGGACACGGCAATTGCCTCGCTGATTAACCAGTTGGTCGATCGTCAGGGCACTGGGCGGGTGTTGTTCCGTAATACCCGTCGCACTGTAGCCGGGTTCCCGGCACGGCATTTTCACAGCTACCCGCTGATGGCACCGAATTTATATCAACCTGACGCGGATGCGCTGGAACCTCTGCTGCATCCGGAGCGGCAGTTGGGTGAAAACTGGGTTAGTGAAGATCCGCGGGTGGCCTGGTTGCAGGAATGGCTTAAGCAGCAGCGCAAGGAAAAAGTGCTGGTGATCTGTGCGCATGCTGACACCGCGATTGCCCTGGATGAATACCTGAGTTTGCGCATCGGTGTACGTTCAACGGTGTTCCATGAGGGTATGAGCCTGATCAACCGCGATCGCAGTGCCGCGTATTTTGCTGATGAAGAACTCGGCGCACAGGTGCTGATCAGTTCTGAAATCGGTAGTGAAGGGCGTAACTTCCAGTTTTGCCATCATCTGGTGCTGTTTGATCTGCCGCTGAGTCCGGACCTACTGGAGCAGCGTATCGGTCGTCTGGACCGTATCGGCCAGACTGAGGCCGTGCAGATTCACCTGCCATACTATCGCCACAGCCCAACCGAGGTGTTGATGCAATGGTATCATCAGGGGCTGAATGCCTTTGAACGGGTGTGCGCCACAGGCGATGCCCTCTACCATAGTTTTGCGCAGCCGTTGCGTGATGTGATGCAGCGCATAGAAGATCAGGGCGCCTTGGATACCTTGCTTGAAGATACCCGTGAAGCGCGTGAAGAGCTGGAGCTGACCCTGTCTGAAGGGCGTGATCGTTTGCTGGAAATGAGCAGCTTTAATGCCGAGCGGGCCGAGCTATTGCTTGAGGCAATGCAGGACGAAGACGATGTCAGCCGCATTCAGACTTATGCTGAGCGGCTGTTTGATCGCTTTGGCATCACTTTACAGCCCCACGGCCGTCATGGTCTGGTGTTGCATCAGGGTGAGCATATGCTGTGCCACTTGTCAGAGCTGCCGGAAGATGGCATGACACTGACATTCAGCCGTGATGAAGCCCTGTTACGTGAAGATATTGAGTTCATGAGCTGGGAACACCCGCTGATGCTAGAGCTGATGGATCTGCTGACCCGCAATGAAACCGGCAATAACGCCATTTGCATGCTGAAACTGCTCGCTCTGCCAGCGGGTACGCTGTTGGTTGAAACGGTATACGAGTTGAATCTGGCCGTACCTAAAGCGCTGCAATTGGCGCGTTACCTGCCGGGTGGCTATCTGCGCTTGCTGATCGATCCGGAAGGGCGGGATCTGAGTGATGTGCTGGCGCATCAGCCACTCAATCAGTTAGCCAAACCACTGAAGTTGTCTACTTCGCAGAACATGGTACGGATGGTGCGCGATAACATCACCAGTCAGTTGAAGCAGGCGCAACAGCAGGCTGATGCACGTCTACCGGGTCTGCGTGATACAGCGCTCAGTGCACTGACCAAGGCACGGAATGAAGCCTTTCAGCGGCTAGAGGCTCTGGCGAAGGTGAATCCGGCCATCGATCAGGCCGAACTGGACAGACATCAGGCTGATACCCAGTTAATGCAGGAGGCATTGCAAAGTGCCCAGCTGCGACTGGATGCGCTGCGGGTCATCGTAGTATCTGAGTAGACAGATTTGATCGAGTAGGTGAGGGGCAGGTCTCCTGGTTGGAGACTTGCCCCTGTAACGCTTAGTCGAGTGACTTCATTGCGTCGTAAACAACGTGGGTGTAAGCCCCTTCGGGTACTTTGGAAATGACCGGTGAGGAGTCACTGCTGAGCAGTACTTCAACAGTGCGGTCAAAGGCCGCTGGGTCAAGGTAACCTATCCCTTCTTCACTGCTGCTGAGCAGTTTGGCGACTTCGGTCATCATCCGTACCTGATGAGCCTCAGTCTGAGCGCCTGAGTCATCATTTTCCAGTACGATCATCGCCGCGGCTTCCGGATTCTCTCTGGCCCATTCCCATCCTTCTACCGTGGCTTTCAGGAAACGCGCCAGGGCATCTACCTTGGCTGGGTCTTCCAGGGTGCTTTCCATCACATACAAGCCATCTTCCAGAGTTGCCACGCCACCATCTTCATAAGGGAAGAGGGTCAGGAATTCCGGTGTCAGGCCACCATCTAGTACCTGGCCGTATTCGTTGTAGGTCATGGTGGACACACAGTCAGCCTGGCCATTGAACAGTGGGTCAACATTGAAGCCCTGACGCAGTACGGTAACGCCCTCGTCACCACCGGTGGTTTCATAGCCGAGTTGTGACATCCAGCTCAGGAAAGGGTATTCGTTGCCTGAGAACCATACACCCAGGGTTTTACCGGGAAAGTCTTCCGGTGTTTCGATACCGCTGGATTTCAGGCAGGTCAGCATCATCCCGGAGCGCTCATAGATCTGGGCGATGTTGACCAGTGCCAGGCCGCGTTCACGGGTTGCCAAAGCAGATGGTAGCCAGTCGACGACGACATCGGCGCCACCGCCAGCCAGCACCTGTGCCGGAGCGATATCTGGGCCACCGGGTTTAATGGTCAGGTCGATACCGGCCTGTTGATAAAAGCCCTGATCCAGTGCGGCATAGTAACCGGCAAACTGGGCCTGGGTGACCCACTTCAGTTGCAATGTCAGCGGGTCGTTAGCCTGTGCGGAGAGAGTGGTTGCCATCAAGGCGATACCGGCAGCGGTTGAGATGATATTTTTTTTCATTGTCGTGCCTCATTTGACTAGGTTTCAATAAACGTTTAGTTAAAACTTAACGTCCGCTTCTCACGGACGGATGCCAGAAAGTGACGCGTCGCTCCAATAGCGCCAGGGCGCCATAACTTAATGATCCGGCCAGGGCGGCCACAAAAATGGTGGCCCAGACCATATCCATGTTCATTCGGCCCACTTCGGCGGAGATGCGAAAGCCCATGCCGACAATCGGGGTGCCGAAAAATTCGGCGACGATCGCACCGATCAGTGCCAGAGTTGAGTTCAGTTTCAGCGCGTTAAATATGAACGGCATGGCTTGGGGTAGCTGGTTTTTGAAGAAGATCTGCCCTTTGCCGGCGGCATAGGTATACATCAGGTCGGCATGCAGCGGATCGACTGAGCGCAGACCGGCCAGGGTGTTGATCAGCATGGGGAAGAAGGTCATGATCACCACCACAGCCGCTTTGGATTGCCAGTCAAAGCCAAACCACATCACCATGATCGGGGCGATGCCGATGATCGGGATGGAGGCCATAAAATTGCCCAGTGGCAGCAGGCCTTTTTGCAGGAAGGCATTGCGAACCACCAGCTTGGCGGTGATGAAACCCAGACCGCAGCCCATCACATAACCAGCCACCACAGCCTTCAGGTAGGTCTGTTGAAAGTCGGCCCATAGCAGTGGCAGGTTGTTGCCCAGGGTGACAAACACCTGTGTGGGTGCAGGCATCAACACCAGGGGCACATCAAAGCCGCGGACGATGGCTTCCCAGACCAGCAGGATCATCAGGCCGAACAGCGCCGGAACCGCCAGTTTGCAGGGTTTTGCCCACTGACTTTGACCATCGGCTATCTGCGTCATGCGACTCATCAGATAGCCTGCAGCAAACAGCGACAGCAGTAGCAGTGGTAACAGGAAGGTGCCCTGATAGAAACCCTTGGGCAGGAATAGCGCAATGCCGCTCTGTAGCAGTAACAGTGTAATCGCCAGCAAGGTCAGCAGTGTTTTCATCAGGATATGCCTCGTCTGAGCAGAATAAAGCGTTCAGCCAGCCCAACCAGGGTGATGAGTACCCAGCCAAGCAGGGCGGACATTACCAGCGCTGACCAGATTTGTACTGTCTGACCGTAATAGGAACCGCTCAGCAAACGGGCTCCGAGCCCACCCTGAGCCCCGGTGGGCAGTTCGGCGACGATGGCACCGACCAGTGCGGCGGCAATGCCGATCTTCAGGCTGGCGAACAGGTAAGGCTGTGCGGAAAACCAGCGCAGTTTCCAGAACATCTGCTGGGTGCTGGCGTTATAGGTAATCATTAGTTCGGTATGCAGTTTGTCTGCTGAACGCAGCCCTTTAACCATGCCGATGACCACCGGAAAAAATGACAGGTACATGGAAATGATGGCTTTGGGCAAGATGCCAGTCAGGTTCATGGAACCCAGTACCACCACCACGATGGGCGCAATCGCCAGAATGGGGACTGTCTGCGAGGCGATAACCCAGGGCATCAGGCTGGTATCCAGGGTGCGGTTGTGTACGATGCCGATGGCGATGATGATGCCCAACAGCGAACCGAGTATAAAGCCCAGCAGGGTCGAGTTCAGGGTGATCTGGGTGTGGTAAAGCAGTGAGCGCTTAGAGGTGATAGCATTGTTAAAAATACTGTCGTACAGCTCATAGGCCACCTGATGCGGTACCGGCAGTGGCGGACGCTGTATGCCATAAGCGCCCTCAAAAATCTGCGTGTAAGTCCAGCTCTGACCGGTACGTTCAAGCATATTGATCATCTGGTTGCCGTTCATTACCAGGGCGGCGATATACCAGATAATAATAATGCCGATCACCAGCACCAGTACGGCGAACCACTGCTTGTGTGTGAGTTTCTTTAGCGTCGTCATGCTCGGCTACCTCAATCGATCTGATGATCAGTGGCCAATGCCTGACGTATCTCGGCGGCCAGCGCAGTAAAGGCTTGGGTATCCCGCAGCGCCAGGGTCTTGTCACGCGGCAGTGGACTTTTAATCACCTTGACGATGCGTCCGGGTCGGGGAGACATCACCACAATATGGGTTGATAGCAACACCGCTTCGGGAATAGAGTGGGTGACAAACACCACCGTCTTGCCGGTCGCTTTCCAGATCTTCAGCAGCTCCATATTCAGATGGTCACGGGTGATCTCGTCCAGAGCACCAAAGGGTTCATCCATCAGCAGTAGTTCCGGCTCAAGGCACAAGGCCCGGGCGATAGAGGCACGCTGCTGCATGCCGCCAGACAGTTGCCAGGGGAACTTGTGTTTGAAGTCCTGCAAGCCGACCATGCCAAGGTACTTGTCTATCTGCGCGTTGCGATGGGTTTTGGGCTGAGCGGATATCTCCATCGGCAGGGCGCAGTTACTGGCAATGCTGCGCCAGGGGAACAGTGCCGGGGCCTGAAATACATAGCCGTACAGCCGGTTCAGGCGGGCATCCTCTGGTGAGGTGCCGCCGACCTGTATCTCTCCGCCCGTCGGTTGCTCCAGATCGGCAATTACACGTAACAAGGTGGTTTTGCCGCAACCGGAGGGGCCGATAAAGGAGACAAAATCACCTTCGTGAATCGTCAGGTCGATATCAGACAGCGCATGCACCGGGCCGTCATTGGTTTCAAAAACCAAAGACAGCTTATCGATAGCGATCATCTGCCTATGGCTTCTGGGTTCACGGGTTATTTCAGTAAGTGTTTCTACAGCCTGCATAACGGGTTTCCTTTTAGCGGTCTACGGCTTGAGGTTTATGTTCGGCGTTATACTTCTCCACGGCTGCAAACACGCTGGGAAAGGCGGGGCGCTTGATATAACGACCGGCCCCTTTTTCCGCCATCAGCTTGCCGTCCTTGAACACCACCCGACCCTGACTGATAGTGTGGCTCGGCGCACCGGTAACTGTGCGGCCTTCAAAAATATTGAAATCAATATTCTGATGGTGGGTTTTCGCGGACAGTGTGTGCTGTTTGTCAGGGTCCCAGACGACGATGTCGGCATCGGAGCCCACGGCGATATGGCCTTTCTGCGGATAGAGATTGAAAATCTGGGCACTGTTGGTAGAGGTGACGGCGACAAATTCGTTAAGGGTCAAGCGCCCTTTGTTGACCCCGGAATCCCACAGCACCATCATGCGGTCTTCAACACCGGCGGTGCCGTTGGGAATTTTGGAAAAGTCATCCTTGCCAGCCGCTTTCTGGTCGGCGCAAAAACAACAGTGATCGGTGGCGGTGGTTTGCAGGGTGCCTCCTTGCAAGGCTTTCCAGAGCACTTCCTGATGTTCCCTGGGACGAAACGGCGGGCTCATGACATGAGCAGCGGCAAAGCCCCAATCAGGATTCCTGTAGACGCTATCATCCAGTTCCAGATGACCCGCCAGGCATTCACCATAGACCCGCTGACCTTCATGGCGGGCACGGGCGATTTCATCCACGGCTTCTTTGCAGGAAACATGTACCAGATAAAGTGGCACGCCGAGTGACTGGGCGATGCGTATGGCACGGTTAGCCGCTTCACCCTCTACCTGCGACGGACGCGACAGCGGATGGGCTTCAGGACCGGTCAGTCCGGCGGCCAGCAGTTTTTGTTGCAGGTGATAAACCAGCTCACCATTTTCAGCGTGTACTGTCGGCATGGCACCCAATTCAAGGCAGCGGTTGAAACTGTTTACCAGGGTTTCATCGGTGGCCATGATGGCGTTTTTGTAGGCCATAAAATGTTTGAAGGAGTTAACCCCTTCCTTGTTCACCAGTTTACCCATATCCTCATAGACTGAATCATCCCACCAGGTTACGGCGACGTGAAACGAATAGTCAGCGGCGGATTTTTCGGCCCACTCACGCCAGGTGTGATAGGCCTCCATCAGCGGCTGCTGTGGCGAAGGAATAACAAAGTCGATAATCATGGTGGTGCCACCGGCAAGCCCTGCAGCGGTGCCTGTGTAGAAGTCTTCACTGGCGACTGTGCCCATGAAAGGCAGTTGCATATGGGTATGTGGGTCTATGCCACCGGGCATGACATACTGGCCTTTGGCATCAACCACTTCCGTTCCCTCTGGAACGCTCAGTGCCTGCCCAATCGCCTGAATTTTGCCATCTTCACAATACACATCGGCTAGCTGGCTCTGATCCGCATTGACGACCAGACCTCCTTTGATCAGTACTCCCATCTCGACACTCCTTAAAAATATGCGTGCTTAAGTTGTTCGCAATCACTGTCAGGACTTCAATGCAATTATCTGACCATTTGGACAGGAGGTTGGAATTATTTGTTTTAATTCATTGTTAATAATAGGGTTTTATTTTTTGTTATCTAAGTGGAGGGATAGTGCTGCGCACTGGCTGATTTTTGTTCTGCACAATCACAGGGCTAAGTGAGCTAAAAAAGTGCATTTTTACATCGCGTGTATAAAAGCTTTAGTGCAGCAAGAGCATTACAACTGCCAGGATTTGTGAATTTATGTTTATAAAACATTATGTTAGGTAAATAATTCCAAACTTCCTGTCCTTATGGTCAAAACTTTGCATGGTGCTGCGGAAAACAACCTGTCCGGATGGCTTGCTGTCCAGGATGGATATTGACGATACACGTCGTGATAACAGCTAGAAGGGTGTGATGATGAAACCACTGAAAGTTAACAAAGCGCGTTTATGGGACAGTCTGATGGAGATGGCCAAGATTGGTGCAACGGAAAAAGGCGGCTGTTGCCGACTGGCGTTGACCGATCTGGATAGACAGGCACGCGATCTATATATTCAATGGGCAAAAGAAGCCGGTTGCAGCATCCGCATTGATGCCGTAGGCAATATTATGGCGACTCGTCCGGGTGAAGATATGAGCCTGGCACCAGTAGGCACTGGCAGCCATCTGGATACTCAGCCGACCGGTGGTAAGTTTGATGGTGTATTTGGTGTGCTGTCTGGCTTGGAGGTGGTTCGTAGCCTGAATGACCACGGCATCAAGACCCGTCATCCAGTCGAAATTTCAGTCTGGACCAATGAAGAAGGCTCACGCTTTGCGCCAGCGATGATGGGCTCGGGTGTGGTATCCGGGCGTTTTACCCTGCAGGAAATACTGGATAAAACCGACGTCGATGGTATCCGCCTGGGTGATGAATTGGAGCGAATCGGCTATGCCGGTGATACGCCGGTAACCGGGCGTGAGTACCATGCCTTCTTTGAAACCCATATTGAGCAGGGCCCATATCTGGAAGCCGAAGACAAGGTGATCGGTGTGGTGACTGGCGGGCAAGGGCAGCGCTGGTATGATGTTGAACTGACCGGGCAGGAATCCCATGCCGGTACTACGCCCATGCACCTGCGTACCGATGCCTTAACCTGTGCATCTTCTTTGATACTGGCGGTTCAGGCCATTGCGCAGCAGCATAAACCCGGTTGTGGCACAGTAGGTTTTATGCAGGTGATGCCCAATTCGCGCAACACTATTCCCGGGAAGATTAATCTGAGTGTCGATCTACGTCATCCGGATGATGCGCAACTCAGTGCGATGGATGCTGAACTGACTAAGACGGTTGAGCGTTTGGTGGCGGAGACTGGTGTGCAGATTCATCTCAAACCTATCTGGTACTACGCGCCGATTCCGTTTGATAAAAACTGCATCGAAGCGGTGCGCGGTTCAGCGGCTGATCTGGGTTATAGTCATATGGATATTATTGCCGGTGCCGGTCATGACGCCTGTTATGTATCCGATTTTGCCCCGACCAGCATGGTGTTTACTCCCTGTTTGAACGGCATCAGTCACAATGAGATCGAATCCACAACAGCGGAAGAGTGCGAAGCGGGTTGCTCGGTATTACTGAATGCCATGCTACGCATGGCGGAAGTGGTTTCGGCTGACACGGATCGGGAAGAGGAAACACTGGTGTTGCATCGGGTGGGTGAGCTGTAAAGGCTTATTCACACCTGATTGATGCCACAGCCTTTCAGTACCATACGGATAATCAGGTCTGCACCCTCATTGTAGTCCTGATCATCCAGTTCCGTTTTACCTAACAGAATACTGCTTTGCACCTGGAAGTCGGCATAGGCCTGGGTGGTTGACCAGAGCATAAACATCAGGTGTTCCGGGCTTACCGGGTCCATCCATTTCTTCAATATCCACTGGCGAAATACCTGGCAGGTTGTCTGGAACTGATCCTTCAGATCAGTTTCCAGCTGCTCTTTCAGATAGGGTGCGCCATGCAGCACTTCGGCGGCAAAGATGCGTGAGGCATAGGGGTGTTCTTTGGATTGGCGTATTTTCTTGACGATATAGCTGCGCAGCGCGTCCCGTGGGTGCTGATCTTCGGTCATATCATTCATGCTCAGCATCCAGATCGACAGAATATTGCTCAGCACTCGCTTATACAGCGCTTCTTTGGTGTGAAAGTAATACAGCACATTGGCCTTTGGCAGGCCCGCTTCCTTGGCGATGGCTTGAATGGTGGTGCCGTTGTAGCCGTTGTCACTGAACAGGCATTCGGCCACCTTCAGAATATGATCAGAGTTGTCCTTGCGGATTCTCGCCAGACTGCGTCGTACGGGTTTGCTGCTGGATCGCTTTTTTTCGCTCATATTCGGACTGAATTCACTGCAAGCTGCACCATGCATGGCACAAAAATAGGGTGTTATGCCTGAAAAGAGTGCAGAAAAAATTAGCCTGTAGCAAGCGCCAAGGTGAAAAATTGTCAAATAAGCCGCTGTTATTACCCTCGGACAGGGTGGTTAATACTATTAAAATCAATAAATTGTCTGGTTAATTAAAAATCTTCTGACCATTTGGTCAGAAGATGGCACAGAGTCTGCATTCCCTAGAGTCATAACAACGATGAACCTGACTGTGTTTGTGAAAACCGGAGAACCTGACAATGAGCCTTCAACCGCCGGTGACCAAGATGTCACCTCCACAGGATATTGATCAGTATTTTACTGATATCCATCCACCGCTGACCGACAGGCAGGCGCTGCTGGAAAGTGCCCGCTGTCTGTACTGCTTTGATGCACCTTGCATCAAAGCCTGTCCGAGTGACATCAATATTCCCAGCTTTATTCAGCAGATCCATACCGACAATCTGCAAGGAGCGGCCCAGACCATCTACAGCAGCAACATCCTCGGCGGCAGCTGTGCCAGGGTGTGTCCGACCGAGATTCTTTGTGAGCAGGCCTGTGTTCGTAACAAGGAAGCCGAGTGTGCGCCGGTACTGATTGGTCTGCTACAGCGCCATGCTACTGACCATGCCGAATTTGAAGGGCATCCCTTTAGCCGTGCCGCTGCAACAGGTAAGCGGGTGGCTGTCGTCGGCGCCGGGCCCGCCGGTTTGAGTTGTGCCCACCGTCTGGCGATGAAAGGGCATCAGGTAGAGATCTTTGAAGCCAGTGAAAAGCCCGGCGGTCTGAATGAATACGGTATTGCCCGCTACAAAATGACCGATGATTTTGCCGCTCGTGAAGTCGAGTTTATTCTGGGTATTGGCGGGATCACCCTGCACACCCATAAGGCGCTGGGACGAGATGTGAGTCTGGCTGAATTGCAGTCCGGCTTTGATGCCGTATTTCTGGGCTTCGGTCTGCAGGGTACGCGTAAATTGCTGCTGGAGCATGAATCAGCCAAAGGGGTAGAAGATGCGGTGGATTACATTCGTGTGCTGCGCCAGGCCTCCGATCTGAGTCAGATCCCTGTACCTCAAAGCGCGGTGGTGATCGGTGCGGGTAATACCGCCATCGATATCGCCTGTCAGTTGCGTCGGCTGGGATGTGAAGAGGTCACCCTGGCTTACCGTCGCGGAGAGGAAAGCATGAGCGCAACCGGGCATGAACAGCAGATTGCCCGCGATCATCAGGTGCGCATTCGCACCTGGAGCCGCCCTGAGGTGTTGCTGCTCAATGATCAGGGAGAGCTGCAAGGGCTGCAACTGCGCCGTACCCGACTCGAAGCGGGTGAGCTGGTGGATACAGATCAGGCGTTTACCCTGCCGTGTGATGCGCTGTTCAAGGCTGTCGGCCAGACGCTGGTACTGCCAGAGCCGGATATGCAGGAACAGCTGCAGATTGAGGGTGGCAAACTCTGGGTCGATGCACAGTATCGCACGCCATTAGACAAGGTGTTTGCCGGGGGTGATTGTACCTCTGTCGGTCAGGACCTGACTGTTGAGGCCGTCCAGCAGGGTAAGCTGGCCGCCGAATCCATCCATCAACTGCTGATGCCTGTTCAGGCCTAATCCGGGAGACTCACCATGGCTAATTTATTCACACGCTTTGCCGGTATCGAATCACCCAATCCCTTCTGGCTGGCTTCAGCGCCGCCCACAGATAAAGCTTACAATGTTGAACGCGCGTTTGAAGCGGGTTGGGGCGGGGTGGTCTGGAAAACCCTGGGCGAAGATCCCGCCGCTGTCAACGTATCCTCACGCTACTCGGCCATATACGATGCCACTGGACAGGTTACTGGGTTCAACAATATTGAGCTGATCACTGATCGCAGTCTGGAGATCAACCTGCGCGAGATCGAAGCGGTCAAGAAAAACTGGCCAGATCGAGCCTTAGTCGTCTCGCTGATGGTGCCCTGTGAAGAGGAATCCTGGAAAACCATCGTCAAGCTGGTCGAGCAGACTGGGGCAGATGGGCTGGAGCTGAACTTTGGTTGTCCGCACGGCATGCCGGAACGCGGTATGGGCGCGGCCGTCGGGCAGGTGCCGGAGTTTGTCGAGATGGTGACGCGCTGGTGCAAGATGTACAGCCGTTTGCCTGTGATCGTCAAACTCACGCCGAATATCACCGATATTCGCTTTTCCGCCCGTGCGGCACATGCCGGTGGTGCCGATGCGGTGTCGCTGATTAACACCATCAACTCCATTACCGGTATCGATCTGGATCAGATGGTCGCCCGTCCGATTGTGGATGGTAAAAGCACCCATGGTGGCTATTGTGGTCCAGCCGTTAAACCTATTGCACTGAACATGGTGTCGGAAATTGCCCGTGATCCACAGACACAGGGACTGCCGATTTCCGGTATTGGCGGTATCAGCACCTGGCGGGATGCAGCTGAATTCATTGCACTGGGCGCAGGCTCGGTGCAGGTTTGTACCGCAGCGATGGTGCATGGTTTCCGTATCGTTACCGAAATGCAGGATGGCCTTAGCCGCTGGATGGATAGTAAAGGTTATCAGACACTTGATGATTTTCGCGGGCTGGCGGTGCAGAATACCACCGACTGGAAATACCTGAATATGAACTACAAGATCGTTGCCAGCATCGATCAACAAAGCTGCATTGGTTGTGGCCGCTGTTATATCAGTTGTGAGGACACCTCTCATCAGGCGATCAGTCTGACACCCAAAGCGGATGGTACTAATCAGTTCGATATTATTGAGTCGGAATGCGTGGGCTGTAATCTGTGTCAGATCACCTGTCCGGTGAATGATTGCATCAGCATGGTGCGTAAAGAAGCTGACAAACCCTATATGAACTGGCTGAACGATCCACGCAACCCTTATGGTGAAGCACGTTAATTGAATTCATGGCTGTGTCGTCATTGATGGCATAGCCCTTGCTGCGAAAATAGAGGGTTTAACCTGAATTAAACAGAGGATTCTGTGATGAAAGAAACGGATTATCCACTCAGTGAAGTCCCCGCTGGGGCACGTAAGGGGTTGGTGTCTACCTCCCTGGTATTACTTGGTTTTACCTTTTTCACCGCCACCATGTGGGCGGGCGGGTCATTAGGTGGTGCGTTCAGTTTTACTGAACTCTTGCTGGTGATCCTGATCGGTAACCTGTTACTCGGCAGTTATGCCGCCGCGCTGGGCTATATTGCCTGCAAAAGCGGCCTCAACTCTGTGTTAATGGGACGTTTCTGCTTTGGTGAAAAGGGCAGCAAACTGTCGGATTTCGTGCTGGGTTTTACCCAGATCGGTTGGTATGCCTGGGGGACGGCAACCCTGTCCATCGTGCTGATCAAAACCACCGGTTTACCGGAAAGCCTGGAAATACCCATGATGATACTGTTTGGCTTTGCTTTCTGTGCCACGGCCATGATTGGCTATAAAGGACTGGACATGTTGTCACGCTTTGCCGTACCAGCGATGATGCTGTTTATCCTCATCAGTCTTTACAAAGGCTGGGTGGATGTCGGTGGCTGGGGTAGTCTGACGGGTGAGTCGGGCAATGGCAGTATGAGTTTTGCGGCGGCAATTACGGTGATCATCGGTACATTTGTCAGCGGTGGTACGCAGGCGACTAACTGGAGCCGTTTTGCCGCCAGCCCGAAAATCGCAGTACTGGCCACGCTGGCGGCGTTCTTTGTCGGCAATGGCTTGATGGTGTTCACCGGTGCTCTGGGGGCATTGATCTATCAGCAGGCGGATATTGTCGATGTGATGCTGGCACAGGGTTTCGTAGTGCTGGCGGTGCTGATGCTGTTCCTGAATATCTGGACCACGCAGGACAACACCATCTATAACTTTGCCGTGGCGGGTTGTAACCTGCTGCGCACTGACCGTCGTCGATTGGTTACGGTTGGCGGCGCAGCCATAGGTACAGTATTGGCAGTAGGGGGAATGTACAATATGCTGATTCCTTTCCTGATTCTGCTGGGTACTTTTATTCCACCGATTGGCGGAGTGATTATGGCCGACTTCTGGTTGCGACATAAAGGCGAGTACCCATTGCTGAGTAGTGTTTCCTTGCCGGACTTTAACTGGCTCGGTCTGGCCGCCTATGCCGTCGGTTCTGCCGCCGCGTATTTCTCTCCAGTACTACCTCCGGTTGTGGGTGTGCTGGTGGCGGCGCTCTGCTATGGTGTACTGCTAAAGTTGCCGGTGCCCGCCGCTAATTACAGTTCAGCTAAATAATCATTTTTCACCGATTTGGACAGGATTTATGGAAATTATCAACGCCCGTTTACGTCATTCGACCGAGTACCATCGCCTGGTAATTCGAGAAGGGCGTTTCAGTCGGATTGAGGTACAACCAGGCTTGCTGCCGGTTAGCGATGAGCAACTGGATGCTGGCGGTAACCTGCTGTGTGCACCCTTTGTTGAACCGCATATCCACCTGGATGCGGCCTTAACGGCGGGGGAGCCGGACTGGAACCATAGTGGTACGCTGTTCGAGGGCATTGAGCGTTGGGGGCAACGTAAACCCATGCTGAGCGAGACGGATATCCGTCAGCGTGTGTTGAAGACCCTGGAGTTGTTGGTCGGGCGTGGCGTGCAGCATGTGCGCACCCATGTGGATACCACTGATCCCAGCCTGCTGGGGTTGCATACCCTGTGCGCCTTGCGGGATGAACTGCGTGATCGTATTGATATCCAGGTAGTGGCCTTCCCGCAGGAAGGTATCCATTCTTTTCCAGATGGTGAAAAACTGTTAGAAAGCGCGGTGGAGGCGGGGGCCGATGTAGTGGGTGGCATCCCGCACTTTGAATATACCCGCGAGCTGGGCGAAGCCTCGGTCAAAACACTGGTACAGTTGGCCTTGAAGTATGACAAGCTGATCGATGTGCACTGTGATGAGATCGACGACCCGGCTTCGCGTTTTCTGGAAGTGCTGGCGGCTGAGGCCTTGTTTAACGATATCGGTGATCGGGTTACCGCCAGCCATACCACCGCGATGCATTCCTACGATAATGCTTACTGCTCACGCTTGTTTCGCTTGCTGAAACGCTCGAATATCAATTTCGTTTCCTGCCCGACCGAAAGTATTCATCTGCAGGGCCGTTTTGATACCTATCCCAAGCGTCGTGGCGTGACGCGGGTGAAAGAGCTGAATGCGGCTGGCATGAATGTCTGCTTCGGTGAAGATTCTATCTTTGATCCCTGGTACTCCCTGGGTAACGGCAGCCTGCTGCGTACCCTGGATTTCGGGCTGCACATCTGTCAGATGATGGGCTACGAAGATTTCCGCACCGCACTGGATTTCATCACCGATAACAGCGCCCGTACCCTCAACCTGGGCGAAAACTACGGCATCGCCGAAGGCAAACCCGCCAGCTTTATCCTGTTACAGGGCGAAAACGACTATGCCGTACTCCGCCAGCAAAGCGAAGTGCTGCTATCGGTACGCCAAGGCAAAATCCTCCTGCAACGCCAACCCGCCCAAATCCTAACCCCCCCAGTGTTCGTTTAAACGAAGCCATTTAAAGGGGTCAGTAACCTTTCCTTCACCGGCCTAGCCGGTGAAGGAAAGGTTTATCTTAGCGGGTGTTAAGCCTGGGCAACTGGGTTTACTTGACGGTGGTATACCCCGTTGGGCGTGGGTAGGTACATGTTTTTCTAAGTTTGAGTTATTAATAAATTTATTAAATTGAGATATTATTGATCTGAAACGGATATTTTGTGCAAATCAACACGAAGGATTGTTATCTTTTTTCGTAGCAACGCTGCGCTGGATAAAAACTACGGCCGTCTATCTTTAGATGAACTCAAGCGACAGCTTAAGGTGCCTATTCAGCATTCGGTTGAGTCACTCTACGAACACTTTTCACGTTAATTGGATTAATACGGTGCACTAAGGTGCGCTAAGGGAGGGATACTATGTCAAACTCATTTGGGTGGCGATTTTTTGTTGTAGGCATTCTTATTTTAATGATGTTTATACCGCTGTTCTTTGTGGGCGAAATTGTCGATGATCGCTCGCATTATAACTGCACTACACGCTCCTCGGTTGGTATGGAATGGGGTGGGCCTCAAATACTCAGCGGTCCGGTGTTGGTGATCCCAGTCGAGGAATCAACGCTGGTAAAAGAGCGTCGTGAACTGTTTGATCCAGAAACAGGAATGCAGCGACTAGACACCGAAGGAAAGCCTGTTTTTCGCATCGTCGAAGAGGTGCGCCAGGTTCAGCGTTCGCCACTGTTCATTTACCCCAATCTGTTTGAGGTCGAGTTGACCAGTGAAACCGAAGCGCGTCAGCGAGGTATTTTCACCGTGCCGGTTTACAGTTCAACGGCCGAGTTCAATTTTGATTTCCCGCTGGATACCGTTGCCACCTTTCTGGGTAGTGAAGAAACTCCGCTGTGGAATCAAGCCGAGTTGCATTTGTCGGTGACCTCGAACCGAAGCCTGCGCGGCAAAGCTTCCCTAAACGCTGGTGACGTGTCATTTGAACTTGAGCCCTTGCAACACCGTCGTGGAGAAGATGGGGGCGTCATGGCACTTACTGGTGATCCACGCGCGCATGAAACCTATCAAATGACTTTTGAATTTAATGGTGCTGAGTCTCTGATGATCGCTCCAGTGGGGCGCAATAGTCGTATTCGCATGGTGAGTGATTGGCCGCATCCGAGTTTCACCGGCGCCTTTCTACCCACTACACGTGAAATTTCTGATGAGGGCTTTACCGCCGATTGGTTGATTCCCCATTTAGCGCGGGCCCTGCCGCAGATAAGTCGCGAATCCTATGATTCTGTTGCTCGGAGACAGACTAGCTTCGGTGTGAATCTCTACCAACCGAATGACTTGTACCAAAAATCCTATCGCGCCGCACGCTATGGCATCTTGTTCATCGGCTTGACCTTCCTGATAATTTTTCTGATCAAGAGCCAGGGCGCACGCCCTACGCATCCGGTTCAGTTCATACTGGTAGGTCTTTCACAATCGACTTTCTTTCTGCTTTTGCTTGCTTTCGCCGAGCAGATCGGATTTGGCGCGGCGTACTTGGTTGCCTCGTCCGCGACCGTGCTGCTAATCGTAGCTTTTGGCGCGGCTGCGCTGCGTTTGGGGAAACGCACCTTGGTATTGGCACTGATGCTAACCTTACTTTATGGCGTGCTTTATTTGATCCTTCGAAGCGCTGACTATGCCCTTTTGGCTGGGTCGATATTAACCTTCATCGCGATTGCCGCCACCATGTACGCAACCCGCAATGAAAACTGGTATGAACCTCAGGGGGAAGGCTCGGGTCGACGCGGCTGGTTTAAAAGTAAGGCGATCACGCCAAACCCACCAGCAGAATAAGGCCCTAGCCGTGAGCAATGCTACTGCAATATTCTGACGACACCTGTTTTGCCGTCTAGTTGTACTTGCATGCCATTTTCCAACCGTGTCATTACGCCCCTGACACTCATCACTGCCGGTAACTGCAATTCACGTTGAGCTTCCCCCAATAAAACGGACGGTTTAATTAAGACGCGGTGCTTCTGGTGGTGGTTGGCGCTTGGGTTTCACCGGACGAACGACGTGTCATTAGAAATCAGTTTCTTCATGAGAGCGACTCAGTGTATTAAGGTATGTGTAAGACTATGGCTGATTGATTAGCTTCCGATTAGCATTCGGCATAAAATACCAATTTATATCCTGACCCGTTTCTGAGTCTTTTTTCCATGCCTACCGCACAACCTTCGGCTCAACAAGCCTGGCTTGCTGTGATCAGCCTCGCATTTTCTGCCTTTGTGTTTAATACCTCAGAGTTTGCTCCCATAGGGCTGTTGTCCGGTATTGCCAACTCTTTTGACATGCACATTGCAGAAACCGGGCTGATGATGACCTACTACGCCTGGGTAGTGGCGCTAGCGTCTTTACCGGCGATCATTTTGCTCAGCGATGTTGAACGGCGGCGCCTGCTGATTGCGGTGTTCAGTCTGTTTATTATCAGTCATCTGCTGTCCGCTGTGGCTTGGAGTTTCACGGTCTTGATGATTTCTCGCATAGGTATTGCCTTGGCCCATGCGGTGTTCTGGGCAATCACCGCGGCTATTGCCATGCGTATCGCACCAGAGGGCCGAAAAACTCAGGCTGTGAGCCTGCTGATTACCGGTGCCACGCTGGCCAGTATTCTGGGCTTACCGGTGGGACGGCTCGTTAGTGAGTGGTTCAACTGGCGCATAACCTTTCTGCTGATTGGTGGCTGTGCAGCATTGGTGTTGCTGGTGATTCTACGGGTAATGCCTAACCTGCCAAGCCGCAATGCCGGATCCATCAGTAGCTTACCGCTGTTGTTGCGGCGACCGGCATTGATTGGATTGTATGTGCTGGTGCTGCTGATTGTTACTGCCCATTTCACGGTGTATTCCTACATCGAGCCACTGGTGCAGCAGGTATTAGGGTTCAGCGGCAGTTTGACCACGGTGGTGTTGCTGGTGTACGGATTGGCCGGTTTTCTGGCGGCGCTGATGTTCAGTCGTCTTTACCGCCACCTAAAAGCTGGTGTGCTGGTATTTGCAGTAAGCCTAATCGTGCTGTCAATGCTAGCACTGGTACCTCTAACCACCACCAGCACTCACCTGATGCTGATCGCTGCCTGCTGGGGGATGGGCATTACGCTGATAACCCTGGCCGCTCAGGTATTGGTGCTGGAGCTGGCCGCTGATGCTACGGATGTAGCAACAGCAATTTTTTCGGGTATTTATAACGTCGGGATTGGCGGCGGCGCGCTAGTGGGCAGCCAGATCATTCTTAGCCGAGGACTCGATCAGACAGGTTATGCTGGTGGTCTGATCGGATTAGTAGCACTGGCCTGGCTGGTGTTTTTCTGTTTCGTTCACCTGCGTAAGAGCAATTCAGCTGCTTAAGGGTAGTCCAACACCTATCAGCACGAACAGGCTGCCACAGACTCGGTTGAAGCCTTTACCACAGCGTCCCAGCCAGTTGGAGACGCTGTTAGCAAAACCGGCTATCAGCAATTCGACGGTACATTCAACCAGTACAAACGTCAGCATCATGATCAGAAACTGTAACCAGAGGTCGCTGTTGGGATTGATGAACTGGGGTAGAAATGCCGCAAAAAATAATATTACTTTGGGGTTCGACAGGGCTGCTAAAAATCCCTGCCGTGCCATCTGCCAACCACAGACACGGCCCACTGTTACGCCGATTTGACCCGGAGCAGGTGAGCGCCAGACCTGAATGCCCAGCCAGATCAGATATAGACCACCCAGAATTTTCATCGCTAATAACAGCTCTTCGGCCAGCTTCAGTAGTGAAGCGATGCCAAACATTGACAGTGCGATCACACAGGCAAAGCCTACAGCACCCCCGGCTATGGTTTTCAGCGTACGGCCTGGACCATGGATTGCGCCATGCGTCAGTGCCAGCAGGCTGTTGGGACCAGGAGTCAGCGACAGGCCCAGTGTGGCGAGAAGATAAATCAACCAGGTTTCCAGTGTCATACTAAACTCCTGAGTAAGATAGCGGCGAATAATATTCTTAGTATGCAGGTGACAGTATGGTTAAATCGTGTCTTTGTCGATAATGATAGTGGCCGCGTTAGTTTTACGTAGGTATCGCAGGGAATCAAAAATCAGCATAGCAAGTGCTGACCAGATAAGCACAAACGTTGTGAGTTTTTCGGCACTCAACGGTTCGTCATACATAAATACCGCCAACAGAAACATCCCAGTCGGTCCTATATATTGAAAGAATCCGAGTGTCACCAGGCTGACACGGTTCGCTGCGGCGGCGAAACACATCAGCGGGATCATGGTCACCGGTCCAGCGGCAAACAGCAACCAGTTTATGTTAGCACTATTTTCAAACATATTGGCGGTAGGTGAATCGATTAGGGCTAAGTATAACAGAGCGATAGGCAATAGAATGGCGGTTTCTATGGCCATGCCGGTAAAGCTGTCTACAGCGACTTTTTTACGTACTAAGCCATAAAATCCAAAGGTAATGGCGAGTGATAGAGCAATCCAAGGCAAAGAGCCAAATTGAATTACCTCAAAGACCACGGCACAAAAACATAAACCCACCGCAATGATGCGTACTCTATCGAGTTTGTTTTTAAAGAAAACCACGCCCAATAGAATGGTGATCAGTGGGTTGATGTAATAGCCCAAGCTGGCGCTTAGCATTTTATTGTTCTGAATCCCCCAGATAAAGGTTCCCCAATTTAAGCCGATGAGAAGCGTCGAAACCAGCATCGCCATGAGTGTTTTCGGTGATTGAAGTACTTTTTTTAATGCACCGGTATAACGCAGCAGGATGATTAATACAAAAACAATCACACAAGACCAAATCACCCGATGGGCAAGAATTTCAGTCGCGGGAACAAAGGACATCTCTTTAAAATAAATCGGCGCAACAGCCCACAGAAAAAATGCACTAAGCGCATAAACAATCCCACTACGAGAAGAGGTTTCCATCACATTTTCCTATAACTTAAAGGGGGCAGTATCCTTTAGCGAAAAAGGCTACTAACCCCTTTTTTTAGCTGGTGTTTTTTTGTGCTGATGGCGACCATTAGCATGGCGACAGCGATGGTGGGGAGCATTAGCAGGTTGAGGATTTCCCAGCCGAGCAGGCTTTGCCAGTAACCGGCCAGCAGACTGCCGATGGCGGCGCTGCCGAACACCAGAAAATCATTGATACCCTGGACCTTGGCTTTCTCCGCCGGGCGGTAGGTGTGGGTCAGCAGTGAAGTTGCGCCAATAAAGGTGAAGTTCCAGCCAATCCCAAGTGCCACGAGTGCGGTCCAGAAATGCCAGTAACTGGTGCCTAACTGGTTAAGCAATACACACAGGATCAGCAGCAGACAGCCGGTCTGGATGACTTTGGCTTCTGAGAAGCGGGTGATCAGTCGGCCAGTGAAAAAGGAGGGCGCGAACATTCCCAGTACATGCCATTGAATGACACTGGCGGTACTGCTGAATCCAAAACCGCAGCCTTGCATTGCCAGTGGAGTTGCCGTCATGATTAGCACCATGACGGCGTAGCCAATGACACCGGCAGAAATGGCGGCGATCAGTTGCGGTTGACGGAACAGTTCGGCATAAGGACGCACCTCCCCCTGAAGCTCGGCACGGGTCGGTTTTTTTAACGGGATTAGCGTGATCAGCAGGGTAGTCAGTAGATACAGCCCGATCAATACCGCAAACGCGCCCAGATACTGAGTGGCTGGAAGCAACTTTTCGCCCCAGATCGCCAAATTGGGCCCGAGGATAGCTGCAATCACGCCACCGGCCATAACCAGGCTGATAGCGCGAGGGTGCAAGGGCGGCGGGCAACCTTCGATAGCAGCAAAGCGATACTGCTGCCCGACACCTATGGCCATGCCTAACAGAAACGTGCTCAGGCAAAAGAGTGTAAAATCTCCGGCTGCAAGGGCAAAATAGGCCAGAGTTGCGCCGCCAACGCCAATCAGGTTGCCAATTAAAAAGCCGGTTTTACGTCCCAGCCAGCGCATCAGATGTGCTGCCGGCAGGGTGACGCCCATCAGCCCGAGGAATTGTAAGGCGACGGGCAGGGTGATCAGACTAAGACTTGGCGCAATTTGTTGTCCAATTAATGCGGTGACCGAAACCAACAGAATGTTACCGGAAACCAGCAAGGCCTGGCCCAACGCCAAACCCCAGACAGTTACAGGAAGTCGCATGACAATAAGTCCTTATTCACCCAGCCAAAAAAACAAATATAACAGGCGGTGCACTAAAAAGCAGGGTGGTGTGAGCCTGTGAAGCTGTTTATTGCTGAAAAACCCTCGTTAGGGCGGGCAATCGCGGAGGCACTGCCTGGCCCCAAAAAGCGTGAAGAGGGCTATATTCGTTGTGGCGATGACACCTGGGTGAGCTGGTGTATTGGACATTTGTTGGAGCAGGCTGAGCCGGATGCTTATGACCCCGCTTTCAAACAATGGCGTCTGGAACATTTGCCAATTCTACCGGGCGAATGGCAACTGCAACCCAAAAGCGGCACGCGTAAACAACTGACGATTTTACGCAAGCTGGTGAAGCAGGCCGATTGTCTGGTCCATGCGGGAGATCCGGATCGGGAAGGTCAGTTACTGGTAGATGAAGTGATCGCCTGGTTGAAAGTGCCTGCGCAAAAGCGTGCCAGTGTTCAGCGTTGTCTGATCAGTGACCTTAACCCCGAGGCGGTGCGGCGCGCCTTGGCCCAACTCAAGCCCAACCGTGACTTTGTCCCCCTGTCGACTTCGGCCTTGGCACGTTCACGTGCTGACTGGCTGTATGGCATCAATCTGACTCGCGCCTGCACTTTGCAAGGCCAGCAGTCCGGGTATCAGGGCGTTCTGTCGGTGGGGCGGGTGCAAACACCGATTCTGGGGCTGGTGGTGCGCCGGGATGAAAGCATTGAGGCGTTTGTCAGCAAACCTTTTTACGAGGTGCTGGCGCAGCTTGAAACCCGGGCAGGCGAGCGCTTTCAGGCCAAGTGGCAACCCAGTGAAGCCTGTGCGGCCTATCAGGATGAAGAGGGGCGAGTGGTCTCCAAAGCCCTGGCGGAGAATGTCATTCGACGCATTACAGATCAGCCTGCGCATATTACCCAACTGAACCGAAAAACCAAACAGCAGCCTGCGCCCTTGCCCTATAGCTTGTCAGCCCTGCAGATTGATGCGGGTAAGCGTTATGGCATGAGTGCACAACAGGTGCTGGATACCTGTCAGAGCTTATATGAAAAGCACACCCTGATTACTTATCCACGCTCCGATAGCCGTTATTTACCCGAGGAGCATTTTGCCCGGGCTGAGCGGGTTGTTAAGGCTATTCGCAGCACCTGTCCGGCACTGACTGAAGCAGCCGATGGCACAGATCTGCATTTACGCAGCAAAGCCTGGAATGATAAAAAGGTGGATGCTCACCATGCCATTATCCCCACGGAAAAACAGGCCAGCAGCACGCGTCTGTCAGCGAATGAGCAGCGTTTGTATGAGCTGATCGCGCGCCAGTATCTGATGCAGTTCTACTCCCATTGGCGCTATCAGGATACCGAAGTCATCCTCGATATTGCCGGTGGTTGTTTCATCGCCCGCGCCCGCGAAACGTTAGACAGTGGCTGGAAAGTGCTGTTTCCATCACGTCAGAATGATGACGATGGTGATGAGCCTAGTCAGTCTGCACTGCCGCCACTGCAGCAAGGTCAGACCCTGCACTGCTTGAATGGAACCCTGCAAGAAAAAATGACCCAGCCACCCAAGCACTTTACCGACGCAACACTACTGGCCGCTATGACTGGCATCGCTCGATATGTCAAAGATCCGGAAATACGTAAAATTCTGCGTGAAACCGATGGATTAGGTACAGAAGCGACTCGGGCGGGGATTATTGAATTGCTATTTAAACGTCAATATTTGATGCGCCAGGGTAAGCAGATACTGGCAACGCCAGCAGGTAAAGGGCTTATTAATAGTCTGCCAGAGTCTACGACTTTGCCTGATATGACAGCGGAATGGGAAGCTCAGTTGGAAGCGATTAAACAGCGTGAGATGCCCTATGCTGCGTTTATGCAGTTACTGGAGCAGACATTGCGTCAACTGATCCAGCAGGTCTCTCAAACCTCGATTCGACTGCCTGCTGGAGCATCGTCCCCTAAATCACCTGTATACCGACGCCGTAAGACTGGGCGTCGGACTGCCAGGGCTAAAAAAGCTTAAAGTGCGGCCAACAGCGTTTCAGCGCTGGTTTTGTCGACCCCTTTGGCATCGACATTCACCAATTCAATCTTGCGATCATTGATGATCATCGCATAGCGCTGACTGCGCACACCGAGTCCGGCAGCGGACAGATCCTGATCCAGACCTGCGGCTTTGGCCAGTTCACCCAGCCCATCGGCCAGCATGATAATTTCGTCAGCATTTTGCGCCTTACCCCAGGCACCCATCACGAAGGCATCATTCACGGCGGTACAGATAATGCTGTCAACACCTCGTGCCTTGATTTCATCTGCTTTCATGACAAAACCAGGCAAATGGGTATTAGAACAACCGGGGGTAAACGCGCCTGGAACGGCAAAAAGTACCACTTTCTTGCCACTCAGCAGGCTGTCGGTAGTGACGTCTTCAGGGCCCTTATCACCCAGAATTTTCAGAGTCAGTGAAGGAAAGGTGTCACCTGCTTGAAGGCTCATATATGTTCTCCTTTGAAAAATTGATAACCATCAGTATCCTCGACTTTGCACAGTATAGCAATAACATAGGAATTTACTCGGATATTGGTCTTGAACGTTGACGCGAATCGGGATATGGCGGAAGATAGCCACCTTCCTGATATTTTTATTGATCGATACCGTCACAGCTTATGTGCGGTGCCTGCGCCGTTGTGATGACGGCTTCGGAGACATGATGTCTATACCGGTTTCCTATCTTGCTGTGGTGTTAATCTGGTCTACTACGCCCCTGACTATTGCCTGGAGCAGTGAAACTATCGATCCGGTTTTAGCTGGATGGTTACGTATGGGGATTGCGGCCCTGCTTGGATTGGGATTGTTGGCGGTACTACGTATTCGGCTACCGCTGAATGCGCGTGCCCAACTGGCCTATGCCTATGCTTCACTCGGGGTGTTTGGTGCGATGTGCTGTACCTATATTGCCTCACGTTATGTACCTTCCGGACTGATTTCGATTATTTTTGGTCTTGCACCCATCCTCTCTGCGATCTTTGGTATGGGATTGCTGAACGAGCCTGCTCTGAGACCCTACCGCTGGATTGCCAGTGCACTGGCTTTTCTGGGGCTGGGGGTGATTTTTACCGACGATGTGGTGCTGGGGCGTGAAAGCCTACCGGGGGTATTCCTGCTGTTAATGGCGGTGAGTTTGTTCAGTCTAAGTGGTGTACTGGTCAAACGCACCGGGGCCCAGGTGCATCCGCTGGCACATACGGTTGGCGCATTGCTCTGGTCGTTACCCGGATTTGGCCTGACCTGGTGGTTGATGGGCGCAGCGCCTTTGGTGATCGATCCGTCCACGCGCGCCTTCTGGTCAGTGCTCTATCTGGCAATCTTTGGCTCTCTGATCGGCTTTGTCAGCTATTTTCATGTGTTACGTCATTTGCCAGCCAGTACGGTGGCGTTAGTGACGCTAATCACGCCGGTGTTTGCCTTAATGCTTGGCCATCTGCTCAATGCTGAGCCGCTGACTGCCAGTTTATGGAAAGGCTGTCTACTGGTGGTCAGCGGTCTGGCACTGTTTTTCTGGGGACATCGTCTTCCTGGCCGTCGCTCTGTCACTTGAGTTCAGCGATCAGGCGGCACCCTCCGCCAGCAGTGAAATCTGCGTACGCCGCGTTGCCTTGACGGCTTCCAGAAATTCAGAGCCCCAGCGGGCAATGTCGTTGTGACAAACGATCTGATACATCGCCTTCAAACGGGCTTCACGGTCGGCTTTGCCCAGCGTCAGACCGATATACAGGGTGTCGCGCAGGTCATGCGGATCGTGTGGGTTGGTCAACAACGCGCCATGCACCTCGGCGGCTGCCCCGGCGAATTCCGATAACACCAGCACCCCGTTACCACCACAGAGCCCCTGAGTAGCAATATATTCCTTGGCGACTAGGTTGAGGCCATCGCGCAGAGGGGTAATCCACATCACATCAGCCATCAGGTAGTAGGCAATCAGTTCCTGAAACGGAAAGGCACGGTAGAAGAACTGCACCGGAGCCCAGCCCACGCGGGCGAAGCGTCCATTGATGCGTCCCACTGCCTGTTCTATTTGTGCCAGCAGTTCATCATAGATGGTCATCTCCCGTGCTGCTGGAACACAGATAGTCATCAGGCTGACCTTGCCAATCAGTTCCGGGTGCGCATCGAGCAATGCCTCGAAGGCCAGCAGTTTCGCCAGGGTGCCTTTGGTGTAATCCAGCCGTTCTACCGACAAGACCACGCGGGTATGGCGTAACTGTTGACGCAGTGTTTCCATCAGTTCCTGGCAGACTGGGTCCTGACGAATCGTATCTATACGGCCAACATCCAGTCCGACCGGGTGCGCGCCCAGGCCGATATAACGATCATGAACACGGATCGCCGTGGTCATGCTGTCGAGCCCTACAGCACAGCCGTAGGTAAGAAAACGCGGTGCACAACCGCTGGTTTCGACGACTTCCAGCGGGGCGACACCGCGGGCGACATCGACGAAGTTTTCCGCCTGACGGGGAATGTGAAACCCTATATAGTCACATTGCAGCAGGCTACCGATAATCTCACGTCGCCAGGGCAGCACGTTGAATACGTCCGCTGAAGGAAAGTAGGTGTGGTGAAAAAAGGCAATGGTCAAATCTGGTCGCAAAGGGCGCAGGTAGGCCGGGACCATCCATAGATTGTAGTCGTGTAGCCAGACAATGGCACCTTCGGCGGCTTCGGCGGCGGTGCGTTCGGCAAACAGGCGATTGACTTTAAGGAAAGTGATCCAGTCTTCTTCCCGAAAGATGGCCCTTTCCCAGAAAGTGTGCAGCGTAGGCCAGAAGGCCTCTTTGGAGAAACGTTTGTAGAAGGTATCCACATCATCCTTGGTTAGCGCCACACGGGCGGCGACTAAATTCGGGTAACGCTCAGGATCCACCTGGGTATGTACTTCAAACGCGCGGCCTCGACGCGGATCATGGATCGACCAGGCCACCCAGGAGCCGCGTTGACCACTGCTGAAGAAGCTTAGCAGGGTGGGTAAGATGCCATTGGGAGAGGTGGGCGGACGGCGGATCAGCTTGCCTGATTCTTCGACCTCTTCATAGGGCAAACGGTGATAAACCATCACCAGATCCGCTTTGCCCTTGATAGTCAGGTCGGGTAGTTCGTGATCGACACCTAACGGACCGAGAAAGCCAAAATGACCCACGGCTTCCAGTATCCCGCCACAACCACTGAGACGTGCCTGCAGCACGCTGGCTCTGTCGGCTGTCGCTTCCAGCAGAGCGGGTTCAGACTCACCAACGCAGACTCCCTTGAATCCTTGCTCATACATTGACAGGTCATTCAATGTATCGCCTGCCACCAGTACATCGTCTGCCGGCAGTTGCAGATGCTCTACCAGGCGTCGCAGGGTTGAGCCCTTATTGATCCCTTTGGGGAGGCAGTCCAGGTACATGCCGGCTGAGAACAGCATGTCGCAACCCAGTGCTTCAATGGCTTGTTTGAGTTTATCGGTCACGGCACCGGGTTCACAGAAATAAGAGCAACGGCGTTGCTGCGGGACTTCCTGGCGCTCCAGTCCGGGAAATCCTTTCAGTGCTTCAATAATGCTGAGCTCGCCGGGCCAGCGCGCATTAATTTCACTTTGAACCGGATAGACAGGTTGTAGAGTTTCACCATCCACCAGCGTCGCACCAACATCACAGATAATATAATCTGGGCGAGGAATGGCGGGATCAGAAAGTAGAGGAACCACGACTTCGAGGCCGCGTCCGGTAACAAATACCAGTTTGATACCCTGATGGGCGGTGATCAGTTGATAAAGGCGCTGGCGATTTTCCGGATCGCCTGCTAGAAAGGTTCCGTCAAGATCTGTTGCCAGAATCATAGTGCTAATTACTCCTGTCTGTAGCTGAGTCGTCTGTGTCTTCCTGTTCGTCAGGCGTCTGGTCATCCAGCATCATTTCCAACACCACTGGTGAGGTGCGAACCATGGGTACATAGTGGGCTGACTCGTCAACGATAGTATCACGCATACGACGTGTCTGCAGATGGCTGTAGATGGCACAGAGGGCAAAGATTACGCTGAAATAGACTGGCAGCGCCTGAGGGCTGGTGTAACTCATGATCCAGCCCGCCGTGGCCGGTCCTAATGCAGCACCGACGCCATGTAGCATCAACAGTGCCGCATTACCGGAAAGAATTTCATCCCGGTGCAGGTGATCGATCAGGTGGGCAATGACCGCAGGATAGACGGCAAACGCACCGGCTCCGAAGACCGCAGCCCCGAGTAAAAACCACTGGCCATAGGGACCTAGTACCAGCATCAACACCCCTCCCAGTGCAGCCAGCATGGAAATGATAGCCAGGGCTTTACGGCGGTCGATTCGGTCAGACAGGATGCCCATGGGCCACTGAAACAAAGCACCAGAGACAATTACCAGCGAAATAAACATGGCGATGTCTGCTGGAGCGAAGCCTATTCGACCCGCGTAAACCGCACCTAGCCCCCAGAAACCACCCATCGCCAGTCCTGATAGCAGTGCTCCAGCACAGGCAATCGGTGCGGCCTGCCATAAGCGCTTCAGCGATAGCGACTGGGTATCATTGATAACCGGTTGTGCTAAACGTGTCGCTGTCACGGGCATCAGTCCCAGAATGACCAGGATTCCAGCGATGCCGAACAGGGTAAAGGTTAGCGGACTATCGATACGCAACAGTTGTTGCGCCAGCGCCAGCGCACCGAGGTTTATCGCCATGTAAACAGCGAACACCCGCGCACGACGTTCAGGTGGTGCCTGAGTATTCAGCCAGCTTTCAATTACAGTGTAGATACCAACTAGCGCACTACCGGTAATGACGCGCAGTACAAACCAAACTATGGGATCGATAATCAGGACATGCAGTAGTACACAGGTAGCTGTGGCGGCAGCAAAAAATGCGAAAGCCCGGATGTGGCCCATGCGCCGAATCAGTCTGGGACAGAGCCAGGTCCCCAGAATAAAACCGATGAAGTAGGCGGAACCCAGCAACCCGAGGGTTTGATCGGTAAAACCTTCTGCACTGCCTCGAAGGGCAAGCAGGGTGTTCAGTAGCCCGATACCCAGCAACAGCAGGGCAATGCCGCTTAACAGTGCGCCAATGGGCAATATAATCGCTATCATTTGTGCGGATCTCTCCTTCTGAACTGTCTGGAGGACGGATCAGTCAGGTGGCAAATGGGGCTCCTATCTATTTTTGTCTTTCTATAGACCCTACCTGATTCTGAAATTTGTTTCCACTTGGGAAGGTTAAATTCACTTTGGGAATCTAATTCTCTTGCTCGGTGCAGCTGTTGTATACTCATGCTTCTATCAATCAGTTACAGGGTAAGCTGAGTGAATTCAGCCAGGCTGAAACTGGAGTTACGCTCCTATTCAGATGAGGTGGCGAGCCACCATCATGATCACCATCAGCTGGTATTGCCGGTTGATGGCGAACTGTGCCTGAGTGTCAATCAGGTCGAGGGTGCGGTAACGTCAAGGCAGGCCGGTATTATTCCTGCAGGTGCCGATCATGGATTTTATGCCCTTTCAGCCAACCGCTTTTTGGTAGCCGATATTCCTACAGTAATAGCTCCCATGCTAGAGCGACTTCCAGCTTTTATACAGTTGGATCTGGCTTTAAGTCACTATATCGCTTTTTTGTGTCAACAAATGCAGCGCAGCAACAATCAGGATTCGACTGAAACCGAGCATCAAATGCTGCGCTTGCTATTGCAACTACTGCAGCAACGTTTCGCACTGCCGGTTAAGCAGGATCGGCGCATTGAGGTTGCTAAAACCTATCTGGAACAACAACTGCATCGCCCGATTTCACTGCATCAGTTGGCTGCCATTTCCAGCTTGAGTGTCCGCCAGCTTACTAGCCTGTTTCAACTTCACTTAGGCCAATCACCACAGCAATACCTGCTGGAGCTGCGTATGTACAAAGCGCGGCAACTGTTGGAATCCAGTGATCTTCAAGTGCAGTTAATTGCTGAGCAGGTGGGTTACACCAACCTTGCCGCCTTCAGTGACCGCTTTCGCCGTTATTACGGTAAATCTCCCCGTTATTTCCGCCAGCACAGCAAACAATACGGCTGATTCGGCAAAGACAAGCTTGCTGTCAGGCAATACACTGGTGTTTTTCTGAGTTGACAGAGTCTGATGATGATCCCGCTGCATAAGGCAACACTGATTGGTTCGGTATCAATTTTCCTCTGGGGTACCCTGGCGTTATTGACGCGCATGACAGGTGGTGCCATTCCTGAGTTCCAGATGATGGCGATGACCTTTGCCATTGCTTTTCTGCTGATGCTGATTCGCTGGTATGGACAAAAGCGTTCCGGTTTACGCTATCTGCGACAGCCGCTGGCCGCCTGGGTGATCGGTGTCGCCGGGCTGTTTGGCTATCATTTTGTCTATTTCAAGGCGATGACCCTGGCACCCGCTGTTGAGGTGAGTTTGCTGGCGTATCTTTGGCCGCTATTGATTGTAATTTTCAGTGCGCTGTTACCCGGTGAACGTTTACGCGCCGTGCATTTAGTTGGAGCTTGCCTGGCATTGTTTGGTTGTTGGATATTGATTGGTCAAAATCACAATGGCTTTCAACCCCAGTACCTACCTGGATACCTACTGGCCTTGCTGTGTGCTTTGATCTGGTCCAGCTATTCGGTGTTGAGCCGTCTGGTCAAGGCCGTGCCCACTGATGCTGTCGGCTGGTTTTGTGCTGTCACGGCGGTGTTGGCGCTGGGGTGTCATCTGGTGCTGGAAGAAACTGTTTGGCCACAGGGCTGGGCGCAGTGGGTGGGAGTGATCGGATTAGGATTGGGGCCAGTAGGTATCGCATTTTTTACCTGGGACTATGGGGTTAAGCATGGCAATTTACAGTTGCTGGGAACCCTGGCTTACAGTGCGCCCTTGATCTCGGTGGTGTTACTGGTGCTGGCGGGTGAGGCTGGTGCCAGTTGGACTCTATTCTATGCCAGTATTGCCATTGTGAGTGGTTCGTTTATTGCGGGGAAGCGGCCGAAATTGGTGGGGTAAAGCGCCCGCAGAGCGGGCGCCTACAGGGGGTGAAAGAGGGTTAGTTGGCTAGTTCTATGCGTTTGAAGTCGAGGGTGTTTTCCTCTGGCGAGGCCTCGATTTCAAGTACTTCTTTGCGTTTGTAGAACAGAATGTAAGCAAAGCAGCCAAAGTAAATGGCGATAACCAAAGCTCCCACCCACTGAATTTTCAAGAAATCCAACTGGAAGAGGATGGTCAGCGCACACATGGCAGCAAAATTGCCTAAAAAGTAGCGTGTTTTACCAATATGATGGGCGGTCAAGTTGAGGTTCTCTGTGTAGAGACGTATCAATGAATCCAAAGAGTTAACAACCATTAAGATACCCACTGAGATCATCGCCAAATTGATGAAGCTGCTGATATGCAGACCTTCAGCGTGGTAGTGGTAGAGCACGGTAAACCAGGTGCCGATGGCCACTGATGGAAACACTAGCATGGCCAGCATCAACTGCCAGGTACGCAAACCGCTAACAAAACGTGCGGTGAACTGACCAATCATGATACTCCAGGAGAACCACCAGAACAGATAAAATTCGTGATAGTCATTCAATGGCAACATAAATTGATGCAGGTTGGTAAAGTATTCAGTGATCAGGCCAGCGGTGGCAAAAAAGTCACTGGGGCTGCCGTTGTCTGTCAGGAAGGCACCGCTCCACATCATCATGATCAAGCCGATGAACAGCCAGGATGAGCCCAAACTAAGAATACGTACATATTTCAACTGACTGCTAGAGTAAACAGCAGCGGCAATGGCCAGTAATACGATCAGATAGAAGGTGGGAATAACACTTTCACCATCACCTATCTCGGGTAGATACCAGGGCAGATTGATCAGCAGTAAAAACGCCGTAAAGGCACAGGTGCCGATAATGACAGCATTGTTGACCACCTTGACCAAGGGTATATCAAAGAAGCGAACCTTCGGTTCGACCACGCAGAAGTAAAAGCAGGTGAGAAAGTAAAATCCCCAGATCAAAAATGCCCAGAAACCAAATTCTATCGCTAGGGGATTGGCAAAGTTGTACTCTGGACTCGCTGACAGGTCTGCATAGCCAGCGAATTCGGTTAGTGGGAACATGATCAAGCCAACATCCAGTCCGGATGTAAACAGTATGGCGATGAAGGTAAAGGTGCGGACCGGAGTGACGCCAATACAGCGTAGATTCCACCATTTAGTCAGTACCGCGATAATCGCAGCGAAGGTGAACAAGAGTCCAATGGATAACCAGAGAGTCATGCGCGCCTCCGGTAATAACAGTCAATCATTTTACGAAACAGCATGGGTGTTCCTCCTCTATTGAAACAGGCGTTCATTCGAATTGGACACAAACCACCGCGTGTTAACGGCTCAGGCTGCAACTTGGTTACAGCCTGATGGTTTGCACGTTGTGTTGAGGCTGTGCGAGGCTTAGATAGCCTTTCGCTTCGCCTCCTGGGGGCGTTGGCGTTCCTGCCAATGTGCATCCAACGATACGTCAGCGTTCGATGGTGCAAGGGGCTCCATGCCCCGAATCAGGTCAGCGGCACGTTCGGCCAACATAATGGTGGGCGCGTTCAGATTGCCGTTGGGTATCGTCGGAAAAATAGATGAATCAACTACCCGCAGCCCTTGCAAGCCGTGGACTCGGGTGTGTGGATCCACCACGGCCATTGCATCGACACCCATTTTGCAGGAGCAGGAGGGGTGGTAGGCACTTTCGACAGCGCGACGGACAAAGGCATCGATCTGTTCATCACTTTGAATATCTAGTCCTGGCTGAATTTCATCGCCACGGTAAGAATCCATGGCAGGCTGGTTGATGATTTCCCGTGTCAGGCGTACACAGGCACGAAAGCCTTCCCGATCAGCTTCCTCTTGAAGATAATTAAACTGTATCCGTGGTGGTTGATGAGGATCGGCAGACACTATATCTACTGAGCCGCGACTTTTGGGTTTGTTATGGCCGATATGCAACTGAAAGCCATCACCATCAAAGGCTTCTTTGCCATCATAGCGCATTGCCGCAGGTAGAAAATGGTATTGCAGATCCGGCCATTCAACACCGGCTTTAGAGCGAATAAAACCGCAGGATTCAAAATGGTTGGTGGCACCCAGCCCATCCTTTTTAAGAATCCAGCGCGTGCCAATTTTCAAGCGACTCCACCAGCCCAGTTTGCGGTTCAGAGAAACCGGTTTCAGGCAGCGGAACTGAAAGTAAAACTCCAGGTGGTCCTGCAGGTTTTTACCCACACCGGGTAGGTCATGTTCTAAGGCGATACCAGCTTTAGCCAGCAGCTCTGGATCACCTATACCAGAGAGCTGCAGCAGGTGAGGCGAGCCGATGGAGCCCGCCGATAAAATCACTTCCTGTCTGACGCGAGCAGTGTGGGTACGACTCCCTTGTTCGTAAATCACGCCGACGGCTTTTTTGTCTTCTAGCTGTACTTTATGCACCAAGGCATGGGTAACCAGCATCAGGTTGGAGCGGTTCATGGCCGGACGCAAATAGGCATTGGCCGTGGAACAGCGACGCCCCCCTTTGATGGTCATATGCATCGGCCCGAAGCCTTCCTGCTGCGCAGCGTTATAATCGCTGGTATTGAAATAGCCAGCCTCAACACCGGCATCAATAAAGGCCTGATAAAGCGGGTTCTGCATCTGGTTGCCGTTGTTTACGCCCAGCGGACCGCTATCACCACGGTAAGCATCCCCACCAAAGGCCCAGGTTTCCGCCTTGCGGAAGTAGGGCAGGCAGTGTTGATAATCCCAACCCTCAGCGCCGCTTTGCTGCCACTCATCAAAGTCGCGGGCATGGCCACGCACATAGACCATGCCGTTGATGGAGGACGACCCGCCCAATACCTTGCCACGCGGGCAGTGCATACGACGGTTATCCAGAAAAGGCTCGGGTTCGGTCTCAAACTGCCAGGCGTATTTCTTCGTGTTCATCGGAATGGACAGCGCCGTTGGCATTTGAATAAAAATACTCTTGTCACTGCCACCGGTTTCCAGCAGCAGTACGCTGTGCTTACCATCTTCGGTCAGGCGGTTTGCCAGCACACAGCCAGCCGAACCTGCTCCAACTATGATGTAATCAAAAGTGTTTTCTTGAGTGCTCAAAATGGACTCTCCAGATCAGTCATACCAACATACACAGATTTGATTTGTGTATAGTGGTCCAGGGTTACGCGGCCATTTTCACGGCCGATACCGGATAGTTTGTAACCACCCACGGGCATTTCAGCCGGGGATGCCCCGTAGCTGTTGATCCAGCAGATGCCGGCCTGCAGTTGATGAATAACCCGGTGGGCACGACGCAGGTCATTGGTGAATACCCCGGCAGCCAGACCAGTTTCGGTAGTGTTGGCGCGGCGTATCACCTCGTCTTCATCACTGAAGCTCAGTACTGACATGACCGGACCAAATATCTCTTCACGGCAAATGGTCATGTCGTCGGTGCAATCACTGAAAATAGTGGGTTCGACAAAGAAACCACCTGGAGCCGCCGCCGGTTGTACCGCCTGACCGCCATGCAGCAATTTCGCACCTTCTGCCAGACCGATTTCGATATAACTGAGTACTTTTTGCCGATGTTGGGCTGAAATCAACGCGCCGAAGTTGGTTTCCGTATCGGCCGGATCACCCAGGCGAATATTGTTACGTGTGCGTTCCAGTAGGCGCTGTAAAAAAATATCCTGAATGGCTTCATGAACAAATACACGGGTGCCATTGGTACAGATTTCACCCTGGGTGTAAAAATTACCCAGCATCGCGGCTGAGACGGCATTGTCGATATCCGCATCATCAAAAATGATCAGTGGTGATTTGCCGCCCAGCTCCATGGTGACCTGCTTGAGCGAGGAGGCGGAAGCCGCCATCACTTTCTGACCGGTGCCGACTTCTCCGGTGAAGGAAACCTTGGCAATATCCGGATGGTGTGTCAGCCAGGCTCCCACCTTGCCATCACCTTGAACCACATTGAATACTCCAGCAGGTACACCGGCTTCAACAAAGATTTCTGCCAGTTTTAATGCACCCAGCGGGGTTTCTTCCGAGGGTTTGAAAATCATGCTGTTACCACACGCCAGTGCCGGTGCTGCTTTCCAGCAGGCAATCTGTAACGGGTAGTTCCAGGCGCCGATGCCGGCACAAATTCCCAAAGGCTCACGGCGGGTGTAGTAAAAATCACCGCCAAGATCCTGCTGATTGCCTTCAATCGATGCCGCCAGCCCTGCAAAAAACTCAATCGAGTCAGCGCCAGTGACCACATCGACAGCTACAGCTTCCTGCCAGGGTTTACCTGTGTCCTGCACTTCGACCTTGGCCAGTTCATCATTGCGCTCACGCAGCAGCGCCACTGCACGCATCAGAATACGGCTGCGAGCTACTCCATTCATCGCAGACCAGCGAGCAAAGCCTTCATGAGCACTGTCGATAGCGGCCTGCTGGATACTGGCATCGGCAACTTCCATCTCGTAAATCACCTGGCCGGTACCCGGATTAATGACGCTGAAAGTTTCACCACTGAGGTTGGCCTGATAGCAGCCGTTAACAAAGTTTTGATAGCGAGGCAGAGACATAAAATAGTTACCTTAATCTGTAGCGTTTAAATAGGGTGATGTAGTTGGCTGTAGGCAGCGTAGCGCAAATTGTTTGCACAGCCTTTCACCTGCAGCAAAGCTTTCCTGTGGGTCCAGACTTAACGCACTGCGCAACCAGAAGCCATCGATCAATGCCGCCGTCTGTCGCGCCGCTTCCGTGGCGGCGTGTTTTGGCAGGCGCAACGCAAATGCGTAGCGCAGATTGCTATAGAGGCGAGCGTTGTTGATCTGCTGCAGGCGCTTGAGTCCTGGTTCATGCATAGAGCGCGCCCAAAAGCTTAACCAGGTTCTTGCTGCGAGGTCTGAGCGCTGAAAATCGGTGAAGTTGGCTTCAATAATACTTGCCAGGCGTTGTTCTGGTGAGCCGTCAGACCCTTTGATGCGTGCCCGAAAATCCTGCCCCAGCTGTTCCAGCAAGTGGCGCAAAGCAGCTTCAATCAACCCCTGCTTGCCACCAAAATAGTGGCTGATAATACCGGATGACATCCCGGCACGGCGGCTGATGGTGACAATAGTGGTGTTCTGTAAACCCAGCTCAGCAACCGACTCCAGTGTGGCCTGAATCAGTTGCTGCTTACGGGTGTCTTTGACGCCGACGATGGGCATATTTTTCCTTAATTGAACGTTCAATTAAGGAAAATACTAACCAATAGGCGTGTTAATATCAACTGTTGGTGGGTGTCGCATAGATATAATTATCAACTCGGTGCTGTAATCTCTTTTAAGAAATTACATCATGTGGACATGTCCAGAAGGGAATTTTGTGCCTCACGCGGATGGCGTGTGACATATCTGCTGATTTCCTTTCTCCAGCAATGATCAGTTATACCCGATACGCTCTGTCAGCCCGGTTTCCGCGAGGCAGACGTTGCGCGCGTCCTCCATTTCGGCAAACAAAGCAACGGCACGCGGTCCCGCTTTCTCTGCCCGCTCGCGCAGAAAGGACATCGAATACAAGGGGAAGATTTCATCAGTATCAAACGGAACGATGCGATTGTATGTCCGATTTATAATCACCAAGTTTTCAGGCGAAGGGGGGTCAAAGATACTTCTCCCAACCTCTCCCATACAATGGAGCAACCTAAGACAGTCTTCATCGCTTATTTCGCTAGTCGAAGCCTCGCATTGACGATGGATGTGAAGAGCCCAACCAGTCGTCTGAGGCCCCTGAAGGCGGGCGGGATCAAAAGTTGCCACAAACCAGAGTCTGGCTAGATAATCTAAGGGGGGGAATCATTTTGGGCACATCCCGTACACAACATTAAGATAAGGACAATACTCGAAGCTCTTTTAATCATTTGACCGACTCCACTTGGCTGTAAAAATGCATGAACATTTTTTCTGCTTTAGCATGGGCATCAGAAGTCAAATCCGAAAAAATCTCGTTGGTGTCAGCGCCCGGGCAGTTTTGCCAAGGGCCTCCACTCAGAGCGATATTATTGGGTGAATTAATCCCTCCTTTTTCTGCTTTATCATAGTCAACATGGACATTGAGCCAAGTTTTCACCTTATCCGGCTTTGGTTGGGGGCCTCGGTTATAGACTGGATCGAGCGTGACAAGCAGTTCAACCTCCTTCCCCATATCAGAAAGCTCCTTGCTAATTTCATGGGCAGTCCTTGCGCCCATAGAATGCCCGACCAAAACCACTTTCTGCACTTGCATCAGCCAATGCAGTGCAATCGCTTTCAGTTGCTTACCTCTGTCCCAAGTAACATAGCCTATGTCTTGGCTGTTTTGATTCGCCTTGTCGTATTTTCCGAAAAAGTAGACTACAAGATTGCTCCTGACATCCCAGGCGCCGCCAACAAACATCACAAGTGGTTGGAAAAACTTGCAGGTGGCCACACCATCGACGCCTGTCGAGATACATATGGGATCAACTTCACCCTCATCTTCCATTTTTACGTCACTCGAGCCAGTGACCCTGACCCCAGATGGTGTGATCACAAGCGAACGTTCAGTGGCACGGACCGCAATCGGTGCAAGCGTTCTCGACATTTTTATCTCCTTTAAGTTTTAAGTTTTCGAATGTTTCGCAACTGCGCCAACGCGCGTTTGCGACCATAGCGGAACAGGCGCGGGACTTTGTCGGGTATATCCGCTCGCAAGATCCGACGCAGATAGTCATGCAGAGGGTCATCAAGGCTGCCTTCACCTAACAAAAACACATGCGCAAAAAGCACCACAGTCCCCGCGCGCCGCTCATGGGTTGAAAAAGCCTGCCTGCTGCAGCCTTACAACGATGCGCGAGTATCGACAACCGCTCTTGTGAAAGAACTTGCGCCTTTCGCGGAAAGAATCGCAAAATTTCGTCCAGGGGATTTTCACGGGCCACAATTCTTTCGACCTGTTCCGTATCCAATGCGGCAAAGCGTTCAAGAGCTTGGCTGTAATGCTCATACTCTTCGCCACAGACCTGCATGATTGCCTTGGTCACTTCCTCCTCCAACTCCATCATCCGTGCGTAACATGGGCTGTCTTTTTGCAGAAGATCCTGAACTCCAGGCAGTGTGATATCTTGGTCAAAATGGCTGCCAAGGGTCAAAGACAGCGAAATGTAGCAATCTCGCGACCAACTGCGCTGCAGCCGATAGTCATGAAGGGCCTGCGCCATTGCCCGCGACCATTCATTGCGTAGCGGGGTCGTCAGTGTCCGGTTCAGATCGCGATACTCTTGCATAAGCACACCCCGGGCATACTGTGCATTGTGAGCAAACGCGATACTTTGCTTCCATTTGGCAGTCAATATCAGAGGGCCATTCTGAGCCGGCGAGGTTTCTACCGAGGTGATGCGATGAGTCATCTCACCTGACTGTACGATAAGAGCATGTGTGGGGTGAGAAAGCAGTCGCGACAGCCAATCGGTATCTTGGACGATTTCTACGTGTCTAACTTCATCCCAAAACCTGAAATAAAACCACTTCCCGTTTTCATCCTGTACCTTTGTGAATTTGCGTAGGTGCTTGCGCACCGCCTCAAATCCGGCCCGCGAGCGCAGGAAGATGCCGAGTTCTTTCTCCCACAGCCCGCACAGTCCGTCAGGGCCGGTGAACAGACGACGGGTGAAGTCACTGTCCTCGGTCAGCTCCACCAGATAGGGCGCGTGCTCGGCCAGTTCGTCTTGCGCCTCGCCCTGAAACAGCGACTGATACTGCAGGCCAGAGCTCTCCAGTAGGCTGGTCAGTAAATACGGCATCTTGGCCGCGTCCAGCACGGCATAGGTGGCCAGCGGCGGGGTGTCGTCGCCGAATTCAGCACGCTCGGCTTCGGTCGGATTGGGCTGGCCGAACAGCGCTTCGCGCAGCGCATCAGGGACGTTTTTCTTCGGATACACACCGAATTGCGTGTCCAGCGGTGTAATGGGGCCAAGCGCTTCGATCTGAAGCCTGCTCTGGTCTTTTGCTGTCGCATCGCCTGAGTCAGCTTGCACTGTCATTGGTCCAAGCGCGACGCGCTGTTCCTCATTCACCGAGCGCGCCAGCGCTGCACCACCTGCCGCTGGATACCGCCTCACCCAAGGAAGTGCGGGCAGTACATCTTCAGCCCAATAAAACTGATAACCCTGTGCGCTCAGCGCCGCCGCCACCAGCGCCTCATAGTCATTTCGATCGGCGCAAAACACCGCTGCAACCAGATGGACCTGTTCATCGGCGCGAGAGGCGTAGCAATGGCCAAGGAACGAAGTCATGGCGTCACCTTGCCAGTCCAATTGTTGCCCATGCTTACTCGGCCGGTAATCATCGCAGGACGATAGCCACGTGAGGTAGGCACGATGCGGAATTCATCCATCTCTTCGGAGGTATCAATTGTAGTGGTCAAGTAAAACTGGCCACCGGTTTATAGTTAATCCAGTACTGTTCCTCTGCCTGATTCGGACTCATTCCATTGTTATGCCGGTGTGGTCGAAGCTGACTATAATACCCGATTAAATACT
>Ga0209345_10000611_pt1 | contig 45467 bp, 38 predicted proteins | sample Cruoilmetagenom7_FD_187294 | JGI IMG/M metagenome (GOLD analysis project Ga0209345, IMG submission 187294) | Oil polluted marine microbial communities from Coal Oil Point, Santa Barbara, California, USA - Sample 7 (SPAdes) (version 2) | ecosystem: Environmental > Aquatic > Marine > Oil seeps ...
GAGAATGCTTTCTGCCGTATTACCCATAAAAAAACCTGGGAGCCCAGTACGAGCCACAGTTCCCATTATTACGAGATCTGCAGAAATTTCTCTGGCAAATGCGGGTATATTTTTGCGTGGGTTACCTTTAAGAAGTGTTGCTTGAGGTTTAAGATATTCCAAAGTATTTTGTCCCTGTTTGTCACCTATCTCATCTAATAGTGCGTTTAAGTTTTCACTATGTCTTTTTTCGACTGATTTAATATAAGCATTTACCTCTCCAAGCCTTGCACTAAATTCACCTCTCATGAAATCTTCACCAAGAGCCTCCCATGCATGAATTATATGTAGCTCTGCGGATTCTGATAATGCTAATGAACTCGACATTTCTAGAATTTGAAAATTGAGTGATTTTCTTGTATCTAATTCTTCTTCAGGATAAAAATCGTCAGCATCTACAGCCGCCAGTATCCGTTGATATGTTTTTGGGGCCTCAGGTTTTATTAGCCATACAGGTATAGGACATTTGCGTAACAAATGCATGTCGTTGCTTCCAAAAAAACTATTTATAAATCCTTCGTTTTCTGTCATCTTGATTACTAAATCATGACTATTTCGGAGAATCTCATAAATAATTTCTAAATATGTTATACCGGCTAGCACTTTTACTTGTAATTCTTTTTTTATATTCCATGATCTAACTAATTCTTCTAAATTTTCCTGGTGCTTGGTAATTAACCTTTCTTTTAAGTCCACATGAAATATTTCATGCAGCTCAGTATCAGGAGGGACGTCGTCAATCACATTAACTACAGTAAGGCATGCCTGATTATTTTCAGCCAATTTTACTGCATGCTCAAGAGAAGCATCATGTTTATGATCAGTGTTAACAACACAAAGAATATTTTTAAACCTTTTCATAACAATACCTTCTTCTAATATTTACCAAGTCCAATAAATTATAAACATTCATCATTTTGTTTTAGAGCGTACAAAGTGTTTTTCTAATTCAACTAAAAACAGTACTGAAGACGCAACAAGTAAAATACGCAACCATATATACATATCAATTGACTTTGTATCAAATAAAGATTGCATTGGCTCAAGATAGGTGAAACCTAACTGAAGGACAATCAATAGAGTAATGGCAATTAGCACATAGCGGTTTCCTGTTAATCCTTTCCAGTTGAGAACAGGCGCACTGATATAGCGAGAGTTAAATAGATAAAATATCTCAAACATAACCAGTGTATTTACTGCCACTGTACGTGCATGCTCTATACTCATACCCTGTTGTATTTCCCATAGAAACAAGCCAAATGTGCCAACCATAAGTATTACAGAGACAAATATAATTCGCCAAATTAAATAGGGTGTGAGCATTGGCTCTTTGGCATTACGCGGTGGACGATTCATTACCTCTTGTTCTGGTGGTTCAAAAGCTAAAGAAAGTGCCAGGGTAACTGCCGTAACCATGTTCACCCAAAGAATTTGCACCGGAATTAATGGTAGTTGATGAAAGCCAAACAAAATTGCTGCAAGAACAATCAATGCTTCTCCACCATTCGTAGGTAGAATAAATATAATAGCTTTTTTAAGATTGTCATATACCGTACGCCCTTCTTCAACGGCATGTGCAATGGATGCAAAGTTATCATCTGCGAGCACCATTTCAGCTGCCTCCTTGGCGGCTTCTGTGCCATTATGTCCCATAGCGGTACCGACATCAGCACGCTTTAAGGCCGGTGCGTCATTTACACCATCGCCTGTCATCGCCACAATCAGACCCTGTTCTTGTAACAACTTGACCAAAAGTAATTTATGCTCCGGATTTACCCGTGCATATATATCAACCTCATGCACACGTTGTCGTATTTCAAGCTCACTCATGCTATCCAGATTTTCTCCAGTTAGCACATCGTTGGCATTTATAAGTTTTAGTTGTTGTGCAATGGCTCGAGCAGTTGCACCGTGATCACCCGTGATCATTTTTACTCGAATTCCTGCCTTATGACAGCTCTTAATCGAGTCGATGGCTTCCTTACGAGGTGGATCAATCAAACCAAACAGCCCTAATATTGTTAAACCATTTTCCACATCACTAAAATCAAGCTCTATTTGATCCTTACGTACCGTTTTAACTGCAATAGCCAGCACACGCTGGCCAAGTTCAGCCATTTCTTCAATACGTGTTAACCAGTCAGCTATTTCTAAAGGTTGATCGCCATCCTCTGTTCTTTGAAAAGTACACATCTCCAAAACACGCTCAGGTGCACCTTTAAGAAAAATAAATGTATCTCCTTTATGGCTGTGATGAAGTGTCGCCATAAAACGATGCTCAGATTCAAAAGGAATGAGATCAGTGCGAGGATGTTGCTTGGCTTCTGCTTGAATATCGAGTCCTGCCTTCATGCCTGCTACCAATAACGCGCCTTCCATTGGGTCACCGTGCACCAACCATTCAGTATTATTTTGTTGCAATGATGCATCATTGCAAAGAACAGCCGCACGAAGTGCTTCTATTAAAATAAGATTTTTCTCTGCAAAGATATCTTTTCCATTTTGTAAAATGGCACCATGAGGGTCGTAACCTGTGCCAGCTAATTCGAATTTACTGTATGTGGTTGCTATGGTACGCACGGTCATTTCATTACGAGTCAACGTACCTGTTTTGTCCGAACAAACAACCGATACTGCACCTAGTGTTTCAACCGCTGGAAGTTTTCGAATAATTGCATTGCGTTTGGCCATGCGCTGCACACCAATAGCCAGGGTAATCGTCATAATGGCTGGTAAGCCTTCAGGAATGGCGGCAACTGCTAGACTGACTGCCGCTAGAAACATTTCTGCTATGACATAATCTCGAACTAAAACACCGAATGCAAAAGTCACGACCGCTATAACCAAAATAGCTACCGTGAGCCAATGACCAAATTGAGCCATCTGACGTAATAGGGGTGTGGTTACCGATTCAACCTCTGATACCAGTGCACTAATATTACCAATTTCTGTTTGCGCACCCGTAGAAACAACCACACCGGTTCCTTGGCCATGGGTAACAAGGGTACCCGAGTAGGCCATGCATCTACGATCACCAATCACGGCTTCCTTCGAGACATGTTTTGTGATTTTTTCTACGGCTACTGATTCACCTGTGAGTGCCGATTCCTGAATTTGTAATCCTTTTAGGCGAATTAATCGTAAGTCCGCTGGTACCTTATCGCCTGACTGCAGCATAACAATATCACCAGGCACTAGTTCTTCTGCTGGAACAGTGATTTGTTGATCGTCTCGTTTGACGATTGCATTAGGTGAGAGCATCTGACGTATTGCTTGCAATGCATTTTCCGCTTTACCCTCCTGTACAAAGCCAATAACGGCATTTAAAAATACCACACCTAAAATAACACTGGCATCGACCCAGTGTCCAAGCATAGATGTGATAGCACTTGCGGTAATCAATACATAAATCAATACGTTGTGAAATTGATAGAAAAACCGAATCAATAGGCTACGTCTTTTTGGTTCGGGTAATCGATTAGGTCCATAATTAGCGAGTCTGTGAATAACTTCTTCTCTTGATAAACCATCTATTGTGGTATCCAGCGACTCCAGCACGGCACTTTCATTTTCATTGTGCCAGTCGTGCAATGTTGAATCTGCTGATCCCATATTTCCATTTATCTTTTTGTATACTATGAGTGACTTTCGTGTCACAACAGCACCGACCACTGCAAGAATGACTAACATGGCAAGTACTATTAGCCATTCGAAGACTGCGATATCAAAATGCCATACAAGACTGTCATTCATTGATTAATCCTCTTTGTAAGATATATGAAATATCTATTACACTAGTTATGTTGTTATTAAACCTGCCATGTTAAATAAAAGATAATGTAATCAAGTCACAACTAAAATTAAGAATCAGCCTTTCTTCGTTATAAGCCAGTAGGTTAAACCAAGTGCCAAAACAACTGCCGCGGTTGCGAATACAAATTCAGGTGTCACCTTTTCAAAGTCAAAAATGATTACTTTACGTGAAATAGCCATCAGTGCAGTGGCCACTACTAACCTTACAGGGATAACATCAGTTTTTAGATAGAGGGTGATATTTATAAAGATTTCTATGGCAATTAATACGGCAAGGAATGCACCAAAGGTGGCAAAGATATCGCCAATACTCAGCAATAAAAAAGGTGGCTCAATTAGGCGTTGATATAAAACATAGATAACATCCCCGATCCCCCAAACTATGACCGCTACCATTAACACGGCCAGCACTTTTACGGCCCAACGTATTACATTGTGGAGAAGCCCTATGAATGGATCATCTGACCTGTTAGCTAGCTCGTGGCCAGGCTCACCTAAAAGATCTTTTTCTTCATTCTGCATACTAAATGCCCCTATAGCAGTGATAACAAAGCAATATCAGAGAACTATTATCTACCCACCAACGCTGTCAGTATAACTATATAGAATGTGTAATTGTAATTAGAAGAATCAATTTAATGCTCTCTTTTCTGATTGTAAGGTAATATGGGTAATATGATTGATCTGGCTCAATAACTGTCCGCAATTGAGCGTATTTATCATAGATTTATAATAAATTGAGCATTTGGTTATGACTAAGCAGAGGCATTAATAAAATATGGATTTTGAATGGGTTGCAATAGCCCTGGGTGATGTCACCTGGATCTCCCTGGCTTTTCTTCTGGGCTTTCTGGCAAGACTGGTTAATCTGCCACCGCTAGTGGGTTTTCTGGCAACGGGTTTCTTTCTTAATTATATGGGTATTGCCAGTGGAGAGATGTTACAGAAACTGGCTGACCTGGGTATCACGTTACTATTGTTTACTGTAGGCCTGAAACTTAATCTAAAAGTTTTAATAAGACCTCAGGTATGGTCAGTAACCGTACTCCATATTTTTACCATCATCGCTCTTTTTGGAGCAATTATCTTCACCTTGGCTTTGATCAACGTGCCTCTTTTTTCAGGACTTGATCTCAAACTATCATTGATGCTTGCTTTTGCATTAAGTTTTTCAAGCACAGTGTTTGTTGTTAAATCATTGGAAGACAAAGGCGAGATGAAATCTCTACATGGGCATATCGCTATTGGTATCCTGGTTATGCAGGATCTAGCCGCAGTCATTTTTCTGGCCGCATCCACGGGAAAACTACCTTCCCCCTGGGCCTTGTCACTGTTTTTGCTCATTCCGCTACGCCCTTTGTTTCATTATCTTTTGCAAAAAACAGGTCATGGCGAACTATTGATTTTGTATGGTCTGGTTCTGGCTCTAGGTGGTGCTGAACTGTTTGAACTGGGTGGTGTAAAAGATGATCTTGGTGCGCTTATCCTGGGCGTATTGATATCAACACACCCTAAATCAAATGAAATGGCTAAATCTATGTTGGGTTTCAAAGACCTGTTCCTGGTAGGTTTTTTCCTCACTATTGGCATGTCGGGCAACTTATCACTAGAAGCACTGATCATTGGGGCTCTGCTTGTACCCTTTATCTTCATAAAATCGGCTCTCTTTTTTATACTACTGACCCGCTTTAAACTGCGAGCTCGTACCTCCCTTTTAGCTACCATAAATCTAACCAACTATAGTGAGTTTGGGTTGATCGTCGCTGCGATTGGTGTAACAAACGGTTGGATAGATGCTGAATGGTTGGTGGTTATTGCCATTGCTCTTTCTCTCTCTTTTATTGTTGCGGCACCGTTAAACAGTAAAGATGACGCAATTTACAGTTCTTTCAGAAAATTTTGGTTCAAATTTCAACACAGTGAAAGACTCCCTGATGACACACTACTGGATGTAATGGGTGCCACCATAGCAATCTTTGGTATGGGGCGCGTTGGCAGTGGTGCCTATGACAAGATGAGAGAACTTCATGGAGAAACTGTTATTGGCATTGATTTTGATGCTGATTTAATTCAAAGACATAAATCCATGGGGCGCAATGTATTGCGTGGTGACCCAAGTGATGCAGACTTTTGGGATAAAATTAAACAGCATCAGACCATAGATCTCGTCATGCTGTCTTTGCCTAATCTTCAAGCTAATCTAGATGCATTGGAACAGTTGCGTTCAATCTCTTTTTCGGAGCAAATTGCTGCTATCGCAAGGTTTCCAGATGAAGTGGCAATTTTAAAAAAATCAGGTGCTAGTGCTGTATTTAATATTTATACAGAGGCAGGCACAGGTTTTGCTGATCATGTTGAGGCTCAACAGAATCATGTTTAACTAAGCACTTTAGTGATAGGAGGTGTTCCAGAGTATCTCTGGTTGTATTTTACCTCTCAGAAAAACATGAAAATCGCACATAAAATTGTTTATAGTATTCGTACACGTGGTGTTTGAACGAGTAATTTGTGAATGTTAGTTCAAAGGCATACCAATTAAGTATTCTATCGTTTTTCCGAATAAATTTAAAATTACGTAATGTAAAATAAATATCTAAAAGCTTTCAAAATTTTTCTATGTTTTCTTTTGAATCACTATTTATTTTCATATGAAGTTTTACTTTATGTCCGCTTTCCTGATGTAGCGGAAGTTAAAACAAGTTATTATGAAGGCCATCTGTAGTTAGACGTTTTCGACATTACTGTCTGCATTGAGAATGATCATGATCTGTAAACGTACATGAAATGGTAGTATCTAGTTTTTGACTATATTTGGTATGAATACTATAAAGCAGATATTCGTTTAATTGCTTTCTCAGAGATGTACCTTGCTTTTTTAGCTCCGTTCTTGTTGTGACTCCGATTTCACTGGCAGAGCTATGAATTCCTCTGCACAACTTTCGGTGGTCTCAATTGGGGAGCAGGGCGCTAAAATGCGGCGCACTGTCCCCGATGGAGATGTTCTGTAACAGTGTTATTAAATTGTCAGTTTTACACTTCTATTAAAGTATCTGGTCTTTTCAGTGGACAATATTTACCTGCAGCACTCTGACCCAACATGTCATAAATAGCATCGAAGGCCATATCTTCTTGTGCGAATATATGTTGTTCACCGATAACATTATTTAAACCAGTCGCTCGAAGTACCTGAAGTATTTGACGTTTTAAACCACTAAACATAACCGTTACATTAGCATCGGCTAAGCGTTCTACTAAATGGTGTAAAACTTCTTCACCCGAAGCGTCTATTTGATTAATAGCATCACCCACAACAAGCAAGTATTTGGCATTAGGGTGATCAGCAACGGCTTTTAATATCGCGTCTTCAAAGTAAGATACATTAGCAAAATACAAAGAACCATCAAAACGTACCACAATAATATTATTATCAACGGGTAAATCTTTATGCACACTTAAATCACGTAAAGTACCATCTTGGTAGCGACCCAGTAATGCAACACGTGGACGCATGGTACGGTATAAATAAAGGCAAATAGCCAATACGGCACCAATTACAATACCGTGATCAAGTTGTGGAGCAGAACCGATAGTAGCAACAAATGTAACAATGGCAGCAACACCATCATGTTTATTCGCTAACCAGATATGTTTAACCGCTTTAACATTAATTAAACCAAATACAGCCATTATGACAACAGCAGCCAGTGTTGCTTTAGGCAGGTTATAAAGTAATGGTGTTAGAAATAATAATGTTATTAACACAATAGCGGCCGTTACAACGGATGAGAAACCTGTTTTAGCACCAGCGTTTAAATTAACAGCTGAGCGAGAAAATGAGCCGGAAGAAGGATATGACTGGAAGAAGCTGCCGGCAATATTGCCTAAGCCCTGACCCATAAGCTCCTGATTAGGGTCGACTCGGTTTTTGGTTTTTGCTGCCATCGCCTTGGCGATAGAAATGGCCTCCATGAAGCCTACCAGTGAAATAATAATCGCACCCAGTAAAAGACTGCTAACGGCTTCAGCACTAAATGCAGGCATTGCAAAGCCGGGTAGGCCTTCAGGAATAGAGCCTACAACTTTACCGCCCATACCTTCAAAATCTAGTAAATAACTGGCCAATGTTGTTGCTACAACGGCCACAAGTACACCGGGGTATTTTGGCAAATAGCGTTTCATACCAATCAGTATGGCAAAGGATGCAACACCCATAATTAAGGTTGGAATATGTGTTTTATCCAGATTCTGTACAACACCTAAAATGCGAACGGTGAGAAAATGATCACTCGCTCCACCAGGCATATCAACCCCGAATACTTTTGAAATTTGAGTCAGGCCAATAAATAGTGCAGCTGCATTGGTAAAGCCAACAATTACTGGATGAGATAAAAAGTTAACAATCGCGCCGAGTTTAAAAAGCCCGAGAGAAAACTGAAAAATACCAACCATCAAGGTTAACAGCATGGCAGTCGGTATAAATAGCGCCATGAACTCTTCCTGCGTGTAGCCCGGGGCAAGCATACCAATAACAACCGGGGTCAAAATAGTTGCTGTCATGGTTGAAACAACGGCAACAGGACCTGTGCCTAATTGTCGAGAAGAGCCCCATAAGGCCGCTATAAATACGGGTACGAAGGCAATATATAAGCCATATACTTCAGGTAGGCCAGCAAGTGTGGCATATGCCATAGATTGAGGAATTAATACTAGAGCAACGGTCAGGCCGGCTATAAGGTCAGCACGTAGAATCTTGGGATCTTTTAACTCATGTATCCAGGTTAAGAATGGAAAAAGTTTATTAAGCATTAAGTCCTCAGCAAGAGTATGGTTATTTGGGATTTAGAGTGTGAATGATAACCTATATTGAGCTACGTTTAAAATTGGCATATACCTTAAAAGAGTGTAAATCGTTAAAAAATGCAAAAAATTAGTTATTTTGTAGTGATTGTTTGTTACAGGTCACTTGCAGTAGCTGTATATAAAGGCAGTAAATCAAATGTACATGAATTCATAAAGTGACAATGCTTAACAAGCTTAAGTTCGTCAATATCAGGTTATATCGTGGAATTGTTAGGGCTCGGCTTATACTACAAAGCACTTATTTTTCCTGGTTTTGACGTTAGTTGGTTTATTAGCAGTGCTTAGATAGAGATTTTTTGACTTTAAGTTGATCGCAGGCCAATCAATGGGTAGACTCGCGATTAATGGAAAATCATCATAACAATCCGGTTTTACAATATCTATTGATTCTGTGTCTCAGTCTTGCACTGATTCTGTCACAGTCTAGCCGATTGCATATGCATCTCCAGCACGATGATCACCCATCGGTCGCTTCGGGGCATATTGTTAATGTGCATACAACAACAATACAGCATGATATGGATCTAGCTGATCATCATAATGATCACCACACCGCAGCAATTGAAATAAACACTGATAATTTAGTGAAAAAAACAAATTCATTAAATCCACTGGTGTTGATTCTTTTATTTATAGGGCTTTTTCTATATCTATCTCGTTTGATTAACTTGCCTCGGCTAAGACGTAATCAAACACTATTCACCTCCTGTTATTACTTATTGCATCCTCCTCTGCGTGCCCCACCAGTGAAATAACACTGGGTTATTCCCTATTGTCATTGATATTACTAGTGTAATAAGTCTTTCGTAGATTTTTCGGCCTATTGCTTATCAATAACACATCTTTTTTTTATAAAACTTTTAATTAACTATTAGTCGTGCGAGCACTACGGCTGTGCGTGCATCTGATTAGTAAGCTTTAACTAACACAGGAGATAACATCGCCATGTTATCCAGATCGTCGATAATTTTTTTCGGCTGTATGCTGCTGATTTACAACACAGTATTACGCTCTGAAACGGACCTGAATACAGGTTTCTATCGCATTAATTTACATGATGCGATTAGTAAAACATTTGAACATAACCCGCAGTTGCGTACCATCAGTTATGCGCTTAAAGCACAGGCTGGCAGGCAATTACAGGCAGGTTTTTCAGCCAGTCCTGAATTAAACTTCAGCATTGAAGATGCGGCGGGGTCAGGGGAATTTACAGGTACCGATAATGCCCAGGCTACTCTAAGTATAGGCTGGGTGCTGGAAGGGGACATACGCCAGGGTTATGTCGATGTTTCAAGTGCAGAGAGCTTATCGATTATCACTGAAGCGAAGACTAAACGACTTGATGTGGCGGCTGAAACAGCGCGTTTATATATTATCTGTCTGGCAAACCAGGTTCGCATGACGAACGCGGCTAAAACAGTCAATTTGGCTCAAGAAACTGTACTGGCTGTTAAAAAGCGTGTGACTGCCGGCAAGGCCCCAGAAGCAGAACTGGCACGTGCTCAGGCTGAGGTCTCTCGCAGGCAGCTGGAACATGAGGATATTGAACATGAGCTAAGTTCAGCGATCCGTCTTCTGGCCGCACAGTGGGGTGAGATTCGACCCGGCTTTGTACGGGTGGAAGGCGATATCTTTAGCTTACCCGCCAGCATACCTTTCGAAACACTTAAAACAAGGCTTGAACAGAGTCCGGAGTTTGTTCGCCTACTTTCAGATAAACGCTTAAAGCAAGCTGAACTAAATCTGGCGAAAACACAAAACGATTCAGCATGGCGTGTGAATCTTGGTGTTCGACATTATGAAACCACTAATGATCAGGCACTGGTTGCTGGTATTAGTATTCCCTTTGGTGAACGCAGCCGTAACACGGGACACATAACTGAAGCACGAGAAAACTTATCTCAAATTCAAGCTAAAGAAGATGAGCTAAGAGTGCGTTTTGAAACCACGTTATATGTTTTATCTGAAGAGCTTGAACATAGCCTGCATCAGCTGAACACCTATCGTAAGAATATTATTCCACAGTTAGAAAAGGCACTAAAGGAAACCCGTAGAGCATATACCTTGGGTCGATATAGTTACCTTGAATGGCGCAGTGTGCAGGCTGAATTACTGACGGCGCGTAGTGCATTAGTTGAAGCGAGTATTGATGCACATTTGAAAGCGATTGAAATTGAACGTTTAACCGGCGCGCAAATGACACAAGTGGCTGAGAAATCATGAGAACAAATATGAATAAATTTAAACAACACACAATAACTCAGTTATTCGGGGTTTTTTTTCTGAGTATTTTAATAAGTGCATGTGGCAACAATAATTCAGAACATAGTGGTGAGCACCCACATGGTGAAGAAGAAGTAGAGGTCGCTAAAGGTTCCCATGGTGGTCGTCTGTTAACGAGTGATGGATTTACGCTTGAACTGGCTATTTTTGAAACCGGCGTACCGCCAGAGTTTCGTGCCTGGGCAACGTATAAAGAGCAGACGCTTAAACCCACAGAAGTTGATCTGAATATTACCCTGACTCGATTAGGCGCTAAGGTCGATAATATTAATTTCAAACCTCATGCTGATGCGCTGCGTGGTGATAGTGTTATTTATGAACCACATTCATTTATTGTCACCATTAATGCGAGCTATGCGGGAACTAAATATAGCTGGAAATATGATAATTTTGAAGGTCGTACAAAAATTGAAACGGCGGTTGCCAAAGCGCTGGAAATCGAAACTGACGTTGCTGGTTCTACAGTACTTCAAGAAACCATTAGTGTGTTTGGTCAAATTAAAACCAACACTGAGCGCGTAAGAAAACTGAGTGCACGTTTTCCTGGAGTTATAAAATCAGCTTCAGCTTCTATGGGTGATACGGTTAAGAAAGGACAAATACTGGCAAGCATTGAGAGTAATGAAAGTCTTAATTTGTATTCAGTTAAAGCACCTATTAGTGGCGTGATCACTCAACGTAATGCAAACCCCGGTGAACAAACCAGCGATCAACCACTATTTACAATTGCAGATACTTCAGTTGTTTGGGTTGATTTATCAATCTTTCCGAACGATATAAACAGAGTAAAAGTGGGTGCCCATGTGAGTGTTGTGCTTGCAGACAACGCACAATCAGTTGAAGGGAAAATTTCTTTTATTAATGTCATTGCGGAAGCTAATCAATCAGTTATCGCACGAATGGTAATTGATAATAAAGACAGACAGCTTTTACCTGGCAGCTTTGTAAAAGCAAAAATTAAAGTTGCTGAACACGTCGTGCCACTGGCAGTAAAACGGTCAGGGTTACAGGCGTTTAGAGACTTTACGGTAGTCTATGCGCAAATTGGTGAAGAGTATGAAGTACGTATGCTTGAACTGGGTCGAGAAGATGATGATTTTATTGAAGTGATTGATGGCCTGGAAGCAGGCACGCGTTACGTCAGTAAAAACAGCTATGTCATAAAAGCCGATATCGAAAAATCTGGCGCTTCACACGATCATTAGGGAACTATAATGCTTGAATCTATCATTCGTTTTTCGCTTGCCCGACGAGGGCTAGTGCTTGCACTGGTGCTGATTGTTATGCTGTTGGGAGCCTGGAAATTTACTCAGCTGCCAATAGATGCCGTACCAGATATTACCAATATACAGGTTGTTATTAATACCGCGGCTCCCGGCTACACACCGCTGGAATCTGAACAACGTGTCAGCTTTCCAATTGAAACTGCGATGGCTGGTTTACCCAGTTTATCTTATACGCGTTCATTATCACGTTATGGTCTATCCCAGGTTACCGTGGTTTTTGAAGAAGGTACGGATATTTATTTTGCCCGCCAACTTGTAGGTGAACGGCTGAGTAGTGCAAAAGCAAACCTGCCGGTTAATCTGGAGCCTGGACTTGGTCCAATCTCTACCGGTTTAGGTGAAATATTTATGTTCACTGTAGATGCAGAGGTCGGTGCAACTAATGCTGATGGCAGCCTTGTTACACCTACGGATCTGCGCTCTGTGCATGACTGGATTATTCGACCACAATTAATGCGAGTGCCAGGTGTGGTTGAAATTAATCCGATAGGTGGATTCAAAAAACAGGTTCTGGTTGCACCTGAGCCAGCTAAATTACTCGCTCATGGCTTAAGTTATGCTGATGTTGTTAAGGCGGTAGAAAAAAATAATACAAACCGGGGTGTCGGATTTATAGAGCATAACGGTGCGCAGTGGTTAATGCGAGTACCGGGTCAGGCTGACAACATAGAAGACCTGAGAAATATTGTTATTAAACAAATAAAAGGGCTTCCAGTTCTCATAAAAGATGTCGCAAGCGTTAGTGTGGGCAAAGAATTGCGTTCAGGTGCAGCCACTCAAAATGGTCACGAAGTCGTATTAGGCACTGTCTTTATGTTAACCGGTGAAAATAGTAGAACAGTGGCTAACGATATTGCAATCAAGATGGAAGAAATTAAGAGCAGTTTGCCCACGGGTATTAGCGCAAATGCTGTCTATAACCGTTCTACTCTGGTAGATAAAACCTTAGTTACAGTGCAGAAAAATTTACTGGAAGGTGCATTGCTGGTTATCGTGGTACTGTTTTTATTTCTGGGTAACATTCGTGCTGCATTATTAACAGCAGCGGTTATTCCAATTGCTATGTTAATGACCATCACCGGTATGGTTCAAAGTAAAGTCAGTGCTAATTTGATGAGTCTTGGGGCACTAGATTTTGGCCTTATCATCGATGGTGCAGTTATCATTGTTGAAAACTGTTTACGTAGACTAAGTCGCTCTAGTTCTAATGGGGAAATGGATTTAAAGGAACGTTTAGAGATAGTATTTGATGCTACAGTGGAGGTAATTCGTCCTGCACTATTTGGTGTGTTTATTATTACCGCTGTTTACATCCCAATCTTTGCTTTAAGTGGTGTTGAGGGGAAAATGTTTCACCCGATGGCAATTACGGTGATAATTGCTCTGCTTAGTGCAATGTTACTATCAATAACATTTGTGCCTGCTGGTGTTGCTTTGTTGTTTCGCAAACCTGTTCAGGAAAAAGAAAATAAATTCATCAACACAGCGCGTTTCTGGTATCGCCCCATATTAATTTTTTCACTGAAATATCGTTGGGCTATGGTATCAATGGCACTGGTTATTGTTGTAGTGTCTGCAGCACTTGTTCCAAAGCTGGGTTCTGAATTTATGCCGAATCTTGATGAAGGTGACATTGCCATGCATGCGTTGCGCATACCTGGCACTTCATTAAATCAGGCGATACATTTGCAAAAAAGTTTAGAAACAGAAATTGAAAAAATGCCTGAAGTTAAAACAATATTTTCTAAAATAGGTACAGCTGAAGTGGCAACAGACCCTATGCCACCCAGTGTCGCGGATAATTTTATTATACTCAATCCACGTGCAGACTGGCCTGATCCTGATAAGCCCAAAACACAGGTAGTGGCTGAACTTGAAGCGCTAGTTGCTCCCATACCGGGAAATCGTTATGAATTTTTACAGCCTATACAAATGCGCTTTAATGAACTGCTGGCTGGTGTTCGTGCAGAGCTTGCGGTAAAAGTATTCGGTGATGATTTTGAACAGCTTATAAAGATAGGTGGAGAAATAGAAAAAGCTGTTAGTAAAGTATCCGGTGCGTCAGATGTATCTATCGAACAGGCGACAGGATTGCCGGTTTTAACCATCCAGCCAAATCGTGAAATCATGGCACGTTATGGTATTAGCATTATAGAGTTGCAAAATGTTCTGGCAACAGCACTGGGTGGAAGCGTTGCGAGTCAATTATATGAAGGAGATCGACGCTCTGACATTGTGGTTCGTTTAGATGAGGAATTACGTCAGGACACAAAAAGACTGGGCAGACTTCCACTGTTGCTGGCAAATGGCGATTATGTTCCTGTTAAGGAAGTAGCTGAACTTAAACTGGTAAACGGTTATAACCAGATTTATCGTGAAAATGGAAAACGTCGCATAGTCGTAACGGCGAATGTTCGTGATCGAGATCTTGGGTCGTTTGTTAAGTCTGTGCAGAAATCAGTTAAAGAAAGTGTCGATGTGCCCGCTGGTTATTGGGTTGAGTACGCAGGTACTTACGAGAAACTGCAATCTGCCACTCAAAGGCTATCAATCGTTGTGCCATTAACCCTGGCACTAGTTATTGGCTTGCTAATTATGGCGCTTGGCTCAGTGAAAGACGCGGCGATTATTTTCTCAGGTGTGCCCCTGGCACTAACCGGTGGAATAGTAGCGTTATTGCTTCGAGATATTCCATTTTCAATTTCCGCTGCTGTTGGTTTTATCGCATTGTCTGGTATTGCTGTGCTTAATGGTTTGGTGATGGTCGCATTTATTCGCGATTTAAGAATGCATGGTCAACGTATAAATGATGCGATTATTGATGGTGCACTTACACGACTACGGCCTGTTTTAATGACTGCACTGGTAGCTGCACTTGGGTTTATTCCCATGGCACTAAATACCGGCATTGGTTCTGAAGTTCAGCGTCCACTTGCAACGGTCGTTATTGGAGGAATAATTTCATCGACATTACTCACGTTATTAGTGCTGCCTGCTTTATATCGTCTGGCCCATGGGCGAGATTAGCAAGTGTCGTTAAAATAAATCATAAGTGATCAAATATTACGTATGCTTACATTTAAATACTTCAGATGACATCTTTCATCTGAAGTATTTGGGGTCAGAGTAAATACGTTTAAGTTTCTTTTATTAATTCTGTTTTTCAGTCTGACAATTCCAGCAAATTTCAAAAGAGGCAACATTAGTTTCACCACACTTATGGCATATCCAGTCTTTTGTGTTAAGCGGCTTCTCTAAGGCTTCTACGAGTTCCATTGCTCTAGTGTAATCGGAGTCTTCAACCCACAGCTCTAGCCAGGTGTCGAAAGGTGATAAATCGCCAGCAGCACCAGCTATGTATTCATTTTTTAATGTGATTTCAATACCGGAATTTTGCACAATGTTTTGCACATTGCTAGCAATAAAACGATTTTCATTTGTGTAGAGCAGTTTCATAAGAGATTATTTGCTGTTTGAACCCCATATTTTCGCGACAGCCCTGTCATTACCAATGAGGCCAATAAGCAGGCTTAACAATCCGGTACCACCAAATACGATGACAGGTATTAAGTACCCCATATCCTGACCCTCGGCTAAATAATATACGAGTGATGCTAAACCAGTGAAAAGTAAGCCCATTACAATTAAAATAATGCGGTATGACTTTTTGTAAGCATACTCTTCAGATCCAGATTCAAAAATACTAAGAATAGGAGAGAATAACTGTCTAAATAATGATTTCATGGATTGATCTCATTTTACGTATTATCAAGTACTTGCCAGGGAATCTCACATTCACCTAATTTAGTTGCGATATAAGCAGAATCACCTGTAATCGTGACTGAGAAATCCATTGTTCGTTCAACAAATTTGGCTAAAGATAATATATCTGACCAGTCAAAGCGGTAGTATGAAGCATCTAACTGTTTAAATTTATTGGCGTCCTGTTCCCACCAGACATCAGATTTTGTATTGAAACTATAAACTTTAACAGCTTGTGCCTGATGGCTGGCTTTTTTAACCCTGTCAACTGCAGGCTCACCTACGTCTATCCATAAGGATATCTGGTCATCTAATGTTCTGGCCCAAATATCGGGATCTTCAATGGTGCTAAGCCCTTTGGTAAATGTAAGGTGCTCCTGAGCGTTAATGCAATAAGCCAAAACTCGAACCATCATGCGCTCGGCGTTTTCAGATGGGTGCTGAGCGATAGTTAAATTGAGAGTGTCGTAATAGTCTCGATTGAGATCGGACAGGGAAATTCTAAACTTAAAAATGGTAGGTTTTATGGCCACAGGTACAACGCCTTACAAAAGAAAATAGTGTAAATAATCAGCGTATTGTACCTTAGATTAGATGATTGTTTTTAGTAACTATTCTCCGAATACGGGTATAACTCGATTTTCGTTCTATTTATATAGAATTAATTCATCATGAAAGAGTTTATTTGATTGAAATTAATTACCAAATTTATTTAAGGTTGTTACTAAGTTAATGGAATAGTTTTTTATAAGATATTTATTCAAGGTTGTTATATTTAAAGGCGCTTTTCTAAAGCAGCTAATATTAGCTGCTGACATAATTGGTTAATATTTAAGAGCTAGTGTATATCTTGGATTGATTTCTCCCTGATTCTTTACATACATATAATGCTTTATCAGATTGCTCTAACCAGGTCTGATAAGTGTCACAGTTATCTGATATCTCTGATATACCAAGGCTTACAGTGAATTTTATTTTAAACTCTTCATACTCTACAACTTCAGCCTCAATGCGTTTGCGTAGTCGTTCAGTGAAAATTAAAGCATTTTCTGCAGATGTGTCCAGAAGAATTACACCAAACTCTTCACCACCATAGCGCCCTGCAATATCGGTTTCACGCATCGTCTCTTTTAATAATGCTGATGTTCTTCGAATTACTTCATCACCAGCCTGATGACCATAATTGTCATTAACATTTTTAAAATGGTCAATGTCAAACATTACTACACTACATAAATGTTTACTTCTTTTACTGCGAGTAAATTCTTGTTGAAGGTAACCTTCCCATGAGCCGCGGTTATTTAGTTGAGTTAAATGATCTGTTTTACTTAAGCTATCTAATTTTTTATTGGCTTCTTCAAGTTTAAGTTTATTAACCGCGATATCAGTCACGTCATATATTAATATGCCGACGTGATTTACTTGGTTGTCTGCTGAAGCTAAGGGAATTAATGTCATATTCTGGTACATGTAATCAGCAGAACCAGTGATCGGGCGATAATTTTTAAACTTAAATAAATAAGGGCGCTGTTCCCAAATGGTAAATGTGCTACTTTTTAAGAGAAAGACGGATTCTATTTTTTGTCTGAACCATGCATCTGGTATAGATGGGAAAATATCAAATAATACTTTGTCTTTTATAATGGCAGGGCTCACACCGCTGTGATTTTCCATAAAAGAGTTCCATACCATTACGTTATATTTTTTATCTAAAACAATAAGACCTACATCAATAGACTGCAGCATATCCATTAGCCAATGAATATCTTTTATATCTATTTTGCCGTGATCGGTTATTTCTTCTGTCATATTATGCACATTGGTTATAATTTGTATTATTCAAGTAAATAAGAAACACGGTCGTTAAGTGAATCTATTGAATCTTCTGTAATGAGTAGTAGCAGGTCACAGTTAATATCTTTATTTTCAATTTTGTAACCCATTTCAATCGTGAGTATTTTTTTCCACTGGGTTGCAGAGCCTTTTAATATGTCGTCAAAATGTATATGTTGCCCAATAATCATAGGGTGGCCAACACTAAACGTTACATCTAACTGATCTGAAATGCCATTTAAGCAGGCGTTACATAGCACGCTTGATATATCCATTAGCAATTCAAGTTGTGCAGCCTTATTTATTTCACCATCGTATTTCATCAGTTCAGCAATATCACTGTAACTGGTATCGTTGAAAATAAGTAATGCTTCACCAGCAATTCCGGACCCTATAAATCCCTGGCAAACGGCTGACACGGAATCATCAGCTCGAATGTGTTGCATTGCCATTTTTAATTCACTAATTTCAATATGCTTTACATTTGGGATGGGCATCAGGACAAAAGAGCCTAATAATCGAGCGAGCAGATCTGCCGCTCGTCCCATTGCGACATTGGCAAGTTCCTGATAACTGTCATCAAGATCAAACTCAACGTCAGCTTCTGTATTAGTTGCCCTGTCTGAGTTTTCTACTTCTTCAATACGAATGCCGTACTCATTAAAAATTTTCTCAATTAATGTGCTATCAACGGGTTTCTTAATGAATTCCAGGGCACCAAGTTTCTTAACCCGCAGCATTGCCTCTGGTTGTATGTCACCAGAAACAACTATGGTCATGGTTGGAAGATCTTCTTTTTGTATGGCTTCCAGTGTTTGATAGCCATCCATCACGGGCATATTCAAATCAAGAAAGAGTATTTCACCCTTGCCTTTACGAATAAGGTCAAGCGCTTCAGCGCCATTTGCAGCGTAGCTTAGTTCTAAGTTCCATTTTGAGGGCAGGGCACGTGCTAATTGTTTGCGGGCGAAACTAGAGTCGTCGCAAATGAGCAGTTGAGTCGTCATTTATACTTTAAATACCTGATACTATATCCCATTTAGTTTAGACCATATTCTTGAGTTTGTGTTAAATGATTGATATCAATCGAAAATATCTGTCGTTTACAAGAGGTGTTTGTATATTATGGTGCCCTTAAATGTCGAAATAATGGTTATTTATTTTTTAAGGCTGCTGCATGGTAGGCAATATGCTCACCAATATAGCTCGCAATAAAATGGTAACTATGATCGTAACCATCCTGTAATCTTAATGTAAGGGGCTGACCTGATGTGTTGCAAGCAGCTTCTAAATTTTCAGGTAATAACTGACCTTCATCATAAAACTCATCAGCGGTACCCTGGTCTATAAGAATGTTATTAACCCTGGCACCTGTATTAATGAGCGCTGTTGCATCATATTCATTCCAGGCTTCTGTATTATTGCCCAAATATGCACCGAAACAACCTTTACCCCAATCGCATTCAAGAGGATTACAAATGGGGGAAAAAGCAGAAACTGATTTATAGCTTTCTGGGTTTTTTAAAGCACAGATCAAAGCTCCATGGCCCCCCATAGAATGCCCGGATATTGATTTTACACCAGGAAGCAAGGGTAAGCGAGATTCTAATAGCTCGGGTAATTCCCTGGTAACATAATCATACATTTGATAATTATTTTTCCACGGTGACTGTGTCGCATTAACATAAAATCCTGCACCTTGCCCCATGTCGTATCGCTCAGCATCATCTGCTACATCAGTACCACGGGGACTGGTGTCAGGAAAAATAATCGCAATACCGTGCTCTGCAGCGTAACGTTGCATACCCGCTTTTGTGCGAGCATTATCATCAGTGCAGGTGAGACCAGATAACCAGTACAAAGCGGCTACTTTACCCAGCTCAGCCTGGGGTGGAAGATAAACAGAAAATACCATTTTACAACCACAGCTATGGGAAGCGTGTTCATAGCGATTTAAAAAACCACCAAACTCCTTTATAGATTCAATTTGCTTCATAGTAACTACTCAGTCTCTTTGTTCTGGTATCGTAAAAGTGATAGCTTAAGTTTAACTGGCAGAGCTTAAAAAATAATTACAGAGCGAATACTTTCACCGCTATGCATTAAATCAAATGCCCTGTTAATATCTTCAAGCGGCATGGTATGCGTAACAAGAGAGTCTAATTCTATTTTTCCGTTCATATACCTATCTACGTAACCCGGTAATTCAGTTCTTCCTTTCACACCACCAAATGCGGTGCCTTTCCAGGTGCGACCGACGACTAAATTAAATGGACGAGTTTCAATTACCTGTCCTGCACCAGCAACACCAATAACCGTAGAAACACCCCAGCCCATATGTGTGCATTCCAGTGCATCACGCATGACATGCGTATTACCAATGCACTCGAAAGAATAATCCGGGCCGCCATTGAAGGTGTCTTGCATGTATTCAACAAATGATCCATTTATATCATTGGGATTAACAAAGTCTGTAGCGCCTAACTGTTTAGCAAAAACAAATTTATCTGGGTTAATGTCAATAGCTATAATTCGTTCTGCACCTGCCATCACTGCACCTTGAATGCATGATAAGCCAATGCCACCTAAGCCAAATATGGCTACCGTTGAGCCAGGTTCTACCTTTGCTGTATTGAGTACAGCGCCTATACCTGTTGTAACGCCACAACCCAGTAAACAAACTTTGTCTAAAGGCGCTGCCTTATTAATTTTTGCCAGTGCAATTTCAGGTACAACGGTATATTCAGAAAAAGTAGAGCACCCCATATAGTGAAATATATCTTTACCATTTTTTGAAAATCGTCGTGTGCCATCTGGCATATAGCCTGTCCAAACGGTGCCGGCTATAGATTGGCATAAATTTGTTTTTGTGGAGTGACAATATTCACACTCACCACATTCAGGTATATAAAGTGGGATAACATGGTCGCCAACTTTTAAATTTTTAACCCCCGCACCTAACTCAACAACTTCACAGCCTCCTTCATGCCCTAATACACAAGGGAATGAAGCTTCAGGGTCATCACCAGATAAAGTGAATGCATCAGTATGACAAACACCAGAAGCAATAGTCTTTAATAATACTTCACCTTCTCTGGGGCCCATAACATCGATTTCTTCAATCGAAAGTGGTTTTTTAGCTTCCCAGGCAACAGCTGCTCTTGCTTTCATATTGGCTCTCACTATATTAAAAAGAATTGTTTTAATAACTGAATGTATAATGTTGTAAACGTTATCATATATGTGAGTAGAGCATTCATCAAGTAGCGTTTATATTGATTCAAAGGCGGGAGTAGAGGGGAACTACCTTACTAGTTGTAATGAGTAGAGTTCTGTCTTTGATGTGTAATGAGTGTTGTTTGTTATATAGAAAATTATTAAATCTTTTAATTCAGGTTAATTAGGGTTTTATTTTTGAAAAATATCATATTGCATTTGGTGTTTAATGGATAAGGTGATTTTTCTTTAAAGTCATAAGAAGATTCAGGAAACTAAAGTTTATCCTGAGTTTAACTCAGAAAGTCCAGGGGTAAATCGTATTAGAATGATCACAGCTTCTACAGGTGATGCCCTTTTTAGCTTGCCCATCCTTACCCATTTCAATAGAGCAATCAAGGTAACAAGTCAGGTTAGCCAGTAATCCGACTACTAAAATAACACCAGATACACTGGCCAAAATATAAAGAGACAGGCTGAAAAGAGTTAGGGTGATTATGATAAGCAGTGTGTTGAATATAAAAAAATACCCGGGTACAGCAGATCTGCCCTGATAATTTGGGAGGTTAACAGTTTCTCCGCATTGCTTACACTTCATTAACGAGTCCGGTTTTGAGTTGCAATGAATAGAATATATCATTATTAAGATAGCTCAGTAACCAGTCATAATCAACGAGTACAAATATTTTTAAATGGTTTTAAGTGGTATATTTTGGATCAGAAGGAATATTTTTTGGCTTATAACCCATATTACTTTCTAGTCTTTGTTTTACACTTTCATGAAGTAAAGAATCTTCGGTAATTTTTCTTATATGAGAACCTCTGAATTTCCAGAAGCCTTTGTATTCTTCATGTTGTTTATCTAAAGGGTCTTGCTTATATTGCTTAAGTGTATTTTTATCTACAAGCATTCCGCATGATATTGCCTTATTCAACATCCAGTGCAATGATATATTGGCTAAACCGCGTTCATCGTACCAGCCGCCAACATCAGCGTGAACTCCTGCAAACCAAACTTGTTCAATAGTTTGGTTTGCATGAATGTTGTTCTCATCCCATAAATAAGGAGGGAAATCTTTTCTTTTTTCATCAATCGATAGTGCATGATAACCATATTTCACATCACTGTTTAACTTTGCATCATGAAATTTTTTATTAGCATTCATCACCAGTGATTTAACGGTATCCCACACCCCAACAAAGTAAACAGGGCAAGGTCTTGAAAACGTTGTCTTGAAGCCATTTGCTATTTCTGTGTTTTTATTAGTATTATAAATTTTAGAAGCATATTCAACGAGGTTGTCATTATCACTACGTAAGAGGCCGCATTTATGAAGCATGCCAGCTAATGAGCGAGCAGTAAATGCACCACGACTAAATCCAAATACATATACTTTATCGGATTTTTCATAGGTCTCCATCAAAAACTGGTAAGCATCAATTACATTTTTTTGTAGACCTCTACCTGTGGCAAGGTCTGCTTTTGCAGATAAAGAACCACTGCCTTCATTATATTCCCAGCCTCCTGTGCCAACACCCGGGTCGTAATATACAATCTGCTTTTCATTTTTTAATGCGACTGTATATGTTTCAACAACATTGGTGTTATTTGTTCCATATTCATTTCCTGTTCCATCACAGCATATAATTATATTTTTCATTTTAAATCTCCATTTTTAATGTTATTTAATTATATAGGTATGTGTTTATGTTTATTTTGAGTTTTTAAATTGGTCATTGTTGATGTAAAGAATGTTGCTTTTTTGTATCTATGTTGGATGACAGCAACGTTGAGTTTTATTCATCTAGAGGATGAACATAAGAGCGGTTTATTTATTATCAAGCCCGGCATCTGAACGAACTTTTACCAGGCATTTTGGGCACACACCATGACTGAACTCTGCATCTGAGTGCTTAGATAAATATTCTTCAATTCTCGCCCAGGCTCCTTCATCGTCTCTAATGCTGTGGCAATAAGAACAAATGGGAATAATACCTTTCAATGTTTGAATTTCATTTAGGGCATCCTTAAGCGAAACGATTAATTTATCCCTTTCTTCCTCAATCAGTTTATTGATTGTTATATCTATATGTGTGCCGCTCATCCGCAGGGGCTTACCATTACTGTCGCGTTCTACAACCTTGGCATGATCGAGTATCCATTTGTAGCCACCTTCCTTGGTGAGCATTCTATATTGCAGTTTGTGGCGGTCTGCACGTCCTTCAAGATGGTTGTTAATTGATGTCCATGCCGCATCACGATCATCCGGGTGAATAGAATTTGTCCAGCTGTCCGTATTATCATCAAACTCTGTGATGGTTGAGTAACCTAGCATCTGAGCCCAACGATCGTTGCGCTTCACCTCGTTTGTTTCTACATTCCAATCCCAGAAACCTTGATCACTACCTTCAAGTACCATTTTCAGGCGCTCTTCACTGAGTTGTAACTCTTTGAATTGAGACTCTTTATCATCCATAAAATTAGTTCGATTAAGTATATTTTAAATATGATACACCTTTATCCTCATTATTATCAATGAGCTTCTAAAAGCGATTGCGCAGGCATAGTACTTTAGATTAAATACGGTTTACAGTAATTTTAGGTGGAAAGTTTTGGAAAGCCTTTCTGTCCTTACTAAGACCAATACTTGAGGAAATACCCTTACCTTCTAAGGGGCTTAACTAATGCTATACTCTTTGTCATTGGTGTTAATTACCAATATAATTCATTAACCTGTTAATTGGCTGTAGAAAGTATTTGCATGAGAGAAATTAGTAAGCTCCTACCCGTATTTACTCTTTCCGTTCTTTCATTCTATTTTTACCATAAGTTTTTTGATATACCTGATGCTATTCTCACGGGCATTGTTTTTTTGCCTATTATGTTGGTAATGCTGGTAATTGGCTTGAGCCTGCACTTTAGTCGTAGTCATGTGTTTTTTTATGCGGTGTTAATATTGTGCTCAAATCTGTTTCTTGGCATGAATTGGGCAGATAGCAGCTTAAGTTATGCTTTACTCTCTTTGTTTATACCATTTCTTTTAGTGCCTTTAAGTTTGCTTCCTGATAGGGGTGCTATTAGTATCCGGGCGGTACCTTCGTACGTTTTATTGTTAGTTTCGCTGCTCTTTTCTATTTACGTGAGTCAAACCTCTCCACAATGGGCGAGTTATCTTTTTTTGACAGACTGGTTACCAGGGAGATACTTTGACTGGACCGAACAGTCGCAAAGTGTAGTAGCGGTTTCAGTATTTACTTTCATTTATATGCTGGTGTTTTATTTCTCTCGCCCATCATCCCATACGGCCGCAGGATTGGGTGTGGCACTTATGCTCATTGCTCAACTACATTTTGGTCGGGGTAGTGATAGTCTGAATGTGTTTAGTAATATAGCGTTAATCATGTGTCTGTACGCAGTGATACAGGAATCATGGCGCATGGCTTATCTCGACGAACTTACTGAGTTACCTACACGACGAGCATTGCGTGAAAGATTTCAGAAACTAGGTGGTTCATATACCGTTGCGATGTTAGATGTTGATCATTTCAAGAAATTTAATGATACCTATGGGCATGATACAGGTGATGCTGTGCTACGTATGATAGCTAGTAAAATGACTAAGGTCACTGGCGGCGCTACAGTTTATCGTTATGGTGGAGAGGAGTTTACGGTAGTATTTAATGGAAAGACAGTTGAACAAGCTACACAGCACCTGGATGATTTGCGCGAAAAAATAGCAAATACACCTTTTGTTATCAATCGTGAAAGTAGAAGAATTAAGGATAAAAAAGCCAATAATAGAAAGCCTAAGGCTGTTACCGTGACAGTGTCTATTGGGGTTGCAGACTCCAAAACTAAAGTGAAGGCAACAAAAGGACAGCAAAAAACTTTATCTAAGCGATTAGCGAAAGAATCACCGTGGGATGTACTAAAACGTTCTGATAAAGCACTCTATAAAGCAAAACAGAAGGGCCGTAACTGTGTTGTTAGTTAATAGTGATGATTCTGCGAGTCTTCTTTTATTAAACTGCAGTGAAGCATGAACTTAATGGCAATGAAATCAAACATACTATTTTCAATTGGACTGATTGCTTTACTAAGCTTTAGCTTATCTTTAAATACGGCAAATGCTGAGCAGGAAGAAAGTGGAATAGGAATATACCTTGATCAGGATATGTTGGTACCCTTTTATAATGAAGATCGTGATTACACGATGGGGATTGCTGTAGAGTTTTTCTGGGGAAAAGACAAAGGTATATATCCATTAGATGGCTTAGTGAAAAAGGCTGGAAGATGGCTAGGTATGGACAACTCTCATAATGAAATTGTTTATAGCTTTATGCTAGGTACTGTAGCATTTACACCAGATGATCTTGCTGATGCAGCGCCAATTTTCGATGACCGTCCATACTCATCATTAATATATCTCAGTAACAAACGAGTTCGAGCAGATCATAAAAATGCGATAGCGGCTGAAATGTTACTGGGATTTATAGGTACAGGTATTACCGATTCAGTACAGACAAGGCTACATACATTATATCGTGATCTTGCTAATACTAATGAGCCAGTTAACCCAGAGGGCTGGTCACATCAAATATCTGATGGGGGAGAGCTTACATTTCGATTGCGTCTCTCTAATTCAAGATTAAAAGAAGAATTCTCAATTCCAGGAACTCTGGATGTAGCAACAAGCTGGGGGGTATCACTTGGTTATCAAACCAATGCTAATGTGAGTATTGCTATGAGGGCGGGTAAACTTAGAAGTCCATTCTGGAGTTTGCCATTCGACCCAGTTAACAGAGGTAGCTTTGTGCCCTCCAGGGCGCGCAATGAGTGGTATTTCTGGTCGGCTTTCAGAGCGCATTACGTAGTTTATGATGTTTTATTACAGGGCCAGTTTAGAGAGAGTGAAGTGAGTTTTGATGCGGATGAAATAGAGCGATTGGTTTACGATGGCGCAATTGGCCTGACCCTGGGTTATGAAAAATCAACTTTCGTTTTTTCAATTAATGCAAAAACATCTGAGTTAAAAATCTCCGACAGACGACAGGCCTGGGGTGGTGTGCATTATTTGTATCATTTTTAGATGTACTTTCTGTTAGTTTAATTCTTTAATCTTGTAGATTGACGAAGATGTAAGTAGATAAATTTTTTACTTCCTTATGACCAGGTAAAGGAAATGTCTTCTTCGCTCAATATTTGTGCCCTTATTTTTTATTTGATGAAGATGAATTATATTTTTGTATAGTTAGACTATGTGTGATGGATGATATTTTAGGGGTATAGAGAGAACTGGTAGTTTCATATAATGCGTAGTTTATCTTTTCTTCTTAACTAAATTTATTGATGATGATTTTTAGAGTACATGTATTACTTATTTTCTAAATTCTGTGATCTTTTCAATGTCATATATTGCTTCAGAAATGCTTTCCATTCTATTTTCTAAAATCGACTGGGCATCATAAAGGCCTCGGTTATAAAAATAGGGGCCTATTTCTTCTGAAAAGAAATCGAGTAGAAACTGGGCATCAAATTGTCCAATATTCTGATCTAATTCTTCACTAAAATAGTGTTTTATTTTTTTAGTGATGATTTCTTTCTCATCTTTTGAAAATTTTATTTCTGACATAAGTTATGTACTTGCATGTGATTTAAAAAATATAACGATCTTGACAGTGCAATCGATTATAATACATTTTACCGATTGAAAGAGAAGTGCCGCTGGTTTTGCTATTAAACTCTAATGTTAAACAGTGGCACTAATATCTATGGTTTAAAATGCAGATATAAGCCTTAACTATTTGTTAGTCTTCAGTTTCGCTCTCTTTTCGCCACTTGTCGTAGCATTCCAGTCCACAGAAATACATTACGTAATCCGTAGCCTCAGCAACTTTTGCTTCGGATTGAGGGATCTCTTTAAGGCATATCTTGCATTCTATAGTCTTTGTGTCTTCTGGTTTATCATGTTCAGTCATAACATACTCCTTTTAATATCAAACATGGCGTGGAGTACCTTGTTGATTATATTAACTATGTGTTTGCATGTTTAATAGTTAACAGACAAAACTTTCCATCGCCAGGAATAGTGTCAATTGCTACTTCTAAGATGCCATATATAGACAAAAAATGCTATATCCAGTTATCTTTGCCATATGTATTACTTATAAGCTTAATTATCTTGTTTTATAGAAAAATCATTGTTTCATTTACAGACTTGGGTATCAGGAGTGAGGTGGCTTGTTGTTGGTATTTTAGAAAAAGTAGGACTCTTGTTATTTTAGTTTAGGGAATATTCGGCCTGTTGACTTTGTGTAATTCTGATATGCATCACCAAAATGCTCAACAAGCTGTTGTTCTTCATGATTGATTCGATACGAATAAATTAAATAAAAGGCAATAATGCCTGGCGGTCCTGCAATCCAGTTTGGGATGACCAGTACCTGGCCGATAGCCCAACACCAGAATGATAAATACATAGGATGACGGATATATTTATATATTCCCTCGGTTACAAGTGTGTGTTGTTTTTGTATAGAGAGGGTGGGAGAGAAGTTATTACCTAAATCGACGTGCGAACGCTGAAGTGAATATAGCCCAGTAATAAAGATGACACTACCTACAACGCTAAGTGATATAGGTAGCTGATAATTGGCAAAATCAATCCAGGTGGTAAATATGTGAAATAACGGTAAAAATAATACTATGCCCCATAATGCCATCCCTACATACACTAAGGGATGTTCATTTTTCCTGTGCAAAACATTATCACGACTAAAACGCATGCCATACCTGGTGCGAACCACCGAGGCATAAATCAGGCCAATTATATAAATCAATTCAAATATATTATCGTACATATTAATGACTCAATAAGCAGGGAGAAACGTTAGATATATAATATATATTAATAGAAATTTTGAACAAATATCCAGGTGATTGCTTTATATTTCACTTCACATAATTATAAACACTTGATAATATTCGGTACTTATTTGACAGGCTATTGCCGCGTTGTCTATAAAAATATCTTACATAGCTATAAAGCTATCTTTGGTATTGAGTTACATTGCATCAATGGAAAGTTTTATTTTACGGAGAAAATTATGGATGTTATTAATACAATCAAGTTATTTCTCAAATCTCGTATATTATCGTTTTCCTAAATGTATGGCTGATTAGTCATCACTGATCATTTAAACAGCTCTGCGCATTAGTTTAAATGTCGTATATATAAAAAATATCCTCTAATGAGGAAGAAAAAATTGTAAATATTTTTACATGAATGGAATAGGTCGAAAGTAATGGCTTATTATTAATTAGTTAAGGATGTGTGGTTTAATGAAAAAAAATAGTTTAATAATATTAATGTTGATCTTGTCTTTCTCCGCAAAAGCAGAAGAAGGCTTTGATTTTATGTATTCTCTAGGTGTTACTTTTGGTGGTGATAAGCTTGCTGAGACCACTACTGGATCATCGCTGAAGTCAGGCGGTTTGATTTATTTTGGTGCAGGTACTGTTTACAGCTTTTCTCCTGATTTTCAAATTCAGGGTACCATTGCTTATCATTTCGATACGTTATCAGCAGATAATGGCTCAGCAGATTTCGATAGAATATCTTTAGAAATCATACCATTTTATATTATAGATAATGATGTAAGAGTTGGAGTGGGTATTGTAAATGTGAAGTCCCCAGAATATTCTGATCCATTTGATGATATAGGTTTCAGTGATTCAACTGGTTTAGTAGCAGAGATAGACTGGCGTCTTACTAGCAATACCTGGTGGGGCATCAGGTATGTTGATGTTGATTTTGATGCAGAATCATTTAATGGGATTGATGTTAGCTCATTAGGTGTGACTGTAGATGGTAATTATTTCGGCTTAATGTATCAAGGTGGTTTTTAAGATAATTGAAGGATAAAAATGTGGTGAGACTAAAGTGGTTTCTACTGCATTGTTGCTTCATTATTAAGGTCAGACAAAAGCGAGTTTTACGGTTTTTCGTAGAGCTCGATTTTTTTATAATCAATAAAATATTTCACACCAAAAATTTAAAGCTAAGTTATTAAGGGTCCAATGTTATTCTTCCGTAGAGTAGTAGCCTTAGTGTTGTATTTATATATCAGAGTTAAATAGGTTTGTGATAACGAGTCTATTGTTCATTTATTTAGCATGTAGTAATTAAATGGAGGCAATGACAAATGACAATCAATTGCACTTGTAAATATTTATCACCTATCACCGACCTCCTTTAATTGTTTATAAGTGATGCAATGCTTTCTGCTGTTGTGTCTGTGTTAATAGTGTAGCTGTATGTTTTCTCATTTTCATCCAGAGGTTTAAAATTCAATAGCATTCTATCAAGAACTGATATGTCAGCGGTAGAAGCATCATGTGTTCTTTTACTGATTCTCTTTCTTAATATGTCTTCGGGTATATCATAACTTAATATAACAAAATCAACTTTTTTAGTACTTGCCAGTGTTTTAAACTGCTCTCGTTTACTTTTATCTAGAAATGTAGCGTCAACAATAACTGAATACCCGGAATCAATAATAGTTTCTGATAATAACGCTAATTCATCATAAACTTTTTCGCTAAATTCTACTGCGTAAATGTTCTTTTCAGATGCAGCTTGAGCATTGGCACTTAATTTCAAGTTTGCCATGCGTTTTCTTTCTAAATCAGATCTAATTCGAATAACTGGCATAAAATGTAATAAGTTTTGGCTAAAAGTACTTTTTCCTGACGCTGAAACACCGTGATTAATAATCAATTTTACAGGCGGTTTTTGCATGTATGATTTTGCCAGATTTAAATAAGTATAAAATTCACTCTCCCTATACTTGCTATCTATGTTGGCGGCTTTGTTTTGTGAAATGCTAATCGAGTCGACTTTAGCTCGTACTAATGCGCGATAGATTGTATAAAAAGGTAATAATTTAATACCCATGTAATCACCTGTTATTTCAAGATAAGCATTTAAAAAATGCTGAGCAAGATTCAGGTGTTTTCGAGCATGTAAATCCATCACTAAAAATGCAATATCACTGATTACATCAATCCAACGTAATCTAGGGTTAAATTCAATGCAATCGAATGCGACAGGTTTAGTATTTATCCAGGCTAGATTTCGTAAATGTAAATCACCATGACACTCTCTAATAAAACCTGATTTTTTTCTTTCTTCCAGTAGCGGTAGAAAAGACTGATATTTATTCTTAAGCCATTTCTCTATATCATCAATGATTTTATGGCAAGTTTCATCATCTATGTGTTCACGTATTTGTGTGAAATTCTCATATATAGGGTCTAATACATATTCTGAATTTCCATATTCTGTTGTTACGTCTGCCACGGCAGCTTGTTGATGAAAATCGGCAATCATTTGAGCAAAGTCATCAATAATGGCTGTGGTTAAATTATTGCGCTTTAAAACCCGATCTAATTGGGATTGTTGTGGAAACTGATTCATTTTCACTGCGTAATCAATGATTTCACCGTCTGTTGCTAAACGTGGGTCTTCAGGACTGCCATTAATTGTAATGACTTCAAGGTAAATGTCAGGTGCTGTGCGACGATTTAAACGTAGTTCTTCTTCGCAGCATTGCTTACGTTTATTTAAAGTAGAAAAATCAAGAAATCCGAGATTCAGTGGCTTTTTTATTTTATAAGCATAAGGCCCGGTTAGAATTACCCAGGAAATATGTGTTTCAATTAACTCTATTTTCTCAACAGGATGCTCGTATAGCTGTGCATCTAGCAAGGCATTTATAAGAGTACTTTGATGAGAGCTTGATTTAGTCATAAATGCTTACTACTCGATTAAAGAGAGAAAAAACAATATGCTACTAAATCATACTCTTGAAGGGATATGAGTGAAAGGGGGGGGTAGGTAATAGTAGATATAAAGTTAGCCATGTTATATTTTGATTAAAATTTTAACGATGATACCGATGTGTTAATGAAAGTAAATCAGATTAGATAAATGCTATTTATAACTAGAAATAAAGGAGGCCACTTATTGTAAGTAAAGTTGCTTCCTTTATTTTTATGAAATTTAGCAGTCCAGAATCGTCTGCTTATTGTTTTATTCCAGGGGGTTAAAACCTTTCAATATTATTGATTACACCTGGCGTGTGATTAAGGTGCGAAAGCCGTTTCGTAAGCCATTTGAGTATCTTGCCAGGTTTATTAGTGCCATTAGGATGAATAATGACGTTAACTCAATTGTGCTAATAGCTCCACCTCCGGTATACCCCGCTCTGTGAATGATTTTTACCTGTTCAGGCTTATTCTTAATCTTTTCCTTGAATTTTTCTAGCTGAAACTCTAAATTTTTGGTCATTTCAACAGCCGATAACTCGAAGCCTTCCAAGCTATCTCTTCTAAGTTCTTCGCTAAGGTTAACCGGAGTAGATGAGCCTTTTACTATGCTTGTACCAGGAGCGCGAAATAGCATTTTTTTGCTTGATATGTCATAAACCACTGTGTCTAGCATAGTACTGGTATCATTAATTTCACCAGAAACTATATATGCGCCAATTATCGTCCAGTAACTTAGTGATAAAAAGTTTTCGTCAGTAAACTGAACCTGGTCATATGATACGAGTGCGATAACATCAATGCCGTACATGGTTTTTATTTGTTCAAGGTTGGAAAAACCACCCTGAGGTGTCAGGTATTCACTGGGAATTACTTCTATTTCACTAACAAACTTGAGTGATCTGAAGTTATCGGCTACTTTTTCCAGAAGCCTTGATTTATTTACTGACGTTAGGGCTGTACCCTTACTATATGTGCCAGTCCATATATTTCGTCTGCTTCTAACGTTATGTTGGTCTGGTGTAAATGCGATACCCACTTTTATAGGTAAGCTTAAAATTGGTGTTGCAGCCTGAACTATAGTTTCTGAATTTTTTGAATATAAATAGTCAACTACGCTGCTTTTCGTTCTTGTATTCTGAGGCCCACAGCTAGTCAAATTAATTAAGAATATAAAGCTGATTAATAATGTCTTAAATATACATTGGCTCTTCACGACCATCTTCGTTTACCTTTATTAAACCTATCATAGATGCCATCGACCGTATCATGGCTTGGCTTTTGTGGCAATATGAAAACTGGTGCAAGCCACAAAAGTGAGCTATACGATAATGTAGTTATTATTTCTGAAGATTGTTCTTATTATCCAGCTTATATTTAATGAAAACACCCAAGAGGGTTATTGCAGATAATAAAATCAAAGGACCGTAAGTAGAAATATCTAACAGATCATCTATTGAAGCAGAAGAGGTGGCACTATATATAACCTTTGAATATATATAAGATTTTATTGATATTCCTAATATAGCTGCAGGTATAAAGTGACTAAGTTTGACATTTAAAATGCCCGAGCTGTAATTTACCAGTGAATGTGGAAAAGCAGGAAATACGCGTAAGGCAAATAAAGTAAAAAAATTATCCTGTTTATGAAGAAGTTTATAAGCATGTGATTTTTCAATACGATCTACCCATTCATCTGTAAGGCTCTTGGAAAACAGGTATGCGCCTACACCTCCAAGGGTGCCGCCTGCCGCTAGAATGAATGTCGCCATTGCAGGTGGGTAAAGGGGGGCTGCTATCCAGAGAAAGAATGAACCGGCAAGTGCAAAGGTAAATAAAATACCTTGCAGTAGAATTAATACAACAACTAGCCACCAATAATCAGTGTATTCCCTTGCTATATCGAGTAACTTCTGCGCATCGAGTAATCCAAAAAAATCAAGTAAAATGCCTACCGTAATTAGTAAGCTCACAAGCAGTAGTTTTTTTCTATAACTCTGGATCATGTTTTTTATTTTACCTTATCTTGATTTAAGTAAGATATATTACCGGGTCATATATTAGTGGTTCAGAGAACAATATACTCTAATATTTGAAACAATAGTTCCATTAGATCATTTTTTATATAAATTTAGATACCCAATATAGCTTTATCATTAATAAATTAGATAATGTCTGCTCTAATTATTATCGAAACTTAGCCTTTCGAATTATTTGAAAGGCTTATTGATTCATTTGTGCTATCAAGCAGAGTATTGTAGAGCCAGATAATGGTATATTTTTAAATATTTTTTACGTATTTTTCAATTTGTTCATTAAAGTCAAAGGCAGGGTAAGTATAAGGAGTATTGTCCATTGCCATAAGGGGGCATTGCTATGAATAGTTGTATCGATAGCAGGGTGAATAAAGGTCACATCAAGCAGTGTTAGTAAGCCGTATAAACAAGTGAAAATACTTATAGCCATAGCTGCAATCGTGGTTTTTTTAGTCGCTACCAGGTTTATTAAAAACGCTAAATACCCATAAGGTGAAACAAACCACATAATGGTAGCTATGGCTGCAGCGTTGTATTCATTGTTAAACACAAATAAACAAATAGCCAGAGTGGCAAGTGTTGAGAATAGCGCGATGTACCTAGCGTAAGTTTTTAAATTTTTATACATGCGTGTATTAGATATTGTTTTGCAAAATTAGCTATTCTAGCATATTCATGAATACCTATATTAAGAGCTAATTTCCAGTATTCAGGATTAGAGAAAATAACCCTGAATATTAGAAGCAGGGTGGTCAGAATGTATTGTCTTGTTGAAGCACCTGATAGATCCTGTTAAAGCTACCAGGTGCTTTTAACTCAGTTTTATTGAACTGATTTATAGTCAATGGCTACACCCATCACACGTACTGTGCCGGGAAAAGTGCCTCCGCGATTGATTTCAATATACCACCAGTCTGGTTGTTCGCTCCAGCCATTGCCAGAGGTGATTTGTATTTCCTGCTCATATAGGCTGGTTAGGTCACCCGGTGCTGGTATTGCAGTAGCAGCAATGGCGCCATAGGTTTCCATTGAATTACCAGAATTGAAGGCAACAGGTGTAGCAATAAACTTGATTGTACCGCTTTCATCGGAAATCACCTGAAAAAATATCCGCATCGTAATGGGGCCATCTTTATAATCTGCAGGTTTGGGAATAGTTATAGAGCCATAATCATTTGCATTACCCCAGTTCAGCCCTCGACGCACAATCGAAAAATTCGTACTGGTATGCGGATAAGAAATACCATGTGCAGGTATAGCAATTGTTCTCTGTGTACTGCAGCCTGTGGCTAAGGAAAATATAAATAGAGTAAAGACTAATATCGAAATTCGATATACTGGGTTAGATTGTGTATTACGAAAATATTTTAGAGGTGATAAAAACGCTGTATTAATGATATTCCTTTGCTGTATTTGCATGTCGTCTCTCCTAAAAATATGGATAAAACTGTTGTTCAACGCTAAGGTCTGTGGTGTGTCCTTCGAGTCCAGGCCTGCGATTTTTTCAGGTGAACTCAAGCTATTAGTTATACCATGTTATTAAGGTGTTGGCATTAAAAGTCCAGTGCTTATTGAGTCAAATAGTGCTGCAGAGTCAGACTTCATATCTTCTTTAGATTTTATAACCCAATTTCTACGCCAATTATCAACGAAGTAAGTGAGCCAAAATCATAATCAGATGATTGGTATGTCATATAAAAAATATCTACAAATACACTTAACATGTATATTTGATTGTTACCATGTTGTGAGATTTGTATCTCAGATCCTGGATTAAGAAAAATCCCTTCTTTAGATTCGTGCTCCTACCTGGAATACCCAGCACGTGGAATTACCATAACGTTTTCAGAAATTTCAAAACGATATCCTGCAAGAAATAAATATTCTGAAACCTTGCTACTATCACCTATATCGAGAATGTCTAAATCTAACGCCCCGTGATTGGCGTAACCGAGTTCTAGTTGTATATTGTTATTAAATCGATAACCAACGAAACCATGGTAATCAAAATGATCATTATGTTCATTAATGTTGTTTACTTGAGATGAAGGCTTAATATCGCTTTCATAAAATTTCCATATAATCTAACGAGGCCGTAGAAAAACTTGATAAATACACAAGTTTTTCACGTCTCGGTTTATTTGTTAGGTACCCACTATATATTTGACAAGTGAATAATTAAGCGTAGTTAATATACTTGAACTCATTGCAAGCGTTATTAGTTTTTACTCTGCCCCAATTATTTATAAAAACAACATAACTATATGGATAGCATATTTTTAAAATAAAAACCTTAAATCGCTAAAGTCCTAATTTTTCTGCTACAAAGTCTGCGTCTTTATCTCCGCGACCAGAGAGATTAATTAAAATCGTTTCATCTTTAGACATGCCTGGCGCTTCACGCATAGCGTAAGCAACTGCATGAGCACTCTCCAGTGCAGGAATAATACCTTCCAGCCTGGAGAGTTCCATAAATGCATCTAAGCATTCATCATCGGTTGCTGATACATATTCAACTCGTTTGATATCTTTTAAGTAGCAATGTTGAGGTCCAACACCAGGATAATCTAAACCTGAGGCAATTGAGTATACGGGCAGCGGATTACCTTCACTGTCTTGCAGGTTATAACATTCAAAACCATGAATAGCACCTTTGGTGCCTTTGTTCATAGTGGCCGCATGTTTATCAGTGTCTAAACCCAGCCCGGCTGGTTCAACACCTACAATTTTTAGCTCGTCTTCTAAAAATGCGGTAAATAAACCGATGGCATTTGATCCACCACCAACGCAGGCGGTTATTACATCAGGTAGCTTGCCCATTTTATCGAGGAATTGCTGGCGTGCTTCTGTTCCAATGATGCTTTGAAAGTCTCTAACCATTTTAGGGAATGGATGAGGGCCAACAACGGAGCCTATTGCATAAAGGTAGTTCACCGGGTCTTTTAAATATTCTTCAAACGCACTGTCAACCGCATCTTTTAGTGTTTTAGTTCCACGCGTAACAGGTACTAGCTTGCAACCTAATATTTTCATTTTTGTTACATTAGGGTGCTCTTTTTCTATATCGATCTGGCCCATGTGAATTTCGCATTCAATACCTACCAGTGCACAGGCAGTGGCGAGTGCTACACCGTGTTGTCCTGCACCAGTTTCCGCGAGTACTTTAGTTTTACCCATGTGTTTTGCAAGCAAGGCTTCACCAAGGCAATGGTTGATTTTATGTGCACCGGTATGATTTAAATCTTCTCTTTTTAGGTATATTTGTGCGCCTCCTAATTTATCAGATAAACGCTTTGCGTGATAAATAGGACTTGGACGACCGGTATAGTCTGCGTTTAGAGCAGCCAACTCAGATTTAAATTCAGCTGTTTGGCTAACTTCGTCATATGCATCATTGATCTGGTTCATAATATCGACCAGCTCAGGCGGTATGATTTGTCCACCGTATTCCCCGAAATAACCTTTTTTGTTTGGCATTTCTTCAAATTTATATTTCACGACTTCTCCAGATTGTTAGTTTGGTTTAATTTGTAATAATTTTCGATCACTATCCTACATGGGTTAGCTAATTAATAGCCAGTGCCATAATATGAAAGCGTAAATATTCATTTACAGGCTCGCGAGTCAATATGACGCAATCTAATATACTTTTTATCAGTATGGACGTCCACAAGGGAGTTTAAGGGAGCGGTGACATATGTAAATACAATTATTCTCTGCTGTCACTTATCCCTTTAATTATGCTTGAGATATTTAATGGTCAAACATATGATGTATATACAAGCTTATATTTCTGTAGCTCAACTCAGAGGAAGCTGGTTATGAAAACGATATGCCAACATGTACTTTTTCATGCATGCAAAGGGTTTGTTATATGTAGCCTGTTTTGTGTTTCTATTGCATGGGCTGAGACCGATATTATACCATTTACAGGTTATAGATTGAGTGGCGAGTTTGATAATATTGCCACCGGTGCCAGGGTTGATGTAGGGGATACCAGTAGTATCGGCTTTATTGTTAATATCGATGATAAACCGGGTTCGGCTTATGAGTTTTTATATAGCAGGCAGTCGAGTAAATTAAAATCAGATATTAGTGTGCCCGCTATCGATCTGTTTGATATTGATATCGAATATATTCACATAGGTGGTATTTTAGTAGAGCCTGTGAACTCACAACTGCACACTTTTTTTGGTGCAGGCATAGGTTTTACCCATTTTTCACCTGATCTTTCTGGAAGATCGTCTGAAACGAAACCTTCATTCAGTTTAACCGTGGGTTATAAATACACTCTGAATCCGCATATGGGTTTACGACTGGGCTTACGTCTGTATGGAACACTGGTTGATAGTAATAGTGCAATTTTTTGTAGTGAAGGTGCATGCAGTGCTCGATTTCGAAGTGATACGTATACCCAGTTCGAAGCCAGTGCGGGTGTAATTATCCGTTTTTAATCGAATCGTATAATGGCACTTCAAATAGTGAAGCACAGAATTTTTCTATAGAATCTGTTTCTCTGTTTCTCTGTTTATAAAAAGTAGGCTGTCTTAACTCAACGCACCTTCAGGCTCTTAACTGACGTTGATATTTAAGATGCTTGTCAGTATTAGGTTCCATACTAAACCGACTCAATATTGAGCCTGAATACTGGCAATACCTCACACGAAACTTTGAAAGAAAACTAAAGGGGATGGTGGGTTCAGTGCAGAAAACAAAATAGGCCTGCAAAACCTTAGGCTACCAAAGAGATTACAGTTCTAGTTGATGTAAAGACTATTTCCCATAGTTAATTCTTTCTATCTCTACACAATTTAAGAACTATAAAGCCAGCAATCATTGATTGATGGCTGCTGTCGTTTTTGAATCGATAAATTTAGGTGAGTTTACCTCTGAAACTTACAAACTTACAAAATGTGGAGAGTGAGACTCTTTTGTTGTGGGTTTATTGGTTTTTATTGTCTCAGTGTTTTGGGCTTTATTGAGATGGGTGTCTTTATATCGATATTATTGATATTGATTCATTACGACATTCATATGAACCCATTTCGAATTCTCGACAAATCCAGGGGCGATTTTCATAAATCGTACACATGAAAGTCTCACGATCTAAAGCTGAACACCAGCCATCTTCTAAACGCAACATCGTTTCACCGCCCCATTTATCGAGTGTAATATGTTCGTCGGGAACACCTGTGTCGGTAATAATTATGACCTCTAAACGGCAGCAGCAAGCCTGACAATTTGAACAGGTGACTTCGGTTTTGGATACATTTTTAATATTAATGGCCATGCCTATCATTAATTAGAATAATTGCGCATTTTACCCCATGTTATTAAGACACCCACTATATTTTTTGGATTCTCTTAGGATGGGTGTCTTTATATTGTTGGTCGTTCTTGATTTGATAAATTTATATGAGTTTGCCTATAAGACTTATCAAACTTTTAAATGAGGAGAGCGTGACTCTTTTGTTGTGGGTTTGATTGGTTTTTCTTGAGATGGGTGTCTTTATATTTTGTTAGTGTTTTGGGTTTTCTTAGAGTGAGTGTCTTTATGTTTTTTAGAAGTTAACAAAAAAATCCTCGCGCGGTTAACTGTCGATATAATCAATCAGGCGAGTACTGATCAGAAAACCTTCTTCAAAAACAAGACCGATCAATACATACAAGTTTTTACCGAACTGGCCGAGAACCGATAAACAGGAATAAACCGATAAGCCGCAACTAGTAAAAGAGTTATAAGTAGAACAGCTTTAAATTATGTTTATAAAAGTGGCTTTAAACCTGTCCAGATATTTTCCATCACCTGTGGCTGTGCTTTTGCCCGGGGATGCATACCGTCAACTTGCATCAATTCCCTGTTCTCGGCGACCTTGTCGAGCATCTTTGCCACCAACGGAATCTGAAAATTATCTGCTAATCGCAGATAGAGTTCGGTAAACTTCTGATTGTAGGCAGGCCCATAATTAGGCGGCAATCGAACGCCGACAAGTAAAATCTGTGCACCACGTGCTTTACAATGTTGGATTATGTTTGTCAGGCTATTTTCAATTTCGTTGAAAGGTAGTCCACGCAAACCATCGTTTCCACCAAGCGCGATGATGACGATCGACGGTGAATGCGTCTGCAACGCTGACTGGATACGACTCAGACCGGTACGCGTAGTATCACCGCTGACACTTGCATTGATTACACGATAATCATACTTTGTGCTGGTGATTTTTTGTTGCAGCAACGCTACCCAGCCTTCATCTGAATTCAGGCCAAAGGCACCGCTAAGACTGTCACCTAATACCAGGATGTTTTGCGGTGTTTTGCCTGCAGCATATAGAGTAGGGTTTACTGCAAGTACGGAACCGAACACAATGCTAATAGTCAATACCATGGTTTGCAGCATAGGCAAAATAGTTGAGAGAAGATAATCGGAGCAGATTTTTATCATGATGAACAAGGTTGCAATAACGTTTGTAGAGGCCCGTCAGTTAGGCAAGCAGGTTTCGACCCGTAACGGGGTTTTGACATTACTAGATGATATCAGCTTTACAGTAGAAGCGGGTACTTCGCTTGCCATACTGGGCGCTTCAGGTTCGGGAAAGACCACACTGTTAGGCTTGCTCGCCGGGCTTGATACGCCGACGCAGGGTGCGGTGATACTCGATGGCAACAACCTCAATGATTTTGATGAAGACGGCCGCGCGGCGCTACGAGCAGAACGTGTTGGTTTCGTGTTTCAAAATTTTCAGCTGCTATTTGGCCTGAGCGCACTGGAAAACGTCATGCTACCGCTTGAACTGGCACAGGCGCCACACCCCCGCAAGACGGCTGAAGATCTGCTGGCGCGGGTCGGCCTGCAGGAACGTTTGCAGCATTATCCAAACCAGCTCTCCGGTGGTGAACAGCAGCGCTGTGCCATCGCACGCGCATTTTCGACCAAACCACGCTGCCTGTTCGCCGATGAGCCAACCGGTAATCTGGACAGTGAAACCGGAAGACGCATTATCGAATTATTGTTCGAGCTAAATTCAGAGCTGGGAACGACGCTGATCATGGCAACACATGATGTGAAACTGTCAGAGTTGTGCAGCGAACAGCTCAATCTGCAAGCTGGACGCCTGATTACTATCAGGGAAGATTAGGATGATGAGTGTAAACAGCGACAACCCGCAGCAAGAACAGGCGCATCATCAATCCCAGCCAAAACGAAATCCAGGCATCAGCTTTTTCTGGAATAATTCATGGCGCATGTTGTGGCGCGACTGGCGTGGGGGCGAGCTCACAATCCTGGCGATAGCACTGATCATCGCAGTCACCAGTATTACGGCTGTGGGTTTTTTCACCGATCGTATAGAGCGTGGCCTGAAGATGCAGTCAGCCGAGTTGATTGCAGGTGACCTTGTTATCAGCTCAAGGCGTGCAGAGGTTAACGATCACATCACCGAGGCGCGCTCCAATAATTTCAGGGTGACCACCACCCAACAGTTTCGTAGCGTGGTGTTTGCCGACGAGCGTTTTCAGCTGGCAGAGGTTAAAGTGGTCAGTGAGGGTTATCCTCTGCGTGGCGTGCTGCGGGTAAGCGATAGCGCTTTTGGTGCAGACGAAGCGACTACCAGCATTCCGGCTCCCGGTGAACTCTGGGTCGAGGCCCGACTGCTGCAATTGCTCGACCTTGAAGTCGGTAACACGATAAAGCTTGGCGAGGTGTCGTTCACGATACGCAAGATCATCCGATATGAGCCGGACCGTGCCGGTGACCTGTTCAGTGTTGCACCGCGGGTAATGATGAACAGTGCAGACCTCGATGCAACCGGGTTGATCAGCACTGGCGCACTGGCCAGTTACCGGGTATTAATCGCCGGAGACAGTGAGCGTATTAATGATTACCATGCTGCAATTAAAGATCGACTGCAGGCTGGTGAACATATCATCGGTGTCGAAGAGGGGCGACCAGAACTCAACACCGCATTAAAGAGCGCCCGGCAGTTTCTTGGTCTGGCCGCGCTCATCAGCGTGTTGCTTGCCGGCGTCGCCGTGGCGACGATAGCTAATCGGTTCAGCACCCGACATCTAAATACCAGCGCCATGATGCGCTGCCTTGGTACCTCACAGAAAACCATCATCAAACTTTTTACCCTGGAGATGTTATGGCTGTCCATATTGGCCAGTACGATTGGCTGCGTGCTGGGCGCACTGACCCAGCTGGTGATCACCGAACTGCTGGATAAACTGGTACTGACGCAACTACCCCCTCCCTCTTGGAGGGCGCTGATACTGGGTTATGCAACCGGTATCGTTATGCTCATCGGGTTTGCACTGCCACCACTACTGTCACTGCACAGGGTGCCGCCGCTGCACGTACTGCGTAAAGATATTCCCAAACAGTCGGTGAGCATATGGACGGTTTATATCGCCGTCATCATCTGTATGTCACTGCTGATGTACTGGCAAATCGGTGATCTGCAGCTGGTCGTTTTCGTCATCGGTGGTATTTTGGTGACGCTGATTACACTCGCTGCGAGTGCTTACCTGCTCATCCTGTTACTCAATCGCCTGCGTGCACGCGTGGGAATTGCCTGGCGATTTGGTCTGGCAAACATAGCGCGCCGCCCGGGCAGTAGCGTGATACAGATAGTCGCGTTTGGCCTGGGTATTATGGTGTTGTTGCTATTATCGACGGTAAGATCCGACCTTCTCGATGGCTGGCAACGAAGCCTGCCAGCTGATGCACCGAATTATTTTGTTATCAACGTGCAAACAGACCAGGTCGACGAGATAAGTGACTTTTTCACCTCGCTGGGAGTAAAAAACACACGCTTATATCCTATGGTACGTGCGCGCCTCGTTGAGGTTAATGGCCTGAAAGTAGACAGCTCAAATTACCAGAACGAACGCGCAAAACGCTTCGTTACCCGTGAGTTCAATCTTTCCTGGGCAGAACAAATGCAACAGGATAACGAAGTAGTCTCAGGCAAATGGTGGAACCAGCAAGATCATGGTCAGCCACTGTTATCACTGGAGAGCGGACTGGCCCAGACATTAGGGTTAAAGGTAAACGATGTCGTTAGTTTCGATATCAATGGATCGAAAATTAATCTGACAATAAGCAACCTGCGCAGCGTTGACTGGGATACGTTTAATGTTAACTTCTTCACCGTGCTACCACCCGGTGTGCTGGAAGATATGCCGGCTAACTGGGTTACCAGTGTCTATCTGAACACCGAACAGCGACAGCAGTTAGGCAAACTGGTACGAAAATTTAGCAACGTCACGCTGATCGACATCGAGACCATCATGCAACGTGTCCGAGGTATTATCGATCGCGTCTCTCTCGCAGTAGAGTTTGTTTTCCTGTTCACCCTGCTGGCAGGGTTGGCTGTACTGTATGCGGCTATCCAGTCTAATCAGGATGAAAGACGTTTCGAAAGTGCAGTACTGCGCACACTCGGTGCTAACAGAAAAACCTTGATGCTTGGGCTGTTCGCAGAGTTTAGTCTGCTCGGCGCAATCTCTGGATTACTCGCCGGCCTGGCAGCTACATCACTTGCATGGCTGCTCGCTGTCTACATATTCAAGTTTGATTATGCGTTTGATATCACTGTCGCTATTACCGGACTGCTCAGCGGTATCGTCATCGTTGTCAGTGCCGGAATACTCGGCACGCGAAGCGTGCTGTCAACACCGCCGATAGAGACATTACGGCAGGGCAGTGCTTAGTGCAGATCAATCTCTTAAAATGTTGTTGTTAAGACACCCACTATATATTTTTAGGTTTTTATAGAGTGGGTGTCTTTGTATTATTTTTCAGTATTTATTGAGTTCTTTGCTGGCGATGCTGAGACTGATGGGCAGTAAACTCCTCTGCGCTAATTTGCCCATCTCCATTTGCATCTATATCAGAAAATGAAGGAGCATTGCCGAGGTTTCTCATCTGATAGCCTTGTTGCGCCCTTTCACTTATCCTTTTACTCCGCGCTTCGTTGAATTCCTTTTCAAGCATTTTCCCGTCCCCATCTAAGTCATACTCTGAGAAGGTAGGCATGTTTCTTCTCATTCCCATGCCTTTACCCATTCCGCGGCCTTGCCCCATGCCCATACTGCGGCGTTTTTCCATTTGAGCTTTTTGTCCTGCAGCGAGTTCATCCTGGGTTAATTGGCCATCTTTATTTGTATCAAACTCTGAAAAAGAGGGCGCACTGGCAGCACCACGCATCGGTCTGCCTTGAGCAGCTCTCGTTGACATGCGCTCTGCGCGTACTGCACTAAACTCTTTATCACTAATAAGGCTATTACCGTCTTTATCATAGGCAGCAAATGGTATTGGGCCACGATCTGGAGTTGCTTCCGAGTGTGCACTAATTGGCAAGAAAATTATCGCAAAAGCGATTAACGAACCAGTGTAATTTAATTTTTTCATAATTCACCTCCGTAGGTGTTATTGAATGCCTGATCAATAGGGGGCAGACTACGTTTTTCCCCCGCACTATCTAATTAAACGTGGTCTGTCCCCATTTTTTAAAAATTATTCTTTCGTTACCTTTGCATCTTCTAGCAGAACGGGATAAAAATAGCCATAGTTATAATCCTTATCCAATGTAAGTTTGCCTTCAATGATAACTATGTCATCAACAGCCACAGTGATATCGGTGGTAACGGTCAGATCATCCGCTGTACTGCTGTCTTTTATATGCAGCCAGTTTTTTCCCATTACTTTGGAGGTGAATCGAGTGACCTTGCCTCGTAGACGTATTGTTTTTCCGCTGAGCTTTTGTTTTTGAGCGTGGATCTCAGCGATAGTATGGCCGTCTTTTATTTTATGAATGCCTTTAACAGGTTTGGCTACCTGTTTCTGTGTGATCTGGCTGTGCGTTGAAGCCATTCCTCCAGCTTTGCTTGCCGAAGATTCTTTATCAGTAATATAACCGCCTACAAAATAGATAATGGGAAAATCACGCTTCATGGATTTGCTATGGAAATTTTCCATGGGCATCTGTGTTGAAAAACCGATCATATCGCCGATTTTAAGAGGGGTGTTTGGCCCAGCGGCCCACACTTTCTTTTTGCCCGTATCAACCTCGGCATAAGTGTAACCGGAAGTCTCTATAATATCCGTTACCTTGCCGTGAATTATGTTTGGGGTGGTGTTCTGTTCTGCATAGGCCGAATTGATTATGCCTGCACTGAAAAGAACGAAAGAAAAACTGCTAAACAGTGTTAATAAAAAATTAGTGCGATGTATCATAATCATATTGTTCTCAGTTTAATTATTTACGCATAACGACCCAAATAACTGGAATTTTGTGTAGCGTAGCGTAACAAAATGTCCATGTTAATTTGAATTGTTATGTTTTTGATTTTTGAGAGCACTTTTATTATTCTTTAAGTGCCATGGATGCCATTTTCATAGTGCTTTCAAGTGATTTTGCACCCGCAATAAATAAACCATTATGGCAAAACATGGCATCATCAATACCGGTCACTTCTTTAAGTGCTTTATCGGATAAGCCAGCCCATGGTTTAGGCAGCGATTTTCTGTCTTCGAATGAATCCAGTTCAACCGGTACTGTTTGAATTCTCCATTCCCCAGTCTGAGATGGGTAAATCACATATAAAGCCTCTTCAGATAAGGTGTGAACGGTTCTTTTCCACGGGGTATATTTTTCTAATACAATCACTCTTGGGTCTTCTGCATTATCAATAGCCTTAGCCACAATTTCTTTCGCACTAATGCCACCGTTAGCCGATGCAATGAATCGGGTTAAAACGCGCGATGCAAAATCAACCGCTTCATCAAAACATGCATCAAAGTGACTATCTTCTTGCCAGGTCGGGTTAAACATTGAAATAGTCTGACTAAGGCTAATACCTTTAGAAACACCTTCGACATGACCACAATCAATGGCATCAATCGTTGATACCAGGCCAGCATCAACCGCATTTGCCACGTCCTGGTTACCCTGGCATATTTCTAAGCCATATTTTTGCCAAATTAAACCAAACGAAGAATAGGGAATACCATTTTTTCGTTCACCAGCACCACCCCGTTGATGATGATCAAAACGGTCTGTATCCGGGTCATATTCACCGCCTACATCGATCACAATATCTGCCTTGGCGATAAGCTCTAAATCACGTGTGCGAATGAGCTTAAAAGAAGGGAATATGCTCTTAAATGCAGCGATACTGAAAACATCATCTGCATGAAAATTACCGTTGTGAGTTACTATAGTTTTATCATTCATTTGTTTTGTGTCATGTTAGAAAAGGATGAAGGTGTTGCTAGTTAAACTTTAATGTTTTGGAAATATTTAATAAGCAAAAATATATGGCGGATTCTAACCGAAGTCAGCTAACAAAAATAGCTGATTTTTAATAACTAAAATATCAAGCTGATGTTACCCACGAAAAGTAGACACTGTTTCAGGCGCACTTATCGTAATATTCATTTTCATAATTGTTTGGGCTTTTGTAATCATTTGCAGAGTGTCGTCTAATTGTGTTGTAAAATGTTTCAAT